>Ga0209660_1001758_pt1 | contig 11172 bp, 6 predicted proteins | sample SaaInlV_100m_DNA_2_FD_184659 | JGI IMG/M metagenome (GOLD analysis project Ga0209660, IMG submission 184659) | Marine microbial communities from expanding oxygen minimum zones in the Saanich Inlet - SI072_LV_100m_DNA (SPAdes) (version 2) | ecosystem: Environmental > Aquatic > Marine > Intertidal... | reverse complement strand
ACCGTTTTCTTCAGAGAACAGGATGGATGTCTGTCCGTTCGAGGTTGTTTGAATCCCTTCGATATGGCGGTGGGCGGAGTAGTTGCGGAAGGGTGTCGGGACTGGTTTTCGCCCCACTGATTTGCTCGCATCGGGATCTGAGGCGAGGCTGCTGGTTTGTTGTGATCCTGATTCCGGATTCTTTTCTTTGGCAAGGTGGTCTGCTGCTTTCTTGAATCCGTCCAAATCGTTTGCCACAAGGCAAACAGCATTTTTGCCTGAGAAGAAAGGACTGTGGACGGTTAGGATGCGGGCTTGTCCTCGGCCAGGCGAGCTCGGTGTATCGAGCCAAGAGGAGACTTCACGAAGGCTGTTGGCCAACTCACCTCCGCTAAAGAGGATGCAATCCTGACCGATCATGAAGGGTGGGTTGATGCTACGATATCCTCCCAGTGCAGGATTGTGACGTTTGTCAGCATCAAGGAAGGAGGACAGGCTTTTCCGGTAACCTACGAGTTTCCCATTACGAATTTGCTGGATTCGGGCATGATCATTTGGACGGGGTTGCCAACGAAATGGATGTTCATCGAAGTCGTCTGATTGAAGTTGCCAAAGGCGAGCATTTATCTTCAAGGCCAAATTCCTGGCAATGGGAAGGATTTCACTTCGATTTGCTTCCAGAAGAATTAACTCTGGAACTTTGTGGAGTGGATTGACTACGTGTACCTCCGGTACCTTATGTATTATCTTTTTTGTCGTGGTTACAGAAATATTACTTTTTGTCGTGAGACCAGTAAGGAGTTCCTGTAAGGTAACAACACCAGACTCTCGCTTTAGGGATGCATCGGTTGTGCTGAAGCTCTTTTCTAGTAGATTACCTTCTTGGTCATGTACCTCAATAAGCGCCGGGGCACGATATTGGTCATGCTTTTCTACTCTTTCGGGAAGAAGGGCAAGTAGTGTGCAGGGTTCGGTTTCAAGGCTTACCTTGACATGTGTTTGATTGTTTTTCTTCTCTGTTGGTAGATTCTTCTGGAGCCGAAGGTCTCTGACAACGGGCCAGTTACCATCTATAATAACGGGCAGAGCAGGTTCTCGTACGATCTTGCTTGGATGACTACGGGCCCTGTCTGCAATTATCACGATGTAACGTATCGGGCCATCATCAAGAGTTAGGACATAACCTCGCCCTGAATCGGTGGAAGCCTTGGGCTTAAGCTTGGCTGTTTTGAGTACCCCGGAAAATTCATCTTTCCTTTTTATGAATTGGTCCCATAGCCAATGATGAGATTCCGTTCCAAATCCGGATCCATTGGTGTTTTTGTAGATGGAGAGGAGGTTGTTTTCAATGTGATGGTCAACTGGGACATCTCTGGGTTTGATGCCAATAGCCAGTATCTCATGCCCATTTTTATGGGCTTCCTGTAGTCTTGCCCTGGTTTTCGGGAGAAGGTCATGCTCTTCGTTTACCAGTACGATCAGACTCGGTTGTGCAGGGGGGTGGAATACCCGTTCCTCCATCAGTCTCGGAGGGAACCCAAGCCTTGTGAAGAAAGTGTAGACTGCATGGTAATCAAAAATGCCATTGCGAACATAGCGCTGTTTTGCTCCAGTGGTAACTATTGTGACTGTTTGGTCAGGTATTGCAAATTTTGCAATTGCACCATATTGCGTAATAAACTTCATGAATTTGGCGCGACGTCTCAATTCGGATGAATCCTCATTTGCATTCAGGTCTATTCCTCCACCTTGAAGTCCGCGCCCAAAGGCGTGGAGTAGATTTTTGATCGTGCCTTCTGACGGGCCGTCGCTTTGTACAGTCAACCAAACTGGACGTTTCGGTGCATGAGCTCGAGCCCAGTCCGTGGTAAACGCAGACGACATGGGCCAGTCTCCTGAATTCATGTTTGCAAAATATATGCTGGATTCAGTGAAGCTTTCCAATGATTGATGTTCCTTGGCAAAATCAGATTCCTCCAGTACCAAAGCCGTTGCTTGGGGATTAATTTTTTTAATCGCCTCCAAATAGATGAGATTGTGTTTCTGGTAGGATTCCGCTGCGGAAGCATTCCAGTAGGCAAGATCTCTTTCACGCAGGCTATCAACCTTTTCGCGAACCATGGAATCCTGACTCCTCGGATTCTGCTGGAGAAATTGAAATTCTTCGCGGGAAAGTGGTGTTAACCCCTGACTCTTCAGCTTGTCAAAAAGGGCTTTGTTGCGTTTTATAACATTTGTATCCGTAGGCGTGCCAAATCCGTATCGGGAGCCTTCATGACGAGTGTCTATTGCAAGGGTGACTCCAACTGCATTTGGATAGTCCATTGTCTGCTGAGAGAATATCTGTAGACGACGAATCATGCGTTCAACATCCGGTTGATGGCTGTGATGGTAACTACTACCTTCATTGTAGAGTGCATCGCGACGTGTTGGAGCAAAGTCGATGTGACTGATTCGGTGGATTAGCAGATTGTCGAGGACTCTGTCATTGTGAGTCGCTGAAGTTACTGATTCAGGCGGTGGTAAGGCGCCAAACCCGGATTCCAATCGTCGGTGCAGGTCACTATGAATCCGTGGCATCGAAGAATGGAGACGAGGCCCATTGACAAGAAATCTGATATTGGCGTCTTCCAGAATCTGGAGGAATTCATGATTCTCAATATTGCCGAACCAATCCTTTACGAAGGGCGTGAAAGGACTTTTTACTGGAGCACGAGTTATGGTGATCGGACAGGTCTGCGATTGCCATTTGTTATTGAGTCGAATATGTAGGTTATACTGGCCGGGAGCCAAACAGCTTGTCTGAAGATGCAGTAACCTTGAATCGTACCCTGGACCAGGATTTGTGGGTAGCTTGATCTTGGCAATATGTTGATTTTCTCCAGCTAAACCTGTCCGGGATCTGGCGGTAAAGGTTGCTGTGCCTCCAGGAAACCCCTTGCCTATATATATGTTTATGGGAGCCATTTCATCGGGGGCAAATGCATTGCGTTGTCGATGAGTTTGGAGGTAGAGTCCATCACCTTTGGTCTGAACGAGAATATTGCGACGAATTGTACCCAGTCCAGTTATTTCGAATTGCACGTATGTGGGTCCTTTGTGCTGTTCAAAATCTATACTGTTCCAGACTATGTCTTGAGCGGGGCATTCCAGCTTTTCTGCAACATAAGCCTCCAGTTCGGTCGAGGGTGGCTTGGCCCTGCGTGCAAAGATGGGTTTACCGGCCCGGGGCTTACGGAGGATGTTTTTTCTGCTGAAGGGTTTTGATGTGATCTTCTGGTATTGTTTTGCTGAGAGTGCGATTAACAGTGGTCTACCAGGCTCAGTCCATAGTTCAGTGTAGATACTCAGCACTTTATTATCACGTCGCAAAACATGGAATTCCGGATTCTCGATCGGTCGGGATTCTCTTGTTTCACGAGCGGGGTATTTTCTAATGAAACCTTTGCCTGAAAAGGTTACTTCTTCCGGGAATTCCTCCTCCACATATCGGATTGTTCCATCTGTCTCAAGGCGGAATCGGCCAAATGAAGATTCGTATGTAAGCCCGATGGGTAGCCACAATGTGAGCTTGCGGAAGCGGAGGGACTTACTCAGCAGTGGTTTTTCAGCGCATACTACCTCTGGATGAAAGGGCACCGGTTGGTCATCATCTGTCAGACTTTCAAAAATTACCGGTGCAAGCTGGATGCGCAGGGTTGTTCCAACGGGGGTCTTATCAATTATGACTGCCGGGTGACCTGTCTCAACATCTCCACCTGGGGCTTGAATCTTGATACGACCAGGATTGAGAATGTGCTCACGTTTTTCAAGCTTTGCGAAGCCGGTTGTCGGCTTAAGCTTTGGAAGTGGCCCTTCCAGGATCTGTTTCTGGCCGACGGTGGTCTGCATGATCGGTTCACCGTCTATACTAAACTCATCCGGAATTGCAGAAGCCGTTACGAGACCTTTGTAGGTTCGCCAAAAAAGGTGTTCATCAATATTATCTTCAGGGGAATCAAACCTGACTAACCGGACTGCGTAACCTTGGGAGTTGCCCTCAATAAGTTCATCCAGGATGGAGGACTCTTTCTTTGAGCTTTTGGTTCCATTTATCAGGTCATCCAGATTCTGGGCGTTAAGAATGCCTGTACCCAGTAGCAGAAGAATTGCCGATAATAGCACAAATATATTTTGCCGGATCAGGATCACTCTATTTTAATTGCTGAAGCAGGTATGCATAGGCAATTGCCTGAGCGTAGGCTGTTTGCTTGAGGTTTGCGGCTCCGGAGTGGCCACCTTCAATGTTTTCATAGTATAGGACAGAGTGCCCCTGTTTCTTCATGCGAGCAACCATCTTGCGTGCATGACCGGGATGAACACGATCATCCTTGGTCGATGTTGTAAATAAAACCCTGGGATATTTAATGTCTTTTTGTATGTTGTGATAAGGGGACCATTTTTTCCAGAAATTCCAGATTTCGGGTATTTCCGGATCTCCATATTCTGCAATCCAACTATGTCCGGCCAGTAGCTTTGTATAACGTTGCATATCCAGCAATGGAACTTGGCATACGACTGCATTGAATAGATCGGGACGCTTGGTCAATGCCACACCAGTCAGTAACCCTCCATTACTTCCACCACGTATTCCGAGGTGTCGTGGGGTTGTTATACCTTTCCTTATAAGGTTTTCTGCAACTGCAATGAAATCCTCGTAGGTCTTGTTACGCTTGGTTTTGAGCGCGGATTGGTGCCATGACGGTCCAAATTCCCCTCCACCACGGATATTTGCAAGTGCGTAGACACCGCCTCGGGCAAACCAGTTGATTCCCGTTGTGGATGAATACCATGGCCGCATGGAGATTTCAAATCCCCCGTAAGCGTAAAGTAGTGTCGGGTTTTTCCCATCAGATCGACGGTTTTTGTCTCCCACAAGAAAGTAGGGTACTTGAGTGCCGTCCTTGGACGTTGCCCAGTGTTGTTGTACTGTTAGGCGGGAAGCATCAAAATGTCTGGGTGCCTGCTTTAGTTTTACTCTTGGGCTCGGGACCGGGGGAACATGGTATAGTGTGGCGGGTGTTAGGAAATTCTGGAAACTGAGTGTGTAGTCTTGCCTATGAGGGGACGTATTGGATATGTAGATAACACCGTTTTTGAGTTCCTTGAAGATTGAATGGTTTATCCACTCTCCGTCATTCATTATGTAGCGAAGGAGGCGACTTTTGACCTTTGTCATCGTGTTGACAATCACTGCATCAGCGGTGACATCTACAGAAGTAATTGTTGAGTGTATATCTGGTTTGTGGACGATTTTTGGCTCAATGGCCCCGTTCAGAAGCTTTTCCAGATCAAGACTCACCAATGCGCCCTGAGCCATGGTTCTTGAATTTATATCCCACTTGGACTTGAGTTCGATCAACAGTTGTCCATCGTAGTAATCTTTGATTCTGGCATCCTCAGGCAAGGGTAGTTTCAGGAGCTTGTTATCCTTGAGGAAGTGGTACTCCCCCTTGTAGAAGGTTTGAGAACGCCTGATAAAAGCGAGCGTTCCATCAGTGGTATTGAGGGTTAAAGGCCAAATGCCAACATCTGTGCTCTTCCCCTCGAAGATTTTTCTGGCATCTGACAGAGGTTGTCCACGCTTCCAAAGCTTAACTATTCGTGGATAACCGGAATTTGTAAGGCTATCCTTCCCAAAGTCTGTGGCAACGAGAGTGGTATTGCGGTCCATCCATGTAAGTTCACTCTTGGCTTCCTCCAATTTGAATCCTTTGGGAACAAAGGTTCTGGAATTTAAGTCGAATTCGCGATATACGGATGCATCTTTGCCTCCCCGGGAAAGCCTTACAATTGCGCGATCATGACTGGGTTGTAATACTTCAACACCCTTGTATACCCAGTTTTCTTTTTCTGTTTTGGCTATTTTATCGATGTCAATGACTGTTTCCCATGCTGTATCCTCCTTTTTGTATTCTTCCAATGTGGTACGCCGCCAAAGGCCTCTTATATGTTCTTGGCCCTGCCAGAAGTTATAGATTTGATTGCCTCGCTGCTTGAAGTAGGGAATGCGGTCATCGGACTCGAGGACTTTGAGGGTCTGTTCGTGAATGTTCTTAAAGGCTGGATGTGCCTCAATGGTTTTTTGAGAAATTTTGTTCTGCTTCCTGACCCATTTAAGCGCCTTTTCGCCTTCAACCTCTTCAAGCCAAAGATTTGGGTCTTCAGCCACTAGAGTAAGGTTTAGGACTACTAACAGAACTAACAGCAAAAGGTTGCTAGGAGAAAACATGATTACTCGATGCTTACCACTGCTTCGCCCAGGATATCCATACGTGGCTTGATCCCCAGTCCCGGTTCCATGGATGCAGCCATTCTTCCATTTTTTCTATGAGGGGCTCCCGTGGCTGTGCTGACGGTGACATAACTATTGAAGTCAGTGGAGGTAAATAGTAATTCAGGGGGAGTGCTCTGCGCCAGTACCGCAATAGCTGCAGTGGTGATATCCCCCCCCCAACTATCTTCAATGGTCATGGCGATACCTAGCTCAGCACAGAGATCTCGTGCCAGTTTTGCCTTGGTCAGTCCACCAAATTTACTGATCTTGATATTCACGTTATCCATGGCCTGATCAGCGAAGCCCCGAAGCAGAGCTTGCATGCCATCAATATTCTCATCGAGAATGAATGGATGATCCGTGCGGCGCCTAATAGCCAAGCATTCTTCGTAGGTCAGACAAGGCTGTTCGATATAGACGTCAACATCCTTTACTCCACGAACAACTCGGGCTGCTTCGTGTTGCGTCCACCCTGTATTGGCATCAGCAATTAGTTTGTCCCCGGCGTTTAGGTTTTCTGCTACGGCTTTAATGCGATCTATGTCTGTGTCTGGATCTCCACCAACTTTTAGTTGGAAGCGTGTGTAACCTTCGTCCCTATAGGCTTGGACATTGGCTGCCATTTCCTCCGGGGACTGCTGGGAAATCGCCCTGTATAGAATAAAGTCTTCTTCATGGCGCCCACCAAGTAGTTCGCAGATACTTTGGCCGGAATGCTTGCCCAGGATATCCCAGCAGGCTATGTCAATCCCGCTTTTAACATAGGGATGACCCTTGAGCGCGCTATCCATCAATTTATTTATCGGCATAATTCGGGTCGGGTCATGACCGATAAGGTGCGGTGCAAGTTCACGAAGACCTGCACGAACACCTTCCGCATACGCAGGAAGGTAGAAGGGACCGAGGGGGCAAACTTCCGCCCAACCGGTCAATCCTTCATCTGTATCAATGCGTACAATTGTACTGTCAAAGATCGTAACTGACTTGCCTCCAGACCAATTGTAGGAACCTTCATGAAGGGGAAGGTTTACCTGATAAGCTGAGATGCGGTTGATTTTCATTGTTGGTGATTAAAGGGTGAAATTTGCTTTAATATTTTCGTCCCAAGGTATGAATTGTTCTATGAGTTTTTCCTACGTCAATCTCTTGGTGCCAATATCCTTCTTGCGGGTTATGTTGCCTTTGTCAGTTTGGACTTTTGCCACCTGGATGCACAAGAACTTGTGATTGTTTTTAAAATTTGGAATCCATTGGATTCTTGTGGATTGAAACAGGCTTATTTCAATTTTTCGTGAAGTCTACCACTGTTCCAGATTTCACTGACTTTTAACTCGGACTGCATATCCCATTCCTTTTTGACACCATGTAGTTTACCATGGAGGAAGTTCTTTTCATAGTATGGTTTTCCATTATAGAACCACCGAATCTCCTTACCGTTCTTTTTTCCTCGGTGAAAAGATACATCCTGCATCATGCGACCATTCGGCCAGTAACTTTTTTGCCTTCCTGTAAATGGGATGGTGGTCCCTTCCTGATAATAAAGCCCGTTGTATTCAATGATCTTTGCTGACTTTGACTTTGGTACCGTAGGAGAAGCGCTCGGTATGGGTTCCTGATGGGTGGTTTTACAACTCCAGCATAGTAATACCGAGAAAACGAGAGCGAATTGAATAGGGAAGCAAATTTTCACAAAAATTAGATTTATTATGAATCCTATGTTTCCTTGCCTAACGTGCAAGTCTAACGCTCATTCTCAGTTTCATCATCGAGAATACAAAGTGCTGTTACAGTCTGTATCCCATTTTTTAGGGTTTGTGAAAGAATAATTTCTTGTCCTTTTCTGAGCGAGGAAATGTCACCTCGTTCTTCTAACCTGAAAGACTTCAGGTTAGATTGGTTATGGATTTTGATCATTCGACGCTTGGCTTGGATGAATAGTTCACCTTTACGGTTGTGGCGAAAAATTCCTATTGCAGATTTATCCTTGAAACCTGGTGTCTCAGGATACCAGGGGGGAAGGACCGTCAGTTTATTTCCAATAAATTCCTGCTGCCTATCTACAACCTGTCCTTCCAATTTCACAAATGAAAATTCTGGTATTTTATCCAGATCGACAGGAACAAGGATGGCCAGTTTAGTCTCGGATGTGATTTTAAGTGTTTCCTTGTTGGTTTGACCTGTTTTTTGCCACATTGCGACTTGTAGGATAAGGTTGGTACCGTCAACATTAAGTACGGTGCCGTGTAATAGTTCGCCTTCCACTTTGGTATGCAACCATGCTGGATGAGCGTGCCCAAGCGATGAGGATATCAGGTAAAGACCTGGGAGTATACAATTCAACCAATGCCGTTGACAGAAATTATTCATTTATTCATCAATCGCCTTAAACATATATTTTAGCCCTATGATTGCTGTCGTTTCTCCTGCCAAAACCCTAGATTTCGAAACTCAGCCTTGTACTGAAGTTTTCACTAAACCTGAATTCCTGAAGGATTCAAGTATCCTCATCGATCGATTGCGGGATTTTTCTTCCGCGGAACTGGGGAATCTTATGGGTGTAAGCACCAAGTTGGCTGAGCTGAACTTTTGTCGTTTTAGGGATTGGTCCACGCCTTTCACTTCGGAAAATGCAAAGCCTGCCTTACTGGCATTTAAAGGCGATGTCTACGCTGGATTGCAGGCTGATATCTTCTCGGATGATGACCTTGCTTACGCACAGGACCATCTGCGAATCCTTTCAGGTTTGTATGGTCTTCTGCGCCCTTTGGACCTTATGCAACCCTATCGCCTGGAAATGGGCACCGGGCTGGATAACATACGAGGCAAGAATCTCTATTCATTCTGGAGTGATTCTATAACCAATGCGCTAACCGCAGCGCTATCTGCAGATTCAAGTGGCATATTGGTGAATCTTGCTTCCAACGAATATTTTCAATGCATCAATCAAAAAAAATTGGGTGCACGCATTATAACACCAGTTTTCAAGGATGAGAAGAATGGTAATTTCAAGATCATAAGCTTTTTCGCCAAGAAGGCTAGGGGACTGATGAGCCGATTTATTATTCAGGAGAGAGTGGAGACCCCATCTGATTTGAAAAGTTTTGGCTTGGGAGGGTATACCTACGATAAGCAACAGTCGGTTGGTGATACGATCATTTTTACCCGTCCTGAGTCGGCACGAAAATAAACTCCTCAGTTTATCTCTGGTAGATGGGCAGATAGTGGTACTTTACTGCCAGGGCAAGGACCGCCATTGAGGTGCTGTAGATTTTGCCGGCACCGCCTTCCTGACCGGTCCCTTGCCATGAACCATCCTTGGATTGCATGTTCAGGAGAATTTCCTCTACCTGCTTGCGTGCAATTTTTGCATGTTCACCTTTTCTTTGATACATACCTTGAGAATAGTAGTATGTGCCGTAGAAGAAAAATTTATTGTGCTTGGCGGGCGGATGCTCAAGCAACCAATCAGCTGCACCATGAACAAAAGGTGAATCATATTCACCACACACCTGCATGGCAAGAAGTCCGGCTGCACACATTGTGAACTCAGGTCCACCACCTGGCTGATAGGCAAAGCCTGATTTTTTATCGATAGGGTTGCCTTTGGCATCCAGATTTGATCTGTAAGATCGCTTCAGATATTCAACTGCATCCTTGATGGCGGTACTTGGCACTTTGAGTCCCGAATTCTTGGCAGAGCGTAATGCCATTAGTTGCCAGACTGTTACAGAGAGATCAGCATCCTTTGAATCGGGAGTGTAGCGCCATCCGCCCTTATGTTGCCAGTTCTTGGGATGTTTTTGGGACCGGAGAATTAGATCGATGGCTTTTTGACAACGTTCCCGGGTGATGCGGTCCTGCTTGTCATTTAGTCCCATTCCTAGCATCTCTGACAACATCAGGGAGATTATGCCGTGGCCATACATACGTGAACCGTCACGATTACCGAAGTAGCCATTTTCATCCTGCCTGTCCTGTTGGGTAACAAATTCTATGGCTCGACGCATGGATTTACCTTGCGGAGTGGGGTCAATTGGTTGGTTGCCTGTCGCAGCCATTGCCATGATAGCCAGAGAAGTCATCGTAGTTGAATTACTGCGATCTGAAATGGAGCCTTTGGCATCCTGTCTGGTCATCAAATATCGGGTGGCACGTTCAACGGCCACATCAACCCGATCTTTTGCGATGGCGTCAATCGGGCTGGGTTCATCAGCGGAGTGTAAATTACCGTCCTTCACTAAGGTCGAAAGAAAGATCAATAGGCAAACCTGCCTGAAGCGGCTAATAAAACCACACCAATTTAGAAGTTGTTGGGGAGAGTGGGGACTCATGAGGATTCTGGATAAATCAAAAATTCTTTGGGTTTTAAAATGAAATTCCTTAAATGGTTTATTTCTTTTCTTTCTTTTGACGGGCCAGTTCAGCTATTGCCCGGAAATAGGTTTGAACTTGATGGCGATATTCTCCGGAAATATTTTCCTTACTACCTTCGATTAAATCCTTCGCCATCTGGGAGGGGAGTTTGCCCCAGTCTAGCTCGGACTTGCGCTGGAGTTCCTGTAAGGCATCATAGTCCATGTGACCTGCAATTATAGCAGCACCGCTTGTTGAGTTAAGCTGCATTCCTTCTCCCTTGGGGTTTTGCCCCGGAGCCTGACTGGCATTACGTGATTGCGCCATCGCTGCGGCTTGTGCGGCAGCAGCCTGTGCAAGTGCCTGAGCGGCAGATGCAACCTGACCCTGACCTTGACCTTGACCCTGACCTTGACCTTGACCTTCGCCTTGACCTTGACCTTGACCTTCGCCTTGACCTTGACCTTGACCTTCGCCTTGACCTTGACCTTCGCCTTGACCCTGACCTTCGCCTTGACCCTGAC
>Ga0209660_1001748_pt1 | contig 11205 bp, 5 predicted proteins | sample SaaInlV_100m_DNA_2_FD_184659 | JGI IMG/M metagenome (GOLD analysis project Ga0209660, IMG submission 184659) | Marine microbial communities from expanding oxygen minimum zones in the Saanich Inlet - SI072_LV_100m_DNA (SPAdes) (version 2) | ecosystem: Environmental > Aquatic > Marine > Intertidal... | reverse complement strand
GGCCGGTTACGTGACTGCAGAAGAAAAACGCAATGGAGATTGCAACGAAAAGTTTCAGCATGAGGGAATTAGGCAGGGACATCCTGTGCCACATGTTTGTGCAAATGGGTAAGGCAGGTTATTTTTTTGGGGGGGGCGGATCAAACTTGGCCCGGTAGGCCTTGTATTCAGGCCAGGACAATTTGCCGTCCTTGTTCGTGTCGGCGGCAGGATGCCTCGTGAAGTATTTGCCTTTCCAGACTTCGGCAGCCTGTTTCGGATCGAGCTTGTTCGTCGCCGGGCTTTTGGGTTTGAACGGCGGTTGTGGTGGAATGTCGGAACCTGCCGCAGGAATTCTCGACTTAAGTTCCTGGCGAAATGCACCGAGGGTTTCGGCGTGTATAGAATCACCAGCGAGGTTCGTCCATTCGTACGGATCATCCCTGGTGAAATAAAGCTCTTCCTTGCCATTTGCATATCGGATATAACGCCAGTCTTTTGCGCGAAGTGAATAATTTTCCTTTGAGGGATCATATTTCATTCGCCAGATGTAAAGCGCTGTTAACGCCGAGTCGGGACCGGCCCAGTCGCCTCTCCCGGGATTCTTAAGCAGTGGCTTCAAGCTATGGCCGTCGAGTGAATGCCCCTTTTCATTCTTCCTGGTTTCTTTTGACAACCCGCATAGATCTACAAGCGTCGGATAAATATCGATGAGCGAAACCGGTTGCGATGACACACCTTTCACTTTTCCAACTCCCGGTGCGCGAACAATCAGTGGCACACGAGTGCTTTCCTGCCATAATGAATTTTTGTAGAGATAATCCTTCTCCCCCATTCCCCACCCGTGGTCACTGGTCAGGATAATGATCGTGTTGTCCTTCAATGACGAGTTGTCAACGGCGTCGAGAATGTGTCCGATTTGTTCATCGACTGACGCGACACTAGCGAGATACGCCTGAATGAAATGACGGAGCGCAGCGTCCTTTGATTTATACGACTGGACCAGCGTATTGAATAAACGCGTGCCCATGTCTTCACTACGAGGACCGTCGGCGCCCTTTGGTATACCACGAATCAGCCTCGCGAACGTATCCTCAAGGTCTCCCGGTCGGATGACCGGCAACTTGATCGAATCCAAAGGAAACATGTCGAAATATTTTTTCGGAACGATCAATGGCGTGTGAGGGCGTATGAACCCGACTCCCATAAAGAATGGCTGCAACCCCGGCTTGTCAGCACGGGCATTCAATTGATCCACCGCCCACTGTCCGTTCAGTTCGTCTGCGGTCAGGTCACGGTCATCCTGTGAGTTGACCTGCAAGTTTCGCTGCTTTGCCCAGCTACCCGTCCGCCAAACGAGAGGTTTCCCATCGGCCGATTTCTTTCCAACCAGGTTTACCAACGGTCCGAATGATCCGTCGACCGCGCCAATTTTGCGAAAAGGCGCGGGAACGCCGGGATGAGGAAGCTTGTTCTCGCCATCGAAGGCGAATGGGCCGTAGTCGGCGTGATTGCCGTAATTCTTCCACTCCTGCCGAACCATATGATGCATCAGTTTCCCGGTGCCCAGGGTCTGGTAACCGTTCTCGCGAAAATGATCCATGATCGTTCGGGAGTTTTTCAGTACTTCGTAGCCATCCCATTTAGTGAATCCGAAGCAACCCGAGTTGTGTGGATAGATGCCTGTGAAAAGGCTCGCCCGCGAGGGGCCGCAGATCGGAATATTGCAGTGAGCCTGAGTGAAAGAGACTCCACCATGAGCAAGTCGAGCCATGTTCGGTGTCTTCGCTTGTGGATGCCCGCCAAAACTCTCGACGTAGTCATTCAAGTCATCACAGATTATCAGAATAACATTGGGCCGGGATGCTGCCGAAGTGGCTTGAGCAACCAGCAGAATCATTGCAGGTATAAGGAATTTTTTCATAACCGGGCTGTTGAGTTATTTGCCATATCAGTATTCCAACACACAAAAACTGAAGAACAAAGGATTTGATTTCTATGCCAAAACTTCTTTCACAACGTGACCGTGCACGTTGGTCAGTCGGCGCTCGAGTCCGTTATGGTAGTATGTCAGACGCTCGTGGTCCAAACCCATGAGATGAAGGATGGTTGCATTAAAATCATAGATCGATGTGCGACCGGCAATTGCCTTAAAACCGAACCGGTCACTTTCCCCATGGGTAAAGCCATTTTTGACACCGGCTCCGGCAAGGAAGCAGGTAAAGGCATCCGGGTTATGGTCACGACCCGTGCCATTACCTTGAAGAAACGGCATGCGACCGAACTCTGTACACCATACAACCAGAGTGTGATCAAGCAAACCTCGACGTTTCATGTCATGGATCAAGGCGGCCGTGGGTTGGTCCATGATCTCCGCCTGCATGGCGTGGGTCTTTAGGATGTTGGAATGGGAATCCCAATTAGTGATGCCATTCCCCCCGGATGGATCGCTTCCGTTAAAAAGCTGAACCACGCGAACTCCTTTCTCGAGGAGTCGCCGGGCAAGTATACAGTTCTTGGCGTACTCACGCTTTAAATCACTTCCATCCTGCGTGCCATACTCGTGATGAATGGACTTGGGTTCGCCGGAAACATCCATGATCTCGGGTACGGAGGTCTGCATACGACCTGCCAGCTCGTAACTCGCTATCCTAGCAGCCAGATCAGCGTCCCCAGGGTATGACTTTAGATGATTGTTGTTTAAACGCTTAAGCAAGTCCACAGTGGAACGATCATCAGCCGCTGTGTAGGAATGAGGGCGAGCCAAGTTGGCAGGAGGATTTTTCGAGTTAAAGTCGGTTCCCTGAAAAGCAGCCGGGAGAAAACCATTGCCGAAGTTGTTCTTTCCAGAGCGGGCCAGACCACGCGGGTCGTTGATGGCGACAAAGGCGGGTAATTCGGCATTCTCAGAACCGAGTGCGTAGGTAACCCAGGCCCCAAAGGATGGGAAGCCTTCCATGGTGAATCCCGTGTTAAAGAAATTCTCCCCTTGAGGATGGGCGCTCGTTTGAGTGTGCAGACCGTGAAGAAAACAAAAATCATCAGCCAAAGCCCCGAGGTGTGGCAATAAATCGGAAGTCATCTTGCCACTTTCCCCACGGGGTTTGAAGTCCCAAAAAGGTTTTGCTATATTACCTGAGGGCCCTTCAAACGTCACAGCCGGTATACCGGGCGGCTTCTGACCATGGAACCTTGCAAGGTCCGGTTTATAATCAAAAGTATCCACATGACTGACGGCGCCGGGACAATAGATCACAAGCACCTGCTTGGCGGGGGGATTGTGATGAGAAGCCCTGGGCGAATAGGGATTGTCGGGATTGATCACGGGACGAATCGGTGTCTTTCCACTAAAATTGGCAGGGTCTTCGGAACCCAATAGACCATCCTGGGCAAGCAACCCAGCAAGACCAAATCCGCCCAGCGCGGTTCCCGTGTTACGGAGGAAGTTTCGACGACTCAGTAAACTGTGCCCGATTGGTGAAAGTTGTTCATGGGTAGCCATTGCTAAAATTCAAGGGAGAAAGGCAAATTCGTTGGAATTGATCAGGGCACGACAAACCACCGGCAGGCCCCGGGACTTGACCACCTGCAGGCAAGCATTCAGTTCAGCATCATCCGGTTGGCGGGAAAGCAAAAGCTCGAAGCATCGGCGTACCTTTGCGGACAAACCTTTTTTACCAACATCTTCCTGGGCTCTTTCCGCAAGCAGGACCGCTTGATTGACGACAAATTCGCTATTCATCAGGTTGAGGGCCTGCAAGGGAGTCGTCGAAACGGGGCGCTTGGCCCGAACCTGTCCACAGTCAGGAAAGTCAAAGGCCGTAAAAATGCGATCGTCGACTCGTCTCATGCGTTCCTGATAAATCATACGCCTCCACGTTTCCGGACCATGATTGTTGACGACCTCCCACTGGGCATAGGTCTTTTTCACATTGTGAATTCTATAGCTGCGACCGCCCAGTTTTCGGTTCAGCTTGCCCGATGCCAAAAGTATGCCATCACGGATAACCTCCGCTTCCATTCGCCGGGGAGGAAAACGCCATAGCAGGGAGGAAGTTGCGTCCTTCTTCAATCCTTCGGAGGTGGGCTTGCTGGACCTACGGAAGGCATCAGAAGTAACCAGCAGTCGAATGAACTCCTTCATGGACCACGCAGTGCCTCCCGGTCGACCGGGGTTTGAGAACTCGGCTGCCATCCAGTCAAGTAATTCCGGGTGACTCGGCGGCGAACCTGCCCGTCCAAAATCTCCACCGGTGACCACCAATCCTGCGCCAAACAGATGTTGCCAGATGCGGTTGACCATGACACGAGCAGTGAGCGGGTTGGAGCTGTCGGTGACCCAGTTGGCAAAACTTGAGCGGCGGGCAAGTCCAATGGCATCATTCCCGAGACCCAGCGCCCCATCCAGAATAGCTGGAGCTGCAGGAAGAACGATGTCACGGGGGTTTTCGGGGCTTCCCCTATGGAAAACGTGAGTCTGAGCTGGTTTTATAAAACTACCGACAAAACTGGGGCGAGGCCCGACCTCGGCAAGTTTGTAGGTAAGACGAGAGATTTCACGAACGGCATCTGCCAAACCTCTGTCTAGTTCAATCGCCTTCTGAATCTTGATAGTGGAAGCAATCTCTTTCCATGAACCGTCAGCCAATTTTGCTTCCACGACATAGTTCTGAAAGTTGAACTTGTTTTTTTGCTGGAGGTAGTCGGTCTCGAAATAATATTCACGATTGGAACTCATTCGCATGCGCCCCACCAGGGTCGGTTCCATGAAAGTAATCTCCAGCCAAGGCTGTTTCTTCAACTGCTTGTTATAACTGGCCTGCCAGCGTTGAGTGCCATACTTGCCGTCAATCACTCGTTCAACGGGAAATCGATTCCCTTGTTGTATAAACCGAGGGTCCGTCCGGACCTTGGTTCCTCGTGAATTAACTGCCAGGTTTAGGTCTTCACCGGGTTTACCAAAAACCTCCAGTTCATCCACCCCTGCATAGCCGGACTTAAATGAAACACGAAGTGCCTTTGCCAAAACGGGTTTCCAGTGCAGTTCCTTATACCCACCCCAGTCTTCCTCCCATGTGAATCTCTTGGCGCGAATCTTGTATCGGTTTTGAGAGATACTCTTCCAAATTTCTCCAGCACTGACCCTGCGCGGATGATCCTTCGAGAATTCAGGGAAACGACTACCAAATTCTATATCCTGAAAAACAGCTGTCATCGAATAGTAATCCTGAATCGTGACCGGATCAAATTTATGGTTATGACAGCGGGCACAACCAATTGAGACCCCCAGAAGGGAGGCACCCACGGTCTGCATAATCTCATCCATGCGATCGGCTCGAGCCTGCCGAATCGCGGAGGCTTGTTGTCCGACTGTTGCAGCCGGAACGTGAGGACCAGCAACGAGAAAGCCAAGAGCCTCACCCGTTCCCATACCATCGCCAGCCAGCTGCTCTTGCACGAAACGATCATATGGAACATCATCATTGAATGCGCGAATAACGTAATCCCGATATACCCAAGCCAACTTGCGATAAAGGTTGGACTCGGAGCCATTTGTTTCCGCCCAGCGAATAACATCCAACCAATGCTGGGCCCAGCGTTCCCCGAAATGAGGCGAATCCAACAATTCATCAATCAGTTTTAAATAGGCGCGGTCTTGGTCTTTCGAAAATTCAGCAAGAAATTGCCTGACCCTAAAAGCCTCTGGAGGAAGACCAGTCAGAACGATGGACGCACGTCGGATCAGGGATAGAGGGTCTGCAGGAGGATTTGGCTTGAGATCCTCCCCTGCCATTCGGGAATTAAGAAATGCATCTATGGGATGCTTGGCTGACTGGGGCACCTCGGGACGCTCCACGGGTTGAAACGACCAATGGTCTGTTTCCAATTCAAGTTTGGCATTCATTTGCCCGGGCCAAATGGCACCATCCGCAATCCATTTCTCAAGGAGAGCAATTTCACCAGCAGATAATGGGTCACCCTTGGCTGGCATTCTTAGTTCGGGATCTTTAAGGCGTATTAGGTCAATAAGATGACTCTTGCCTGGATTCCCAGGTACAATGGCAGGAGACCCGCTGTCTCCGCCACGTAATAAAAAGGCACGCTGATCCACGCGAAGGCGCGAATTTTGCTTGTCTGGCCCATGACAGTCAATGCAGTGTTTATCAAGAATGGGGCGAATTTCCTTACCGTAGTCAACTGCAGTTAACAACTGGACGATCAGAACAAAAGTTATTGGGACATGAGGCCAACTTCTCATAAGATGGATTTCATGGGAAAAAGCTATTCATTGTCCAGATATTTGATAATGCTGTCGTTAATTTGGAAAATAGAAAAAAAGACCCAAAATCAGACATAAATCACTGAACATTATTGCAGAGTTTGAATGAAACTGATAATCCTCAGCACTTTTTCAAAATCAAAGAATTCCTTACTCTATGTCCACAACACCAAAAATCATTTATACAAAGACCGACGAAGCCCCGGCATTGGCAACCCATTCATTGCTTCCGATTGTTCGAGCCTTCACCAAGACCTGCGGCATTGAAGTTGAGCTAAAGGATATTTCATTGGCTGGACGAATCCTATCCAATTTCCCTGAAAACCTAGAAAAGGATCAACGTATCCCGGATGCACTCGAGGAATTGGGTGAACTTGCGAAGGCGCCTGAGGCAAACATAATCAAACTCCCAAATGTAAGTGCCTCGATCCCGCAACTTTCAACTGCCATTGAAGAACTGAAGGAGCATGGTTACGATATCCCCGACTTTCCGGAGGAACCCGAAGACGAGGCGGATAAAGAAATTCGCACCCGTTATGCCAAGGTTCTGGGATCCGCGGTAAACCCGGTGCTAAGAGAAGGAAATTCAGACCGCCGTGTGGCACAACCGGTTAAAGCCTACGCCCAAAAGAATCCACACTCAATGGGTTCATGGAACCCGGATTCAAAGACCCATGTCGCACACATGGAATCAGGTGACTTTTACGGAAGTGAGCAGTCCCATGTAATGACTGACACAACAAATGTTAACATTGTACTTAAGTCTGACAATGGTGAAAACACCTTACTAAAGGAAAACCTGAGCCTCCTTTCAGGCGAAGTTATCGATGCGTCAGTGATGAACCGAAAGGCACTTCGTAAATTCCTGACCAGTGAAATCGCCGATGCCCGTGAAAAGGGCGTCCTATTTTCAATCCATATGAAGGCGACCATGATGAAGGTCTCTGACCCAATCATATTCGGACACGCAGTAAGCGTGTTTTTTGATGATGTTTATGAAAAGTATGCCACAACCTTCGAATCCATTGGCGTGGATCCGAACAATGGACTTGGTGACCTATACTCCAAGCTGAATGAATTACCCTCGGAACAACAGGATTCAATCCGCTCAGATATTGAAGCTCTATCCAGTCAACGTCCCAGGTTGGCCATGGTTGATTCCGACCGTGGCATCACCAACCTACATGTTCCAAGCGACATTATTATTGATGCCTCAATGCCGGCAATGATTCGAACTTCCGGCAGAATGTGGGGACCCGACGGGCAACCCTGCGACACCAAGGCGGTGATTCCGGACCGAAGTTATGCAGGCATCTACCAGGAAACCATACGTTTCTGTAAAGATAATGGAGCCTTTAATGTCTCAACTATGGGTAATGTTGCAAATGTTGGCCTGATGGCGAAGAAGGCGCAGGAATACGGCTCGCACGACAAAACATTTGAAATCCCGTCTGATGGAACCGTAAGCGTAATTGACTCAAATGGTGCCACCCTTCTGAGCCACCCGGTTGAACAAGGAGATATCTGGAGAATGTGCCAAACCAAGGATGTTGCCATCCGGGACTGGGTAAAGCTGGCAGTAAATCGAGCCCGGGCAACGGGTGCCAAGACAATTTTCTGGCTGGACCCAGAGCGCGCACATGACCGCAAGCTCATCCAAAAGGTTAACGAATATCTACCAGCACATGATACTGACGGACTGGATATTGAGATTCTCTCACCCATCGAAGCAACCCGTGTCACCTGTCAACGATGTAAGGACGGCCTGGACTCGATATCTGTCACCGGCAACGTTCTTCGCGATTATCTCACGGACCTTTTTCCTATCCTTGAGCTGGGAACCAGTGCCAAGATGCTTTCCATTGTCCCATTATTGGCAGGTGGAGGTTTGTTTGAAACCGGAGCAGGTGGCTCCGCCCCCAAGCATGTCCAGCAATTCATGACCGAGGGACATTTGCGCTGGGATTCACTCGGTGAATTCCTGGCCATCGGAGTGTCGCTGGAAGACTTGGGAACCAAGACTGGAAATAGCAGGGCCATGGTTATGTCCACAACTCTGAACCAGGCCATCGGCAAGTTCCTTGACGAAAACAGATCCCCGTCAAGAAAGGTCAATGAATTGGACAACCGGGGTAGCCATTTTTATCTCGCCCTCTATTGGGCAGAGGCACTGGCGACTCAGGATGATGACCTTGAACTAAAGAAGCAATTCAGCGCATGTGCAGAGGCTCTGGCAATAAATGAGCAGACCATTGTTGATGAACTAAATGCAGCTCAAGGTGAACCAATGGACATTGGTGGATACTACCACCCTGATGAAGCCAAGGCAAGTGCTGCAATGAGACCCAGCAAAATATTTAACGAAATCATCGAGTCATTGAAATAAAGGGAATTGTGGAGAAGTTTTGCACAAGGCATTCAGGTTAAAATCTTCTCAAATCCTCAATCATCTTTTCTTTTGGTTTTTGTTCCAGGATGGAAGATGTATCAGCCCCATGAAGGAGGGATCCATCAACTGTGAAGACCACTCCTTGCGAGGATCATTCAGTTCAGCGAGAATTTTGGGTGATAAATTAAGTGGGGAGGGCAATTTCCTACGATTATCCCAAGTCCTCACCTGTTTTAAAACCGCTGAACGAAAGCAACTTGCAGAAAATTGCGCTTGGCGTTTGGTACAACTGCCCCATTAATTTGATGATACCAACTTATCACCCGACAGGAAAACCGATTAACACAAACTCAGAAAACAATGAGAATCCCCAAATGCCTAGTGCTCCTGACTGTGTTCAACTTGGTGGCATGTGGAGTCCTTCAGGCTGAAAGACCCAATATCCTTTTCATTTTCACAGACGACCACTCACACCGCAGTGTTGGTTGTTACCCGGAAGCACCCAACTGGGTTAAGACGCCAAACATAGATTCCCTGGCCGAATCCGGTATTCGCTTTGCTAATTGCTACATGAGTTCATGGTGCATGGCATCTAGAGCAACCCTTCTCACCGGTCATCAATCATATGGCATCAAGTCAATGCGGATGGAAGGTCAATATCCCGGGAGTTCTTACGACCCGGAAAAATGCCCTTTTTGGCCTGCAGTTTTCAGGAAAAACGGCTACCAGACCGCACAGATAGGAAAATGGCACACAGGAATTGATAATGGCTTCGGAAGGGATTGGGACTTCCAAAAAGTATGGAACCGACCGGCCTTCCCGGAGAACTCCGGCAATTACTTCAAGGAACAACTCATCCAGACAAACGGCCCAAAGCCGATAATGACACAGGGTTATTCAACTGACAACTACACAAAGTGGGCCGAAGAATATATCCGTGGAGGCCATGGAAAAGACAAAGACAAACCGTTCTACCTCTGGTTGTGCTACGGTGCTGTCCACGGGCCCTTCACACCGGCAAAGCGCCACTTCGAAAACTACCCGGATGCAAAGGTGAAAATCCCTAAGGACATTTACCCTCCAAGAAAAGGAAAGCCCCAATATTCGCGCGACAAGGAACAGTGGATTCCCGGCCCCAATGGCTTGCCCATTCTCAAGGCAGGACGATTTGCCGGTCGTACCGTAAGCGGAAAGTTCATTCACGGCACCGACCTTCACTCACTGGAGAGACAGTACAATCAGGGGGTGATCGCAATCGACGAAGGGGTTGGTAAGTTGATCAAGGCTCTTAAGGAAACTGGCCAATACGAGAATACCCTGATCGTTTTCGGTGCCGATCAGGGGATTGCCTGGGGACAAAAGGGATTTCAAATGAAGTTGGCTCCCTACGACGGTACCATCCGTGGGCCGCTCATTGTCAGCATGCCAAAAAAGTTCCCTGCGGGGAAAGTCTGTCCCAAGCCGGTCGGGGGGGCCGACCTGGTCCCCACTTTTTTCAAGACAGCCGGACTTGAACTTCCCTGGAATATGCACGGACGCGACCTCACTCCTCTTCTGGAGAAACCCGAACGAAGGGATTGGAAGAGCCCCCTCCTGCTTGCACATACAGGCATGAGCTTTGGAGAAAACTGCGACGAAGTGATCGATATGAACGACGATCCCATTTACCAAAAGCAAAGGGTACCCTGGTGGGTTTCCCTTCGAACGGATCACTATAAATATATAAGAAACCTTCTCCCCGGAGAAACCGAGGAATTGTACGACATGAAAAAGGATCCAGATGAATTGATTAATTTGGCGATGAATGACAAGCATCTGAATCTTCTTCGAAAGCTCAGAAAGAAAACGATTTCCGAACTCGAAAGAACGAACTGCTCCTTCGCAAAAAAAATGCCCGAAGTGCGTAACCCATAGCCAGAAAACTCAGCTCATGAGCAAACGTCTTTTGCCATTTGCCACATTCTGCTTGATGGGGTTTTGCCCAGTCTACGCCAAACCGAATATACTCTTCATCGCTATCGACGACCTTCGACCTGAACTCGGATGCTTTGGAGGCAAGGAGGTTCGTTCCCCAAATATCGACAAGCTTGCAACCGGAGGAACCATCTTCAAACGGGCATATTGCCAGGTTGCAGTCTGTGGTGCTTCGCGGGCCAGCTTGATGACCGGACTTCGGCCGACCCAAAAACGTTTTCTCAAGTACGACACTTTTGCTGAAAAGGATGCTCCCGGAGCCATGACTTTGGCCGAGGAACTGAAGAACTTTGGGTACCACTGCATTTCCAACGGGAAGATTTTTCACCACCTAAACGATACTGCAAAACGAAGCTGGAACGAGAATCCCTGGAAGCCCGACATGGGCGGTGCTTACTTTCTCGACCCAAAGTCAAAATCCATGATTGGCGGGCGAAAGAAACGCGGGCCGGTTTTGGAATCCCCCAAGGTAGATGACAACGCATACCCGGATGGCCAAATTGCGGACAAGACGATTGCCGATCTTAAACGCATGAAAAAGCAGGACAAGCCCTTCTTTATAGCCTGTGGGTTCAAGAAGCCC
>Ga0209660_1001747_pt1 | contig 11209 bp, 8 predicted proteins | sample SaaInlV_100m_DNA_2_FD_184659 | JGI IMG/M metagenome (GOLD analysis project Ga0209660, IMG submission 184659) | Marine microbial communities from expanding oxygen minimum zones in the Saanich Inlet - SI072_LV_100m_DNA (SPAdes) (version 2) | ecosystem: Environmental > Aquatic > Marine > Intertidal... | reverse complement strand
GTGTTACTATTTTAGTCAGAATTGGTAAAAGAAAAAAACTAACCAGACGTTCAGCAAAACTTGCTGAAGCAAAGGATAAGGTATCTTTCATCAGATAATTAGATAATTAAGTTAATATAATTTAACTTCATAATTAAATATCGTTTAAAGTGTTTACAATGAAAGAAATATTATCATCAGTAAGATATGCATTCATTGGCAGGCTCAAAACACATTTTGAAGATTCTTCAGCTACTGGAAAATCATTTTCTTTGTAATTCAAATATCTAAAACATTCTTGCAAATGTAATGATACTGGATAATATATTGCTGTCGGTATCCCATCAACTTGTAATTTTTTTTTAACATCATCTCTATTGTTAACTCTGACAGTATATTGCGCCCAAACACTTGATCTATTTGATTTAATAGTTGGTAGTGTCGTGCTGCCTTTTAACTTGTTTGTATAACTCTTTGCTACACTCTCACGCTTCTCTAATTCTTTTTTATAATGGGGTAATTTTGCAAGTAAAATTGCTGCTTGTATAGTATCTAATCGACCACCCATTCCAATATATTTATAGAGATAACGTTTATTTTGGCCGTGAACTCTTAACATTTTTATTTTTTCTGCATACTGGTCATTGTTTGTGAAAACAGCACCACCGTCTCCATAACAACCCAAAGGTTTTGATGGAAAAAAACTGGTTATGGAAATATCTCCGATATTACTATCAAAACTACCATTATAAGTGGATCCAAAACTTTGTGCTCCATCAATAATTACTTTTAAATTATACTTTTTAGCCACAGCTTGAATGGCATTCATGTCAGCTGGTTGACCAAATAAGCTCACTGGCATAATTGCTTTAGTTTTATCGGTGATTGCAGCTTCAATTAAGTTGGCATCAATATTAAAAGTATCTGCCTCAATATCTACAAATATAGGTTTAGCTTTCATTGAAGTTATAGTTTCTGCTGTTGATATAAAGGTAAACGGTGTAGTAATAATTTCATCACCTGGCTGAATGTCTATTGCCATCAGTGCTAGTAGTAATGCATCAGTACCATTTGAGCATGTAATAGCATGATTAGCGCCTGTAAATGAGGATAATTCAGCTTCAAGCTGTTTAATTTCTTCACCCATAATATAATTAGATTTATTTAATACTGAGTGAATGCGCGCATCTATATCAGATTTATATTTTTGATATTGTACTTGTAGATTAGCAAAATCTATCTTCATACTATTTATTGCTAACTGTTAATTTATCATTCTTTAAAATATATTTTTGACCTGAATGTTTGCAGATTGTTTCTGCATTACCTGAAACTGGTAAATCCAGTTTTTCACCATATTCGCTCATCCAGCCAATTTGTTTAGCTGGTATACCAGCCATAAGCGCATAAGCAGGAACATCTTTGTTGATAACTGCTCCAGCTGCCACAAAAGCAAACTTTTCTACAGTCACACCACATACAATTGTGCAATTAGCGCCTAATGATGCTCCTTTTTTAATAAACGTATCTCTATATTCGTTCTTTCTCTCAATCAATGAGCGAGGATTATAAACATTAGTGAACACCATGCTTGGACCACAAAAAACACCTTCCTCTAAATAAACATTATCATAGATAGAGACATTGTTTTGAATTTTGCACTTATCTCCAATAATAACTTTGTTTCCTACAAAAACATTTTGCCCTAATGAAACCTCACAACCAATTTCAGCACCTGCACTTACATGCGTCCACTGCCAAATCTTTGAATTAGTACCAATTTTAGCACCCTCATCTACTATTGCTGTTTCGTGAACTTGATAATTCATATTAATATTCTAAAGGAAGAGAGACAATATTACCATTTTTAGCTGAAAGTTGAGCAGCAATTAAGATTTCTAATGATTTTAACCCTTCTTTTCCATCTGTTTCAGGTTCAGTCTTGCCACGCAAAACTTCAATTACATTATTATAATAAAGTGGATGACCAAAACCATAAACTGACGTTGTTTGGTAATTGGCATCTTTAATTTTGCTGTCATAATCTTTAGGCTCATCGAATTCCCAGTGCTGAATATCATTAACAGCCACACCTCCAATTCGTACAGTGCCTTTCTCACCAAGAATAGTAATACTGCCCTCTAAATTTTTAGGATAAGTTAACATAGTGACACTCATAGATCCCAGAGCACCATTAACCCATTTTACATTTAGTACTGCTGTATCTTCTGTTTCAATATCAAGTGAGGTGTTCATCAATGCTTGAATTTTATCAACTGGACCAATTAACCAATCTAATAAATCTATATAATGTGATGCTTGATTCATAAGAGCTCCTCCATCTAATTTTAGAGTTCCTCTCCAAGAAGCTTGATCATAATATTCTTGAGGTCGAGTCCAAAAAACATTTAAATTTACCATGTGAATTTTTCCAAATCGATTTTCCTCTACAGCTCTCTTAATTAATTGAAGAGTAGCATTTTTACGATTTTGTTTAACAACAAATAATCTGACAGCAGCTTTTTCACATACATTTACCATTTTAATTCCATCATCCCAGATAGTAGCCATAGGTTTTTCTGTCATAACATTCACGCCATGTTTAGCACAAAGTACAGTTTGCTCTGCATGCATTCCACTTGGGGTGCAAATTACCACCAAATCTAAATCTTCATTTTCCAACATGTCATCAAGATTAAGATAACCTTTAATGTTATATTTTTTTTCATATTCAGAGAGAATAGTTTGTTGAACTTCACAAATAGTAATTAATTCAATATTATCTTGGTGCTTTTCTATTGATCCAAAATGATTTTTAGATATACGGCCACAACCAACAATTGCTAATCTAATTTTTCTACCATTAATTATGGGAAATTTTTTCACTATAGTTTCCAAGTAGGATTATCAACAATATTTTTAATATCTATAACTATCTTTTTATTATTAGATAACATTAGATAATCCTTTTCTTTATAAGATTTAAACTGTTTGTGACATACTGCAACCACAATAGCATCGTATTTTTTATTTCCTTTTAATGGATCTGAAATTATTCCATGAGTATAAGTTTTTTTCTTTTCTTTTGGATTAACCCATGGATCATAAACATCAACGTTAACACCAAAATCTTTTAATTCTTCGATAATACCAATCACTTTGGTATTTCGCATATCTGGACAATCTTCTTTAAAAGTAACACCGAGTATTAAAATATTTGAGTCTTTAATTGTTTTATTGGCTTTAATCATTTCTTTAATTGTTTGGTTAGCTATATATTTACTCATACCATTGTTAATTTGGCGGGCTGCTAAAATTAAATTTGGCTGATAACCAAGTTCCTCTGCTTTAAAGGTAAGATAATATGGATCCACACCAATGCAATGACCTCCTACAAGCCCTGGGGTAAATTTAATAAAATTCCATTTTGTTGCTGCAGCTTTAAGCACTTCATTTGTATCAATACCCATTTGGTCAAAAATAATAGCTAATTCATTAACAAGGGCAATGTTTACATCTCGCTGAGTATTTTCAATAACTTTTGACGCCTCAGCAATCTTAATACTTGGCGCCATATATGTGCCTACTTTAATTATCTGATTATATAAATTATCAATCTCTTTAGCGATCTCAGGTGTTGATCCCGATGTTACTTTTACAATTTTGGAAACAGTTTTTATTTTATCTCCTGGATTAGTGCGTTCAGGTGAATAACCACAATAAAAATCCTTATTCAATTTCATACCTGAGGTTTTTTCTAATACTGGAATACAAACATCTTCCGTAACACCCGGATAAACTGTCGACTCGTATATAACAATATTGTTTTTACTTAGCACAGATCCAATGATTTTAGATGAGTTTATCAATGGGGTTAGATTGGGATTATTTGTCTTATCAATTGGAGTTGGTACAGCAACAATATATATATTACAATTTTTTGTATTCTTTATGTTTGATGTATAATTAATATTTTTTTTTACTGAATTAAGTAAATCTTCTTTAATTTCTAATGATTTATCATAGCCATTTTGCAGTTCTTTAATTCTTGATGGATTGCTATCATATCCAGTTACATTAAATTTCTTTGAAAAAGCAATCGCTAAAGGAAGACCAACATATCCTAATCCTATTATACAGATTTTTTTATTTTTTATATTCATACATTTTGTATTAAAGTAATCGTATCAAATTTTTACATTTTAGGTTTATTAAAAATTACATAAAAAGTTTTTAAGATGATATAAAGATCTAACCAAGTATTCCAGTTATTCATATACCATAAGTCATGCTCCATTCTCTTTCTCATCTGCTCATCTGTCGGTTTACCTCCTCTATAACCTTTTATCTGAGCCCAGCCAGTTATTCCTGGAGATGTTTTGTTTCTTTTTAAAAACTTTTTAAACACTTTTGAATAAACCAAATCATCTTGAAACTCATGCGGTCTTGGCCCAACAACAGACATATCACCTTTTAATACATTAAAAAATTGAGGAATCTCATCAATATGTAATCTTCTAATTATTTTTCCAACTTTAAGAGATGTTGTATCAATTTTTTTTTCATTAATTGTTATATCTAATTCTTTATTTTTTAAAGTTCTTAATTTATGAAGTTTAAATCTTCTACCATCCCACCCTGAAACTTCTTTTGTAAAAAAGATGGGAAAGCCATTTTCAATTAAAATAAGTATTATAGCTAAAATAAAAATAGGAGAAAGCATTAACAGAAATATAACAGCAAATATTTTATCTAAAAATATCTTAATAAATAAATCAAAACCATAAAATCTAGAAGTTTGATATTTACTGTAACTATATTTGTTGTTGATTAAATCATCTGCTGGTAAGATAAAATTATCTTTTACATTATCTACAATATTTATCAAAAAAATATCTACTGAAAATTTCATTACTAAATCCAAGTAATAATTTACAAGATTTTTCTCATTGTTATCTAATATCCAGATTTGTCCCAATTCATGATATTCTAGAATTATCCTTATCTCAGTATTCTCAGTAAAAACTGGAATCTTTAAAATTCTTTTTGCTTCATCTAAATGAGACTCGTTACCATATTTAACAAGACAACATTTATATATGTTAATTTTTTCTTTTTCTTCTTTTAAAATTTTCTCGATGCTATCAATAGTTCCAACTAACATTATATTTCTTTGAATAGTATTATTGTTTATAAGAATGTTATAAAAAAAATCTGAAATTTTTCTAAAAATAAATAAATTACCAACTATTAGAATAAATAAATATGTAGTATTTATATCTATACTAAAATCAATTTTAAGAATAAAAAATATATATAAAGTTAATGGAAATGAAATGAATAATGGAACAATATCATTTATCAAAAAAATTAAAAAACTTATTTTGTATCTTCTTTTCATAGTTCCTAAAACAAATGAAAATATCAAATATGAAATTGTAAAAAATAAAGATGGATAAAAATATTTTGATATTTTGTAAATATCATAATTAGTTAAATCAAAAATTGAATTAAATTCTAATATTGAAAAAATATATATAGATAAATAAACAGAAAAACTTTTCCAAAAAATTGAAGAATTTATATAAACAGAGTCATCTACTTGAAAAATTTTTTCCAGCTTAAACATTAATTATGTTTTATTGTAATATTTTGATGAATAATTATAATTATAGTTATAGTTATAATAACTATCTTTTGATGTATCAAGATCGTTAATAACAATACCATCAATTTTTGCTCCTACATTTTGGATTTTTTTCATAGATGACATAAAGGCTAAAGTTTTTGAAGAATCAGATCTAATTATAAAAAGATTATGATCTGCAGCTTGTGTAAGAATTAGTGTATCTGATACAGGTTGAACAGGAGGTGAGTCAATTATAAGATAATCATATTCCATTTTCAATATATCAAAAAACTTTTTAATCTGATCCTTATTAACTATATCAGACATATCAAATCTTTTAGCTCCTGAAGTTATAATCTTTAATTTAGTACCAGGTACAGTAAAGAGAGTATCTTTAAAAGCTATCTTAGAAGAAATAATTTCACCCAAGCCATATATTTCTTTATCAAATTTATAAAAGCTATTTAATACTGAGGGTCTTCTAATATCCGCTTCCACAAACAAAACTTTATAATTTTTTTCTAACGATAAAGCCATATTAAAAGCATAACTAGTTTTTCCTTCAGACGGGTTACTTGAAGTTACTAAAAAACTTTTATTTTTTTCAAATTTAGCTTCAATAATTGTTCTTGAAGATCTAATAGCCTCTGAGAAATTTGATTCACTATCCTCTAAAAAATTTTGTAAAATGTGATATCCCTTTTTAATATCTACAACCTTTGGTAAAATTCCAACTTGTGGAATATTTAAATGATCTAAAGCTTCAGGGGTATTGATTACTGTTGAATTCATATTCCTAAACAATACCAAACCATAAAAACCAAAAAGACATGCTATTAAAGCTGAAATAAAGTTTTTAAATGGTTTGGGAGTGAATGGATTTAGCGGAAGACTAGGTTTTTCAATTATTTTTAGCTTTGAAATTTGTAAATTTTGCGCTTCATTAGTTTCTTTCTGTCTTTGTAAAAAAGTTTCATAAAGTTTTCTACTACTCTCAACTTCTCTTGAATAATTCAACATGCCAGCTTCTTTTTCCTCTATTTCTCTCAATGCATTTTTTGCATTTTCTAAATCTTTATTTGATAACTCAATAAAATTTTTTATATTACTAAGTTCAAAAACTTTTCTTTCAATCGTATCTTCCAAAATATGTTTCAATTGATGTTTTAAACTTGCATCCAATTCATATGCTTGAATAACTTTTGGGTGTTTTGGAGTATAAATCAACAATAATGAATTAATATTATTTTTATTTGCAGATATATTATTTTCGATATTAGAAATTTCTTCTCTTTCATTGAGATCTTTAATTGATAAAAGGATATCCATATCACCGTCTGCAGCCTTAACTGCATTTAAGTCATTTTCATGTTTTTGTTTCTCTTGTTTTGAGTCAAGAATATTATTTGAAATTGATTGTATTTCTTTGATTTTTAATTCTTTTACATTTCCTGTATCCACTAAATCATTATCTCTCTTATATTTAGCCAAATTTTTATCAGCTATAGCCATTTGAACTTTAAGTTCTTTTAGTCTCTCTTTTACCTTTAAGTTTGCATAATTAGTTGTCTTAATCTTACTGTCCACTTCATAACGTTGATATGAGCTAATAATATTATTTAATGCTAATTGTGATATCTTCGGGTTATTAGAAACAAATGTTAAAACTAGAACATCGCTATCTGTTAAGTTTCTAACTTTAAAATTTTCTTTAAGTATTGATTTTATATATTCTTTGTTAATAATTTTTTTTTTTGTAAATATTCTGCTGAATATATTATTTTCCACATTTGAATAAAGTTCTCTAAATTTGAGTTGATTTTTTTTATCATTTACAATATGTGCAATAACCTCATCACTTTCTAAAATTGCTATTAAATTATTAATTCTATTCCCATTAGTAATAGTGGAATAAGCTTCATTAATATTTACGATTTTACTTTCATCTGGTTCTATAACAATTGTTCCTTCACTTAGATATTTTTTTTCCATATTAAGTGAAATGAAAAATACAATTATAGATACCAAAACTGATGTAAAAAGTATGAATTTTATATTTTTTTTTGCAATTAATAAAAAAAATCTTAGATCTGCAATATCAAATACATCTAGTAATTCACTTGTTTTATTGGCCATTTATTCAATATACTTAATTTAACTTAATTAAATATATAAAATAATTAGTATTAAATTTACACTAATATATTAAATTGTTATTCAAAACTTGATTCTATGCAAATAGCTAAGGCACTACTTAATATATCGAAATATTGGTATAAAAATATATATAGGATACTAGCATTATTGTTTGTTGTTTATTTTTGTACAGGTTGTTTGCCAGGTATAAATAAAAATGTGAAAAATAAAAAAAGTTCTGAGCTATTAAATGGAAATTACACAATAAACGATATTGCTATAAACATTGTAGAAATTGATAATCTTAATGAAAATCAAATCAATAATTTTAATTCATTTAAAGTTAAGGAATTTGAATATTCACTAATTGAATTTCCAGAAATATATAACTACAAATATGCATATGCATTAGATACTTCAGATGTAGTTTCTATTAATTTAACAGATACAGATGATATTGATGGAACTTACATCGTTGATCCAGTTGGTAATATAGACTTACCATTTGTTGGAAAAATAAATATTAAAAATTTAACACTTGATGAAACAAAAAAAAAATTAACATCTCTATTAAAACAATACTATAAAAGCTATGACTTACAAATTAGCGTGGAACAGTTTAATAGTAGTAAAGTTTATGTTTTGGGAGCCGTAAGAAATCAAATAACGATAAATCTTGATCAAAAACCAATTAAATTAATTGATGCCGCTATTCAAGCAAATTACAACCCAAATTCAGCAGATAAAAATTTTGGGAACAAAGGTTTGTTGAGAAGAGATGATCAAGTTTATAAAATTGATATAAATAAAATTTTCAATAGCGCTGATAATAAAGATAATTTTTATCTTAAAAAAAACGATGTAATATTTATAGATAGAAACTCTGATGCTTTACATGTGTTTGGTGAAATAACTAAACCAGGAATTTATTTTCCAAACATGAATTACTCTATAACAGAATTGGTTTCTTCAGCAGGCATGAATCAATTAACAGCAGATGCTTCTAGAGTGTATATTATAAGAGAAGATTATAATTCTTTTTTAAAATTAAATATCTTTAAAATTGATATCAGTAAACCTATTAATTTAATTTTAGGAAAAAGATTTAAGCTTAAGCCTAAAGACATAATATATATACCTCCAACAAAACTTGTAAAATTAAATAGAGTTATAAGCCTTCTGCTACCACAAACAGATTTGTTTAAGTCTTATAATCCAATTATTCAAGAAGGTATGGAATCAAACAGTAATAATACAACTAATTAAAAGCTAATCTTTTAATCTGTATTAAATATTATCACTTCGTTCGTAGCTAATACTTATTAATAAAACAAATAATAACTGAATTATTGGTACATGTAAGGAAAAATCAAAAATAAGAATAAAAATCAGTAAATAACAAAGTAAAAAGTTTTTAAATGAAAAAAACTTTTTTTTAGAAAACAAAGATAAAAGACTTAATATAATCAAAATAAAACCAATAAGACCAAATTCTCCAATAAATTCAACTATATCAGAATGTGCATGTGATGCATAATTAGTTGATAAAATATTAAAGTTGATTTTAAACAAATTTTCAAAACCACCTCCACCATAACCAAATAAAATAAATTTTTTAGATGCAGATAAAGCAAATTTTACTATGGTGCCTCTCGAAAAATTATTATCAGTTGAGTATGGTAAATACTCATAAATATCATTTTGTAAAAAAGAATATCTATTTATTAATTTTTCAGAACCAAAATAAAATCCTAAGATTAATACATCAAATAATATTATTAATAATAATGTAAATAAAAAAAACTTATTTTTTTTATCATTAATATAAAATGTTTGTAAAATATATAATGTAATTAACGAAATAAATAAAAAATTTCCTATTTTTGAAAAGGATGTAATTATACCAATAGTGATGAATAAAAGAAAAATTCTAATATAAATTTTATTAAAAAAAACATCTGCATCATTTTTTCTATAACGATCGATCATTTTTAAATACTCAATTCCACTAAAGAAACACATTGTCAAAAAGCATGAAAATACTGCCCTGCTAATAAAAAAACCTGTTGCAGCACTTTTGTTAATATTTTTTATTATCCAAAAATCAGGATTACCAATTAAGTAAAAATATACCGCAACACATGAAGCAAATGCACCTATAAAAGTTAAAAAAAAAAATAATCTATTTTTATGTTTATTTGTATAAAAGATCATTTTCAAAATAAAAACTAAGATCAATAAAGAAATGAAATTTAGAATCTGAAAAAAAGAATTTGAAGGTGATAAAGAAATAGATGAATATTGTATATTAGTACTTAATTCAGAAATATGATCATATTTAAAAGGTGAAAACAATTTAAGATATTCAATAGGTAAAGGTATTATCTGGAATACTAAATAGAATAAAAATAATGTATAAAAAAATATTGATATTCTATTTTTTAAATAAAAAATTTTAAAATGTAAAATATAATTTTTGTCTTTTAGGCAGTATAAAAATAATAAGCTAATTAGAATAAAGTTAAGTTGAATTAATATATTAGAATTCCCACCATTAAATATCGTATAAACACAAAGTATAGAAAAAAATAAATATTGATATTTTTTATTCTTTGATAATACCATGGTTAATTAGGTGAAACATCGGTATCAAAAACTTCCTCAAAATCATCTGTTGATACCGTTTCATTATTTTCTATTTTTGTTTTTATTGTTTCAAGCACCACGTTGGTATTTTTGTTTTTCTCTATAATTTCAATTGCCTTTTCTGGGTTTTCTTTAACAACTTTAACTATTATCTCTGAAATTTTTTTCTTACTTTCTTCACTTTTGTTTGCACTATTAATAATTTTGTCTACAACAGAACCCTCTGTATTTTTTATAATATCAACAACTAATTTTAAATCATCTTCTGATGACGTATTTTCGACTGCTTTTTCTACTAGTTTGCTAATATTTTGATCTATTTTCGTTGACGTAATCGAAAGCGAGTCCATTTTTTCCTCATAATTTTCTTGTTTAGTTAAATTTGAAACTACATTTAATGCTAATTTAGATTCACTCTCTTCGAGCGTATCAGTTAATGTCTCTAAAACTTTAGTAGCTGTTTCATCATTAGATTTTGTAATAATTTCTGCTATTGTATTTGTCAAATCTACATCATCATTTGTGTTTCCCTCAGATTGATTTTTAGCAGCTTCAATAGTTTGAGATATCATGTTATCTTTATTTTCATCACTAAGACTGTCTATTTTATCAGGATTGCTCTCAACTATAGACTTCATAACTTTGGCTGATAGTGCTTGATTTTCTTCAGTCGAATTTTTAGTAACTTCACCAATAATCTGGTTTGCAAAATCTTCATTTGCATTAGCTACTACTGTTGCAATTAGATCAGCATCTTCTTGTGATGCACCTGCATTTTTAATTGCTGTTTCTGTTAACTTTTCAATCTGTTCTTTGTTA
>Ga0209660_1001746_pt1 | contig 11225 bp, 10 predicted proteins | sample SaaInlV_100m_DNA_2_FD_184659 | JGI IMG/M metagenome (GOLD analysis project Ga0209660, IMG submission 184659) | Marine microbial communities from expanding oxygen minimum zones in the Saanich Inlet - SI072_LV_100m_DNA (SPAdes) (version 2) | ecosystem: Environmental > Aquatic > Marine > Intertidal... | reverse complement strand
ATGCGGCAAGGAGTAGTCCGGCGTTGGAGGTCGCATCCGCTTCAACAGGTTCAAGGGCGACGGTTACATTTTCCGGCCAATGGAAGGTATTCAGTTCTTCAAGGACAGAGCCTTGCTGCAAGTCACCCAGGAGAAGAATTTTACCTCCATTTGATGCATCTATGCCTTCACGGGCCTCGTCTTCTGTTATCGCTTCAACCGCAGCAACAAGTGCCGTGCCGAGTTGGGATCCTCCCCAATCTGGATTTGCGCCAGCCAGTCTTTGCATGACCAGTTCATCGCGTTTTTCCTTTGTGATTCCAGTGGTTTCGGGGTAGTCAACCAAGCGATGGACTTTATTACTGAAGGTCATCACAGCCAACCGGTCCTTGTTGGACAGGCTTTCCAGGGTTTCAGAAACACGTTGGCGAATGGTTTCCTGCATGCCTTCCCTGCGCATTGAGGCGCTTGTATCCACTAGAAGCACGGTTCGTTGCCCGGGTTCTCCGCCTGGGTGCTGGCTTTTAAAGGGAAGAAATGGACGTGTGAAGCAAAGGGCCAGAAGGAGGAAAGCGAGGCAGCGAAGTATCAGTAGAAGCAGGTTCTCGAGTCGGCTTCGGGTTTTTATCCGTGGCGGAGAGGCTTCAAGGAACATCAACGAACTGAATGCCGTCTTTTCGTCAGGACGTTGTCTCCGGCGGTGCAGAATGATGGGCAATACGATCGCTGCAGCACCAAGGAGGTAGAGTGGGAAAAGTAGACTCAAGTTTTAATTAAAAGTGTGGAGAGTGGATTTATGCAGGTTGGCGGGCGCGAGTCATGCGACTTCGTCGGCCCCGATTACGAAGGAATTCCATCAGGGCCAATTCAAGCGGTTGGTCTGAGGGGAGTAGTTGGTGCTGAATTCCGTGGGTTGCGCATATCTTTCGGATGCCATCCAGATGGGCCTCGAGTTTTTCGCGGTAGCGTGGTGCTGCCTGCTTCGGGTCGATGAAGAGATCTTTGTCGGTTTCCATGTCTTGAAGGAGGCGAGGCCCCTCTAGTTTTAATTCCAGTTCGGATCGGTCCAGGATTTGGAAGATGAGGAGTTCGTGACCTCTTGCCCGCAGGTGTCCGAGGTGTTTATCCAGTTCGTCCAACGGAGCCAGTAGGTCTGAGATCAAAACCACCACACCTCGGCGCTTCAGAATTTGTGCCATGTGTTGCAGTGGCGATACGAGATCTGTCCGTGTTCCTTGAGGGGCACCTTCAAGAGCTAGCATTAGCTGTCGGAAATGGCCGGGACGATTCCGGGCGGGCAGATAGTCCGTTATCTTGGCGTCAAATGTGGCTAATCCGACGGCATCGCCTTGCTTATTGAGAAAATAGGCAAGCGTGGCAGCAAGCGTGGCACCGTAGTCTGCTTTGGTATAGCCACCGGGACCATATGCCATGGAGCGACTGTGGTCCAAAAGAAAGTGGCATCGGAGATTGGTCTCATCCTCAAATTTTTTAATGTAAAATCGGTCGCTACGTGCATATAGCCTCCAGTCAAGATAGCGGGTATCCTCGCCGGGGATGTATTGGCGATATTCCGTAAATTCTGCAGAGAAGCCGTGGTAGGGGCTACGATGGATTCCTCTAAGGAAGCCTTCGACAACAATTTTCGCTCGGAACTCAAGTGAGCGAATGCGCATGAGGGCAGCGGGGTCGATGAGCTCTGACTTGGCGGCCATTAAAGAGAGTTCCCGTCCCGTGCTTCAGGAAAATTGTTACAGATTGGCTTCAAGGAGCTTGTCGACAACACTTTCCACTGTGATGCCCTCGGCCTCGGCACGATAGTTGATGAGAATACGATGACGCAGGACAGGCTTGGCCAGTGTGCGAATGTCATCAGGGACAACGTGCGTCCGACCATCCATCAATGCCCGTGCTTTCCCTCCAAGGACGAGGTTCTGTGCCGCTCGCAGACCGGCACCCCAGCTGATCCATTCGTTTATGAAATCTGGCGCATTTTCTGTTTGCGGCCGGGACGAAGCCGCCAGGCGAACGGCATAGCGTACCACCTCCTCGGCAATGGGAACCTGGCGGACCACCCTTTGGAATGCTTGAATCTGTTCTCCATTGAAAATTGGCTGGATGGGTTGGGGATCGCCCGCGGTGGTTTGGGCGACGACAGCGACCTCGTCATTCTCAGGCAGGTAATCCACCACCAGATTAAACATGAAACGGTCAAGCTGAGCCTCCGGCAGGGGATAGGTCCCTTCCATTTCAATGGGGTTCTGGGTGGCAAATACATAGAAGGGTTCGGGTAGATTGTGAGTCCTGCCAGCAGCGGTTACATGATGCTCCTGCATCGCTTCCAGAAGAGCTGCCTGTGTTTTTGGCGGAGTTCGGTTGATTTCATCAGCCAGAACCATGTTGGCGAATATCGGGCCCTTCACAAAAGACATTTTGCGACCGGTGTCAGTTTCCTCGAGAATTTCGCTTCCGGTGACATCTGCCGGCATTAGGTCGGGAGTGAACTGGATGCGCTGGAAACTTAGGTTGAAAAGTTGGGACAGGGATTGCACCAGCAATGTTTTGGCCAGGCCAGGAGCCCCGGTTAGGAGGCAATGCCCGCCGGAGAACACGGCAAGCAGCAGGTGGTCAACCACGGATTCCTGCCCGATGATGACTTTGTTGAGTTCCGTTTTGAGTTTTGCTCGGGCCTCGCGCAATTCTTCAACGGCCTCGCGTTCGCTTTCGTAGGTATCAGTCATTATTTAAATGGTGTTATTGGCTGTGGTATGACTAGTGGGTCATGGCGTAGAAGACGATGTTTATACCCATTGGGTAGGCATACTTTTCTGAAAACTCCTTGAAGTACCAGTGGTTTTCTCCCTCCCGTTCCCATCCATCCCCAAGGTCCGTATTATGGCACACGATGGCCATCATTCGCCCCTTGTCATCAAAAACTGCCTTGTAGTGTACTTCACGACCATCCTCACCCCGTTCCCATGTTATCCCATATGGTCTACCTTGCAGTGCGATCTGGATCGCAGGAACCTGAGGCTTTTCCTTGAGGTCAAAGACACAATGGAATATTGGGTGCTTAAGGTCCAGCTCAATGAGTTTTCGTTTTGGAAAAACCTTTTTGAACTCGAATTCAAAATTATCAAATTCCTGTGAACCCCAGAAGTCATCCACCATTAAAAAGCCGCCGTTGAGCAGGTATTTTCGAAGGGCCTTTACCTCATCGCCAGTTAGCTCAATGTGTCCGGGTTCTATCATGTACAGGAAGGGATAGTTTACGAGCTCCTTGTCCGTGAGCTCCAGTATCTTGCCATTCGGGTCCACTTGGAGAGAGGTGAGCTGCTGAAGCCTATAGCTAAAGTTGAGGTCACTGTCCGGATAGTCAGTGGCCCACTTGCCATGTCGGCCATTCCATGATGCATATTTGACGCGCGCAAAAGTGAAGACATCGTGCCCGAACTGCTTATTGACCTTCCAGTCGGGTACACCATTACGTTCATATTGTGGGTTGGATAGAAATGGTTGGGAGGATAGTAGACTGGGAACTAGAATAAGGCAGAGGTATTTAAACACCTTGCCGGACAGTTGAATACTTTCAGTTATCTTCCTCAACGAAAGTAACGGGCTGCTTCTTTTCGCCAAGGCTGTTGAGGGTTCACTAAATAGCTCAATTTGTCTTTTAGATTGGATCATACGTGCTGTTGATTACAAATATGGGGAGTCTTCACTCATTTCCATTTTTCTCAGGAAATTCCAGCAAAAGTTTGTGGGCTGCTCGAAACCTTGGCGCCTCTTCAAGTGCTTGTAGGATTTGTTTGCGTGCAGCCTTTGGGTCTTTGTTTTTTAATAGTCTACCCAGACGAAAGTGCACATCTGCGGGATCGGTCGGATCAAGTTCCAGCAGATTCTGGTAGGCCTTAATGGCGTCCAAGGTTTTATTCTGCTTCTCACAGGATCGACCCAGATTCTTGTGTGGGTCAGGTACCAGTGGATTCACTTCCAGAAAACTGCGGGCACTGCGCTCCACCAATGGCCAGTCCTTCTTTTGTATACCGAGCTCCATCATCCTGTTATATATGTCGACTGCATCGCTGGATCGCTTTGCCACACGCTGGAGGGTTGCCAGTTCATTGGTGGGGTCATTCAGTTTTCTGTAAGCCTCGGCCAGAAGAATGTAGGCATTTTCTTTGGCATCGCGTTGATCGGGATTCAACTCGATCCACCGTTCAAGGATCGGGAGTGCCTCAGCCCAACTATTGTCTTTAAAAAGCTGGGTAACGTTTTTACTGAGTGTAAAGAGACTGTCAGGATGGTCATTCATCCAGTTGGACAGGGCTTCGTTATCCTTCATTATTTCTAAACCTGGAGTTTCGGGGTCCATCTTTTCTGCATATTGACCTGCCAGTTTTTCAGCATATTTCTGGAACTCAGAGTCAATCTTCTCCATATGGGCAGTGTGATTTTCTATTGCTTGGTTGATATTCACGCCTGCACCAAGGTCTGTTAGAATATTTTTTATAGAGCTCAAACCGTAGCGTTCCTCGATAAAATTGACGACCAAGGCTGATTCATAGTAGGCAAACATCATGTACACTGGGTTTGGTGCCTTCATGAATGCTGCAGTCAACTGGCTTACAGGTGTCAGTTCGCCTCGTTTAATGATTTCTTGATAGCGTCGGTCCATATGCTGGCCCCATGCCGGGTTGCGTTTCATTTCCTCGTGCACGGAAATGCCTTCACTGAGCCACCGGGGAATACGGTTTCCAGTCAGGCTAAGTGTCACAACGTGGCAATATTCATGCCAGAGAATGGCCTTCCAGTTGTGTCGGCCACCAACTGCGATTGAGGCTGGGCTATTTGCCGTAATGAGACTTCCAAAGCATACACCAAGGTAGCCAGCACCTCCCGGCATTCCAAAGGTTCGTACTGCAAAGTCTTCTTGTTCTGGGAAGATTTCCACTACGGTGCGCGCCTTTGAAATGAGTCCGTATTTTGTGTTAAGGACACTTCGCGCCTCCATGAGGAGTTCCTCCACTTCCGTCCCATAGATTTCCGCTTCTTTCTTTTCCATACGAATGACAAAGTGCTCGTTCTCTATTATCGCAAATTTTGCAATATTCTCTTCAAGGTTGGTGAGATTGAATGCTGTTACGTTATAGGCATCTACCTCGTTTACCTCCCTGGCAAGTTTCCATCCCTCGTTTTCCTTGCCTAGACGCAGGAGGTCTTGTGAAAGCTGCACCTTGGCAGGAAGAAATTCAGGGTCCATTTCGAGGGCCTTGCGCTGATAGCCCGATCCCTCCTTGAATAAATACTTTTGTGAAAGCTTTCGCCCTATGAAATAATCCACACGTGGCCCCTTTGGCCTGTTCGCCAATGCTATTTTCCTTAATTCCTTTGCTGATGCAGTATCGTGCCGCAGTTCTGCCAGTAGTGCAAAGCAGGCCCATGCATGCTCATTTCGTGGGTTGGTATCCAGAATGGTATCTGCTTCTTGGGCTGCGGCTGCAAATTGTTCTGCATCCACCAGGTGCTCGGCCAACAGAATTCGTGCGGGTGCAAGCCTTGGGTTAACTGCCAGTGTTTGTTGTAGAAATGCCAGCATCCTGTTCCGATCCTCGTGGAAATATGCCCGGGCCATGCCCAGCATTAGGGCAGGTTCCTCCGGGAATCTTTTTAATCCCTTTTCGAACTGTGTTTTTGCCAGACCGAAGTCCTCCTTAAGCAAAGCCAGTTCCCCGGATGCAATATATGCATCGATGCAGTTGGGGTCCGATTTAATTGCCTCGTCATAAAAGTTCTCCAGTACCATTCGGGGCTCCGCACCCAGCTTTAGTAGGGTGCGACCCAGTATTACCAGATCAGGGGGATTCCAGAAGTTGATGTGGAAATTACCTCCAAGTCTATATATGCGATCCAACTGAGCCCGTGCCTGCTCCACATCTCCATTGTGGATGTAAATTTCATGTGTGAGCCAAATTGAGCGCAAACTGAAAGAGTGCCGTCGCAACCCCGTCCCCATCTCTTCCAAAGCTGGCTTATATTGCCCCAATGCGAGTTGCGAATGACCCTTAATCAAGTCCCACTCGACTCCCGTTCCCCCGTCGCCCCGGGCTTTTTGTATCTGCGTTAGGCAGGTTTCGTATTCACCTGAAAGGAACAACTGCTGGACATCCTCCAGTACCACTTCGGCATCAACCCTCGATAAAAAAAGCCAAAATAGAAAAAATAGTTGTGTTAATTGGCAGTTCATCTGTTGAATTCAGTACAAACTCAACGTGCGCAGGTTCCCTGTAAATGACAAACTAAACCTGCCTCGGAAATCAACCTTTCCTCCCACCCTTTGTTCCTGATGGCTGCCCGGCAGGGATTCGAACCCCGACAAACAGAACCAGAATCTGTCGTGCTACCGTTACACCACCGGGCAAAATATGGGGCCTTAAAAGCAGGAAATCCTCAATTGAGGCAAGAGTAATTTGACCTGCGTTATGGGTCTTGATTAATAAAGAAAAAGTCCTCCCGAAAACGGAAGGACTTTTCTGGAAATATTAATTCAGTCGGTGGTGCTACTGGTCTGCATCCGGGTTGACACACTTGGGACCCTTTAGAGGGTCTCCGGTGCTGAAAATTTGTTCAAATTCCTCAGCAGTGGCGTTGAGATCTATCCAGTCCTCCATTTCCTCTGGGAGATCGGTATCCGGGTAGATGGCTTCCACTGGACATTCATCAACACAGGCATTACAGTCAATGCAGGTGTCTGGGTTTATATAAAGTCGGTCGGGCGTTTCGTGGAAAGCGTCCACTGGACAAACCCCGACACAGGTGGTGAATTTACAGTCAACACACGCTTCAGTTACTACGTAAGCCATGGTGTTATTTTTTGGTTTTTGGAATAATAATAAAGAGTGTTAAATCATGGAATTTTCAATATAAGGGTCAATGCAAAACGCCCATGCACTGCATGAGAAGGATTGCATTCACATGGCATGGTCATTCAAGGTTGACTCCAGAGACGCAAGACCTTGAGAAAGAAGTACTCCAGTGCGGTAATGTCTTTTAGGTTGAGGCGTAGGAGACCCGGCAACTCTTCCAGTGTTTCCACTGATTGCACAAGTTTCTGGGTTCGACTCGCTGTGTTTCCCAAACTACTATTCAATGCATAATCGCGTGTAGCCTGCTCAACTTCTTTTAATAATTCCAAGAGGGTGCCACGAAGAATACGGGACTCTAGGGCATCCTTTTCATCTTTTTCAGTATGTCCTTTGATTTTTTCAGATTCCTCGGAGATTCTTTCTTTGGTCAGTTTCTTCTGGATGGTCTCAAATTGTTGTAGGAGTCCATAAAGTCCGAACATGGCATTGCTTACCGCGGGTTTCCCGCCAGATCTAAGTCCGGAGAGACTGTTCAACCATGCATGGTAGTCCGTTTTCCATTTTTTCCATGCCTCATCTGATACGCCACTGTCAAATGCAGGAACATTGAACCGGAAGCAGCGGCTTCGGATTGTGGGAAGCACATCGTACTGGCTAGTGCTGAGTAGGATGATGAAAGTTCCTTCAGGTGGTTCCTCCAGGCTTTTGAGGAAAGCGTTTGCACCAGATAAATTAAAACGGTCTGCTTCATGTATGATGGCTACCTTATTGCCCCCTTGGTTGGACGTTTGATAAACCTGACGAATTAACTCCCGGGTTGCATCCACATTAATGAGACGCATCTTTTTTCCGGGTCGCAGATGGAAGAGGTCGGGGTGATTCAAGGGATGGTTTGCAGGATTCTCCCCTGAAATTGGTTTTAACAAATCCCCCGCCAGCACCATCGCCTCGCGCTCGAGTGTTTGCAAGGATTCACTGTGAAGGAGTATGCCGTGGGCCAGTCGTTCCTCCTTTACCGCCTGCCGCAGGACTTGCAGGGAACGGGATTCGCCGTTTTCACTCACAAGTCAAACCGGTCTTTTACGTATTCCCAGATCTCATCCTCAATTAGCTTGCGATCCTGTGTGCCGTCAATGATATGGAACCGCTCCGGCATGGATTCCGCAAGCAAGAGGTAGCCCTTTCGGATTTTGTCGTAGAATTCTATGTTTTCCCGCTCAAACCGGTCTGGTGGGCCGGCGTGGCGATCGGCCACGCGTTGCATGCTGAGATCCGCAGGCACATCCAGAATGAATGTCAGGTCGGGCATGATGTCGCCAACAGCAAAGTCGTTGATGGACTGAATGGGGTCCTCTGAAACTTGACGCGCCACACCCTGATAAATTGTTGTCGAGTCAAGGAATCGGTCACAGAGGATAATCCGTCCATCATCAATTTCAGGAAGAATTACTTCACGCACAAGCTGGGCACGTGCAGCAGCGAATAGCAGTAATTCCGTTTCAGGAAACATCTTAATCCCCTCCTTTGCAAATTTGAGCAGGTGTCGGATTTCTTCGCCTATATCCGTACCTCCTGGTTCGCGGGTAACCACGACATGATGGCCTGCGTCCTCAATGTGGGTTTCCAGTCGGTGAATTTGCGTGGTCTTGCCACAACCTTCAGACCCCTCGAAAGAGATCATGAGCCCTTGTTTCTGATTCTTTTCTATTTCTTCAGCCATTTCCTTTCAGTTTTGCCGAATATATGCGTCAATTTCAACCCAAGAAGGATTAGACTTTGCAGAAAGTTGACATTCTGCAGCTGCAACGGCGATTGGAAACCGGCATTCATGCCTTATGTCAATAAGGCCTGTCGCGCAGAAGGTTGTAAAAAATACATCGGGTATTTTGCCTGGCTCCTTTTCCGTATTTATATTTCGACCATCCTGCGTCAGGATGTCTTTTTCAGTTGCGATGCCATAAGTGCCATCAGATAAAAATACTCCACAACTGCCCGTCCCAAAGTGTTCGCGCACACTTCGCAGGTTGTGCTCCATATGGCTTTGCCCTTCACCACCAATTATCTCAACTGCTGAGTTCAACGTGGTTCCCGAAAACCCCATGGCAACTTCTCCATGGGCCTGTAGCCTTCGAGCAACCTCCATTGCCTTCGCCATTGGCCCACCTTCCAGCTTTGGTATCCTGGACAGATCAACCAGAAAGTGTCTCTTATCCCGCGGGAACGCATTAGGTAGAACCTTTTCAAGAAGGGCAAAACCCCAGTCTGCGAGATTCTCCAGCCCGCTTTCTCCTGACAGCACAACCCAGTCCGCCCTTGAAAATGCATCCAGAAACCGTCCTTCCCCCATCCCCTCAAAAATTGTCTCTAATCGCGATTCCCTTCCCATCGCTTCAATTTCCAGTCTTTGTCCTCCCAGTCCTTTAAATATTTCCGCATGGGTTGATTCGCTACCTGCCATTACTCGCAGGTCACGCATCCTTCCTGATTTTATTCCCAGTTCGTCCAGCGCCATTTGTTGCAGTTTCTTGCTCATTTTTTGGTATTGAATAGGATTCCTTGGCATGTGTCAAAAGCAGAGGGTAGGGGACGGGATTCTGGCTCCATTGAAAAAACCTTGAACAAATGGTTCCTATTCATATCAAATTACCTTGCCTAATGATGACAATGAAGGAGACATGGACTTGGTAATCCCTTTTACATGGGGATTCGTTACCCCCCCAATTGCAAACGCATGGCTGGCGCTCAAGGAGTCCAGTGGAGTTGGTTGGGCTATTATAGGAATACTTGCTGTGGCCAGTATATTTACATGGACCATCATTTTCAGCAAATGGATGGAACTGCGTAAGATTCGCAAGCTCAACCTGATTCTTGAGAAAAAACTTCACCCCAACAGTTGCAACAGTCTGCTGAGCCTGACTGAAAATTCATTTGGCGGTCATCGAAGTCATTATCAGCAATTATTGCTGAACGCCCTTAAGGCCTTTTTCCGTCAGGAGTTTGGTAGCAACTATCACGAAGATGACGAGGCCACTTATGCTCAGCGCATGAATCATTCTGAAAGCGCACTCCGGCGGGCGGTTGCCAACCGCACTGAGGAGTACGAAAAGAACATGGTTTTCCTTAGTATCATAGTCACATCAGCTCCTTTTATTGGCCTTCTTGGTACTGTGTGGGGTGTCATGGATGCTTTTGGTGCCATTGGTTTAAGCGGTGGGGGTTCCATCAAGGATCTGGCGCCCGGTGTCTCGTCAGCATTGCTTACAACAGTCGGTGGACTGGTTGTCGCCATACCTTCAGTGGTCGGTTACAACATTCTTCTTGATCGCGTGCGAGGTCTCACGATCGAGATAGAGAATTTTGCAAGTCTGATTGCGGACCGCTTCGAGCTCGACTGGCTCAAGGTACAACCCGGCAACGAGTCTGCACAATATTCTGATGAATAGCCTTCCATGAGCCAGTCGGTCCATCGTCCCCGCCGATCCGCCCCCCGGAGTTTCGGGCGTCGCAAGACTTTTAGCCGTGTTTCTGAGATCAATGTTACTCCTCTCATCGACCTCGCCTTTGCCCTTCTCATAATATTCATGATTGCGGCGCCAATGATGGAGCAGAGCATTCGTATTGATCTTCCAGAGCAAAGTAGTGAATCACCCCCTCCTCCCAAGGACGTGGAGTTTCGTACCATCTCAATTGATCAGGATGGTCTCTACTACTGGGACAAGGAGAAAGTCGATTTTGATACCCTCAAGTCCCGTATCCAGACGATTGCGAGAGAACCGGACCCCCCGGCACTGAGTATTCGTGGCGATGCCAACTTGAAATACCAGAAGGTCATTGACGTCATTGACTATGTCAAGGGCCAGAAACTCACGAAGATCAGTCTTGGTACTCGCCAGGACTGATTTGTCTTTCAACCCTGATCATGCAATCCTCCAATACCTACAGCAACCCACGCGCCAGCCTGACCACGGCGCTCATACTGCACCTGATCCTGTTTCTTTGCGCCGGTTTTCTGGCCATTCCCAAGAAGGAAAAGGAACCTGAGCACCTCTTTGAACTTGTTTCTCCACCATCAGAAACACCTGTCCCTGAACCCGAGCCTACCCCCCCCCCAGCGCCTGAACCGCCTGCGCCCAAACCTATTCCTGAGCCTGAACCCGCTCCTCCTCCAACTCCTGAACCGGTCATCCCAAAGCCCGAACCCGAGCCTACCCCTCCGTTGCCTCCTAAACCAGAACCCAAACCGCCGGAACCCCGGGTCATCCATAAACCCAAGAAGAAAGATCCACCCCAACGGCTCACCCCTCCGATTTTGAAGAAACCTCCTGTGTTACAGACCCGCAAACCATCACCTCCAAGGAAGGTGCAAAGCCCCCGGTTGCC
>Ga0209660_1001743_pt1 | contig 11230 bp, 12 predicted proteins | sample SaaInlV_100m_DNA_2_FD_184659 | JGI IMG/M metagenome (GOLD analysis project Ga0209660, IMG submission 184659) | Marine microbial communities from expanding oxygen minimum zones in the Saanich Inlet - SI072_LV_100m_DNA (SPAdes) (version 2) | ecosystem: Environmental > Aquatic > Marine > Intertidal... | reverse complement strand
ATATTTTATTAAAAATATTACTGAAAAAATAAAATATAAAAAATTATTCCTAATTTTGGGTACAATGTTAGTTATTTTTTCTTCAATAGGTTTTATCGAATACAAAAATAGTGATGATGTAAATCAAGCAGAAGCATATGAAGTTGCAAAAGAAATAACAAAATTAACCAAAGTTATAACATATTATTCCCAAGGTGGATATTTAGACAGTACAAAAATTATGATACCTAAAGAATTTCCAATATTAAGAAAAGAAACTAGTCCAACATTACTTCTATATCCAGATAATTATGAAACTTTACAAGAGTATATTTCTAATAATAAAGAAAAGGGATTAGAATATGTGATTGTAGATAAAGGAGATTGGCGATCTAAATTTTTAGATGATGTATTTCAAAATGAAGAGAGTTATCCATATTTACATAAAATTTTTGACTCTAAAGATATAGGGTATAAAAATTATCATGCAAAAATTTTTAAAATAAACTTTGACAAATTTAATACATTGAGATCTATGGAGCCTTAAATTGTTCATAATCTATTTCAAAAATTTTAATTTTTAAAAATTTCATTTCTTGTTCATTTGAATCAAAAATTTTTGTGAGGTATGGATATTTTTCTTCATTAGAATATATCTCATTTACATATTTGTGGAAAAATCCTGCATTTTCATTACTAACAATATAACGAAGATTGTCTATACTACCAATAGTTAAAAGATTTTCAACGGATTCAGCATAAATATAAGTTCGTTGAAAATTTGGATTTATTTCACTATAATGTCGATTAGGATCAACAATACTTTTTTCTTTAAAATTGCCATGAGGTTCATTTACCAATACATAAGACACGTATTCAAATGCAGGACCATTTCCATCAAGAACAACACCATCAAGATTTTCAGTCATAAAATGAGCTACTTCTAATTTTTCATTCTCAAAAATTACATTGGGTCGATCATATTGATTAATAGTAAACCCAATTGACAAAACTAAAACTAGTACAAGAATAGAAAATAATGAAATATTTTTCTGTTTTTGAGTAAATGAAAAAGTGCTAAAACCATATTCCACAAGTCTTTGAATAGGGATAACAGAGAAAATTATTAAAAATGGATATAATAAAAGTAAAAATCGTCTTTCAGGAACAGTTGCAAGAACTACAATTAAAACAATAATGTTTCCTAGAATGAAAATCCAATTAGCCCAAATTAAATTTTGTTTTTGATCAAAAGCACGAAAAGAGAATAAAATTCCAAATGGTACCAATAATATCAAATATGGGAGTGAAAGTTTAAACAAAATTTCAACTGAATTGACAATTCCTTGAAAAATGAATCGATCAGTAAATGAAAAAATTCCATTTTTTTCAATATAATTAAATGCAGAACTATTCTTATTGAAATTATCAGATACAAGCTCATCATAATTATCTAGAAATATTTTATCATTATACCAAAAATATAGTGGATCTCCAAATTGTAAATCTCTTTGAATTAACATTGGAGAAATTATTAGGAAAAAAAGTGCAAGACCTAATAAATAAAATTTAATATTTTTTGGGTTTCTTTTGTGTATAATAAAAAATACAATAGTTGTAAGCATTATAATCACCAATCCATTGATTCTAGTCCACCAGATTATAGAAGAAGTCATTAAAGCTGGAATAATCATTTTGGCATTGTTACTAATAACAAAATAAAAGGTTCCAATAATTGCTAAAATGTATAAAGGTTCAGCCAATCCCTGACTAGAATAATAATTCAAATGAGGTTCAAAAGCAAAAAGACATGCAGCTACAAGAGAATATTTTCTCTCAAAGAATCTTGTACTTAGCATATACATCATAGGAATTGATGCAGAGCTTACAGCTAAACTAATTATTCTTACCAAATTAGAATAATCTAATAAATTATCAGATTCTACTAAATTAAAAAATGGGAAAATAAATAATGACCATGCTATCCCTTTATCAGGTGCTTGACTAAAATCACCAGATAGATGAGAGAATCCACGTAAAATAAAACCTAAATTATCAGAATTGTATGGTAATGAAAAATCAATATAATATAATTTTAATCCTAGAGATATTAGAACAACAAGTATCAGAAGTACAATAATTTTTTTAGTTGTTAAATTCAATAAACAATCAAATTATAACTCAAATATATGTAATTGTAAATAAAATTATTTTTTACAATATCCAATTACTGAAAAAAAGAAGGATTTCCAAACTCTCCGAACAACAATATTTTTACACCCTCCACTTTTCATCATTTCATATAATTCATGTTTATGAAGAAACTCTTGATCTTCATATGGCCAATATTTTTCTATTAGATTAAATGATTTAAAAAATCTGTGTATAAAAAATAATGGAGAGAAAAAAGCAGGTACAAGTATTACAAGAGTACCATCTTTTTTCACAACTCTTAACATTTCTTGTATTCCAACATCAGGACTAATTCCAGCAATTTTAAAATGTTCCATTACTCCTTGATTAAATACAACATCAAATTCTTCATCAGGGAATGGGAGATTGAATAGATCACCTATAGTAAATTTACATGATTGTCCAAAGTTCTCAAACGTAGTTAATGCTTTTTTTAGAGCATTTGGAGATAAATCCATTAAAGTGATATCAAATCCATCTTGTGCAAATTGGACACAAGTCATACCAGAACCACATCCTGGTTCAAAAATTTTTCCAGATTTAACTCCAGATGCTGAAAGAATTGTTTTTCCAAACATTCTAGAAAAATACCAATTGATTGCTTTTTCTTCTAATTTTGTAAACCAAGTTTGCTTTCCAGGATCATATAATGAATCCCATTTATTTTCTATCTTTGGCATATTAAAAAGACAAAATTACAAGAAATTTTAACTTATCTTAGAAATTAGTTTTTCCAAAAAATAAATTCTTTAATTATTTGCAAACTGAGTTGTCTTCCAGTGATAAGTGGTCTCATTTTAGCCTCACCAGCAACACGCTTTGGCTCAGTTCCATCAATTTCTACGATTTTTAAATGTAATTTCATGGATTTAATACTCATTTGCTGTTCTAATGTCAAAAATTCACCATCAAGATTTATCTCTTCAAAAACTTTCTTTTTAATTATTTTAAAACCAAATAAAGTGTCAGTTAATTTTCCCCCAAAAAAACAATTTGCTAAAAAAGTAAACATTCTGTTTCCAAAAGCTGTAATAGCAGTATCATCCTCACTTTTACCATTTTTTCCAAATCTTGAAATTTGTACAATATCATAATTGCCTTCATTCATTTTTTTTATTAATTTAGGAATATATTCTGGGAGAGCATTTCCATCTGGACTAAAAAATAAGATATTTTCACATGAAGCATTACTGACTGCCTCCCGATATGCATCACCTAGTCCATCCCCCTTTTGTTGAATTGCTTTAAATCCTAATTTTTCTGCTTCTTCTACAGTTCCATCCGTTGAATTTCCATCAATCAGTATCCATTCATCTGCCCAATCTAGATTTACTTGAGGAAGAATTTTTTTGATTGCATCTATTTCATTTTTAGTAGGAATTATAACAGTTGTAGTCATGATATTTTCAATTTTCAATAATCTTTTCCTTATTATAAAATATAAGTTGAAAAAAATCACTTAAACTAATTAAATGATATCCAGATTTAACAAAGTTTGAAATTTGATCTTTTGTAGGCCAACTAAAATAGCTTTTTTCTTCTTTTGGAAGAATAGGTTCAAATGATTTCATTAACAGAAATTGTTCTACCATATTTTTTAATTGAATTGATGCTTGTATATGAGATTTTAGAGATAGTCTACAAACAGAATCATTTTTAGAAAATTTGATGGATTCTTGGAATAGTATATCCCCAGTATCTACTTTTTTATCGATAAAATGTAATGAATATCCTAATGAAGGTTCATTGTTCAATAATCCTTGAAACATTGGAGCTATTCCACCATATTTAGGAAGTAATGACGGATGGAAATTTACAACTCCAAATTGTGGAATTTGTAAAAAAGTTTCTTTTAAAATTTCTGCATATCTTATAGAGATAATCAAATCAGGTGAAATTTGTGCTATCTGTTCTAAAGTAGGATTTTTATTAATTGAACCAACTATTTTATTGGTAGTTATATTAAATTTTTTTCCTAAAAATGAAGGATGTTCAATTACTTGATCATTTTCATAATTATTTAATTTAAAAAATCTTCGAAAGTAAATTGAGAATTTATAAAAAAGTGATTCTAATATTAGAAAAGTAATATATCTGAATCCCGATATTTTAAAAATTTTTTTAAGTAATTTAAAATAAGAGTCGCCTGGAATTAATTTTCCATCTTGAATAAAAATAGAATCAATTTGATTGTTAAATTTTTTTATTATAGGGTAAAGTAAAATTCCTGCATAAGGAATATCATCATTTGTAATTATTATTATTTTCAAGATTGGCTCAATTCTGTAAAAAAAATCATTATTGTCAATAATTTGATTTTTTATAATACGATGCAGTAATTTCCAATCCTTGATCTAAACTATACTTTGGTTTCCATTTCAAAAGTTTTTTTGCTTTGGTATTGTCAACTTCTAATTTTGGTATTTCAAGAGAACGTTTTGGAAAACTATTCCACTTAATTTTTCCTTTATATCCTGTAATTTTTCTAATTTTTTCAGCTAATTGTTTTATAGAAAGAGACTTTCCAGTACCGATGTTCATTGATTCACCTAAGATTTTTTTATTATTACTTTCAGCTGCTAGCACATATGCAGAAAGTAAATCAGGTTCAAAAACAAAATCACGGTAAGGTGTGGGATCACCCAATTTTACAGGAGATTTACCTTTAAGCATTTGATAGATAATACTTTCAATTACAAATTGATGGTTATATCTTCGTCCATAAGAATTTGCATTTCGGAACATAATAGAAGGAAAACCATATGCATCATAAAGATATTTGAGATGTTTTTCAGTAGCAATTTTTGCAACAGCATAAGGACTAGCTGCATGTAATTCAGCAGTTTCTTTTGATGGGAATTTAGATTGTATACCATATTCTTCAACTGAACCTGAAAAAATAAATCGTTTAAGTTTTGGAACTGCACGTCTAGCAGCTTCAGCCATATTAACAGCACCTAGAAAATTTACATTGAAAACTTCAGTAGTGTGTGTAAAACTATATGCAACAGAAGTTTGAGCTGCTAAGTGAATTATAACATCTGGTTTAAAACTGGTTAAAACATCATGAATGTTTAGATAATCTGTTAAATCACCATAATAATATGAAATACCACTTTGTTTTTCGCCACGTATCATTGATTCAGTATTTGATGCAATAGGCCTATCAGACGTAGCAACATTTCGGGCAAGAGTTCCTAGTTTATGACCTTTTTTTAATAATATTTGACCAAGTTCGTGACCAAGAAATCCAGTCATTCCGGTTACAAAAATTCTCATATGATGACAAACTTTTTTCCACTTTATAGGTTTTCGTCAAAATTGTAATTATGAAGTGCGTTAATTTTTTCAGTTAATTTAGACATATTTGAAAATTCTGAATCTCTAGGATCAATTTTACCGGATTGTATATCATTCAAAATTTCGATAACAGAGTCTCTAACAGTGTATTTAGGTTCAAAATTTAATGAATTTTCAATTTTTTCAAAAGAAACTTTATAATTTCGTGGATCCTTTTTTGATTTAATTATTTCAATTTCAACATCAGTGATAAATTCCTTAATAATTTCAGCCAATTTTATCTTAGTATAATTTTCTTTATTATTACCGACATTGTATATCTGTCCAGAAATTAGTTGAGATGATGCATCTATGGCAGAAATACATGCATCAGCCATATCTTCAACATGCACAAGTGGTCTCCAAAAATCAGCACCAAATATTGAAATTTTTTTATCTATAATTGCATCACGTATAAATTCCTGTACAAGCAAATCAAAACGCATACGTGGAGACAATCCATGTGCGGTAGCAAATCTAAGAACACATGTTTCAAAAATATCATTATTTTGATCAAGAATAAATTTTTCAGAATTAACTTTACATTCAGAATATAATGATAAAGGCATTACAGGAGATGATTCATTTACTACGTTTTGACTAGAGCCATAATTACTGCAAGTTGATGCAAAAATGAATCGTTTCACCTTTTTATTTTTACATATGTTAACAAGATTTTTTGTTGCAAATTCATTAATTTGTTTTGCCGCATCAGGAATTTTTTTGCAAAGCGGTTCACCCACGATAGCTGCAAGATGAATAACATAATCAATATTTTGAATAATTGATGAAATTTTTTCTGTTTCACGGATATCTAAATTAAAAAATTCAATTTTTTTGTCATTTATTAAAGATGATATTCCATCATTTCCAAAAACTAGCGAATCAATAACTTTTACATCATAACCTAGATTAACCAGTTTTCTCACTAAAACACTTCCAACATATCCAGCACCACCAGTAATCAATATAGAATTAAGTGAACGCATGATGAATTTCTAAGTCATGTTTATTTATCGTTTGTTAAAAATTGATTATTATGAAAAAAATCTATCAAATTGAACCATCATTAGGAAATGAAGAAAAAAAGGAATTGATTGATGTTATTGATTCAGGATGGTTTACAGAATCAAAAAAAACAAAAGAATTTGAGAGAAGATTTGCAGAATTTACAAAATGTAAATATGCATGTGCAATCACCAGTGGGACCGTAGGTCTGTATTTGGGATTATTAGCCATGAATATTAAAAAAAATGATCAAGTCATTGTTCCAGATTTAACATTTGTTGCATCTCCAAATGCTATTGAAGGTATGGGCGCAAAACCAGTTTTATGTGATATTGAAAAAGATACATTGAATTTAGATCTTGAAAAAATTGAGAAAAAAATTACTAAAAAAACAAAGGCAATAATGATTGTGAATTTTAATGGTAGAACTACAAACATGCAACATCTTAATGAAATTGCAAAAAAATATAATCTAAAATTAATTGAAGATGCAGCACATTCGTTAGGTAGTTATTATAAAAATACACATCAGGGCACAAATTCAGATGTTGGGGTTTTTTCTTTCAGTACACCAAAAATTATTACTACGGGGCAAGGAGGTATGATAGTTACCAATGATAAGAATATTTATGAAAAATGCTTATCGTTAAAAGATTTTGGTAGAGAAAGCGGAGCAAAAAAAGATATGAAAAAATCATTCATGCATGGAACTATAGGATATAATTTCAAATTTACTGAATTTCAAGCTGCAGTAGGTATTGCCCAAATGAAAAAGCTGAAAAGTAGAATTAAAAGAAAAAAAGAAATGTTTAAAATTTATAAAGAATTTTTATCGCAAATTGAAGAAATTGAATTTGTAGATACAGATATTAAAAAAATCACTCCATGGATGATTGATATTTTCTTTAATAAAAATAAAGTTCGTGGAGAAGCAGTCAATTATCTAGCTAAAAATAATATTGGAACAAGAATTTTTTATCCTCCAATTCATAGTTTACCCCCTTATAGAAGTAATAATAAAAAATTTATGATTACCACAGATATTTCAAAACGTGGTTTATGGATGCCTTCATCAAGCACATTAACAGATAATGAATTAGAATATGTATGCAAAAAAATTAAAAAGTTACTTAAGAATTAGTAGATTTTATTGAAAAACCGCCTACAAGTTTTAAAGCAATAAATCCAATTCCAACACCAAACCATAAAGTAAACAATCGTACAATAATAACAATTACAATTGCCATAGATAATGATATTCCCTGAAGATTCAACAATCCAGTGAAACTTGCTTCAGTAATTCCTAAACCACCAGGTAGAAAAGATAATGCACCTAAAAATAATGATGATGCATAAGTTGAAGTAATTTCAGCAAAACCTAACGAATCAATACTTAAAGATTTTAAAACAAATAAAACTGCGAAAGATACTGTCAACCAATATAATACAGATAGAATAGTGGAGGAAATAAAAATTCTAGGTTTTGTAGAGTTCTTTAAGATTTCATGAGATTTAGATAATGGTTCAATGAAGTTTTTAGTAAACTTGAATTTTGATAATATGACAATGGATTTATCAAATGTTAGTTTTGAGGAGAATAAAATAAAAATAATAATTGATAAAATTAATCCACCTATAACAATAATTCCTATTTGTGGAAAATATAAAATTCCAATAGAGGATACAATTACAGCTCCTAAAAGATCATAAAACTTTTCAATAAAAATTAAAGGAGTAGTTTGAGTTCTTTGAATTCCAGATTTATCTCTCAAAATTTGAGTTCGTAATAATTCACCTATTTTTGCTGGAGTTATAGAAAGTGCAAAGCCTGCAAGATATACTAACAAATCAATACGAAATGAAATCTTTAGGCCTAAATTTTTACAAAGTAAACGCCATCTAAGAAATAGTGGAATCCATGAACTAACTACAAAAATCAAGATTATGAAGACATATTCATATTTGAAAGTAATGGAATGTGATTCAAGACTTGAAATATCTGACAAAAATAAGAAAATAGAATAAAATGCAATTGAACCCAATATAATAATCAAAAATATTTTTGAAAAATTCATATTGGAAATATTCAATAATATAGTTTAATCTTTGCTAAATAGAATAATTATAGACAAGAGATATTAACTAAATTTTCTCAATATGAAAATTATGGTAATCAATGTTTTAGCTATCGGCGATACAGCTAATGTTATGAAATCATTGAGCAAAATAACAAAAAAATCTAAAATACATATTGTAAATTTTCCAAAAGATGGTGCAGGTGTTTTTATTCATGATGATAATGTTGACAGATTTTTATCATGGAAAGTAAAAGAACAAGTAGAATACATTAACAAAATTAAAAATAATTATGATATTTGTATTTCTAGTATCATTTATAATATATAAAAAAATTTCAGGCATTATGCTACTTGTATCTCAAAATGCAGGAAATTATAATATTATATTACCAAACGATACAATATTTCGAATAAATTTAGCTTGGTGTAACAATATCAATGAACTTGAAGAGAAATTATCAAATAATAAAAAATCAGATTTTTTCATAGACTTGCCTGTAGGCAGGATTAAACCTCCAAATAATAAATATACGTTGGATGACATGATTCCAATAATTAAAACACATTCTAATGTAAAATTTTTTGCAGTTTCAAATGTAGAATCAAAAAATGATTTAATTGAATTTTTAGAAAAATTGCCTCCTTCGATTAACATTGTACCCAAAATTGAGAGTCCAATTGCAGTACAAAATATTGATGAAATTTGTAATGCCTTGAAAACAGACAAGAAAATAGTAATGTTAGATCACGATGATTTATTTTCATCAATTATTCGTAACGAAGATAATAAAGATAGTTTTCAAAATCATATAAAAAAATTAGTTGATTACTGCCAAGAAAATAATATTGAATTACTAAGAACAGTAGGAGTTGTGTTTAGTGATGATGAAAAAAGAATTACACAATATGAAAAATAAATCACCATAATAGGAAATTTTTCATAGAAGATAATAATAAGAAAATTTGAATTAAATTTTAAAGAGAGATTGATATATGTCAAAAATAAGAAAATTTTATGAGTTTTAGAGCATATATGAGAAGATTATTGTTGACTCATCCTAAACTTAATCCGTATAGATTTTCTCCAAATTATACATTTAGATTTTTAACAAGTTCTTTTCGACATTTACCTCATTTTTTAATTATTGGAACTAGTAAAGCTGGAAAACATAGCGTATTATCATATCTAAATCAACATCCTGATATTAAAGCTGGAACAAAACATAATGTTGGAGTTTATTATTTTGATTCCACATTTAAATACAAATCTCTATCTTGGTACAAATCTCATTTCCCAACTAAATTTTCAAAATTCAAAATCATTGGGGAAGCATCTGGAACTTATCTAAATCATCCACTTGCTCCACAAAGAATTAAAAAAACATTACCACAGATAAAACTAATTAATTTTTTTAGAAATCCTATAGATCGTGCATATTCTGCATATAATCATTCATCAAAATTTGGATGGGAACACTCTAGTTTTGAAGCTGCAATTGAATCAGAAATTGAAAGAATTAACCTAATGAATGATAAACCTGAATTAAAAATTAATAATATAGATCCAGTTAATTTCTTACAATTTTCATATTTACGACATGGTCATTATGCCTCAAATTTAGAAAATTGGTTTAAGTATTTTAAAAAAAATCAATTCATGCATTTTTTTACTGAAGATCTTGATCAAAATTATGATGAAATAATGAATTCGCTTTTTGTTTTCTTTAATTTATCAGAAATTAAGCTAAAAAAAGAAGATCGAAAAAATATTGGTATTGGAAAAGGTAAATATCCATCCATGAATGAAAAAACTCGAGATTTCTTAATCGATTATTATAAACCTCATAATGAAAAATTATATAATTTAATTGGTAGAAAATTTGATTGGGATAAATAATGAATAAAATTAATAAAATTATTAATTGTGAATTTTCTAAAAAAAATACTCCCTACACTAAAAAATTTAATTATTCTGAAACCACTAAAAATTCATTTCGCCTATGGAATCCATTTAAAAATACTCTTTCAGCAGCAATTGTATGTGGATTAGAATTAATTCCCATAAACAGTAACTCATCTTTGTTATGTATAGGTGATTTAGAACCTAATTCATACCTAAATTTATTAGATCTAGTTGAAAATAAACAAAAAATTTTTTGTTTAACAAAAATATCCTCTTCCATATTTCAACAAAAAAATTTATTTCAATTCAATAATCTTAATGAAATCAAAACTAAGTTTTCTGTTATTTATATTGATAATTATGGATATTCATATGAATCCATTCAAAATATTACAAAATCCTTATTGAATAATGATGGCTATTTATTCATCTCTCTTTTAAAATCTTCAAAAGACTTTGACAATATATTTAAAAAATTAACACATGATTTTCAAATAATTCAAGAATTAAATATTGAATCATATTTTAGAAACACATCATTATTACTTTGTAAATTAAAGTAAATATAAAAAAATTAACACGAAATAAAATATTTACTACTGAAAATATTCAATAATATAGTTTAATCTTTGCTAAATAGAATAATTATAGACAAGAGATATTAACTAAATTTTCTCAATATGAAAATTATGGTAATCAATGTTTTAGCTATCGGCGATACAGCTAATGT
>Ga0209660_1001742_pt1 | contig 11231 bp, 8 predicted proteins | sample SaaInlV_100m_DNA_2_FD_184659 | JGI IMG/M metagenome (GOLD analysis project Ga0209660, IMG submission 184659) | Marine microbial communities from expanding oxygen minimum zones in the Saanich Inlet - SI072_LV_100m_DNA (SPAdes) (version 2) | ecosystem: Environmental > Aquatic > Marine > Intertidal... | reverse complement strand
TTGTTTGCAGCACGTTTCAATGAGCTGGAATGACGGAAATTATAAGTGGAACAACCAGGATTTACGGCATAATCGGTTATCCTGTGGAACATTCATTTTCCCCACGGATGCATAATGCGGCATTTTCCGCATTGAAAATGGATGCCCGTTACCTGGCCTTTCCGGTAAAACCGGAGCAGGTTCAGCAGGCTCTTGAAGGAATCCGGGTGCTGAATATTTCCGGAGTAAACGTAACAGTTCCGCACAAAAGTTCTGTAATTCCTTACCTTGACGAAGTTACACCCCTTGCGAAAAAGCTTGGCGCAGTTAACACAATCCTGAATGTGGAGGGTCGTCTCAGCGGAACCAACACAGATATTTCCGGATTTGTCCGCTCGCTGGGAGCTTTAAAATTTTCTCCAAAAAACAAAACTGTTGCGGTGCTCGGAGCAGGCGGATCAGCACGTGCTGTGCTGGCGGGACTTGCAGATGCAGGTGCATCACGGATCCTGATTCATAACAGGACTGCCGGACGTGCGGAAAGTTTAGTGACAGAATTTTCTCACAATTTCCCTGAAACTCAACTGACCGCTGTTTCACTGCAAACTGTTCAGGATTCAAATTTGGATCTGCTGGTCAACACAACTACAGTCGGCATGGAGTCAGACGAAAGTCCGCTGGATTTGAGTCAGTGTGTAAAAATTGAGCATGTGCTGGATCTGATTTACAGTCCTGCAAAAACAAGACTTCTCAGCCAAGCGGAAGAGCTTAGCATTCCTGCGGTCAATGGTTCAGGCATGCTCTTGTATCAAGGTTGTGACGCATTCACCTTCTGGACAGGCAAACCTGCTCCGGAAAATGTGATGCGTGAACAACTGCTTAACCTGCTTGAATGAATATTTCTTAAAAATATCATGCAGATTCCTTTTGAAGTCGATCCTCCTGAAAAAGTCGAAAAAGGCGCCGAAAAATCCGAAACTGTAAATCCGCAGAATCTACAAAGACAGCAAAGTCCGCAAAGCCCTCAGGAACCTGCAACAAAACATCCACATAAACCACTCACAGTTACCAAGCTGACTCGTCAGATCACGCTACTGCTCGAAGGTAAATTTCGCTCATTGACCGTTGAGGCGGAATTGTCAAACGTTAAAAAAGCAGCCTCCGGACACTGGTATTTTAGCCTCAAGGATGATCAGTCACAAATTCGTGTTGTGATGTTCCGTAACGCCGCTGCCGGATTACGTTTTGAACCGGAAAACGGCCTTGAAGTAGTGGTACAAGGTAACCTCACTGTTTATCAACTGCGCGGTGAATATCAGCTCATGGTTTCTTCAATGGAACCCAAAGGTCTGGGTGCTCTTCAACTGGCTTTTGAACAACTGAAGGCTAAACTTGAAGCGGAAGGATTATTTGCCCCAGAACACAAACTTCCCATCCCTTTTTTACCGCGAAAAATTGGAATTGTGACTTCATCCACTGGTGCAGTAATTCACGATATGCTGACTGTGCTGAAACGTAGATTCCCGGGGATTCCTGTGCTGTTTTTTCCGGCTGCGGTGCAGGGTGAGACAGCCGCTCCCTCACTGGTGGAAGGCATAGGTCACCTGAACTCTCTTGGTGAGTCAGCACAGCTTGACGTTTTGATAGTAGGTAGAGGCGGAGGTTCCATGGAAGATTTATGGGCCTTCAATGATGAGAAATTAGCGAGAGCAATTTTTGCCTCTGAGATACCTGTCATTTCCGCAGTTGGACACGAAACAGATTTCACGATAGCCGATTTTGTAAGTGACTTACGGGCTCCCACTCCTTCTGCAGCGTTGGAACTTGCGGTACCGAACAAACAGGATTTAAAGTACAATGTTAGTCAAAAACAGGAACGGCTGCAGCGTACGTTACTTCATTTGTTGGAGCGCCTACGTGAAAATTATGAAGCGTTGCTTCGGAGATTAGCTTCACCATCAGCCGCGCTCAGGCAATATGCTCAGCGTGTAGATGACCTTGATTCACTGCTGCATGAAAGGACAAAGCATCAACTGGAAAATCTGCGTAATAGAACTTCCGGAATTGCGGATAAACTTTTTCTGCTCAGTCCGGAACGTGAATTGTCTGTACACCTGCATAACCTGAAAATTCTGCAAGAACGTTTAATTCGCGCGGTCGACATTTTACATAAAAAACAGAGCGATTCCGTCCAACAACAGATGGATTTGCTTGACAGTCTCAGCCCGCTTTCTGTGATGCATCGTGGATACAGTGTCGCGCTGGACGATAAAGGTAAATCACTGCGCTCTGTAAAAGAGGTTCATTCAGGAGAAGAATTGCAGGTGCGTCTGGAAGATGGTACCCTGCAGACAAAAGTGGTGTCCGTTAAAACCAAACAAAAAAATTGAGGTGTGTTTATGAAAATCGTTACAATTCCCTGTCTGCAGGATAATTTCGCGTATCTGCTGATTTGTACAAAAACCCAGCAGGCGGCCATAGTGGATCCCTCAGAAGCTGCTCCTGTGATCAATGAAATTGAAAGACAGGGGGTGAAATTAACTACGATACTTAACACTCATCATCACTGGGATCACGTGGGCGGGAATCAAGACTTAAATGCAAAATATTCGCAATTATTAATTTTCGGTCATCACTCAGACAGAGATAGAATTCCGGGACAAACAGAGTTCCTGACAAGTGGTGATGAGGTATACTTTGGCGAACAGCGCGGAACATTTCTGCACAACCCGGGACATACTTCTGGCGCCCTAACTTATGTATTCGGTAAAACCGCTTTTACCGGAGACACGTTGTTTGCTGCAGGTTGCGGACGGCTTTTTGAAGGTACACCGGCTCAAATGCATGATTCGCTTAATATTCAAATCGGCGGGCTTGCTGATGAAACTAAACTGTATTTCGGACACGAATATACAGAAGCGAACCTGCGTTTTGCATTGAGCGTGGAATCCGGAAACGCTGAGATTCAGAAAAAAGTTAAAGCAGTCAGTGCTCTACGCTCTTCAGGAAAATTTTCCACTCCTACTACGTTGGCCGAAGAACGCCTTACAAATCCGTTTATGCGTTGCAATTCTGCTGGAATTCATGCCTGCGTCAAGTCCAAAGAACCGGAGCACAATCTTGCCGAACAAGAAGTTTTCAGAACTTTACGTGAACTCAAAAATAATTTTTAAGCAATGCAAGCACAGGATCTCTCCGAAAAACATGCCTTAAAAGTCACCTGGCTGGGTTTAGTTGCCAATCTCATTTTGGCCCTGGCCAAAGGTTTCATCGGTATTATTGGGAATTCATCTGCTTTAATCGCGGACGCAGGTCATTCTGTTTCGGATTTGCTGTCTGACGGAATCACGCTCTGGGCGGTTCGTATGTCCGGTATACCGAAAGATAAAAATCATCCGTACGGTCATGGTAAATTTGAAACCGTCGGTACTTTTATTATCGCTCTTTTACTGCTTTTCACCGGAATTGGTGTAGCCTGGCATGTTTTTAATAAAATGGATGCGCCTCAGGTGCCAGGAACAATTGCACTGTGGATGGCAGGTATTGCTATAATCATTAAAGAGGCGCTTTTTCAGGTAACACGGATGGTAGGCCGGCGGTCCGGCAGCCGGATACTACTGGCAAACGCGTGGCATCACCGTACGGATGCAATATCCTCTGTCGCAGCACTCGTCGGAATTGCAGGCGCGCAGTGGGGAGTACCCTTAATGGATCCCATCGCAGGCATGCTGGTGGCAGGGCTGATTATAAAAACAGGAATTGACATCGGTTATGAAAGTATCCGCGAACTGACGGATGAGACTGTCGAAGAAGAAGTCATCAGTGAATTGGGTAAGATTATGTCAGGAATTGAAGGTGTTGTTCATTATCACGAAATGCGGGCACGCAGGATGGGGCCACATCTGCTGGTGGATTTGCACATTGAAGTTGATAGTATGATGAGCATTTCCGCGGCGCATCAGGTGGCGGAAAGAGTGCGTCTCGGAATTCTAGAAAAACTGCCTGCGGTAAATGAAGTGCTAGTGCATGTGGACGCGGAAGATGATTTTTTTGGTGAGGAAGGTTCAGAAATTCCGCAGAACATCGTACTGATGCGCCCGCAGACTGAAATCGAAAATGATGTCAAAAAAATGCTTGCTCAAATTCCTGAAATTCAGGGCATCACTCATATTTATTGTCACTATTTGAATCAAAAATTGACGGTGCAGGTTAATATTCTCCTCGATGCTGACATGCGTATCCGTGATGCACAGAAAATTGCTTCTACTGCAAGACGTAAAATTGAACAGATTAAAGATATTGACTCTGCCGATCTGCATCTTGAACTAGATGATGCTTTGTGAATTTTGTTTAAGATCGTTAGCCGCAAACTCTTCTAGAACTGAGTCCAAAGAGCGTTTGATGGAACAAGATGAGATACCTTTAAATGTCCTCTGTCAAAGTATGCTATCCCAAAACTTCGTTTCGGGAATATTTTCAGATTCAGCTTAAAGCATAAACTCATACACCTGCAGGTTACGGATCATTCTAGTTTTCATGAGGGTTTCGACCTCACCTAAATAACGCAACGGCATTTCAAAGCCTTCATAAAAATCATTAATCCCTCCTTGACATTCCTGTAGTTCACAGACAAAAATGCCACCTCTTTTTTTTACGTCAGTAATAGGACTCCAGAGGTTGCGTGCAGTTCTTTCAATACTGTGCGGCCATGGCTGGTACGGCAGATAAAACGATAAAGCAGCGCTGAGTTGATACTCACGTGAAACAATGTACTTGATTTGAGGCAGCTCTTTTTGCACGAGCAGTTGCTGGAGTTGTTCTCCTGTTTTGTCCCAGTAAAGCACCCGGGTCAGTCGATCTGCAGAAACATCCATTGCAGTTTTTTGGACTAATTCCGCATATTTTTCAAACTCTTTCGGTTCAAGGATTTTGCTCAAATGAGACTTGTATTGAGCTGCGCTGAAGTAACGTTCATTATTATTCCGCAGAGTTTTAATGGTAGATTCAGGAAGTCCTCTTAATTTTAGATAATCATAATTTTTAAGCTCATACGGCATCCAGTCAAACAATGGATTTAGTGCGTGAGTTACGACTGTTCCAGTCAGTCCGACATTGATTATAATTCCTAGAGCCAGTATAGCGTATAGGGTTTTCTTTTGGAATCGCCAGAGCAGTTCATTGCCAAGTAAAACAGCGATACCTAGATAAGCCAGATTGGCCCAGTGAGGATCCGCAACGGAACCCTTCAGGCTCATTAATGTAAAAAAGAGAAGTGGAAAAATGGAAAGCACGGTAATTACTGATTCTGGGCGGTTTCCGTGAGCAAGGTGATCTCTTACCCACCAGATTCCCAGACCTCCCATCAGGGCCCATAAAGGAGAAAATAAGAGCAGATGCCCAAGCGTAAATGCTAAAGTGATTTCACCAAAATCCGTGCCGGAAGTTCCTCTACCCAACTGGTGGCGGAATGAAATCCAATCGTGCTGAGAATTCCATAAAAGTACTGGGACAAAAATCGTGAGTGAGATAATTCCTGCCGCATAAATCCACGGATTCAAAATTTCTTTGCGAGTTTTGCGGTAAATTAAAAGGTGCAGAAAAAGTCCTATGTAAAAAAGCAGCATGATGTACTTTGAAAGTGCGCCAAAACCGGCCGCGATTCCAATCCAGAGTAACCATTTTTTTTCAGGCTGCTGATGAAAGCGTATCAGCAGGAAAAGAGACGCCACCCAAAAAATCAGAAAAGGCTGTGTAATGTGTAGAAAAATACTGCCCAGAGTGAAATAGGGCATACTGCATAAAATCAGCAGCGTTACCACAGCAGCCTTTGCTCCGTACAAACGAAATGACCCGGTGTATGTCAAGGCTATGATGCTGATTGTCAGTAGTTGTGATCCAACTTCCAGTGCTGTTTCGTTATTTCCACCAATCATGGTGATCCCTCTGATAAGCCAGGCAATCATCGGAGGGTGCTCATAATACGAAAGACTCAGATAGCGTGACCAAACCCAGTGGTCAAGCATATCAGGATGCGGATTCAAAAATTGATTAACTATAGCAAAAATCAAAAAATGAATAACAAGGATAATGATTGCTGGGGCGTGTTTCAACTTCAAAGTTTCAGCATAAAAAAGGCACTCAGGCACTATGGCACTGAGGCACAAAGTAAGAATTAAAAGATCGTAAGAATATCATAGCGTTTGCAAAGCTACCAGTACCCGTAAAAAATATTTTCTTTTGCCCAAGCTTAGGAAAAGTTTCAGGCAAAAACAATGGACTGCAGATCGAGGTGCCGTCCGGACCATTGTGCAAGCTGCTGACACATCCAAAGGCGGTTGCCGCATTTTACCGGATCCTCGTCCATGACCATCACATCTTCGAAAAAGCGGGTTACGACAGGTTCAATTTTACGCAGTTGCTGCAGATAATTATCCGGGCTCCAAAGAGATTGAGGATCACTGTTGAGAATGGGTTGCAGAGCGGCCAAAAAATTCTTTTCTTCGCTCAGTTCCAAAGCAGATGCGTTCAGTTCTTCTGCAATTCTATCAGTATATTTGCTGCTGATATTTCCGGCACGTACGATTGCTTCAACGGATCTTTTGAACATGTCTGTTTCAAGATGTTCACCCAAAAACTCTGCAAAACTGAGCTGTTCAATTGCTAAGGCAGGACTTGCTGTTTTTTCCTGCGATGACAGAATTATTGCTGGAGTTTTGAGAACTGCATCTATCAGGTCGTAGCGTATTCCTCGCTCCTGCATAAACCAGCGTTGCCGCTGAAGCAGAAAATCCAGTAAATCATTTTGCAGTTTTGTACGTTCCAGAGCTAAATCCTGCTGTTCATCAAGCAGACGAACAGCTGCTGAAGTCAATTCCTGCAGGTCTAGCGGAAGTCGTAATCCTAGGATAAGCTGAGTGATGCCCTGCGCTGTTCTGCGTAAAGCATATGGATCAGCCGCACCGGAAGGGATCATGTTCAGCGAAAAAGCAGTGGTCAGGAGATCCAGTTTATCAGCGAGTGCTGCCGGAACCGATTCCGGGTCTTCCGGTAAAAAGTCTTTTGCGTTGCGAGGATAATAATGCTGCCGAATTCCACGGCAGACCACAGCATCCTCATTTTTCAACATTGCGTAATTTTCTCCCATCAAACCCTGTAACTCAGGAAACTCCTGAACCAGTTGAGTTTCAAGGTCAAACTTACTCAGTTCTGCAATCCTGCGTACATTTTTTTGCTGAATTTCACTAAGCTCCAGTTTGCCTGCGATAAAAACACTAAGGTCCGCAATGCGCTGAACACGTTGACCCTGCGTACCACGCTGTTGAAAAAAGACTACATTTTCTGCTTTTTGTCGGAACTCATTCAGTGATTTGTTCTGATCATCGAGGTAAAAAAAACGAGCATCACTGAGTCGTGCACGCAGTACTTTGGCATTGCCGCGTCTTACTGTGTCGAGACCGTTACTGTTCCCGTTACGTACAGTAACAAAGTGCGGGAGTAATGTTTTTGTGGTGGAGTCTTGATCTATATTTTTACTAAAAACCGGAAAATACCGCTGATGCACAGCCATGCTGGTGACCAGAACTTCACTCGGAAGTTCAAGAAAATCTTCTTCAAAATCTCCTAGGAGGACTGTAGGCCACTCTACCAAATTCGTAACTTCCGTTAGCAGCTTTTCTTCCAGCTCCACTACGAATCCAAATTCCTGCTCCAGTGTTTTGATTTGCGAATCTATTGATTCACGTCGCTTTTCATAATCAGGCATCACATTCATTTTTTCCAACTGCTCTTGATAATCAGCTGCATCTTTGAGCAGGCTTTTTCCGGAACTGAGGAAGCGGTGACCGCGTGTTTCGTTTCCTGCTTCAACCATTTCCAGTTTCAGCGGAACAACTGTTTTGTTCCAGAGTGAAACTATCCAGCGTATCGGTCGGATAAAGCGCATCCGGTATGAAGCCCAGCGCATATTTTTTGGAAAATTAAGTTGCGAAATCCACTGCTCCAACTGTGCCTGGAGCAGTTCCGGAACGGGCTGTCCTAATTCCATCCGCTGTACAAAAAGATAGTCTTTGCCTTCATATTCCCGAATCTGCAGGTCTGCAGGTTCAACCCCGTTTTTCTTAGCAAATCCCAGCGCTGCTTTAGTCCAGTTATTATCCTTGTCTTTTGCAATAGCAGCCGGAGGTCCTTTGAGCTCAACGCTGCGGTCTTCCTGTTTATCCGGAAGTCCATTAATTTGAACAGCCAGTCTTCTGGGTGTAGAAAAGGTACGCAGTTCATCAAAACTCAACTGATGGTTTTCGCAGGTTTTCTGCACCAGTGATTTCAATTGTTCAACTGCAGGCAGAATCATCTGCGCAGGCATTTCTTCAAGTCCAATTTCCAGTAAATAAGTATTCACAAAGCAGTAATCAAATTAATTGTCAGGAGTAAGTTCTTCCACCCATTTCCGGGCAGCATCACGGTCATTCATCAAAGGAAAACCGAGTTTGCAGCGTTCTTCAAGGAAGAGTTTTGCGATATTTTGAGCAAGGTTACGCACCCTTCCGATGTAGGCCGCACGTGCAGAAACACTGATTGCACCAGCTGCATCAAGCTGATTAAAAGTGTGTGAGCATTTTAGCACATAATCATAGGCCGGAAAAACCAGCTTTGCCGCAAGCGCACGTCCCGCTTCCTGTTCATAATCATTAAACCAACGGAACATCAGCTCTGTGTCTGCAACTTCAAAAGTGTATTTTGAATGTTCAAATTCCGGCTGCCGAAAAATTGAAGCGTAACTGACTCCTTTTGTGTATTCAAGATCAAAAACGTCTTCAACATCCTGTAAATAGGAAGCAATTCTTTCGATACCGTAAGTCAACTCCGCGGAAACTGGCTGACAGGCAATTCCTCCGACTTGTTGAAAATATGTGAATTGTGTGACTTCCATACCGTCCAGCCATATTTCCCAGCCGAGACCCCAAGCACCAAGAGTCGGCGCTTCCCAGTTATCCTCGACAAAGCGTATATCGTGTTCCAGCGGATCGACACCTAAAGCCTCCAGCGATGCGAGGTAAAGTTCTTCAACATTATCCGGAGAAGGTTTTAGAATTACCTGATATTGATGATGTTGATAAAGGCGGTTTGGATTTTCACCGTAACGACCATCAGCCGGTCTTCTTGAAGGTTCAACGTAAGCCACATTCCATTCTTCTGGACCAATCACACGTAGAGTTGTCATCGGATTCATTGTTCCAGCGCCTGTTTCAACATCGTACGGATTCATCAGCATACAACCCTGTTTATGCCAGTATTGGTTGAGTTGCATGATGATATCCTGGATTGTATGTGAACTTTTCATGCTGCTATTTCCGGAAGAGTTTGAAACAAGTGACGGTCACGATATAAAAGTTGTTTAAGAGAAACATGCAGCCAGCGCAGCGCGAGATTATTTTTGTTTTTCATCAGCAAGGCAGAATCTGTTTTTGCGTGTTCAATTATTTTATTTTGCTCATTCAAAACAATTTCCGCATTTTCTCCCTGCCCAATTGCCTGTTGACAAAGTTTTTCTAGGTGTGCTCGCGCGGCGACGGAAACAATAATGGCTTTAGGTTTTAAATAAGTGAAGATCATTTTTGTGTTAAGTTGAGTTAAATCTTCGGGCTGCTGAAATTTGAAAGGGTTGATCCAGAGTTTTCGCTGAACTTCGCTTAACTTAAGATTCAGCTCTGCAGCATGGTTTTCTTCTTCACAGAGCAAAAGCGCTCTGGATATTTTTATACCAGCAGCATTTTGTGTAGCCGCTTCCCATGTTGTGCTTTCGGACAATGCATTGGTCAACAATTTAGAAAATGAGGTTATTTTTTGCAGGACATTCCGTTCTTGTTCGTAGAGCATTTGACTTCTTTCAGCCTGTTGAATTGTATTTTCGAGCGACTTCGCCTCAGTCAATAAATATTTACGAGTTTTTTCAAATTCCACTTTCTGTAAGGGCTGCAGTGCGTAATTAGCATCCATTTGGAGGTCATTCAGCACAACAAAATTATGGAGTGGTGCAAGAATGTGATTCAAATCAGCACGCCAGTCTATGAGACACATCTTACTCTTTATCTCAGGGGACTCGTCCAGTTTCAACCAGTAAACGGCATCTTTCAGGGGCAACTGCGTGGAATTAGTATTAGTCTGCAGTTTAACATTCATCCAGCCGATCTCGCTGAATAGTTCTTCGAGTAAAGCATTTACTATCAGATATTTCCCTGAACCGTGAACTGCTGCTTTTATTTTTTTATTTTGTTGATGCTCTTTCTGCCACCTTTTGTGCTCACCATTCATGTGCTCAATGAAACGTTTGAAGGGTGGATTTTTTAAAGTGCATTCGTCAAGGCGGATTAAATGTTCAACCTTTATATTTTCGAAATTCAGCCTTTGTATTGAATTGAAAGGAATTCCTGGAAAAAGATAACAGCCTTTTGCTTCACGTAAAATCCCTACTGCACGTTCCGGAAGAGCTGGTTTGCCTTGCTTAGCTAAAAATTTCTGCAGCCATATTTCCGGAGCAAGGTCCCCATTTTCAGTTTCAAATTTCTGAATGCTGTTCAGTGGAATCAGCGTATTCAACGGAACGTCACTTGCGGATTGACGTACCAGGATTCCGAAATGATTTGTGTAGTCAATTGTCTGAAAGTCATTGTCCAAACGTATCCTCGGAAAACTGCGGATGTGATGAGTCAGCAGCATCTCAGGAGCAGAAAGCCGAAATTGCATCTTGTTGACCAGTTCAAGAACTGGCTGCAGTTTTAATAACGCCGATAAATCATGACTCAGATCGTCAAGCACCAACACATAATTGACATTTTTTGCAGAATTATTTTTTAGTTCCTCCAGTAATTTGAAACAGACTTCCGGAGTTTCAAACGCACCAGGAAAAAATAAAACCCAATCCGCGTTGAGTTTTTTCAACTCTGCAGACGCAGACTCAAATTCTTTTGAGCTTATTTCCGCTGCAGTAGCTGAAACTGAATCAACGAACAACTTCCCGTTCAATTGATGAGAAAGCTGTTTCTGTAACTGTTTAACTAAAGAATCCCAGTTTGATCTGGCAAAACCAATACCGACAAGTTGCATCTAACAGATTAATTCAGACGGTTTTAGAGGCGAAAAATGAAAAGCCAATAGTACCATGTTTTCATGAGGATGTAAATTTTCTTGACTTATCAAAGCCCAAAAATAGAGAATGAATTGTAAAGAAAAATAATGTTTAAATTAAGAAAGTA
>Ga0209660_1001730_pt1 | contig 11258 bp, 11 predicted proteins | sample SaaInlV_100m_DNA_2_FD_184659 | JGI IMG/M metagenome (GOLD analysis project Ga0209660, IMG submission 184659) | Marine microbial communities from expanding oxygen minimum zones in the Saanich Inlet - SI072_LV_100m_DNA (SPAdes) (version 2) | ecosystem: Environmental > Aquatic > Marine > Intertidal... | reverse complement strand
GGCTACTACGGTAAGTTTTAATTACGTTCAATAAAGCGTACTGCTGAATTAGGAAAAAAAATGGCCATCAAAATTGCCAAATCGATATCCAACTTTGAGGTCGTGACCCAAAGTCCCGAACCGTCTACAACCGAGGCCCCTGAAGCGCCCATTATCATTGGACAGGATGAAGGGCTTCCCGCGAATGTCGTTCAGATGCATGAAAAAGTGGAACGGCCAGAGATGTTGGTGGGAAGCACCTATAAGATTAAAACACCGCTTTCAGATCATGCGCTGTACGTCACCATCAACGATATTATCCTAAACCCGCAAACGCCTTATGAGAAAAGACGCCCATTTGAGATTTTTATAAACTCAAAAAATATGGATCACTTTCAATGGATTGTCGCGCTCACCCGAATTATTTCCGCCGTGTTTCGAAAAGGGGGAGATGTCACTTTTCTTGTCGAAGAGTTGCGTAGCGTATTTGATCCCCAAGGGGGCTACTTTAAACGCGGAGGAAAATATACGCCCTCGCTCGTGGCAGAAATTGGCGATGCCATCGATAGTCATATGCGAATAATAGGAATGATTCGTGATGACGGATTAGATGAGCATCAGCAAAAGCTCGTTGACGAAAAGCGCCGTGAATTTGAAAACCAGAGTCAAGCTGCGATAAGCGATACAGAAGAAGACAGCACACCCACGTTCCCGCCAGGATCGAGACTCTGTCTTAAATGCCAGACCAAAGCAGTCGTTCTACTCGATGGCTGCATGACATGTCTTAACTGCGGCGATTCAAAATGTGGGTAAGATTTAGGCGTATAGACTACCGTACGTAATAGACAACTAGACTATTAAATTTAGTTTTACCGCCTGAACTCCGACCATTGCTTTTTCTCCTGCTCTAAACCGATAGCTGGTTGTTATTCTCAGACCAGTCGTCCTTAATAAATTTATCGCGGAAATTGGAAAATATGCTGCTATGAGTGGAAGGTATGCTTGAAGCGTCCCAAACACTGGTTAATATCCATACTATCGATTAACTCCTCATACTGCGGCGCCAACGCATAAAATACTGGCTTCGTAAACAATTACGAGTCAGAACTTTAATGAATGCGATTTACTCAAGCCTAAGACGATGTGTCCGTCTTTTCAGAAATTTTTGGCTCAGCTTGTTTGGCTTCGCTCGCATAGAGACTGACTTAATCCCTGGCAAAGACGTAGATCAATGTCACGAAGGCTTCGTTGCGCTCGGCATAGACCCTCAAATTATTATCCATTCGAGGTCTAAAAATTTATTCCCGGGGTGGTATCTCATATCCTACCGGGCACAGACGGGTTTCTCTGATTGTGTATTTGTCCCAGCGATCTATCCTTTACACATGGCGGAGCCGGGTTCAACTCCTCGCTTTGTTCCAACTAACTTTGGCAACACCCCCGATTCAATTGGATTGATTTTTGATCAGCCTGATGCCCGACCAAAGCCCAACGACGGCTCTTATAGCTTGAGAGCGCACTTTTCTGGAGAGATTCATCATCTAATCAACTACCGCTTCTCAGCTGCTGGTTTTCGTTTTGATCCTTTTGATGCGGACTACCCTCGAACCCGTGTACCTCTAAAAGGATGGTTTGATATAAAAAACCTATCGATAACTCGATTAGGATTTATACCGCTAATATTTTTTTGTTTTCGAACTTTGTTTCTCAATCACCCTGATACTCCCATCCAACATTCGTGGACAACGGGTCTAGCGTTGTTTGCAAAAAAAGGGAAGTCGAGCCTTCTACACTGGCTCACTCACCAAACGTACCGAAAAATCCAGCCCTCACTCTCTCTCACTTATTGGTGGAACTTTTATCAATCCAAACGTCGATGTGCTGAAAAATTAACATCTCGCACAACAGGATCGGCACTTATTTCTTTAGTACTTTACTGTGATAGCAACAACAAGCGCCCGTTAAATCCCTGCATCCGGAGGATTATCAATCAAAATTGTTCTGATTTTGAACTCGTTATTGTTAATCCTGAAGCAATGACTCGGGAAGACCGATTTAACTTGAGAAGTTTCAGACGAAAATCTCGATGCGTTATAACGACTTCCGCTGAGATTCATCAAAAAATAGAAGGAAAATTTTTTGCAATTCTTGACCAATCAGTTCTACTGGAGCCTCATGCAATCGCAAGCTTCAGAAAAGCCGTGGAACTGCATAATCCAGATATTGTCTATGCAGATCAAGCGTTTGTGTCTGGAAATTCATTAAACGTAAATCAAATAAGCTTTAAACCTGCGTTCAGCATTGATTATTTTCTAGCATCTGGATTTATAGGTCTGCCTACTCTTGTGCGACGTAATTTAGTCGGCCCCACAAACGAATCCTGGATGCAATGCAGCGCAAACGCTGTCTCTGAATTGCTTGTTTTAAGCACTCTTCAAAACACAAAAAGGGTGCTCCATATTCCTGATTTTTTATCACAAAGAATGTTCACTTCAGGCGAACCTCATACCTCGAGACTATCTCCTCAAATCGTACAACGTGAGTTACGCAATATCGGATTCACGCAGGCCTCAGTAGAGCCATCAAAAGACAGTACGATCTTTCAAATTCGATTTTATGGAAAAAAAGATGGGAAAACAGCCATTATTATTCCCACAAAAAACAACCTTGCCCTTTTACGCCAGACCGTGGATTCGATTAACCAGACTGTGCCTAAAGATCTCTATGACCTGGTCATTGTCGATCACGAATCCACTGACCCAGATTGTCGGATTTACCTAAACGCTCTTTCTAAAGAGCATATTGTTTTATCTTATGAGGGCGTCTTTAACTTTTCCAAAATAAACAATTTCGCTGTTTCTCAGTTGCAAGTGGAATACAACACAATCCTTTTTCTCAATAACGATATCGAAGCCTTGCGGATAGGATGGCTGGAGAGCATGCGCGATAAAGTCTTGAGACCAGATGTTGGCATTGTGGGCGCAAACCTTTTATATCCCCATAATCCTGCCCATGAGAGCCGACCAACCATTCAACACTCAGGCGTCATTCTGGGGATCGGTGAAGCAGAGCACTTCATGAGAGATGAAAGATACTATGACCCCTATGCAGGCGACAAAAGCCCTAACGCGAATCAGCCTGCACTCGTTACCCGTGGCTTCAGTGCGGTGACCGCTGCCTGTCTGATGACTACGCCACAAGTGTTCAAGGAAGCGGGGGGATTTGATGACAGCCTTGCTGTCGCATTTGGCGATGTTGATCTATGCTTGAAGGTCGACAATCTTGGCTACAAAGTTTTGTGCGACGGTGAAGCCGTGTTGGTACATCATGAATCGGCTACTCGGGAAAAGGGAGGCGATATAGATCCTCATCCTTTTGACTCAGAAAAATTTAAACACCGCTATCGATATGATGTTAAACAGGGAGATCCGTTTTATCACCCACTCCTCGTAAAAAACAACTTTCGATATCGGCCGATACGGAATCCAATGCCTCCTTCCTATCCGGCCTACCGGATTGTAGATAATCCTGGCTTTGTTAACCCCAGTCTTAACTCCAAAACACCTGATCAGCCGAACTAAATTTCACTGCTCGTTAGGCAATGAATTGATATATTATTTTTGCAGCTATCTGTTTGACATCCATTCCTACTTCTACACTGAGCTAAATGCATGAGCAAAGTTAAAACTTTTGGATTCGATACCCTCAGCCTCCACGCGGGTCAGCAACCTGATCCGGCAACCGGGGCTCGAGCGACGCCCATTTATCAAACCGCCTCTTATGTCTTTAAAAGCCCCGATCATGCAGCGTCACTTTTTAATGTTGAGCGCGCGGGTCATGTCTACTCTCGAATTACCAATCCCACCACGGCGGTATTGGAAGAACGAATAGCCGCGCTCGAAGGGGGAGTCGGCGCTATCGCGACTGCCAGTGGCCAAGCCGCCTGTCATCTCGCTATCGCCACGCTATTGGGCGCAGGCGACCATATCGTTTCATCGAGAGCCATCTATGGCGGTACCCACAACCTGTTGGACTACACCTTGCCGCGATTTGGTATTCAAACGACTTTTGTTGATCCTCGGGATCCAGACGCTTTCGCAGCCGCAATTCAACCCAACACCAAACTGCTCTTCGGTGAAACCCTTGGGAATCCGGGTTTGGATGTCTTGAATATTCCTGCCGTGAGTGATGTGGCACACGCCCACGGGCTTCCTCTGCTAATCGATTCAACCTTCACAACCCCTTATCTTTGCCAGCCTTTTTCTCTGGGCGCAGATCTGGTGTTCCATTCAGCCACCAAGTTTTTAAGTGGTCATGGTGTCATTATCGGCGGACTCGTCGTGGATAGCGGTGCATTCGATTGGGCAGGATCAGGAAAATTTCCGACCTTGACTGAACCGTATGAAGGGTTTCACAACATGAATTTTGTTGAGGAATTTGGCCCCGCCGCATTTATTAGTCGAGCCCGGAAAGAGGGCGCCCGCGACTTTGGCGCCTGCATGAGCCCCACAACCGCGTTTCAGGTTCTTCAGGGCATGGAGACGCTACCGCTTCGAATGCAACGTCACATATCAAACACTCGCGCGATCGTTGAGTTTCTGGCCAATCATAAGGCCGTCGAATGGGTAACCTATCCCGAAAGACCTGATCATCCTGATCATGAACTCGCCCAAAAACTGCTGCCCAAAGGCTGTGGCGCTGTCTTCAGCTTTGGAATAAAAGGCGGACGCGATGCCGGCCAGCGGTTTATCAGTCGCGTCGAACTACTATCCCATTTAGCTAACGTGGGGGATGCCAAATCTCTCGTTATCCATCCCGCCAGCACAACACATCATCGAATGGATGCAGCGGCCCTGGAAGCCGCAGGCATTTCAGAGGGCCTCATCCGACTGTCTATTGGTCTCGAAGACGCTGATGATTTAACTGAAGATCTGGATCGGGCCTTACGAGCCTCTCAAAAAGGTTAAGCAGAATGGAACTTAACACTTCATTTGGAGACCTGTTCGCCTACACCGGCGCACGAGACCACAAAAAAGATCAACCGGCGGTTGTTTTTATCCACGGCACAGGCATGGATCATACCGTCTGGGTCTTGCCGTCACGTTATTTTGCGCGCCACGGCTTTAACGTGATGTCCATCGACCTTCCGGGTCACGGTAAATCATCAGGTGCATCATCCGAGACGATCGACGAAATGGCAGACGCCGTTATTGAATCGATGCACGCGGCTGGTATTTCTAACGCGGCCATCGTGGGTCATTCGATGGGCTCGCTAGTGGCACTCAGCGCTGCCGCACGATATCCTGATCGTGCGCGATCGCTTGCCTTAATTGGCACGACCGCGCCCATGGGCGTCCACCCGGACATGATGGCCTCTGCCCAAAAAAACGACCATGATGTCATCGATATGATTACCTACTGGGGTTACAGCAAATCGGCTCAATTAGGCGGAAATGAAAATCCGGGCATGTGGATGGCGGGCAGCACACTACGCCTTCTTGAAAAAGCAAAAGAGAACGTAATCCACTGCGACTTGAAAGCCTGTGAGAATTACGCAACGGGCCTTGAACATGCGAAATTGGTGCGATGCCCAACGCTCTTCATTCTGGGTGATCGCGATATCATGACCCCGATGCGCGCCGCGCAAAAAATGGTTGATGCCATGTCAGATGCCAGGGTGTGTCCGCTGACAAAAACAGGGCATTCCTTGATGATGGAAAGACCTGACGCCCTGCTTGATGCCCTAATTACCATCGTTTAGGATTTTGATTTAAACAGGCGAATTCCGAGTGCACGCGCAACAGCGACCGACTAAAAAACGCTAGTAAAGTCGTTTTTTATCGCACCTCTCTCAACAATTGAAACCGCGTTACTGGCCCACCTGACTTTCTAAATGCCCAAACGCGGCAGGCGGCACGAGACGCTCCTCAGTCTCACCCGGGGGCGTCCAAACAAGCTGGAGTGCTGATGTGCCTTTCTTCTGGTAATAATTAATCCAGAGTTCGTACCATCCCGGCTGATCAATCACCAGAGGAAGCACAGGCGACCACCGGTTCCCATGAATCTCAGGATCGATCCAAATTTGTTGTCCACCGATCTTTGCGAGCACACCATCGTTGGATTCAATCCGAAACTGATATGTGCCTGCCGTTTCGAGATGAATAAGGCCTCTGATATGCGCACCAACCAGCATGGCCTGGTTTGCGGTTAACACATTCCCATCTCGCGTACGATGAGCAATGTTAGCAAGCGGCTCACCCACCACAGGATTTCGGAGCACCTCAATGTCATTGACGTGAACATAACGCTCATAGGAATAGGTCACCGTGAGACCCACATTGAGGATAGAAACATCAGGCTGTGGCTTAAAGGGCGTGGCACCCATAATCGGTTCCACAGCAAAAGCAGAACCGGTCGCGAGAAAAACGAGTGCGAAAAACCCCATCCGACATGCCTTCAACGTCTTGTCGTATACGTCATGGGTCCCACGTGTGAATCCGACTAATCGCATATCAAAGATATCTCCATGCCTGAATAAAAATCACAAAAAAAGTCAAAAAAGCATCATCATCGCCAGATTGAAGTACTTGCTATTCTAGCTATTGATCAAAACAATCACCAAAGTTTAGACGACACCAAAAAAAACCCCGCCAAAAAGGCGGGGTTTTAGATGGCTCGTCGAGCGGTTTACATCATACCGCCCATACCGCCCATACCGCCCATATCGCCCATCGGCGGTGCGGCTGGCGTATCGTCCGGCGCTTCTGCCACCATGGCCTCCGTGGTGATCATCATCCCAGCGATCGAAGCCGCGTGCTGCAAAGCAACTCGAGTGACTTTAGTCGGATCAAGGATACCCATAGCGATCATGTCGCCATACTCGCCAGAACCGGCGTTGTATCCATTGTTGCCTTCTTGACTCATTACGTTATTAAGAACGACTGAACCTTCTTCTCCGGCATTTGCCACAATCTGTCGCAGCGGCTCCTGCATAGCGCGCTCAACGATCTTGATACCCATATCCTGATCGTGGTTAGCACCTTTTACCTCGGCTACAGAAGAGATACAGCGCACCAGCGCAACACCGCCGCCCGGCACGACACCTTCTTCTACCGCAGCGCGTGTTGCATGCAACGCATCCTCAACGCGAGCCTTTTTCTCTTTCATTTCGACTTCAGTTGCGGCCCCGACTTTGATTAGCGCAACACCGCCTGCCAACTTGGCAACGCGTTCTTGCATTTTCTCTTTGTCATAGTCAGAAGTGGCTTCTTCAATCTGGACTCGGATCTGGTTGACTCGCGCTTCAATATCACTCGCAGAACCCGCGCCGTCGATCACGGTGGTATTTTCTTTACTGACTTGCACACGCTTTGCCGATCCAAGATCATCAAGCGTTGCGCCTTCAAGGCTCATGCCAACTTCTTCAGAGATCACTTGGCCGCCCGTGAGAATCGCGAGATCCTGCAGCATGGCTTTACGTCGATCCCCAAATCCAGGTGCTTTCACTGCACAGACTTTCACGATGCCGCGCATGTTGTTTACCACCAACGTGGCTAGCGCCTCACCCTCGATATCTTCAGCAATCACCAAAAGCGGACGGCCGGCTTTTGCAGTCGCTTCCAACACAGGGAGCATATCTCGGATGTTGGAAATCTTCTTATCATTGATCAGGATAAGTGGGTTCTCAAGATCAGCCTGCATCGAATCCTGCTCATTAATGAAGTAAGGAGACAGGTAACCTCGATCGAACTGCATGCCTTCTACGACGTCGAGCTCGTTATCCAGACTCTTGCCTTCTTCAACCGTAATCACGCCTTCCTTGCCCACTTTTTCCATCGCCTCGGCGATGATGTCGCCCACAGACTCATCTGCGTTTGCAGAAACCGTGCCGACCTGAGCAATCTCTTTATGATCAGAGCAAGGCTTGGAGATTCCAGCAAGCTTCTCAACGACAGCACCAACTGCTTTATCGATACCGCGCTTGAGATCCATTGGGTTCATACCGGCGGCAACTGATTTCATGCCTTCGCGCAGCATGGCTTGCGCCAGAACCGTTGCAGTGGTGGTGCCATCGCCGGCGACATCAGACGTCTTCGAGGCAACCTCTTTGACCATTTGAGCGCCCATGTTCTCGAACTTATCTTTCAGTTCGATCTCCTTAGCAACGGATACACCATCTTTGGTTACGGTCGGCGCACCGAATGATTTATCGAGAACGACGTTTCGACCTTTTGGGCCGAGCGTAACTTTCACGGCGTCTGCGAGCGTATTGACGCCACGCAGTTTGGCAGCTCGGGCGGCTTCGCCAAATTTCACTTCTTTTGCTGACATTATTTTGTTCCTTTAAAAATTTGCGGTTTGAATTGTCTTAACGAATGCCATGCTAGCCTTCGATAACACCCATGACGTCGTCTTCACGCATCACGAGGACTTCTTCACCTTCGACTTTGACTTCGGTACCGGAATACTTTCCAAACATCACCTTATCGCCAACGCTCACATCGGGCGTCAGTCGTTCGCCGTTCTCCTGACGCTTTCCGTTACCAACGGCAAGAACTTCGCCGGTCATGGGCTTCTCGGTTGCTGAATCAGGAATGACGATTCCGCCAGCGCTGGTTCGCTCCTCGTCGAGACGTCGCACCACGATACGGTCGTGCAGCGGTCGAATATTCATATGATTTATCTCCTAAAGTTATGAGTAATGGAGGAAAATTTGGCGGACCAACGATCGTTAGCACTCAACCAATTTGAGTGCTAATAATAGGGATTAATAACTTAAAGTCAAGTCTTAAGAGGTAAAATTCTGATCGTGATGGCAAAGATACCCACCCCGAAACTGGTAAAACGGCAATTATCAGTTAGATCTGATGGACAGGCAGGTGCGATTCCCTGGATTCATGCCATTATCAGGGTGTCTGTGGGAGTGAGGACTCCATTCTGTGGGAGTAGGCATCATTTGCCCGGTGCTGACACCTTCCCAGGCATAGGTGTCGAGGCATCTCAGCGACAGAACCTGAGCAGGGTCGAACATCTCCTGGCGGACCCCACTCCACCCCATTGTGATTCCGTATCCTTATATATATCCAGTCCACACACCGGACCCGGATTCTGAAACACCGGATATTGGTGACCTCAGAATTGGGAGGGGATGGGGCGGTTTACTCCTGTCTGGTTGCGAGCGCCACCGCCGCCATGCTGTCCGAGGGTTTGACATGACGATAGATGATGTAGAGCTTGTCAGGCGTCACAATCTTCCCATCCACAATTCCGTCCGTGTCCACATAATAAAAAGTCTTGTTGTCAAGACCTATGACGCCCGCAATCTTCTCAGTAGCCTTCGGACTCTTGAAGTAGCCCGTAAACACGCGACTCTTCTGCTTCTCTATGACCATTTCAGCCTTCAACGTACTGAAAACCGTCTCATGATGAGTGATATCCGATGTCTTTTCTCCTTTGATCAGCACTCCCGCCTCGGCCTCGATCTTCCACTTACCCACCAAGTTCGGTATGTCGGACTGCGCCCAAGCCGCTGAAAAGGCAACCGCCGCCAAGAAGATAATGGATACACTTGTCAGCTTTTTTCTCATAGACGATCCTTCCTTATGCTCCGGTATGTGTCAGTTCAGAGTAACTTGCTTATGAGTCCAGTATGAACGAATTTGATCTTCTCTGCCAAAAAAGATGACCAACTAATAGAAATCAATTCACCATAGTCCCCTCAGTCCTTGGAGAAGACGACAGTGGAGTGGCAGTGTACTGAGCGAAGTGGTCAGCAACGAGACCCTCCAGCTTGTCACTCCACATCTGTAACGCCTTCGTCTTCATCTCACCAAAATCATAATGGACATACCGACTCTGGATGCCACCCAAGGCATGATTCAACAATCTCTCCCCAAGGTTCCGTAGACTGCGTGAGCATCGCCACTATACAACAAATATGCAGCACGCACCGAGGTTACCGAAGCTCTTATTTTGATAGGCCCTATCAAACAAGCCTTGATGCTCTACTATCAAGAAAATGGCGGCTTTTCCTCTCAAGAGCCGGTAAACGACCGGCACGACGCCCTTGGAATCCCGCGGCGCGACGATTTTGGCGCCGATTACGTCAGGCGAATTCAGGTTCAGAGAAATACCGGACGCATTCGGGTGTTTATGGATAATGCTGCCCATCCATTAATTGCAGGAAAACGATTTGAAATGAGGCCGACAGAAAATTTGGGTGTTATCACCTCCTGGGCGTGCGTTCCGGTTGGAAACCAGGATAGAAGGATAGACGGCGAGTTTATAAAAAGCTGTATGTAGTTGTTCGGCTAGCACCAACAAAAGCGTGTTAACGCTTCACATTTGTAGTAATTCAATTAATCATCGAGACGTCGAAATTCGCCGTCAACGATGTCTCCCGACGATTTTTTTTGATTTTGGTTAACCGTCACTGAATGTTTGGAAATCCACACCCGTAATGCCCACGCACGTAAAGCGGGCACAAGACATAAGAAACCGAGGGCATCCGTGAAAAATCCAGGCGTGAGCAAAAAAATTCCTGCCATCAATAAAACCAATCCCTCAAAAACAATAAACGCGGGTCCATCGGTCGTACCACGCGAGGCATTGAATTTTGCTAGCGTCGCCAGTCCCTGCTGCCGAACTAAGGCCGCGCCCAGTAATGCCGTCGCGATAACCGCCACAATTGTCCATCGCGCGCCGATTTCCTCGCCCACGCTGATGAGCAGATAAATCTCAAAGATCGGTACGCCAATAAGCGCAATAATAAATAACGGCATATAAAAGTAGTAAAAACGCGCCGCAGCCAATTCAGCCAGAACGCAAGTTTTGATAAAAGTTTTATTCTAATCCGTCGATGATGATGATGATTAGCCAATCCTTCAAATTACGTGCTTAAATTAGCGATATAAGACCAACATCGGGCACTAAAACTGCGGTTTATTTAGGCTGAAATTAACAAAGCTAATAAGTTTTCTCAGGGATCAAATTAAATCCATAATGAACTACCAATCTGATGGCATTCTCAAAGCGTTACAGGCTCAATTGCTGGCCATTGTTTTTGCGTTTACAAGTTTTACGGCGTTAGGCCAAGACTCGGATGAGTTACTGGAACCATCAGAAGCGTTTGCTTTTTCCATAGAGGTCATCTCTGCCGATCAGGTCATGGTCAATTGGGCAATCGCGCCGGGGTATTACATGTACCTTGATAAATTCGCGTTTGATGCAAAGCCCGCGGGTGTTGGTATTTCTAAGGTGGATCGTCCCAAAGGGAAAAT
>Ga0209660_1001727_pt1 | contig 11267 bp, 10 predicted proteins | sample SaaInlV_100m_DNA_2_FD_184659 | JGI IMG/M metagenome (GOLD analysis project Ga0209660, IMG submission 184659) | Marine microbial communities from expanding oxygen minimum zones in the Saanich Inlet - SI072_LV_100m_DNA (SPAdes) (version 2) | ecosystem: Environmental > Aquatic > Marine > Intertidal... | reverse complement strand
GGATGTAGGCTTGGCTGTTCCAATATCCATTCCCTCATATATTTGTAATGAATCACAGGAAATAATCTCCGCATCCAACTCCATTGCCAAACGCAGAGATAAAGCAGTCTTCCCCGAAGCAGTAGGGCCTGTGAGGAAATAAAGAGTAGGACTCATCACAATCAACTATCATTCAGTTATCGAATTTGAGCAAAAAGGCAAAAATACAGATTAAGGATTAAATGGAATATATCACAAAATAACTAAAGAATGCTTAAACGCCTTTAATGTATCGACGGAGCACCGTATAAGAATATCCCATTTCCAGCATTATCGGCAAGTTAGTTAAGAACCCGCATCCATATAAAACGAGACACATAAAAAACGAGGATATCAATTAACGTAATCCATTCATTAGTTCGCGTACCTTTCTCCCAATAGCAGTAGGAATTAAACATATGTCATCGATATTCTCAGGAATACAATTAACAATAGCACTACCGACAACAACTCCATCTGCAACAGAAGAGACTTCGCGAACATGATCTTGGCTGGAAATCCCAAAACCCACCACGATTGGCAATTTGGAATACTCTTTAATGCGGTCCACTGCTTCTTGAAGTCCAACAACAACTTGGTCACGCGTACCAGTAACACCCTCACGCGAAACATAGTACACGAAACCTGATCCAGACTCAACAATTAGTGGGATTCGCTTATGAGGAGTCGTTGGAGCGATAATAAAGATATTGCTCAAACCATGCTTTCGGCAAGACTCAACAAGTTCCCCGGCTTCCTCAGGAGGAAGATCCAGTGTAAGCAATCCATCAACACCTGCAGCCTTGGCATCTTGAACATAGGACTCAATCCCCTGAGAAAAAATAAGATTATAATAAGTGTAGAGTACGATAGGAACATCACCACGTTCTCTAACTCTGCGCACCAGCTCAAACACCTTGCCGTGAGTAGAACCAGAATCCAATGCTCTCTGGGCAGCAAGTTGATTAGTCAGTCCATCGGCAAGTGGATCAGAAAAAGGAACACCGATCTCAAGCAAATCCACTCCAATATCTACCATTTCTTGGCAAATCGAAACAGACGTCTCAAAGTCAGGGTCACATGCACATACATATGGAATAAAGCAGGCACGATCTTCCGATCGGGCTTGGGCAAAAGCATTGGCTATACGATCCATGTCTGATCTAGTATTTGGGAAATCTTAATTGAATTGAAACCACCATGATGAAAGTTAAGTAGGAGCAGGAACTCAATGAGAAACCAACAAGATATTAATTCATTCACCATATCACCTCCTCTGTTAGATATTTAACTTTCTCTCTTGTCCCCATGTCTTGGCTTATCTGGATTTACCGCCTTCTATTCCTGCCAACATTAATCTTTCTACTCCCCTATTACCTACTGAGAATGTTCCGCCGAGGTGGATATCTTCGGGACTTTCACCAAAGAATTGGATTCGGCAAAAAACTTACAGCACCCTCAAAACCTCGCATCTGGATTCAGGCTGTCAGCGTGGGAGAGATTCTCGCGATAGAATCTCTAGTCAGGCAACTTCAGGAAAAGGAATATGAAGTCGTCATCACAACAACGACAAGTACTGGATACCAATTGGCATTAGAGAAATATCAAGAAAACGTCAGTTTTACTGGCCTTTTCCCCCTAGATTTCCTGCCATTTACATATCTTACATGGCAAAGGATACGCCCTACCCTTGCCATACTTATGGAAAGCGAACTTTGGCCAGAGCATCTATGGCAGGCACGGCAACGAAAAGTGCCAGTCCTTCTTGTTAACGCCCGTATGTCAGATCATTCCTTTAAGCGAGCAAAACGCGTCAAATGGGCTTACAGATCAATCCTGCAAAGTCTTGAAGGAATCGCAGCGTCAAGCCCCCAAGATCTACTTCGCTATACAGAACTTGGTTTTACTAAAAAGAAAGCCATTTGCTCTGGAAATCTTAAACTGGATTTTGAACTCGGCCAAGAACTTACCTCCGAAGAAACAAAAAAATGGCGCCAAGATATGGGTTTCCCTCAGGAATCTGCAATTATACTAGGCTCCTCTACATGGCCTGGAGAAGAAGACATACTTCTAGAAGCCTTCGTGAAGCTTCTCGAAAAAGGGCTCGACTGCCGTTTGGTCCTCGTACCCCGACACGTGGAACGTCGCCATGAAATCCGTCAACTTCTAGAAAATCAGAATCTTCCTTGGCATTTCCGAACGGATATTGCCCCACCTCCAGGTCCAGTAAAAATCTATGTCGCTGATACAACTGGAGAACTGCGCAATTTCACCCAACTAGCGACAGTGGCGTTCATAGGAAAAACACTGCCTCCAAATGAAGGATCACAAAGCCCGATTGAAGCAGCAGCCTTTGGTATCCCCAGTATCTATGGTCCCTCTACTAGCAATTTCCGAATCATCAGCCAGCAACTTGAATCAGCAAATGCCTCTTACCGGATAAAAGGTCATGAAGACCTTTTTTCCTGTCTATTTGATTTACTTAATAACGGCGAACAACTTCGACAAATGTCTGAAGCGGCTCGAAGCTGGCATATGGATAATGCTGGTGCAACTAAACAAACATTGAATCTATTCAGTAAGTACCTTGAACCTTGACATCCCTTCCGCTTTCCACACCCACAAATGAGATTGAATCTCAATGCGATATGAATAAAATTATTTCACTTCTAATTTGTGCAAGTCTGCTGTTACAGGCTTGCACAAAACCTACGAAGGAACTCTCCGTTAAGGAATTTCAAATTGCTCTAAAGCCGAACAAAAATGTCAAGGGTCAACGAGAAGATGAAAAGACACTCGGCATCGAGCTTTCAAAACGTCTTGGGGTTCCAGTCAATATCATTACACCCAGTAGCAAGTCCATTATTGAGGCAGGTATGGCAAATAAAACTCTTGATATGGGCTACGTCAGCTCAACAGATGCAATCTCATTTGCAGATAATAATGTAGCCGAAGTTCTCGTTGCTGGTCAGCACAAAAGCACTGATCCGAAAGGGAATGCTTATGAAGGTGCCTATTATTATAGTGTTTGGTTATCACTCAAAGAAAAGAATTACTCCAGCATCGCGGATCTAAAGGGCAAACCAGTTGCATTCGCCTCAAGAACAAGTACATCGGGGTTTCTTGTTCCTTCGTGGGATTTAATCAAAAAAGGACTCTTATCGGAAGGTGATCGACTCGAAGACTTTTTTGGAAAGGATAATATCTTCTATGGTAGCGGTTATGTGTCTGCCGTGGAAAAAGTCCTCGAAGGAAAGGCTGAAGCTGCTGCAGTAAGTTACTATGTATATGAAAAGGATAAGCATCTGGATCTTGAGCAACGTAAAAAGCTAAAGATTGTCCAGCGTCAGGGACCTGTTGCATCCCACACGTTTTGTGTGCGTAAATCACTAAACGAAACTGATCGCTTAGCGCTCAAGAGGGTTCTCTTGGCAATGGTTGAAGAAAAACCTCAACTCTGTGAAGATCTCTTTGGAGGTAAACTTGTTGAGGTAGATCCAATTGAGCATTTAAAGGCACCTCGCGATGCCAAAGCAAAAGTATCTACACTTAAGGACTGAACAAAACTCTAATTCACGGAAAGGAATTAAGGGTCCGATTAAATCCTTCCCGTTAAATCTCAACTCGAACCTTGACCGAAAACCAACCCAAGCAGGTAAAATCAATAAGCCAGTTGCCGCGCATTCGTCTGCAAACCCGAGATCTTGGATTGCGGCGCAATGGAAATTGGCTTTTTCAAAACTTGGAACTGAATATTTCTGGTGGAAACTTTGTAGCGGTGTTGGGGCCTTCAGGCGTAGGCAAATCCAGTCTTTTATCCTGCCTTTGTGGTTCAGAAAAGCCAACAGAAGGAACCGTCAATTTCAAGATTGATAATGAAGAAGAAAGAGACCCCGAGAGTATAAGTCCACACTTGGGAGTCATTTTCCAAAACCTACGCCTTACCGCCCATGCAACAGTTCTGGATAATGTCCTTTATGGTCGTCTAGGAAAATACAAACTCAAAGAGACACTTTGGGGATTCTCCCAGAAAAGCAGACAGGAAGCCTACACTATCCTTGAAGACTTGGGCATTCCCCATTTGGCATATAAGTGGATGACGCAAACATCAGGTGGCGAACAGCAGCGAACTGCAATTGCAAGGACCCTCTTCCATGATCCGAAAATCATTCTAGCCGATGAGCCCGTTTCCAATCTAGATACATACTACGCAGGTCGTATTCTTGGTTTACTACGCAATAAGGCAATGGAAGAAGGTAAAATCATTCTATGTGCGCTTCACGATCCACAGCTGATAAATCGATTCGCTGACCTTGCATTAAGTCTAAATCCCGAACACCCTGAAGGCTGGCGCCTCCGAAAAGTACACGGGTAATTATGAATCCGAAAACTACCCCTTTAAAATCGGGACAACTACCGGTAAGACGATGGCATGAACGCCTAAATTTCCTGAATGTCACAGTTATTCTCTTTCTTTTCCTAACAATCTTTGCAGGAAAAAGTATGTTAACAAATAATCGCCCAGCCGATGTGGCCGCTGGGATTCGATATTTCTTTAATAAGTTCTTTCCACCAGATTTTTCTGATTGGCCCATAATTTTTGTGTCATTGGGAGAAACCTTCCAGATCGCTATCATTGCGACCTTTATTTCCATTCTTCTTTCACTTATTATCGCCTTAGGTGCATCACGTAATATAGCACCAACATGGTTAGTGCAGACCACGAGAATGTTCCTTAATATAACTCGAACATTGCCCAGTCTCATATGGGCTTTCTTGTTTGTTATCTTGTTTGGGGCGACCCCAATAGCTGGAGTATTCGCCCTGACATTCTATAGTCTCGGTTACCTAGGTAAGTTTTTCAGCGAAACATTCGAGTCAGTTGATGTTCAAGTCGCACGAGGGCTCAAATTAATTGGCGCCTCAAAAATGCAGGCTTTTCGTTTTGGGCTTTGGCCAAATGTAAAAGCCCAAGTATGGAGCCATTCCCTCTGGATGCTTGAATATAACATCCGCTCAGCCAGTATTGTTGGTCTAGTCGGAGCAGGAGGCATTGGAATGGAACTAAACAAGGCGATGGATATGGCCAGCGGTTTTCAGAAAGTAACTGCCATACTAATATGTATTCTGGGAATTGTTATCCTTCTGGACCTACTTAGCCAAGCCATCCGCCGCTGGATTACTTCCAAGGTGAGTCCAAAATCTATATCAGAATAGTCTAAATTCTGATTTTTAATAATCTTACAAAAATACAAAATTAAGTAATTGTTCCAATCCACTTTCAAATTATAGAATAAGCATTAGTTCGGTTAGCGACTTTGATGGTTCAGTTAATTTCCCCAACTCGGCATTGACAGTCCGCATAAAAAAATCATCTTTCCTAATCCTCACCTTTGTGGTGGCTGTAGCTCAGTTGGTTAGAGCATCGGCTTGTGGTGCCGAGGGTCGCCGGTTCGAATCCGGTCAGCCACCCCATTTTTCTCTCGATGTGATCACCCCACGAGAATTTCTTCTCGCCGCATTGGCTAGTGAAAAAGCCCCATTTGCTTTTGAAAAGTTCATGGAAGCTGCACTACTGCATCCTGACTTTGGTTACTATTCGAAAAAAATTCAAGATATTGGAAAAGAAGGTGATTTTTCGACGACCGCAACCATGGATAAACTCCTTGGACAAGCCATTGGGAAATGGGTTTGTCACAAGAAACACGAGAACTCTTTTGGTCAGAAATGGAATCTAATTGAGATTGGCGCAGGAAATGGTAATTTGGCGCAAACGATTCTCAAGTCGATTCCATGGATGAGAAGACGAAAGCTTCACTACCATATAGTTGAAGCATCACCAATCTTAATGGAAACCCAAAAGAGAAAGCTTGGTAAATTATGCCACTGGCATACATCCATGCCACAAGCCCTCGCCGCCTGTAATGGCCAAGCCCTGATCTTCTCTAACGAACTTGTTGATGCATTCCCTTGTCGGGTTTTTGAATGGGACGGTTTTCAATGGAAAGAAGTTGCACTAGAGCTCGTCAAAGAAACTCTCCGAGAAATTCTCGTCCAGACAACACCCCTCCCCGCAAGCACAACCTTCGAAATTCTTGATCCCCAACCGGGTCAAAGAATTGAGATCCATGAGAGTTATCGAACATGGTTCCGCTCTTGGATCAAGAATTGGAAGAATGGATCAATGCTGACCATTGACTACGGAGAAATTCAAGGAAATTTATACCATCGCCGCCCCAATGGAACCCTGCGAGCCTATCGGCAGCATCAACAAATCGTAGGCCCACAAATATATCACAACATGGGGCAGCAAGACATCACGGCTGATGTCAACTTTTCTGATCTCCAAAATTGGGCCAGTGAATTAGGATGCCAGAATACCCGTTTGGAAACCCAGCGTGAATTCATTCAAAGATTTTTGCCTGATTCTGTGACACTTAAAAATAGTAGCCCAAGTGCCCAATTTATACTTCATCCTGAAGGAGCAGGTTCAGCCTTCAAAGTTTTGGAACAAAAAAGATGGTAGGGAAATAAACACTTCAAGACCTAAGTCTCAAAAACTACTGCAATTCCAATAGATTCCTGAGATTACGGAATGGTTCTTCGCGGTCTTTAAGCTTGGATTCTAGGGCACCAATAAGTTCGCGAAAAGTCAATTCCTTGTCAGCCTTCAGCTCCTGAATACGTTCCTCAATAGTGCCTGCAGCAATCATCCGGTAGACAAAAACTGTCTTGTCCTGCCCAATTCGGTGAACACGATCTACAGCCTGTTTTTCTACTGCAGGATTCCACCAGGGATCCAAAAGGAACACATAGTCAGCGGCATGTAAGGTTATCCCTGTACCGCCTGCCCTGAGGCTTACAAGAATTACAGCACTACCCTTACCCGTCTGGAAACCACGAACAACTTTCCCTCTATCTCGCGTATCACCATATAGTTCGAAAACCCTTGTCCCTGGAGAATGTTTCTCGAGAACAGGACGAAGTTCTTTAAGGAGTGTTACGAACTGACTAAATACAACAACCCTATGTCCTTGTGAGAGAATTTCTTCCATCCGCCTAAGAAATTCTTTTATCTTCCCGCTTTCCTCCGAAAGCATAACCTTACCAGATCGATTCCATGGGAGTAATCCAGGATCTGCACAGACTTGCCTCAATCGTGTGAGTAAGGAAAGGAAATTGATGGCAAATTTATTTAGTGCATCCTCTACATCCTCCCCTAATTCCTGAACCCCATTTTGCAGAATTTTCCCATATTCAGCACGTTGGGCTTCAGATAACGGACACTTGACTATAGATTCAACTTTTTCAGGAAGATCCTTGGCAACTTGCTTCTTAGTACGCCGAAGAGTAAACGGACTGATCTGTGTACGCAGATTCTCAAGAAATGAAGGATTTCCGTTAGTCAAACCGTCTTCAAAAGCCTTACGTCCACCAAGCAAACCAGGCATAAGAAATCGGAAAAGGCTCCATAAGTCCATTGGGGTATTCTCCACGGGTGTACCAGTCAGAACAATACGATGCTTCCCTTGTATTGCAAAACAGGATTGGGTCACCTTGGCATCAGGGTTCTTTATATTTTGAGCCTCATCGAGAACAACATGTCCGAACTTTGCATCTTTAAGCAAATGCTTGTGTCGACGCAACTGCGTGTAACTGGCAATCCAAAGTCGAGGCGTCAACCCCGTGGAGAAATCATTACCACTCTTCAATACTTCCACCTTAGTCCCGGGGAAGAACCGGTCTATTTCACCTTGCCATACAGGAACTACACTGGCTGGGCAAACAACCAAATCCGGCAAGTCTTTTACCTTTCTCGCGTGAAGAAGAGATAGTACTTGCAGGGTCTTACCCAAGCCCATCTCGTCTGCTAACAATGCATGGCAACCCATTTTAAGTAGTTGCTGAATCCACTCAACCCCCTGCTTCTGATAAGGGCGAAGTAGAGAGGGTAACTCAAGAGGCTTTGAGGAGGGTTTCCTTCCAAGCGAATCCTTCCACTTACGAGCACCCTTATCCAACTGTAAAACTTGACCCTCCGTCTGAAACAGGGAAAAAAGCATGTAGGCTGGCCATTGACCACTGGAAAAAGTCGGATGATTCTCTCGCCATTCGCGAAGTACACGACGCCGATCCTCCGGCAAGCTGGCAAAGCCAGCGCGCTGGATTATAGAAAATTCCTTCCGGGAGCGATAAATCTGTTCCATTTCGTCCTCGGTTAACAAACGCTTGCCAACGCGGAATTGCCACTCCAAGGAAATCTTGTTCCCTCTTTCTTTTCGCGCGACAGCGGAGACGACTACATTCCGGGGACTAGTAGCAAGTGCAGTTACTTCAGAAGGTAGTTTGAGTGGAAACTTCTTCTTCCAAGAGGCAAAGTGTGAATCAAAGAAATGAAGAATCTTCTCCGACTCGTTCAAGTAGAAAGCATCACGTTTTTTGGAATAAAAGAATCCTGCCTTACGAGCCAATGCCGTTATTCGAACCATAGTCGCCCATTCATTTGGGCTCAGGTCTTCAGACTGCTCGCTATCTCGCGAGATAACCAAACCCTCCAAGGTAATTCGAACTTCCAATTCACGATTCTTTTCCAAACGAAACTCCAACCCCAACTCCCGCTCAGACTCCTCAATCTCCTCAACTTCTTCTTCAACCTCTGGTTCATCTTCTTCCTCCTCGGTCTCTTTGTCAAAAACCATAAAAGGAACCTCCTCGGCGAGAACTTCCTCTAGTTCATACAAACCAGCAACTGCCATCGAGCGACCGAATGTTTCGCCATCAACGGAATATCTCACTTGTAATCCGGAACCATTCCAGTCAACCACAGCGTAACCATCCTCCTCCTCGGTCTCACAATGCATTACGGCAGTACCCTGCCTGAATTCCAGAGAACGAACATGCCCTTTTCGGTACATCTGGCGACCCCATTCAATTTCAGAACACGAAAAGGCGTTCTCCCAACTATCTTCTAGTTTTGAGAACCAGTAGTCCAAACCTTGAACTGTGTATACTCGTTTAGATGCTCGCTGATCCATTAATGCAAATTTTCATTTTGAAAAATACAAAAATCGTTACCTTGAACAATTGATTCTCGAATCACAATCGCATTTTTAGATTGTTGTATAACACTTCCTTGTACTTGGTTGAAGGCATGGACTATAAAGGTACTCACCTGCCCAGTAATGAAGAGTTGAAACAACGTCTTTCACCAGAGCAATATCAAGTATGCAAATGCTCAGCCACCGAGGCACCTTTCTCAGGAAAATACTGGGACTGTAATAGCGAAGGAACCTACGAGTGTGTCTGCTGTAGATTACCACTTTTTGATGCCGAATCCAAATTCGAATCGGGAAGCGGATGGCCGAGTTTTTGGACAACTGTTAATTCTGATGCCGTGATTCACAAAAAAGATATTACCCATGAAATGGTTCGAACAGAGATTGCGTGCAAAAGATGCGGAGCTCATCTGGGACACGTATTTGAAGATGGCCCCCCCCCAACAGGACTAAGATATTGTGTTAATTCAGCTTCGCTTAACTTAATTCATTCATGAAACACTATGATCTCATCATTCTAGGAGGAGGAAGTGCAGGGTATGCTGGAGCACGCACAGCATATGATTTGGGCAAATCAGTCGCTATTGTAGATCATGCAAAGGAATTAGGTGGACTGTGTATCCTGAATGGTTGCATGCCATCAAAGACGCTCCTTTATTCCGCGGAAATCTTGCACCTGGCAAAACAAGCACAGACATTCGGGCTTAAAATTTCAGATGCCCATGCAGATTTCTCCGCGCTACAATTGCGTAAAAAAGAAATTATACAGGAATTTCAGCAATATAGGGCAGGTCAACTTGAAGATGGGCGCTTCAATCTTTATCGGAACTCTGCAAGATTTACGGGAAACCAAGAGATAACGCTTGATAATGGGACTGTACTGCATGGTGAAAGATTCTTGATTGCCACCGGTTCAAAAATTGCTAATCCGTACATTCCAGGCTTGGATTCATTACCTGTACTCACCAGTAATGACATTCTTTCAATCGATCGAAAACTAAACTCGGTTATTGTACTTGGAGGTGGTATTGTCGGATGTGAACTTTCACAATTCCTAGTCCGTACGGGTACATCTACAAGTATTGTGCAAAGGCACCATCGCATTCTTAAATTTTGGAACCCTGAAGTTTCTAAAGTTCTTGAAGATGCGTTTAAAACAGAAGGTATAAATGTGCATACAGCGACTAGTAACTTGCGACTGGAAAAGACCTTAACTGGCTTTGCCGCATGTTTTGATCAAGATGGAAAAAGTATCCGATTAGAAGCAGATCATCTTCTTAATGCACTTGGTCGAATACCCAATACGAAAGACTTAAATTTGGATGCAGCAGGAGTAAAATTACGTCCATCTGGACATATCGCAACAAATAGCTTCCAGCAATCCAGTAACCCCTCAATTTACGCTGCCGGAGATTGCTCGGGACCGCATGAAATTGTTCATGTGGCCATCCTGCAAGGAGAATGCGCAGTCAGGCATGCCTACGGCGGCAAAACAGCACCCATAAATTACGATTCACTGCTACAGGTTGTCTTCACTGACCCACAAGCAGCAGTTGTCGGGTTAACAGAGGCTCAATTAAAGGAAAAGAAGATACCGTTCCTTACAGAATCCTATCCATTTGATGATCATGGAAAATCCATTCTAATGGAGGCAAAAAAAGGTTATGTAAAGGTGATTGCTAATGAGAAAACAGGTCAAGTTCTAGGTGCGGAATGTGTTGGAAAAGATGCAGGGGAATTGATCCACCCAATGTCTATCGCAGTAAGCCTGAAGGCAAAGGTTCAGGATTTGACAAATGCGCATTGGTATCACCCGACACTCTCTGAAATTTGGAGTTATCCCTTGGAAGAACTATCCGAAGCAATTGAATAATAAATATTCTTGAAGCCACAGTATGCTAAACACCAAAATCTCGAGTAAGATCAGAGAGTTTCACCCGATCTTCATAAAGAGCCATCCCAATAATAACACCATCAAGATTGGGATATTTAGAGGCAAGTTGGGCAAGGTTGGCCACATCCTCGTAGGAGGATACACCACCTGAAGCGATAACATTCGCATCGGTTAATTTAAGCATCTCCTCTTGAGCCACAAGGTTGGGGCCAGTTAACATACCATCAGTGCTGATATCAGTGTATATGATAGTGGAAACGCCTATACCATTCATGGTCAAAACCATGTTGGTAACTGAA
>Ga0209660_1001726_pt1 | contig 11271 bp, 7 predicted proteins | sample SaaInlV_100m_DNA_2_FD_184659 | JGI IMG/M metagenome (GOLD analysis project Ga0209660, IMG submission 184659) | Marine microbial communities from expanding oxygen minimum zones in the Saanich Inlet - SI072_LV_100m_DNA (SPAdes) (version 2) | ecosystem: Environmental > Aquatic > Marine > Intertidal... | reverse complement strand
ACTCATCCTTAGTCAGTATAATTTTTAAAATCCCAAGACTCTTTTCGTATTCACCAATTTGATATAAAGCATGTCCTAAGTTAAGCAAAGCCTCCAAGTTAGAGGGATTGGATTTTACCTCCTCCACCAAACTAGAAACTTGCCGTGAATTTGCCTGCAAGTGATATCGCACTAAATCACTCCCTTCTAACTTAAACAAGGACTCTAAAAGCAACTCTCTATTATTATAGGTAATCCCTCGTTGATAAAGATCCATACCATCATAAAAGCTTTCAAGTTTTTTTTCTTCATCATAAGTAATGTTAGATATACGATTAACAATCTTTTTAAATGGGGTCCTTGAAAACAAAAAATCTTCACGCCCGTAGACCCCAATCACATTGCCAAGATCAAGATAAAATTCAATGAAAGGCCTATTATCTGTTATTTCTTTTTGATTTTTAGCTAAATCATTTAATCGATCTTCCAAAAACCAAATATTACTGAGAAGTGAAAAAGCACCTGGAACTTCAATTTCCTGCATAAATAGGCTAACAGCCGGATCTAAAAAGCGCCCCTTTAATTTTTTAAAATCAATGTCAATCGGGCGGTCTGATCCAATAATAATTATTTCATTAGCAACTGGCATCCAGGCTATCGCATGAGGAAATACAGAAAGGAAGGTTTTAAAGTGCATCAATACTTCCTCTTTTCCCTGACTATGCAAAGGAATCCATTGCGCCATGATTCCCCCTGAGTTGAGATGTTTCCGAGCTATTTCATAATATTCTTTAGTGTAAAGATTAACCGTAAATGCAGTGCGTGGAGGCGGAGGTTCGGAAGTTATCACATCATACATTTTTTGAGTGGTCAGCAAATGATTTCTGCCATCTTGAAGAATGATATTAACCTTCTCATTTTTTAATACATTGTAGTTATGTGATGAAAACACATTACCTGCTTTTACAACACTCTCTGACAAATCGACACTATCGACTGACTTTACTCTTGGGTGAAGAGTAGCAGCGCCTGTAGTTTGCCCAGTACCAAAGCACACGACCAAAACCTTTTCAGGGTTTTCCACCAACATTATAGGTATATGAGCCAAAAGCTTCATGTATCGCGAAGCAATTAAGTTGACAGCAGACATGGAAACACCATTTGTAACAAGTCGCTTTGCATCGGGATCCAAAATACCGTAATTATCCTCAAAAGCGGCTACAGTATCGGTAAGACCCTCCTCAAAAAACAACAACTTCCTAATATCTTTTTTACCCGCACCATCTCGCATAAAAAATTGGTCAAGCAAACCAGAAGGTAAACCCATGTTCACAATAAGAATTACACCCGCTAGTGCGACTGTTATTGTTTTGCGTGATGTTTTCGTGAGATAATTTCCAGATCGGAACAAATACATCCCCATTAGTAGATTTAATGTCGCAATAAGAAGCAAGCTCTGTTGCGTTCCCAGTTTAGGTAAAAATAGGAAACCTGCAAAAAGCGACCCCAAGATTGCTCCAAGAGTATTTCCTCCGTATATTTGACCGGTTCCTTTTCCTATATTTTCATATCCCTTAGATATTATTTTTATTAAAACAGGAAAACTCATACCCAGCGCAATCGTGGGGAATAGCATTAAGGCCGACGAATCCAAGAAATATTGCCAAAAAACAAAAGCAGGTTTTTGCAAATTATAACCATTCCATGGAGCTGAAAGTAATAACTCCATGTTATACAAGGAACCAATCACATAGAATCCAATGCTTACCTGAAGAACTATTAATACAGTTCTCAAATCTAAATTCGATCTTAATACGGCTGCAACCAAAAAACTTCCTAGCGCGATTCCTATTAGAAAGACACCCAGCATCATGCTAAACGAGTAAACTGTGCTCGAAGTACTAAAAACTAACAGCCGTGTCCATAAAATCTCATAAGCCAAAGCAGTAAAACCGCATATAAAACTTACAAATACCCATAACCATTGGTCCCCTTTCCACGATATTTTAGACATTGTGAAACGTGGGAAGCGAAATATCTGGCTATTTTCTAATGACTCCTGGTATATCCTAATTGCACTGATCCCAATAAAAAGATTCAGTAGTGAGGCAGTCAGCACTGTTTGTAAAACACCAAAATTAGCAATTAAAAAAAAACCTGCGAGCAAGCAACCCACTGCGGCACCAATCGTATTAATACCATAGAGAAGGCCTAGCCGACTATTCAACCTAATATTATCTGTAATGTAGTATTTAGTTATTATGGGTAGAGTCGCACCCATTAAAGATGCAGGGACAACCATCAAAATAAAGGCCAAAAAAGACTTAAATATGTTTTGAACCACTGTGGATTCTGGAATAAAAAAACTAAACCAAGAATAAATAACCGAAAATTTAAAAAGAATTAAAGAAACAATCAAACACAACAAAAATAGTGCAATCTCAATCCAACCGTATATTAATAGCGTAGAAGGCGTTTCTAAATCTTCTGAAAAATCTCCACTTAAGTTACTATCATCTAATTGTATTTTTTTACCTCCCATGTGATTGATTGCATGACCAAAAAAATAGCTACCAAGTCCTAAACCTGCCATAAATGAAGCTAAAACAATGGATACCGAAAATACTGTGTGCCCAAATGCAAGTGTAAGCATTCGAGTCCACACAACCTCGTAAATCAACGCAGTAATCCCAGAAAACAAGAATAGAAAATATACAATTGGCGAACGTTTCATTTTTAGATGCAATTATGTCTTAAGATTAGTATAGAAAACACCCAAAATAATTGACATTCAAACCTGCTTCAAGTAATTTCGAATGTATAAGCTTACTTTTTTAGAAAATAATATAACAGAAATTTCCATCTGTGAATTAGCTAATGAACGAGAAGACTCAGTCAACAGAAATTATTGACCACCCATATGCCCGCGAAAATAATGTCGAGTGGCATCCTGATGCTTGGGAGAGAGTAAAACATGCCCCTGAGTTCGTGCGCCCTGGCATTCGAAAATTAATGGTTCAGCGTTGCGTTAAAAGGGGATATAAAATAGTTACTTCTGACTTTCTAACTGAAATTCGAAATGAGTCAATGATGCTTGTGTCCAAAAGAGTCAAAGGATTTGGTTTTGAGGAACTAACTATGGACTCGTTCGAAGTTGCGAAAGAAAAAATGCGACAAAGCCCAAGAAAAGTTGAAGTCATTGAAGAAATTGAAGACTTCTTAGCTATGAGAACAGAAAAAAAAGACGACATTGTAGAAAAATTTAAGAGCTATATGGAAGTTACGCCTTCAAGCGGAATGCCTTGGAATAAAGAAGCACTTGAAAAAATGGAAAAAGTCCCTCCTTTTGTCCTAGGAATGGCCAAACAAACTATTGAAGCGCGTGCCAGAGAACGTGGTGACAAGATGGTCACCCCTAGTATCATTGAGGAAGTTTTTACAAACATAATGCCTGCGTCTGCTAAACAAGCAATGGGTATAGAGGTAACTGAAGATGAACTAAAAGAAGAACAAACTCAGACCGATGCTCCACAAGATATTCCTGAATTTGAACTTAAATGGCATGATGACGCTCTACAAAAAGTTATGCGAATTCCTATTTCATTTATACGCAATATGGCAGTCAAGCGTATAGAGCAAGAAGTTAGTAAAAATGAAGGGGCTAACAAGGAAGTTACGATGGAACTATTTGAGAAGTATCGATTCAGCTTTTAACCGAAAGGAAAATTATGGATTTCACAATAGATTGGGTATTTCCAGTTGGGCTAGGGATTCTAGGCAGCCTACTCGCTCTTTTCAATTGGAACACTAAAACCGCACTAGTAAAGATAAAAAAAAATAGATACCGATAGGGGTTTTTATATTTTATATACCTGTTGGATAATCTAAGTATTCCGTCTTCATTCCAAATTGCTCCTCAAGATATTTACCAACGGACTTAACCCCTCCTGTTTCTGTTGCGTAATGTCCAGCTAGTAAAAGAATACATTCACTTTCTATCGATTCATGGTAGTGGTGATTAGCACCCTCCCCTGTAAGATAAGCGTCTAGCCCAGCTTCAGCGGCCTGACCTAATAAGTCTGCTGCCCCACCTGAAACAATTCCCAAAGTCCGAATCTCCCCCGACCCTATCACTTTAACAGGCGACCCTAATCTATTTTCTAGCTTAATCCCCAATCCTTCTGCTGATATTGGATCTAATTGGCCTTTTAACCCAATTTTTTGCCCACCATATTCTCCAAAAACGTCAAGTGCGCGAAGCTCTAGTTGATCTGCCAGCACCTTATTATTTCCTAATACGGGGTGCATATCCAAAGGAAGGTGCGCAGAATAAAGGCCAAGATTTTCACGTACCATTGTAGAAACCTTAGCATAAAAATTCCCACTAATTGGTTTTAGTCCACCCCAAAGCATTCCATGGTGAACGAACATCATGTTACACTCTGCTCTAATAGCCTTTTTAATCGTTGCCATACAAAAATCTACTGCCAGTCCGACTTTTTTTATTTGGCCAGTATTTTGCATTTGCAACCCATTTACTGAGTTAGGAGAGTCCTTGATTTCTTTAATATCAAGCAGGTTGTCCAGATGGTGGCTAAGCTGTAAAATATCCATACATAGAAGTATAAGCGAGCAATAAATAATTAACAAAGAATTTAACATTTTTCCCCCTAACCTAAAAAGTCAAGGGCTAGATGAACACTCTTAAATTAGTGAATGCTATAGTAGAATGACTAAGTTTATCTTCAAAAGTATAGGTCAGCGTATTATTCTACTATTTTTTATTTCTATAATTTCGCATGCCATAGTCCACTTAGCGCCAGGCGAACCTAGCTTGGTCGATCCATCGAATCCTAGAATGAAAGCCGAAGATATCGAGCGAATACGAGCTGCTTTTCACTTAGACGAGCCGCTTTATATTCAATATATTTTTTGGATGAGAGACTTATTTACAGCAAAACTCAAATCTTTCAAAGATAATCAGCCCGTCCTAAAAAAAATATGGGATCGCTTTCTTAATTCACTACCACTGTTTATTCTAGGAACACTTATCACCTGGTTTCTAGCTTTCCCTGTAGGTATTCAAGCAGCTCTCCATCGTGGATCAGCATTTGACAAGTTAGGAACGTTTCTGTCTTATGCATTGATTTCAATTCCGGGTTTTTTTCTTTCATATATTTGCATCATTTTTATGGTCAAAGTATTTAACGTCCCAGTTATTGGAATGCGAACTTTTGGCTTAGAGAATGCGAGCCTAATATTACGCTCAATGGACCGTGTATGGCATTGGACGCTGCCAGCTTTCATGTCAGCAATAGCTGGAGTGGCTATTCTCTCCCGCTATGTGCGATCACAAATGCTAGAAATCATAAATCAAGATTTCATTCGCACCGCACGTGCTAAGGGGTTACCTGAAAATACTGTCATTTACAAGCATGGACTTCGAAATGCCCTACTCCCATTTATAACTATGTTTGGACTGATTATTCCAAGTCTAATCGGTGGTTCTGTTATATTCGAAACTATTTTTGCATGGCCCGGCATGGGTCGATTAGGATTTGAAGCAATTCTTGCAAGAGACTTTCCTGTAATACTCACTCTCAATTTTATTTCGGCCGTCCTAGTACTCATAGGAACTTTTGTATCAGATATTCTTTACGCAATAGCAGATCCACGAATCAAATTTTAAAGGATTTTAAAGTGAACAAGTTTGAAGGTGAACAAAATTTAGAAGCGTTGAAACCAGCTGTCAGTTTGTTTGAAGAAAAATGGAGTGTCTTTAGACAAAACCAACTTGCTTATTTTAGCTTCACTTTTCTTATTTTTCTTTTTATTTTCTCAATGGCAGGAAAAGTATTAACTCGCTGGATTGTCTTTTTTGATCCACAATTAGTGAGACTCTCAGAAAAATTTCTTCCTCCGCTAACACCATTTACTAGCAAAATTATTTCTCCTGAAGACGCTCCTGCATTTAATATATATTTTCTAGGAACTGACGAACTCGGCCGCGATATATTTGCCCGTATGTTAGAAGGGACTTCTATTTCACTAACTGTAGGTTTTGTTGCTGTAAGCATTTCGGTTTTTCTTGGGGTTTTTTTAGGGGGACTTGCAGGTTATTACGGCAAACTTAAGTTTGGGTTTACAACTATTGATACAATTATCATGCGTTTTGTAGATATCATGTTATGTTTTCCTACCTTTTTTTTAATTCTAACCGTAGTAGCTTTATTACCCCCAAGCATTTACAACATTATGATTGTCATAGGGCTGACAAGTTGGATGGGCACCGCCAGGTTTGTCCGTGCTGAATTTCTTGCTCTAAGAGAGTTGGACTACGTAGTAGCAGCTCGAAGCCAGGCTATCCCAGAATGGAGAATTATATTTATCCATATGGTTCCCAACGCGATTGCACCAGTTCTAGTCTCAGCTACCATTGGAGTTGCAACAGCTATCCTCACGGAATCAAGCCTCAGCTTTCTTGGGTTTGGAGTTCAACCCCCAGACGCCACATGGGGAAACATTCTTGCTGATGGCAAACAATTTATTTTTGATGCCCCATGGCTTACTTTTATCCCTGGGTTCAGTATTTTGTTTGTAGTACTTGCTTTTAACCTTTGCGGTGAAGGTCTACGCGAAGCTTTCAACCCAAAACTTAAAGAAAGAATATGATTTTTCCCAGAGCTAAGCTATCGTGATTTATCTGCAAAATCTAAACAAGCAATTTGGCCCAAAAAAAATTCTCAAAGATGTTAGTTTCCATTTGCGTCCTAGAGAGCGCGTGGGGCTGATCGGAGAAAATGGAACCGGAAAAACGACTTTATTTCGCATAATAATGAAAACAGAATCAGTTGATGCTGGGAAAATCGTTTTTCGTAAAGGCGCCCAGGCGGCCACACTCGAACAAGAACTCAATGCCTATAACGGTTCTGTTTTAGAGCGCGTAATATCAGGAGACTATTCTTTGCAAGTTATTCGTAAAAAAATGGATGACTTGGAAAAAAAAATGTCCTCTGAGCCAACTTCTGAGGCTCTGACATCAAATTACGGAAAACTACAATATCAATTTGAGCAGCTAAATGGCTATGATCGAGAGCCGAAGGCTTGTGCGATTCTTTCGGGACTTGGATTCACTGAGGAAAAGATTAAGAAACCTCTTAATGAGTTTTCAGGCGGATGGCGTATGCGAGTTGAAATGGCGAGGCTTCTTTTACAGAATCCAGACATTCTTTTACTGGATGAACCGACCAATCACTTTGATTTAAAATCAGTCGAATGGCTTGAAGGATTTCTAAAAAATTACGACGGTAGTCTGCTGCTTATCTCTCATGACCGAAGGTTTCTTAATAATCTCGTCACAAAAGTTATTGAGCTTGATAGAGGAACATTAACGGCCTACCCAGGAAACTATAATGACTTTGAGCGTTTGAAAAAAGAACGCGAAGCCCAACTTCTATCAGAGTCAATCAATCAACAAAAGCGCATCAGCGAAATAGAGCGTTTCATAGAACGCTTCCGCGCCAAAAATACTAAAGCCACTCAAGTCCAGAGCCGGATAAAAATGCTCAATAAACTGGAACGTGTCGAAACAATGACCAACTCAAAAACTGTAGGCTTTCGCTTTCCGCAACCAGTTCGTTCTGGTCGCATCTCCATGGAGTTGAAAAATGTCTATAAAAGTTATGGGACCAATATCGTCTATCAAAACTTTTCGATCAAATTAGAACGGGGGTGGAAGGTTGCATTTGTAGGGGAAAACGGTGCTGGGAAATCGACACTCCTGAAGCTTATGGCAGGAATTATTTCTCATGATAGTGGGAAAATTCAATCTGGGCATAACGTCACACGTTCCTACTACGCTCAGCATCAAGCAGATACGCTCGACCCTCAAAAAACTGTTTTAGAATCAATGGATGAATTAAGCCATAACCTCTTGCGCACCCAAATACGCACAATCCTTGGATCATTTTTATTTTCTGGTGATGATGTAAACAAAAAGGTTCGTATTCTGTCTGGCGGAGAACGTTCAAGGCTTTCTCTAGCTCGTATGTTAGCGTTACCTTCATCCTTACTCTTTCTAGATGAGCCAACCAACCACCTTGATATGCGTTCATGTGAAGTTCTCTCAGCCGCGCTAGCGGATTACGAAGGAACCCTTTGCATCATTTCTCATGACAGATATTTTCTTGACGGTTTTGTTAACAGAGTTTGGGAAGTCAAGCAAGGCTCCTTAGGTGAATATGTTGGGAATTATAGTGACTACGAAAACAAAAAATCTCATGAAGGTGAGATGGAGTTGTCAAGTTCTACAGTATCTTCTAAAAAATCATCTGTATCTTCTTACCAGCTTAAAAATAATCGCAAACGTACTGAGGCAGAAAATAGAAATATTAAACATCAAAAATTAAAACCATTAAAATCTAATCTCAAAAAAATTGAAACTCAGCTAGAAGAAGTACTAACAGAAAAAAAAACCACCGAAAGCAAACTTGCTAGTTCGGATATTTATGAATCAAAAAATAAAGCTCTACTTTTAGAAATTCTTAACCAGCAACTGGAACTGACCAATGAAGAAAATGCTCTCACCAATGAATGGGACAAACTTTCATCTGAAATTGAAAAATATAACGAAAGTAATATTAAAAAAAACTAAATAAGTGATGTTAACCATTTTTTCTATCTTAGTTTTAATGTTTTTTATCTTACTTGCCGGCATGGCCATTATTCCCGTTTTTTTTGGAGCGCCATGGCATCCATTATCTGACGAAAATATTAATCGAATTATAAAATTTGCAAGCCTCAGACCAGGAGAAAAATTTTACGACCTTGGTTCGGGAGATGGGCGCGTTCTAATAGCAGCATCTAAAAAAAGATTTGTTCGTGGTGTTGGGGTAGAAATTGATCCAATCAAAGTTTTACTTTCAAAGTATCTTATTCTGACGGGAAAACTAACTAATAAAATTAGCATTCATCGAGGTAATATGTTTGATTTTGATGTGAGCGATGCTGACGTTATTTATCTCTATCTCACTCATCAGGCACTAGACCGCTTATTCCCAGAAATTTTAGACCGAATGAAGCCTTCTGCACGCATCATTTGCTACCGATTCTGTGTTCGTAATCTAGAACCGGCCAAAATAAATAAAGATAATAATCTTTTTCTATATAATTTAACAAAAGGGAGAACAGTGAATAAATATTCTTAATAAAATTTAAAAATAGTTTTTAACTAAAATTTTTATTTTGTGGCGACCAAATCGCTCCAGACATAAGCCTTTCTGCCACCCAAGTCAACCAGAAGCCAAGGCTTTCCATTAAAATTAATTTTTGTACTGCGAATCAAGGCCAAGCGGTCACCTTTATTTAGTTTTCCTACTTCAGGAAATTTTGGTCCCGGCCCATTTTTTAAAGAAACTCCGTCAATTTTTGCAATGACCGATCTAGTAATAGTGGCAAATGGGTCAGTGAAAATCGGAGGCGTTGGCATCTTGGCAACAGGGGGTATAGGTTGTTTTAATATTGTCGGGCTAATAACTGATGCTACTTCAATATTCTTAGATTCTAAGGGTCTGGGTTCAGGCAACACCTTATTTTGGATAGCTTCATTTGAAGGTTCAATTTCCGGAGTCGATGGGTTTTGTGGCAACGCTACTTTCGGCTTAATGGGCTCAGCCATATTTAGTTTTTTCGTTGTGATTTGAGCAACCGAATCATCTTGAGCTCCTACTATTTCATCAAAGCGGATGAAAATTGGATTTGACACCAAGTAATTTTTTGGATCTGCTTCCACTTTAAGGCGATAAAATACCGGACCATCATTTTTATCAAAGTTTACATCACGCCAAGTTAATTCATATGGTAGTGCTATCGTCTCCTGTTTTACTTCCAGGCCATTACGAATGACTGACAAACGGACCGACTTTTCTGTACCATTTGTCATGCGAACTTTAATTTTTAATTCAGGAAAATCATTCGACACTAGTTCTTCACCCATACTAGCTTGACGACCCGACAAGGCATCACTTATCGTAAAATCATCTAATGAAATTCTTTCGTCTCCTGTCTGGCGAACTGCATACATACGTCCGCTGGCCATAGCGTCAAGAACATCTGTGCGAGATTTTTGGCGAACGAGGAATATAGTCCGAATCTCACCAAGCTCTGTTCCCCCATCTTCACATAAATAATTGTTTGCACCATAACCCCATACTGGTTTTTTTCGCTTACCTTGAATATATTCACCCAATACATTATCCCATTCCCTTCCAGGCTCAATCTGCATAACGGGGAAGTTAGCAACAGACTGGAAACCACCATAATTAGAAGTCAATAGCAAATCTTTTGGGTATGGATCCGTTTTGTAACTGACTCGCCCTTTTTGTTTTATTTCATTTGGGGCTTCCATATGATTCCAAAAAATTAGACCACCATTACTATTTACATAATCAATTAATTCTTGATAAGGCTGGATACCCAAATCACCTTTATATTGACTAAACGGAGAACTTCGAAAAGGCATATTATTAAGAACAAGGAGAAACATAATTCCCGCAACGAATCTAGTAAATTTCTTTTTGTATCCTTTTAAATAAGCAATAATAAAGAGTAAAAAAAATAAAATGCACCCCCCAAAATACTCTTGAGAATAAGCTAAGTAACGCTTTGAAAAATTACTATCCAAAATAGGTAATTGCTCGTAAGCATTGGGTGTATCAAGTCCAACTACTAATAGGTGTTTATCTGAATTGTTAGCAACAAGGTTTCCTCTAAAAATATTTCCAGTCCAATAATAAAAAGGGGCAACCTCTGCGCCAGCTATAAGAAGGGTTTCTTCGAATTGTTTATCATTGTCGTTAATCTCAGCAATATAAGCCGGCGCACCCATAGTAAGAATTGCCGGATTTTCGTTTCGATTCCTAATGATACGCTCTAAAGGAACTATCCCATACTCAACAGCGTCACGAGCCTGATCTCCAAAAATCACCGTATCGATTCCCTTTGCGCGAGCCTCTTCAGCTACTTCCTGCAATGAAGAGCATCCACGACTAAAGCGGGTTTTTACATCAGCAATCCCATCCAATTGTATAAAGCCTGCAAAAATAGTATTGGCTGACACAAACAGAAAAACTATCGTTGCACTTAAAATCAAAGGCACCTGAAAGCGACACGATTTTCTTGTGAGATAGACGTTCACTCTATATTTTTTATATTTGACTATTTTTAAAAATTTTATTGATTGCCAGAGAGACCCGAGCAACATAGTACCACTTATCGAGAAATAGACCTAAGGAA
>Ga0209660_1001723_pt1 | contig 11285 bp, 9 predicted proteins | sample SaaInlV_100m_DNA_2_FD_184659 | JGI IMG/M metagenome (GOLD analysis project Ga0209660, IMG submission 184659) | Marine microbial communities from expanding oxygen minimum zones in the Saanich Inlet - SI072_LV_100m_DNA (SPAdes) (version 2) | ecosystem: Environmental > Aquatic > Marine > Intertidal... | reverse complement strand
TCTTTATTCCCTTAACAACGAGGTCCGCAGTCAAATTCACCGCAAATGTAATGGAGAAAAGAAGGATCCCGACAACAAAGAGTATCTGGTAATGTTCGGAGCCGCGTGCGGTTTCACCCAATTCTGCGGCAATGGTGGCAGTCAATGTGCGCACCGAATCCAGAGTGTGAAAAAAGGGAAATTCGCCATCAAATGGAATATTCACAGCATGACCGGTAGCCATCAATACGGCCATGGTTTCACCAACGGCCCGCCCGATTCCCAGAAGCACTGCCGCCAGCAAACCATTCTTGGCGGCGGGTAGCAATACCCTGTAGACCATCTGCCAACGAGTTACCCCAAGCCCGGTGGCAGCCTCGCGGTAGGAATCCGGGACTGCCTTTAGTGCATCTTCACTAATGGAAACAATGATGGGCACGCTCATCAGTGCGAGTATTATGGCTCCATTTAGAACGTTCAGTCCAATGGGCGCATCAAAAAGTTTCATGATTAACTCATTCATGATCGTCAACCCGATGAAGCCCCAAACCACCGATGGGATGGCAGCCAAAAGTTCGATGATGATTTTCAAGCCTTCCCTAAGTCTTGGCCCACAGAACTCAGAAATAAAAATAGCTGCGCCCAAGCCAAACGGGACGGCAATAGCCATGGACAATATAGTCACACTGGCTGTCCCGGTGATGAGTGCAAACACCCCGAAGCGTGGGTTCGTTTCAGAGGCAGGATACCATTCCTTGGTCGTCAGGAACTTCCAGAAATCAAATTCTCCTCCCAGAAGGAGTCCCTTCCCCTCCCAGAATACAAAACCGAAGATAGCAAAGACGAAAATAACTGCACTAATCCCGCAAAGACGAATTACAAACTCGATTACTTTTTCCATGAGTGGGATACCTTGGCTTTTATTGCTGATTGAGAAAAGGAAGACACACAGGAATGGTCATGTAGGAAATGAAGAGCGTCACTCTTCCCTTAACAACCAAGATTTTATTGGGTGACAGGGATGTAACCATTATCCACGACGACCTTCTGGCCGTCCGCCCCCAGACACCATTCAAGGTAGGTTTTAACAGCTCCCTCTGGTGTCCCCAACGTATACATAAAGAGAGGTCGAGCAATCGGATATTTCTTACTCATGGCATTTTCCATGCTGGGCTTATAGGCTTCTGCTCCATCTTTTTGGGAAACCGTAAGCATCTTGACATGGTCAGTTGCATACCCCATCCCGCTGTAGCCGATTGCTGAGGGTGTTTTCCCCACCAATTCCACTACGTCTTTTGAACCATGAAGATCGAGAGAGCCTTGCTTAAATTCCTTCCCTTTGGCGAGCACGGTTTCCTTAAAATATACATAGGTGCCAGAGTTGGATTGTCTGCTTATCCGAATAATTTCATCCTTGTCCCCAGGCGCCTCAATGCCGAGTTGGGACCATTTAGTGATACCGCCGTCTTCGCCGAAAATCTGCCCAAGTTGTACAATGGTGATTGTGTCAAGCGGGTTGTCCTTGTGCACATACACAGCCAAGGCATCCATCCCAACAATATGCTCCTTGGGATCCTTGTTGGTATTGGTCTTGGCCTTCTGTACCTCGCTTTTTTTCATTGAACGGCTGCAATTTGCTATATCTGTGGTGCCGTTGATGAGTGCGGCAATGCCGGTACCGGAGCCACCGCCTGATACTTCCACAGATACTGTCGCGTCCACCGTGACATAAGCCTCCGCCCATGCCTGGGCAAGGTTGACCATGGTGTCGGAGCCTGCGTTTTGGATTAGGGCCTTTCCATCCTTCTGGGAATCTTCTCCGCCCCCTCCGCCACAACCAGGGGAGAAAACCAAGGCAACCGAGGCGGTGGCGAGCGTTAATAATGAACGATGAAGGAATTTTTTCTTTTTCATTCTGTATGATTTCCGTTGGCTTTTTGTTCACCCATAAAGGCCTGGACCAAATCCTGGACCTGTTTTTTCAAGTAGTTAAAAGTATTTTCGTAGGCTTCATGGATTTCCTCTTCAGAGCCCTCAAATTCTGAGGGGTCTTTTACCTTCCAGCGCATCCCTATAGTGCGGGTGGGAGGAGGAGGGAAGACTTTTTTAGCCGTCTTGCTGAAGGCGATCACCACGTGATAGTGCTCAAGATTAGGGATGTGATCGGCGGACTTGGTGATCTTGTTGGAGATGTCGATGCCCTTGTCGAGTAGGTATCTGATGGTGCGCTCGTCGATGCGGCGCGGTTCGATACCTGCGCTACTGAAGATGAAGTTCTCAAACTGGAGGGAGTTGCCGACGGCTTCAGCGATCTGTGTGGTACAGGAGTTGGTCTCGTCCACGAACAGGACACGGAAGACCTCAGTGCCGAGGTGCTTCATAAACTTGCCAGTGCACATATAGAGGGCCTCCTCACAAATGTTGGCGGACTGATTGGAGGCACGTTCGAAGCGTCGAGTAACGGTCATCAATGAAGTCATCGCCTCCATCGGGAGTCGTTCCCGTTCTCTTAACAATATAATACTCTCGTTTATTTGGTCTCGAAGTGTACTGGCGGCGTCGTCTTCTTTGATTGTCTCCCAGGCTAGATCGGAATTCTCCTCCAGGAATGCTCGAACTGCTTTATCCAGCATCTGTCCGGCGGCATCAGCCAATTTTTTCATATCGGCATAATCCAAGTCGATATCCATCGAGTTGAGAATAAGGGCTTCCCTGGCAATACTGGCAGCGTAGTCCCCAATTCGCTCCAGTTCTTGATTTACCTTGATCGTTGCATAGACGAATCGCAGGGAACCCGCCACTGGCTGTTGACGCACGAGAAACTCCAGGCAGAGTCGGTCGACTTCCTGTTCGAGATCGTCGATCTTCTGATCTCGTAGAATCACTGAGTAGGCCAGTGCGCCATTACGTTCGAACAACGCACGGCTACTTTCTTCAATTACATTGCGAACAATGTCCGCCATTTCCCGCACTCGTTTTCTGATACGGTCGATGTCCTGCCGAAGACTGGCTTCGAGATTGGGTGTTGGGTTGGTTTCCATGATTCTACTTTTATAATTTTATGTGGCATACAAGGCGGATAGGTGACGACAATGTTACATTTGTGTTACATTGCCTGTGGTCTTTTATTTTCACGAAACAGGCACAGTTTATAGATTAATTTTAACAAAATCCTGTTTTTTGTCTTGGGATTTCTCCATGTAATTAGGATTCAATATACCTTTTACAAAATTCTTTGCCCGTGAATCGAAAAATACAGAAAGCAGTTTTTAACTTCTACAAGGACATCGGCTATTCAACTTACTCTCGTGAAAAGAAGCGTCTCCAAGTGGAACTTCTTAACCTGCAACACTGGGTGTTGGAGGGAAAAAAGCGGGTTGCCTTAGTATTTGAAGGGCGCGATGCGGCAGGGAAGGGATCGACCATCAAGCGTTTTGTCGAGAACCTCATGCCTAAATATCTGCGGACTGTGGAGTTGGAAACCCCGACTCCCGTGGAATCAAAGCGATGGTTTCATCGCTATGAGAAACACCTTCCCAAGCCCGGGGAACTCGTTTTCTTTGACCGTTCATGGTACAATCGTGCTCTGATTGAACCCACCATGGGGTATTGCAACAAGAGCCAGTACAAGTACTTCATGAAGAAGGTTCTGGATTGGGAGGAGGAGCTCATTCATGATGGTGTGATACTGATCAAGTTTTACCTCTCGGTTGACAAGTCGACCCAGCTTTATCGCTTTGAGGAGCGTATCACCGATCCCCTAAAATATTGGAAGTACTCAAAAAATGACCAAATGGTGCGCAATAAGTGGGACATTTTCACCAATTACAAAGAGCAGATGTTTGCTCGAACTTCCTCCAGGATGAGTCCATGGGTTATGGTGAACTCCAACAACAAACTTTACGCCCGATTGACCTGTATGCTCTATGCCATTTCCCATATTGACTATGGAAAAAAGAAGCGCTTCAAGCCGCTTCGGGAGGAAAAGTTGCGACAACGATACCGCATCGTAGTCGATGGAGTTCCATTTAATGGACTCGACTACCGCCAATACAGCGTCCTTAAGCAACTCACCAGCTAATCCGTACGGCGGAGGTAAAACCCCAGCCCTTGTAACTGGAGCCAGAACCGCTGGCTTTCATCTCCGTATATTGGATTCCATTTTGCCATTTCAGTTTATGGCCGTAAAAATAGTGATTAATCCCACAATAATATTCGCTCGCCTTGTTGCCTTTCCCTGAAACGAGGCTTTTTTCGTATTTTCCCAACCTAATGGGGTTGCCACCTGAACTTTTAAGGTGAGTGTACCTCAAGACAGCCTGTGTCTTGTCGGTGAGATCGTAGAACGGCATGAATTGGAGGCCAAACAGGTCGGGTTGGCCAGCGTATCCATCCCCGACGGTCAGGTCGGTCCATAGGTGGCGTTTGTTTTTTTCGAGCTTGGAGACCAAGGAGATGACATTTTTGTTTTTACTGGTGGCATTACTCGGGTCTTCGTCCTGCTTCACAAAGTCAAATCTTATCAGGGCCTTATCCATACCAAATCGTTCAGACAAATTGTAACCCATTGAGAGTAATGTGAAGTGACCTGTGCTGAAAACGTCGTTAAACTCAGGTCCACCATCACCGGAAAACCACCCCGAAAGGTATTCCCACCGGCCATGTTTTCCTGAAATTGTGACCCCACTAAAAAATCGCTTCGAAAACCATAGGTTGTCTGCGATCTTGCCGCGCTCAATAGCAATCAGTTTATTGGAGGAAGTGGACCCATCCAATGTAAATGAAGCGGCTTGTTTCCCAACGATAATTTTCAAGCCATCACCAAAGGTTCCGCTTATATGGGCATCTGTCAGGCGATTATAGAGGGGTTCGGGTTTGTTGAGATTCAGGTCTGCTTCTGCCTTAACATTTAAATTTCCGAAAAGAGATGCCTTGAACCCAGTCCGAAATCGACGCCATGAAAAGCCGTTTATTGAGCCTTGGTCGGATTCACCAAAGTTTTCATAATCTCCATGCAAGCGTCCGGTGATTGCAAATTTTTTTAACCCGTTTTCACTTGGATTATTATAGAGTACAGTAGACTCCCAAATCTCCTTGATGGTTGTTGTGTCAACAGTCTCTGCAAAGGTAGGGCATAGAAAGGCAATGGAGAAGATCCCCAAGGTTCGAACGGCTATTTTCATATCGTGCAATACAATAAAAGTTTGGTATTCAGCAACTTGCAATATCATCGTAAGCCTCCCGCTCACCTTTCCAACGTCATAAAAATGTCACATGACCGTCATGCTGTTGTCGTTGATCCATCTTAACCTCAATGTGTATTTTGCCCAAAAGAACCTTTAAAAATTTAACAGATAACGCCATAGGCAATACTTGGAAATGAAATTCATAACACATACACTCATTCTGCTCTTGATGGTATTTGCCAATCCAGCGATTGGGCAGGATAGTGAGAAATCCTCTTATGACAAGATTTGGGGCAAAGTGAGTCTCTTTGAGAATAAGGATGGTGATATCCTCCAGAAACTACTTTTTACAGGCCGACTTCAAGGAGACTATGTAAGCTTTGATGATTCCTCGGCAGGTTCACTACGTGATTTCAATTGGAGGCGTTTCCGTGTAGGGTTAAAGGCCTCGATATTTGATCGTTTCACCCTGCACTCGGAGGCAGATCTAAATCTTCAGGAACCAGAATCCCTCTACAACAGGCTAACTGACACATACATTTCATGGACTTCTTCCAGCGGCATAAAATTCAAGGTTGGAAAGCAGTCTGCCCCCTTTACGTTGGATGGCTCCACTTCCTCCAAGAAATTATTTGCCATGGAGCGTAGCAAGGTGGCTGGAAACCTCTGGTTCTCCAGGGAGTATTTCTCGGGTGCAACTATTTCCGGGAAACGGGATAAATGGGAATATATTGCCGGCCTATACTCCAGTGACGGAGGTACTGAGTTTGATCAGGCTTTTGATGCCGGCAGATTCCTGCTGTTTTCCATCGGTTATAATTTCCGGGAACGCTTTGATCTCGAAAATGCCCTCGTTCGGCTTGATCATGTGAATAACAGCGAGGACCCGGATAATGGTACCAGTAAGAACAAGAACATTACCTCGATTGTAGGAAAATTCGATAAGGGACGACGGCATCTCTGGGCTGATCTTAGCCTCTCCGACGGTTACGGCGGTCAGAGTGATCTCCTTGGTCTTCAACTCATGCCTTTTTATGACATCACCGATAAGACGCAGGTTGTCTTTCGATACACCCACGTAGACAGCCCGGATGGCAACTGCATCAAACTGAACAGGTATGAAAAAACACTTGTTTCTGGTAAAGGAAACAATGCGAACGAATATTTTTTTGGTCTCAATCATTACTTTTATGGACACAAGCTTAAGTGGCAAAACGGGCTTCAATATACCGACATGAAGATCAGTGGAGCCGGAGGCAGTTACAATGGATGGGGATTCACCTCGGGTCTTCGCATCAGCTGGTAACTGACTAAGGAATAGTTCAGTCAGGCTTCAATTTAATATAAGCGATATAATGAATTACTCGACATTCTTCATCAGGAAACGAAAAATCTGATCTACATGGTATTCCTGTGAAGGTTTCCTGTCCAAGAGAGAATGAAAGCAAAAATCCTTGTTGTCGATGACGAGCCGGACGCTCTGGAGTTGATCGAATACAATCTCCGCAGTGCCGGCTATCAAGTATTCACGGCATCCAATGGAAATTGTGCACTTGAGCTGGCCCGGCGGCATCTGCCTGATCTTCTTGTACTCGATCTCATGCTTCCTGAGATAAGCGGAATTGAGGTATGCAAAACTCTTCGTCGCAACCCGGATACTGCTGACGTGCCGATTCTCATGCTTACTGCCAAGGCAGAGGAGATCGATCGTATAATAGGGCTTGAAGTCGGAGCAGATGACTATGTGACAAAGCCATTCAGTCCACGCGAGCTGATCCTTCGAATTAAAAATATTTTGCGACGAGGAGGGCAGGGCGATGAGAAAAAGCCAGCGGTTATTAAGATCCTTGATCTTGTTATTGATCCCGAAAGGCATGAGGTCATCTATAATGATCTAAAAATCATCCTGACAGCCACAGAATTTAAACTGCTTTACATTCTGGCAGCGCGACAGGGGCGTATCCAGTCTCGTGAGCGTTTACTGGAAGATGTTTGGGAATATGAAGCAGACGTCTACATCCGTACAGTCGACACGCACATGCGCCGTCTGAGGAAAAAACTCGGGAATGCAGCGGTATATATCGAGACTGTGCGTGGCGTTGGCTATCGTTTTATCGAAAGCTAATATCAGGCAGGCTTGCCCTGTCAGGGCCTTTTCTCTTTTATAACGAAAGAATATTCGTCTCCTAATATGCATTGGTCGACCATTACCCTTCTGTTTCTTTTCGGCGGCATTGCTTGCCACCTCTGGTGGCGGAGTCGTTATAAACAGCAAGCAAAGGTCATTGAATGCCTTCGTCGAGACCATGATCAACTCAAGAAGGAAAGGAATGAAATTCGCAAAGAGGTTGATTCGCAACAGAATGCTCTTTTCGACAGCATGGTTGAGGGTGTCCTGCTTTTGGATGGAAAAGGATTTATCAAGCATGCCAATCAGGCTATTCTAACGCTTTTCAACCTTGATACAGAAAGCGTTCTTGGCCGGACGATCATGGAAAGCCTTCGTCTTCATGAGCTGGAATCAATGCTGAATTTTCTGGAGCATAAAAACCAAATTATGGGTGCCGAGGTAAAAGTCCCTGGTCAGGAAGATAGCCAACTCGAGGTTAACGCAGTTTCAATCAAGGACAATAACGGTGTTCATACCGGGTTCATCATGGTCTTCCATGATCTCACCCGTATTCGAAAGCTTGAGAACACTCGCCGTGAGTTTGTTGCCAATGCAAGCCACGAACTTCGTACGCCACTTTCCATGATAAAGGGCTATGTGGAGACCCTTCTCGATGGAGCCAAGGACGACCCACAGGCGATCAAGCGATTTCTTCCCACCATTGCCAAGCACACAGATCGACTTACACATGTAGTTGAGGATCTCCTATCGCTCTCCAGGCTGGAATCGGAGAGAGATACCCTTGAGCTTTCTGATGTGAATTTAAGCGATATTTTTGCTGAAATTAGTGACGAACTAGCACCAAAAGCGACCAATCAGAAGATTGATATTTATAATCAGCTGGATACCGCTCTCAGTCTTCAGGCAGACGAAGCTCGCCTGCGTCAGGTTTTCTTCAACCTTCTCGAGAATGCCGTCAAGTACTCCGGGGAAGGCAGGCAGGTAACGGTCTCAGGGAAGCAGATCAGAGAGGGTTTTCTTGAAATCTGCGTGGCTGATAACGGCAATGGTATCCCGCTACATGCACTTGATAGAATATTCGAGCGTTTTTACAGGGTGGACAAGTCCCGCTCTCGTGAAAGTGGTGACACGGGATTGGGTCTTGCCATCGTAAAGCACATTATTCAGCTACATGGAGGCACTGTTTGGTGTGAGAGCACGATGGGGGAGGGCGCAAAGTTCTATTTCACGATTAATGCCAACCTGGAAACCACCAAGCCTGATTCACCAGAGGGCTAGAGGGGAAATCTGCCTTTAATGCAACTGTTCTTAGCCGAAGTATTTCCGGAAGGAATTAATTGTCTGTTTGGCTGCAGTATCAGGGTCCGGCCAGTCAAAAGCTTCCGCTGAGACATACTGATCGTAATCAATTTCCTTTAGGGCCTCGGCAATTGGAGGAACATCCAGATGGCCGTTGCCGATGGGCCGTCGATTGGTGTCTGCAAAATGTACATGCCCAACATGTCTGGCTGCTGAGCGCAGGGATGAGGCAATATCAGCCTCCTCAATATTCATGTGGAACAGATCCGCCAGAAGTACGACTCCATCTGTCCCGAGGCTGTCGAGGAATTTTGCGCCATCCTCGATCCGGTTGAAGAGATTGGTCTCGTAACGGTTCAGGGGTTCATAAATCAACTTCACACCTTGGCTGGAGGCATGCGAACCAAGCTCTTCAAGTCCTTGTGCCAGGTGCTGGAGTGCTTCCTCTCGATTACCTCCATGCACACCTTGCATTGAACCAATGATGGCGGGCGCTCCGTGCGGTGCCCCGAAATCAATCATTTCCTTGATAAAATTGTTTGCCTTCGCACGCACAGAAGGATCCGGGTCAATTAGCGTGAGCCCATGCACAACCTTGCCAGCACCTGTTCCGACCGCAGCAAGCCCCAAACCGGTTTCTCGTAGGATCTTTTCCAGACCGTCCGCTTTGGGTTCCGGAGTAAAAAGTTCAACACCATCATATCCAAGGTCAGCGGCCTTCCGACAACTGGTTTCAAGATCATCCCAGAGTATCCAGGGACCACCACGTAAAGAGTGTACTAGTGAGATTGTAACAGCAGACTTTATCATGAGCCAATTAATGTATCCTGTTTATAATAAATATTTACCTTAAAATAGAATGTTAAATAAACCCTAATCAAGCTCCAGCATCATCTTTATAATCTTGGATGGATCGGCGGCCCAATCCACCATGGCGCGGGGCGCCTCGTCAATGCGAACCGTGCGGTTGATCACCTCGTCCACGGGAAATTTACCGCCCGTTTCAAGCATGGAAATCACATCATGAAACTCAGTCAGTGCATTGCGTGACCCAAAAATATTCAACTCCTTTTGGACAAAAAGTTTGGTATCGTATTCCACTCCCTCCTTGGCGTAACCAATGTAAACAACCCGACCAGTGAATGCCACCTCTTCAACGCACGCCCGGAAGGTGGCTGGAAGCCCCACGGCTTCGATGCAAACAATAGGTCCGTCTCCGCCCGTTATTTCCAGTTGCTTGTTATGAAGGTTTTCATTTAATGAATTAATAGTGTATTTTGCACCCGCCTTTTTGGCAACTTCCAGCTTCTGGTCGTCGATGTCCACAGCGATCACGTTGGCCCCCTTGACCGCGGCCCCGGAGACCGCGCCCAGGCCAACAATTCCACACCCGAAAACCATCACAAAATCCCCGGCGGCCACCTGTCCCCGGTTTGTGGCGTGAAAGCCGACAGTGAGAGGCTCGACAAGTGCGAGCTCGCGATGGGATAATTTGTTCGAACGGTAGAGTTTTTGGTGGGGTACGGTAATGTAGTCCGTCATGGCCCCGGGGCGCCGGACGCCCATGGTGCGGTTGTCGACGGCGGCGTTGCGGAGTCCTCGACGGCAGGGGAGGCAATCATCCGTGTCATCTGCCCCGGCCTGATATGGATTCAAGGTGACCTTCGTTCCCACTGTAAATTCATCCGGCACATGCTGTCCGACAGCCTCAATTGTGGCCCCAACCTCGTGCCCGATAATCATCGGGTACTGTTGCATGGGGAAAGTGCCGCGGTACGCATTTAGGTCCCCGCCACAGAAACCCACCTTGTGGATGCGCAAGAGGGCTTCATCGCCTGTTGGGACTGGCTTTTCAATTTCCTGGATTTCAGATTGTCCTGGGTTCGTTATGGCAAAGGCTTTCATGGCATGTGATCAACAATGGAGCAAAACGGGTTTTTCAAAAAGGTGAAGTCCCAAAATTCACTTTTCTGAAAGATCTTTTTCTCATCTAAAAAAAGTTGCTAAATTCACTTGCGCCACAATGGCTCCCAGTCTATCTTCTCGCCCCTATTCAAAATTTTTTTTATATCCCACGAGCTTAATTTTATGTATTATAAAGGCCCAATCGGCTAATACCTTCTATCCTACCTCCAATATCCAAGCAGCTAAAGCCATTTCTGAAATGGAACCCCATCCCATTTGCCCTCCCATAATTTTGCTTCTGCCTGAGTCGCAGTGACACAAAATTTGTTATTACCCAGCCATAGCATTAACTTTTGGCGGATGACCCGCCATTAACGAAAAAGTCAACCAAGTACAAAAAATGAAAAAACTACTACTACTGTTTCTCCCATTATTATTGGGAGCCTATGTTCTACAAGCTGGTCCCGAGACAGCCGATCCAAATTCACCCGATTTTGACCCTGCGGGGGATTTCGATGGAGATGGTTTCACCAACCTCGAAGAAATCGACAACGGGACCGATCCTCTGAATGATCAAGACCCAGGCGAAGGCAATGATCCCGAGACAGCCGATCCAAATTCACCCGATTTTGACCCTGCGGGGGATTTCGATGGAGATGGTTTCACCAACCTCGAAGAAATCGCCAACGGGACCGATCCTCTGAATGATCAAGACCCAGGCGAAGGCGAAGGCGAAGGCGAAGGCGAAGGCGAAGGCGAAGGCGAAGAAGGCAACCGCACACCGG
>Ga0209660_1001706_pt1 | contig 11349 bp, 9 predicted proteins | sample SaaInlV_100m_DNA_2_FD_184659 | JGI IMG/M metagenome (GOLD analysis project Ga0209660, IMG submission 184659) | Marine microbial communities from expanding oxygen minimum zones in the Saanich Inlet - SI072_LV_100m_DNA (SPAdes) (version 2) | ecosystem: Environmental > Aquatic > Marine > Intertidal... | reverse complement strand
CCGAAAATGCCAAACATGATCAGCGAGATAATAAGGAATGCAAGTCCAAAACTGTAAACCTGAGACCAACTGATTGCGTCAAACACTCTGGCCCAAGCTCCAACTCCACCGGTTAATGTTACCTTCAATTCGGGATAACGCTCTTTCAGAGGTAAGAGAATTTTTTCAATTCCAGGTTGAACAACCTTGAGCAGTTCAACCGACTTTTTTGAACCAATTGTTTTCAGTGACATACTCATCCGCGCATTTGCATAATCCAGCGAAACCAAGCGTTCCAGGTTTTCGTAATCACCACCTTCTATTAGCACCAGCAACTGCGACACAAGTTCAGGATTGTCCGGCACGTTATAGAATTCTTCGCGATTTTCATTCAGTTTACGGTGAGTCTGTTTGAGTTGATTGTTGAGCGTCCAGTTATGAGTAATCAGTTTCGGATATTTCGTTTCAATCCATTGCTTGACTTCTTCAAGTGCAAGAAGCACCTCCGGATCTCGAAAGACACCTGCTGATTCAGTTTCAAGGAGGATTTCCATATTTCCGGTACCGAGGAACTGCTCATCCATCAAACTTATCGTCCTGCGAACTGGCGATTCTGGCGGATAATATTCTGAAAATACCGTGTCGATTTCAATCCTCGTTATTCCAAGAATCAACAGCATTCCTGCTACGGCAAAAAAGACAATTACACCCTTCGGATAATCCGTACTCACTCTTTCAATCCCGTTAAGCAAACTCTTTACGCCTCCCAGAAGTAGAGTAACTTTAGGCTTTTCATTGCTTTTCAGGGGACGCGGAGGAAACCAGTTCAACAGGACTGGGAGCAGAAAAATGGTCAGCATAAAAGCAAACATCACGCCGATTCCACCCAGCAAACCCATCGTCTGGATTACACGTAGCTTAATGAAAAAGAGGGAAAAAACGCCGATCGCAGTAGTTATGCTTGTCAGCAAGCAAGCCAACGCAGTTTTGCTGAAGACGGAGCGCAGTACTTCACTGTGATGCTGTCCCTGCTGATGAAAAAACAGGTATCCTGACAAGACGTGAACCACGTCCGCAATTGCGGCCACACTGACAAGTCCGAATGCGATGTAGAGTGAAAGGTCGATGGGCCAGCCCGTCCAGCCTGCCAGACCAAGAACGCCAACAATACTTGAAACAAAAATCACGATTGGCCAGATCACCGCGCGTAATGAACCCAACAGTAGCCAGGTCAGTAGCAGACTGACGATGAGCGAAATGAGAAGAGCTCTTTGATATTCCACTGCCCAGACGTCGTTCTGATAAAATGCTCCCCAACTGGGATGCATGAACACAAGGTCCTTGCTAAAGCGTTCTTCACTCAACAGGCTCCAGACTTGCTTTTCAAAATCCGCATAATCCTCCAACCCATGATCAACAAATTGCGGTTCATGTTCGTCCTGTCCTTCAAGCTCGTTTTCCTCAAAACCTTTCAGTTCATCGAACTCATCGTCTCTGAGCGGAACGGCATCGAGGTTTGTTCTCAACACGAGCATTCCATACTCCATGTTCTCCGAAACCAGAACACGCGGATACTCAGGTTCATTGAGCGCTTGTTCTCGCAGCAACCGACTCTGTTCCGGACTTGAAGGAAGTTCCTCACCGATGAAGTCTCGGAAGCGGATGCTGTCTCCATCTACTTCAGTAAAGCTGGTATTAAACAGGGATTCAACTTCATTCAGCAAGCGCAGAGAATTTTCTGGATTATCTGCACCACGTTCAGCTTCCGCAGCTAAAACATCGTGGACGTTCTTCAAAGCACCCAGGCTTCTCTCCGAAAAAAGATCGCCATCCACTGGTTTGTAAACCATACCGAGAGTTACCGTACCGCCGAAGAGATCTTTGATCCGGTCCAGCGAAATTTGCACTGGATCGTCTTTACCGAACATATCATCATTCGCCCACGTGAAAGCGAATCGCGGAATTCCAGCCGCCAAAAAAGTCATCAGGATTACGTACAGTAGCAACACCCACCAGCGCCAGCGACTCAGCCTTTCCGGCAGAACTTCAAAGTAAAGATTTAGACGTTGTATCATCGAGCCGATGCTTCAATTTTTTATTTTTTTCTTTGGCCGTAGTACATGCACATGTTGCGGATCATAGAGAACACTGTCGCGGAAATTATGTTCAGCAAAAACTCTTCCAACCAGAATTAAAGCGGTACGGCTGATTTTCGATTTTCGCATTTTTTCACGTATGTCAGCCAGTGTTCCGTGAATGAACTGTTGATCCGGCCAAGTCACCCGATAAGCCACCACGACTGGACAATCCTCACCATAATGCGGAATCAGTTCATCCTGCACAAATTTGAGGTTTCGCACCGATAAATGAATGGCCAACGTTGCGCCAATAGCTCCCAGTTTTGAGAGTTCCTCACCTTCCGGCATGGCGGAAGCGTGCATGGTGGTGCGGGTGGCAATGACAGTCTGGCTGATTTCAGGCAAAGTCAATTCCTGTTTTAATTCCGCCGCCGCCGCCGCGTATGCCGAAACTCCGGGAGTAACGTCATAAGGAATTTTAAGCTCATCCAGCCGACGCATTTGTTCTGCAGTCGCTCCGTAAATTGAAGGGTCTCCGGAATGCACACGCGCTACATCTTTACCTGCATCATGCGCAGTTTTGATTTCCGCAATTATTTCATCCAAATTCAGTGGTGCTGTGTCCCGCACCAACGCGCCCTGCGGTGCAAAAGCCACCACTTCCTGTGGAACCAAGGAACCTGCATAAAGGCAAACCTCACATTTTGCGATTAAGTCACGTCCACGAATTGTGATCAAATCCGGCGCTCCGGGTCCTGCTCCGATAAAGTGTACTGTCATTTTATTTCTGATTTATGATTTCTAATTTTAGCCGCTAAGTACGTGAAGACTGCAAAGGAAATTTCTTGTAGTTCTTAGTGTTCTTAGCGGTAATTTTTCTTGTATTTTTTCAGGCTTTGGATTTGTCCGCATAACCACGCGGAGTATAAACCCTGACCTCTCCATTTGGCAGTTGAAGTCGGCGGGTTTGACTTGAGCCTACCAGAACTACCGTTAGCATATCAACTTGAGTTGGGTCCAGATTTTCTAAGGAAACAACTCTCAATTGCTCCTCCTTGCGTCCAAGATTACGTGCCAAAACAACAGGCGTTTCCTTGTGTCTGTGTTTCAGTAAAATTTCCTTCGCCTGAGCCAATTGGGTGGTACGTTTACGCGAAACAGGATTGTAGAAAGCAATCACAAAATCACCTTCGGCTGCGGCACGAATCCGGCGTTCAATCGTTTCCCACGGTGTGAGTAAATCCGAAAGCGAAATTGTACAGAAATCATGACCAAGCGGTGCGCCAATTCTGGCACTCGCCGCCTGCAAAGCAGAAATCCCGGGAGTTGCCTCAACTTGGATGCGCTGCCATTGCGCTGCATAATTCTCATTGCTAACAGAATTTCCAATTGTGTCGGATTTTTCCATGACACTGGAATCTTCTGTATTTCCGGAGGTTTCTTTTGTCCCGGAATCTCCGGCGGTAGCTAACCTTACGGTTTCCTGCAGCTCAAAAACCAGCGTCGCCATTGCGTAAATTCCTGGATCTCCGGATGAAACTAGGGCGACCGTTTTTCCTTGAGCCGCTAATTCCAAAGCATGCCGTACCCGCACTTCTTCCTGTCCCAAATCAAAGTAGTGTAATTTCTGACCGTTGTGCAAATCAGCAATCAAGTCCAGATAAAGTCCGTAACCAACCCAGTCTGTCGCTTTCTGGAGCATTTTTTCAGCTTCCGGAAGTCTCCATTCAGGCGTTCCCGGACCTGTTCCAACGATAAACAAGGTACCTTGCGCACGTCCTATTTTGTTTGGTTCAAGTAAATTATCCGCCTCCGCAAACGCACAAGTTGCTCTACTGGACTTTATTTTTCCTACCAGCAATTTCCCGTTGGCAGCAGAACTTCCGGAAACCGCAACTGCCGCCAGAGCCGCACCTTCGGCTACTCCGTGACAACCGACTTCCTGAAAAACAATTTCCGAAGGATTTTTGAGATACGGAGTTTGCGTTTCTAAAGTCGCTGCATCAAAAAACCGCGCTGGACATTCGATTCCGGAAATTTCGGACAAATATGCTGCTAATGCATGAACCGCAGGTTCATCAGATTTGAGATCAAGCGAAACGACAAGCGCAACTCGTTCAGGAGCAATTTCATTTTCCGCCAATGTTTTCCGAACAAGTGAAATCAACTCTTCCGGCTCTGTACCACGTTCACAACCAACGCCAACCGCAATGTTTTTTGCAGGTAGTTCTGATACCGGACAAAAAACCAAATGTTCGGCATTTCCGGAAATTGGATCCGTACTCAGCGAAATCCGCAGCTTTGCATTTGCTGAAACAGTCAGGCGACTTTCCTGCAACCATTCGTAAAATCCCAGCACGTAATTAGGGGCTTCCGTTTTGTTTTCAGGCAAGAAATCCGGAGTTAAGGTTTTAGTTTCTGGATAAAGTGATACTGCTTCGCCTGCCAAAAGTTCTGCCGTAAACGCTTTCAGGTTTTCCGGATTGACCAGCACAAAACCTTGAGGTGGTTCGTCGAATGCAATGCCAAAACGCAAATCTCCAGCTGTGGTTACGGCTGGCGAGACTCCGATTAATTTACCAATTTTTCGGGCCAGTGTATTTGCTCCGTGATGTCCACCGAGCAGCGGAATAACCGAACTTCCGTCCTCTGCCACCGCAATCAAAGGCGGTTCAGTTTGCTTGTTTTCGAGGCAACCTGCCACTCCGCGAATCAAAATTCCTGAAGCACAAACACCAATAATTGCTCTTCCCTCACTAAACAAAGCAGCAAGATGTTGCATCGCGTCTGTGAAAAAAACGTCAATTTTCGGCGCCGGAACTTTTGACACGGTATCATCAACCAGCGTCTGACCAGTTTCAGAATTAAAACGTTCCGCTTTTCCGTGCAATTCCGCGTTTAAGTGTTTTGCTATTTTCTGAGCAAGTGCTAAGGCACTTTTTCCCAGACAAAAAACTACAATCCTTTGACTCATACGACTCCGGACATGAGGTGACTTTTAATTTTACGCACGAGAATCATGGAAAAATAGGGGACATTTTGGGCTTCAAGATTTTCAATTGGAATAATTTGTTGATTGGGCATGGTAGCGTGCTCCACATAATGCGCACAATGTTCAAGTCTCAGGTGCCGCAGCACCCTCCTGATTTTAGTCAGATGCCGACCTACTTTCATAATTACAGCAGCATCTGTATTTAACAGACGTTGCTCCAAATCTGTCTCTTCCAGAGGTCCTGGTAGAATTGTTAAAACCTCATTACGGGAAACCAGTGGTGTTTTTAAAACTGCAGCACCAGCCATCGGTGAAGAAACTCCTGGAATAATTTCCGTCATGAAACGTTCTGAAAGGCGCTCAAACAAATACATAAATGAACCATAAAAAAAAGGATCACCTTCACAAATTACTGCGACTGTTTTTCCTATGTCCAAGGGAACTTCCAGCAATTTAGCGGCTTGATCGTAGGCTTGCTGCGCGGGAAAAGGAGAAATCGCGATCGGCAGCCGTAAGGGAAGAAATTCAGTTTGGTTTTTTAATAATGGTCGCACAATTTCAAGCGCCAGTCCTTCACCAACTTCGGGTGCAGGATAAGCCAGAATGTCACATTCGTTGATCAAACGATGGGCTTTGAGTGTTAACAATTCAGGATCACCCGGACCTACACCGATTCCATAAAGGATTCCTTTTTGATTCACCACAGAGTCACAGAGAGCACAGAGAGTTTAAAGAATTCTTCTTCTGATTCCATTCTTCAAAAGAGGGACATTAAAATTTATGAGCAAGCCCAATTTCCAACCGCCTAATTTCATATAAGTTAGTAATTGCGCTTCATGGATAGACTCAATTATTGATACTGCTTTAAGTTCAACAACAACGGTATTTGACACCAAGAGGTCTAATCTGTATGCACAATCTAATGGCTTCCCCTTATATTCCAGAGGTAGCGGTAATTGTCTTTCAAATGAGATGTTTCGAGACTCCAACTCTCTACACAAACATTCTTCATATGCAGATTCCATCAGTCCGGGACCAAGTACTTTATGGACTTATATCGCGGCACCGATAATTTGTTCGGAAATTTTATTTAGTTCCATCTCTGAGACCTCTGTGCCTCTGTGGTGAAAAATTTATTTAATATGTTTTAATAACAGCAAGTTGAGTCACAGGACGCAATGTTTTCCAGCTTTGAAATTTTCCAATTTTTTCCACATGCGAGACAGCCAAGCGAGTAAAATCTCCAATTGCAGGGGACTTTCCGGAATTTTCTTTTTGCCATTGGATCAATGTTTGTTCACCTTCGAGAGTTACTGCATTGGCGACTAAACGTCCTCCTGGCTTGAGCGCATTCCAGCAAGTTTCCAGCATGTTTTCAGTAGAAAGTCCACCGCCAATGAAAACCGCATCCGGCGCAGGCAGATCCGCCAAAACCTCAGGTGCTTTTCCGGGAACAATCTGTAGCATTGGTACACCCAATTGAAAAGCATTTTGTTGAATCAGTTTTAAACGAGATTCCGATTTTTCAATTGCGATTGCTTGACAACGCGGATTGCTGCGCATCCATTCAATCGCCACAGAGCCGCAACCTGCACCGACATCCCACAAAACTTGATCCACGACCGGCATCAAACGTGACAGTGTAACCGCCCTGATTTCACGTTTTGTCAGTTGACCGTCATGTAAAAATGCGTCATCCGGAAGCCCCGGAATCCTGGCGAGAAAGTTTGCGTTTGCGTCTGGAATACATTCAAGCGCCATCGCATTCAGCGCGGCTCCTTCCTGGTGAGTCCAGGAATCAGCTTGTCCGGAAAACTGCCTTTCTTTACTTCCGCCTAGATGTTCCAGAACGGTGATTCGGCTTTTGCCAAAACCTCTTGCAGTAAGCAGTTCTGCTGTTTGTTTTGGACTCCCCTCATCTTTATTAAGCACAAGCAATTTTGCACCGGGCTGCACAAACGGATGCAGCATTTCCACCGGACGTCCGTGAATCGTTAACGTCTCAACATCCGGAAGTGACCAACCAACCCGCGAACAAATCAGCGAAAATGTGGTCAAAGCAGGTTTGATCCAGATTTCCTCAATCGGCAAAAGCCGCAGCAACTTAGCCGCGATTCCGTAACACAACGGATCACCACTCGCCATTACCGCAACTTTTTTTCCGGCACTGGATTCAGAGGGACGCCAACTCACGATTTTTGTAACTGCCTCCCGAATCGGCGAAGGCCAGACTATGCGTTCCCCATCCCAGTCATTCGGAATCATTTTCAGGTGTCGCTCACCGCCAAGCACGATTTCGGATTCGTAGAGCAACTCTCTTGAATCGGCTGCTAAATCGTCCCAGCCGTCCTCAGCAATACCTATAACACAAAGCCATTTCTTAGTTATATCAGGCATTTTATCTCTGATTATTGATTCCTTTAGCCACGGATTTGTGTAGTTGATAGTTTATTAAATTTTTCTTAGCCACGGATTTACGCGGATAAAAGCGGATAAAAACGGATAAAAAAAATAGCATTAACTTAGACACCTATTTGCGTAGGTAAAATGGAAAAAAATTTAGCTTTAACTGGGCAATAGATTTGCGCGTATAAAAATACAGTGTTTTTTACAATATTGTTATTCCGTGTTGATCTGTGTTTATCCGTGGCTCAGTTTATAAGTATTTATCCGCTTTTATCCGTGGAAATCCGTGGTTAAATTTCTCCGTGTAATCTGTGGCTATTTTCACTCATCAGTTAATCCGTGTTTTTCCGTGACTCAGTTTATAAGTATTTATCCGTGTTATCCGTGTTATTCCGTGGCTATTTACGCCCATCCGTAGCTGAAAGCCACCTCAAATTTGGGCATCTTTTGCCACAGCGTTAACTGCCGCAGACGCCATTGCGCTCCCTCCGCGGCGTCCGGAAAGAGTCATAAAAGGCACCCTTTTTCTGCATTGCTTTGCGAGCAATTCTTTCGATTCCGCAGCACCGACAAAGCCGACTGGGAAACCAAAAATAACGGCTGGCGGTTCCACACCTTCCGCGAGAATTTCCAGCAGTCTAAATAATGTTGTGGGTGCATTTCCGACTGCTACCACTGCTCCAGCGAGTTGGGGACGCCAAAATTCGACTGCTGCCGCTGAAAGTGTTGTTCCCAATTTTTTGGCTAGCGGAGCGCATTCCGGATGTTTATTCCAGCATAGAACTTCATTGTTTGCAGGCAGACGGGAGCTAATAACTCCTTCCGCCACCATCCGTGCATCACACAAAATAGGAGCACCCTGCTTTAAGGCTTCACGAGCAGAACTGGCCACATCTGGAGAATAAATAATATCCTTGACTATATCCGTCATCCCGCAAGCATGGATCAAGCGCACTGCTATGTTAGCAATATCTTCTGGAAGATTTGATAAATCAGCTTCTCTGCGGATGGTTGCGAAGGATTGATTATAAATTGCTTTCGGATCTCGAAGATAATCCACAGTCATTCGGCACCAGATTTTCCTGAATTTTCTTCCAAAGTATTTGGACCCAAAGGATGATCGGCGTGTGGGTAGGGATGGTGCTCATGCCCGTGATTGTGATCGTGGTCATGTTCATGTTTGTGCGCATGTTCATGTGCATCAGCACCCGCGGAGACAGCTGGTTTTTCTTTGGCACCTGCCAATCCGGTTCCAATACCTTCAACGTGGTGGTGATGACTTTCCTGACGCAGGCCAACTTCATTTTCAAAACCTAAAAACTGCTCGCGGTATTTACACAGCTGACAGTTCATGTTGTTTACACCATTTCTGATTTCTTCCACACGTTCCGCAAAGGCATCCAAAACTAACGGATGATCGTTTAGATAAGAGGCTTTGACGAACTCAATTTCCGGATGTTTGGCTGCTACGATATCTGTATAGTGGTAAATCCTTTTGATTAGCACACCAGTGAATAAAAAATACGGGAACACAATTATTCTCTTGTATCCGAGTCTTGCCGCATGCTCAAGCCCAGGCTCTACTAGCGGGAAAGTCACTCCAGAATACGCTGTTTCTGCCCATCCGAGTCCAAGGCCTTCCCAAAGCATCCTGGTTACTTTAGCAACATTTGAATTTGCATCCGGATCAGAAGCACCCCGTCCGACAACCATCAGCAAGGTTTTTTCACGCGGAATCCTGTCCCCCACTTTTTGCAGAGCTTCTTCGACACGATCACCTGCCGCGCGAATAAGTTTTAGATCAATTCCAAGTTCACGTCCATAAGAAATCGACATCCCTGGATTTTGCGCTTGATAAGCATTGAGTACGGAAGGAATATCATTTTTTGCATGACCTGCCGCAAACAGCATTCCAGGAACAGCGAGTACTTTACGGATGCCCTTCTCACGCAATGCATCGAGACCGTTACGAATCACCGGGGTCGCAAATTCTAAAAATCCCCAATCTGTTTCATATTGTGGAAGACGCTCCTTGATTCCACGCGCAACCGACTGAAATTCATTTACGGCCGCTTCGTCACGGCTTCCGTGTCCACATACCATTACACCAAATTGCTCTTCCATTTTATCTGCTATCTTTCAGGTTAATTTTTTTATGTTTAATCTTAACAGGATTATGCCTGCATGAGTGAAATTTGTCCAATATTTTAAACTTTTTTGTCAACATTACTGGAACAGACTCAACTAACAATGATTAACTGGAATAAAGTTAAAATGCTACACATGACTGTTAATCTTGCTTAAGCATGGATTTATTCCAAATACTATCAAACTCCTGGATTCCCGTGAAACCGAGAATGACAAGTTTTCAGGTATTTAACTACTGTGGCGATCTGCGAAAAAGTCAAAATGCTACAGTTTAAAATTTTCCCAATTGTCGCAGTCCATCATAAACCACGACTGCCACTGAGGAACCTAGATTTAAACTGCGAACCCCTTTTTCCATCATCGGCAAAGTGAAACAGCGTTCCGGAAAACTATCCATCCATGCGTTCGGTAGTCCGGATGTTTCTTTGCCAAAAAACAAATAGTCACCTTCATGCGGATTGATTTTGGTGTAGGGACGTTCATTATGCACCGAAAGAAAATGAAAATTTTCCGGAGAAAGAGTCGCAAAAAAAGCTTCTGCATCAGGAAAATGCTCCCAACTAACCCATTGCCAATAATCTAAACCGGCACGTTTAAGCTGTTTGTCGCTTAAATCAAAACCCAGTTTTCCGAGCAAAATCAAATGACATTTCGTAGCTGCGCATAAGCGGGCAATGTTGCCTGTGTTCGGTGGAATTTGAGGTTCGTAGAGAACAATGTTCAGCGGAGGATTTTTGTGGAGTTGCATTTCGACAAAGCCATTTTTAAAAAATAATATTCCAGAAATCATCTGAAAGGTCAAAAACAAATATTTGTTGCAAATAAGTTTAGCATTTTAAAGCTGACTCTGCACCAAATAAGTCCCTTTTTCAAGACTTGCACAATGTCCATTCCCTGAGTATTTTTTTGACAAAATTTGTCATTAGCATTAAGTAAACTAGCTAAGCTTAGCTAAATCATAAAAAGGAGATTTAAAATGCAAATCAATATGCACGAGGCAAAATCGCAGCTTTCAAGGCTGGGTGAAAGTGTTTGGGCAGGAGAAGAAGTAGTGATTGCGAAAACCGGAAAGCCCTATCTTGATCTGTTGCCGCATCGAGAAAACAGGTACCCTAGAAAACCTGGACGATTGAAAGGGGAAATTAAATTTGCAGATGATTTTGATAACACACCTGATGAAGTTGTGGCAGGGTTTGAGGGAGATTTGTGAGAAAATTATTGCTGGACACTCATACTTTGCTCTGGTGGTTAGCTGATCACCCGCGCATAGGCGTAAAAGCAAAGTCTCTAATTGCGGAACCAAGAAATGCAATCTATGTATGTGCCGTCAGCCATTGGGAAATTTCGATCAATAAATCTTTGGGTAAATTATCTGCTGCCGAAAATTTGGATCAAGTAGTAGGAGAATGGGGCTTTACAAAATTGCCGATTTCCTATTTTCATGGTGATCAAGCTGGTGCGCTACCTAAGCATCACAAAGACCCATTTGATCGAATGTTAATTGCTCAAGCCCAGAGTGAGGGATTAAGCATCATTACAAATGATGAAATATTCTCCTGTTATTCTGTCCAAATAGTAAAGGCTCCCCGGTAAAGAAAAAACTGAATCCTTCGTTTTTTAGCCTTGAAGCGTATTCAGAGTTTATCGCACAAAGAATGAACAATGCCAATCAATTACGATAATATTGAAAATAAATTAAAAGAAGGTCTGAACAAAACACTTGAACAAGCTAAACGCGTTCAAAAT
>Ga0209660_1001694_pt1 | contig 11393 bp, 10 predicted proteins | sample SaaInlV_100m_DNA_2_FD_184659 | JGI IMG/M metagenome (GOLD analysis project Ga0209660, IMG submission 184659) | Marine microbial communities from expanding oxygen minimum zones in the Saanich Inlet - SI072_LV_100m_DNA (SPAdes) (version 2) | ecosystem: Environmental > Aquatic > Marine > Intertidal... | reverse complement strand
ACTTATTCTTCCAATTGCGATGCCACTCTGTTTCATTCTCCCACCAATGGTCATCACACTTCTTCTTGTGCGACCAATGATGTACTTTGATTTCGCCACACTTAGCAACTAGTTCAGAACCACAACAAGGACAAAGTCCTTTGGCTCCTTTGCTAGGTTCAATACGCTCATTATTTGAAAGTGCGAATCTCATAAAAGGATTATAAGTCCAAACTTCGTTTCATGTGTGAGGGGGTGTATATATCTATCTACGATGTCGAGGTGAACCTGAGAACAGTTAAGTATTTGTGCCAGTTCCAGCTACTAACTTAATAACAGTTGGAGCAAGGTTTTCAACTGGACTAACCCATAACTCTTGTAACTTGAGACGAGGGTAGGTGTATTTGGCTATCTCTTTATAACAGTTAACTAAAGTGCAAAATTCATTTTAGTAGAGATAAGCGAACAAGAGTTGCTGCAAATCCAACCGCTGCTGAAACACCATCAATAATAGGAATTTGATGGAATTTTGTTAGTTGGGCGCTAAGATCGGTCATGCCCGCACAACCAAGTACAATAGCTCCTGGCTTGTCTTCCAGTAATGATTTTGATATTTCGTTCGATATCTTTTGTTGAGCATTACTACCTTTTATTTCCAAGTCCAAAACAGGGACTTCACTAGCTCTAACCTTACAACACACAGAGTTTAGGCCGTAGTTAATTAGATTTTCTTCAATTATAGGAATAGAAATTGAGAGTGTTGTAACTACAGAAAATTTAGCACCTAGCATCATTGCAGCATGAAAAGCTGCTTCCCCAATACCAATGATTGGAATATCAATCATTTTTCTTGCCTCTGCTAGCCCGGTATCATCAAAACAACCAATAATAATAGCATCAAAACCTTCATCATTACCTTTTATTATTTCTTCAAACAAGCCAGGTAAGGCAGCAAGACCGTCTTCCCTCCCTTGGATAGAAGCTGGACCATAGATAGGATTTCTAACAACAATCTCAACATCGGGTGAAGCAACAGATTTTCCTGCATCGCCGATTTTCTGTGTCATTGATTGAGTAGTGTTTGGATTAATAATTAAAATACGAATACTCATTTCACCTACCCACCAAGATAAAGTTTTTTTACACGATCATCTTCAAGCAATTCAGCTGAAAGGCCACTTAGCGCAATAGATCCAGTCGCCATTGCATAAGCACGATGTGAAATACTTAATGCCATTCGTGAATTTTGTTCTACCAATAAAACTGAGACTTTTTCATCACGATTAATCTCAACTATTGATCGCGCAATGTCTTGAACCAATTTTGGTGCAATGCCAAGAGAAGGTTCATCAAGTAGTAAAAGTTTTGGTTTCGCCATTAAAGCGCGACCAATGACAAGCATTTGTTGTTCCCCACCGCTTAATGTTCCTGCACTTTGGTAATAACGCTCTTTAAGGCGAGGAAAACGAACTAACACCTTCTCTAGCGTTTGTTTAATTCCCGCTTTATCTGTGCGAGTAAAGGCGCCCATCATTAAATTATCTTTAACCGACAGAAATGGAAAAACACGTCTCCCTTCAGGAACCATGACAACACCTTTTTTCACAATTTCATCCGGACTAGCTCCATCTAAACGCTGTCCTTGATAATAAATTTGACCTTCAGCAAGTGAATTTAGTCCTGTAATAACTCGTAAAATTGAAGATTTACCCGCTCCATTTGCACCAATTAAAGCAACTGTCTCACCCTCGTTAATATGAAGAGATACGCCTTTAAGTGCATAAACATGATCATAATAAAGTTTTACGTCTTCAAAATTTAATATTTGTGTCGTCATTTTAGATTCTTATAATCCAATAGAGTCATCTTCACTACCGAGATACGCCTCGATAACAATTTTATTTTCCTGAATTTCTTTAGGTGTTCCTTCTGCTATTAATTCACCAAAATTAAGGACTACGATTCTGTCTGAAATTTTCATAACAGCTGACATATCGTGCTCAACCAATAGAACAGTAACGTTACGATCTCGAACGTTACTTACAAGATCAACCATGTGCATTGTTTCATCGTGATTCATGCCAGCAAATGGCTCATCCAGTAATAATATTTTTGGGTTTGTAGCCAAGCCAATTGCAATACCCAAAGTTCTCAAGTGCCCTTGTGGTAGGGTGCTAGCTAACTCGTTACCAATATCAGTTATACTTAAAAATTCTAAGAGCTCGTCTGCAGAACGAGTAAATTCACGCTCATCATTTCTTGCAGTTGAAGAGCCTATAAAAAAACCGAAGAGATTTGAATTAGAACGAAGGTGGTGAGATATAATTATATTATCTCGCACTGTCATTGTTTTAAATATAGTCGTTTCTTGAAAAGTTCGAACTACTCCCATTCTTGCAGCTATATGAGGTGCAAGATTCGAAATACGTTTACCTTCAAATAAAACTTCTCCTGAAGTGGTTTTCATGAAAGAGGAAATCATTTTAAACAAGGTGGATTTACCTGCACCATTTGGCCCAATAATCGATAATATTTCTTGTTTATTTACTTTAAACGAAATATCGTTGTTTGCTATTAAACCACCAAATTTCTTGGTCACATTGTTAATTTCTAATATAGTGCTCACTTTATTTCTCTTTTGTTACTTTTATTAAATATTCGAAGACTTAGTAAACCATTTGGAAGTACTAAAATTAAGGCGATAATAATTGAAGAGTATATGAGTAATTGGTACTTTCCAGTAGTAAAAAGTAAATCCCAACCAAAATAAATAAATAAAGTACCTATCATTGGACCAAAAACATAACCCATCCCGCCTACGAAAACATTTAGCATAAAGTTAATTGAGTCTGCTACCTGGAAAGTTGTTGGGTATACAGATTGTGAGATAGAAACAAAGATGGCACCACCAATTCCACCTAGAAATGATGAGATAGAATAAGCAATAATACGAAGTATTGTGATATTAACCCCTATAGAAGAAGCCAATTCTTCATTTTGCTGCAGTGATCTACACAAATGACCAATTCTTGAGTTAACTAATCGATACATGCCTGCAAAAACAAAAATCATTAAAATAACAGCCACATAGTAAAAAGCCAGCTTTACATTAGCCAATGTAGAGAAGTCAGGAATGATAATAATTCCAAATATTGATAGCTCACCAGGAAGGGCTATAGAAGAAATCCCTTTGGCACCATTTGTAATAGGTAAAGACATTGCTGTTAATTTTGCAACTTCAGTCAGAACCAATGTTATCATGGCAAAGTAAACACCACGTAAGCGTAAAATTGAAGCTCCAATTAACATACTAACAAAAGAACAAAACAATCCAGCAATGGGTACGCTCAACCAAAAAGAAACGTCATATTTTGTAACTAATATTGCAACTACATAACCACCCGCCAATGCATAAGCACCTTGGCCAATATTTATTCGTCCAATATAAAATGTTAGCCACACTCCAGAACTAGCGATAGAAAGTAGGGCAACGGAAGTTAACGTGTAATAATAATCCCAACGACCCGATATTTCAATCAACCATGGAACTATGCCTAGTATAGTTACAAGGAAAATAAAAAAATAGATGAGTTTTGATGCTTTAGTCAAAATATTAACCCCATGGTTTTCCCATCAAGCCTTGAGGCCTAATAGATAAGAAAATCATCAATGAAACAAAAATCAACAAGTAAGTCATATCTCCATAGGCAACAAGCACAGTAAGTCCAATAGACTCAAGCATTCCTAAAATAAATCCTCCTGCAATAGCACCTGAAATAACACCGGCGCCGCCGATCATAACCATCATAAATGCCTTAATAGAGATCGGACCACCTATTCCTGAATTAACACCAACGATAGAAACAAGTAAACCGCCAGCAATACCAGCAAGCATAGCTCCTAATGCAAAGCCAAGCATTGAGTATCGCGTCACATTTACGCCCATTAGTTGGGCAGCTACTTTATCCTGCGCTAAAGCTCTCATAGCTCGACCAGGCTTCGAATATTGCATAAAAAGAATAAAAGTAACAATAAAAGTAATTGCCAAGACACCAATTAAAATTCTATCGTACGGCATAATAATTAAAAAATCCCAATTCATAACACCGTCAATAATTTTTGGGACTCCACGCTGCTTTTCTCCAAATAATAACAAAATAACCGCATCTAAAAAAAACGCTAGCCCAGCTGCAAGAAGCATACTACTTTCTTCTCGTTCAGAATTTTTAAGAACTGGTCGAAAAAGAAATTTTTCTACTAAAGCTCCTACGATTGCAAGTGTTACAGCCGAAGCTAAAATAGCAACAACAAAAGGCATTTCAAATTGCCCGTAAACTGTGTACGTGACAAAACCACCTAAAACATACATTTGCCCATGGGCAAAGTTAAGTACATTCATTAAGGCAAAAATTAATGTTAAGCCAAGTGCAATTAACGCGTATTGGGCTCCTAAATAAACTCCATTAGTTAATACTTGTTCCATATTTTTTCCGTCAAATTAAAACTATAAAGGCAACCATTTTCCTTTACAAGTAAATAAAAAAAGACCAGCAACAACGTTACTGGTCTAATTATTATAAATGTATTATTTGTTTAAAAACTAATCAACCTCTGCAACAAATAATGTTTCAAATTTACCATTATTGTAAACATTTACCACAAGTGGAATAGAAATTTGACGCTTTTGTCCAAACGAAGACATTCCGACATATCTCAACACTCTGTCACCCTTTAAGTAAGGATTTGGAGCTGTAAATGTTTCCATTGTGTTTTTGAATTCGTCAACATTATTAATTGCTGCCGGATTAGCTTTCAAAGTTGCAATGATATATTCAAGTGCGTAAACTTTTGTGTTTGACTCATCATTATATTCACCAAACATTTCTATATAACGCGTAACAAACTCGTCCATTTCAGCACTTTTAATTTCAGGCGTCGAAGCACCACCAACTGAAATAAATCCATTTGCCAAATCTCCAGCACCGTCCATCAAAACTTGAGCATCTTGACCTGTTTCAGTAGAAATCAAACCTTTAAACCCAAGCTCTCTCGCAGAACGGATAAGTTGTGGGGCATTTGCAGGCGCTACACCTGATAATACCAAAAGGTCTGGTTGCAACTTAACAATAGGAACAATAACAGGCATAAAGTCAGTAGTGTCTACCTGGTAAGTTACTGTTTTTGAAACGACGTTTAAGCCTAATAATTCTGCAGCAGCAACACCACCTTCACGTTGACTAAGTGGATCAGATTCATTTGCAGCAATAAATGCTACTGTTTTAACACCTTTATTGTCTTTTAAGTATTTATAAATCGCTGGTCCTGATTGGTAATTAGCAACCATGCCAAGAATTGCATTTGAGGCTGGTTTTGTATAAAGTGATTTAGGAAAAGCGTACGGAAAATACATAATGTTTTGCTGTTCTGCAACAGGCCGAACAGCTGCAGCACCATCGTCAACATTAGGGCCAACAACATAATGAATTCCTTGTTGAGCCATCTTTTCCATTCCTGCAATTGCTCGCTTAGGGTCTTTCTGATCATCAAATGACACAATATTAATGTCATAGGTTGTATCACCTATTTTAACGCCGCCAGCATCATTTATTAACGACGCTCCTGCTTCCATTGAACGTTGATTTGAAATCCCCCAGGATGCTGCAGGTCCACTAGTTACGCCGACAAAGCCAATGTCCAAAACTGGATTTACAGCTAACACACTCGTACAAATACTCAGTAAAAAAGCGACTACTGGTAAAAGTTTTATATTTTTTTTCATAATAATTCTCCTTTTATTAATTTTATTTTCCATGACTCGATGAATACTGTCATTTTAATTGTTAATAATTATTATCACCTTACAAACTATTCCGCCTGTTAGTTAATTTGAGTTAAACCTAATGCTGATACATCAAAAATGAATTTTATTAGTAATTAAATACTAACCAAATATTAACTACTTTACTTTACATTCATATTTAGAATTATTCAATCATCACTTTATAATATTTAATGATATTTCATTATAAAAGCTACAAAACACTGGTTTATGAACTACAAAAAGGTATTTTTAATGATTTTTAGAGATTTGTTATTCGATTAGAAGACAGGTTTGCAATATTTATGATATTTTACAAATCTGTATCTAGAGCTTATAGGGGGTGCTTAGAAACTTAAAGCCTGATCCATGCACGGTGCGTATGGGTGAGCTAATGTCTAGCTGTAGATAAGATATTTTTTTACGAACTCTTTGTACAATGGCATCTAATGAGTTTGACAACGGAACATCTTCATAGCCAAGTGATTTCATCAAATCAGATCGATATACAATAGCGCTATTCGCTTTATAAATTTTATTAATAAAGATATCTTCTTTAGTTGTTAAAGCTACATGCCGGCCATTGGGCGCAGTGAGAGTTTGTTCATCGTGGTTGTAGGTCCACAATGGTTTTTGCGTTTGATCAGAGGCGCTTGCAGGGTTTAGATGCTGCGCTAGATTGTTAATTGACATACCCAATTCAATACAGTCAAACGGTTTAGTGATGTAGATATCACATCTGTGTTGGTAACCAAGTGCGCGTTGCTCTGGGGAGGTTTTCGCACTCATAATAACAACGCCAATATCGTTATTTATGTTTTTGATGTAGTCAACCAAATCCATGCCATCACCATCTGGCAGGCCTAGATCGATAATAACTATATCAAATGAATCGCTACCAAAGGCTTTATAAAAATCTAGAATATTGCTCACCGCAGTTGGCAAAAAATGATGATGCTCTAAACATTCAATTACAATAGATTGCAATGTTAGATCATCTTCTACGATTAAAACTTTAAGAGTATTTGACGGCATATGCATGGTTTTTAATTGTACAGGGGCTAAGTTAGTTAAAAATGCCCAATAACTGATTAGGCATTTTGAACAATCGGAGGGGCGGCGTTAAACTGCACTACTACTTGAGTGCCTTTATTTAACTCACTATTTACCCGAATGCTGGCTTGATGTTGCTTAAGAATTTTGTCAACAATATACAGCCCCACCCCACCGCCTTTAATTTTATTACTGGTGTCCGGTCTAAAATGCTTTGTAAAGATTTGCGCTTGCTCAAATTTGCTAATGCCAATACCTTGGTCGGTAATGGTGAGCTCGTAATCATTGAGCTCTACTATTACTTCGTTGTGATCTTTAGAATACTTAATGGCGTTGCTGATTAAATTAGTCACAGCAATTTTTATCAGTCCTTTATCGCCTGATAATTCTACACCCACTCTTGACGCAGGTCGTTGTGACGTTTTTACATTTGTAACGAACTCAATGTCTCTTTTTGGGTTAAGTGCTCTTTGCTCATCAATGGATTTTTCAATGACGTCATGTAACTTAAAACTCTCAACATTAGGCTTAAGCATGGCTGTTTCTATATCAACTTTTGATTTGCCTGTGTGAAGGATTGATTCTAATCGATCACTGGCATTGATAATAGAGCTTGCACGCTTTAGCAATTTGTCTTTTGATCCTCCTGATTTTATTCTAATGAGCTCTGCCTCTCCTCGAATGATGGACAGTGGTGTGCGGTACTCGTGGGTGATCATATCAAAAAAACTAAGCTGATTCTTTTGCATTTCTTGCATTAAACTAAGTGCCTTTTTTGCCTCATTTTTAGAATGTTCAAGCTTTAAATTTAATACCTGCAGATGTCTAATAAAAACACCAATCATCATAAAAGATATGCTTGAAGCAATAATGAATGAATTAAGTTGAAACAATTCCTGGTGGATATTGTCAGACATAAAAATATGAGCGCCAGTTGATACGAGAAATTGCGCAACAACAGACAACACAAAAGATGTGATTGCTGCACCAACAACATTGAATGCAATAATTATAGATACATTAATAATAATTAATAACGGAATGATGTAGAAAGGATAAGCTGATAAATTGACTAAAGCTAAGTAATAAACAATACTCAAAATGAATATTGCTATCAATACTTGTAATTGTTGTTTTACTGTTGAAGACGACCATAAAACTAGAATAAGTGGTGTTAACAATATTTGTGCAATGGTATTACCCGCCCACCAATAAGAAAATACGGTTAAATAATTCTCACTACTGAGACCCTCAAAGCTGCTGAGGGCTACCACACCCATTGCTGCGCTAAATGGTTGCAAGACTAATGCGATAACACTAATAAATATTAGGTAGTTTTGTATCGTGTACTCAGTGATATCAAATTTAATTTTATGAAAAATCCAATAGGCGATCAATATCTCAACAGAATTACTCAACGAGATAAGTATCGCAGATGATAAAGATAAATCCGATGTTAATGCTAACGCAAGTTGGCCGATAAACACACCAGGAATAATCCTGGCACCATAGATCAGAACAAACGCAAGTGCAATACCTTCGGGTAAGAAAATAGAGCTGGTTACCACCCCGAACGAAACGACATACGAAAATGATAATTTACCCAATAAGAAATACAGGATTGCCAGAGAGATGACTTGTGTGGTATTCTTAATATTGCTAATCATTGGTGTAGTTTGAATTGGCATTCGAAAAGTTTTCTGTAGATGAGCTGGCAGTAGATGAAGATGCTTGTTCACTGCCACCACCACAGTTGAATACAAAATAAGTACCATCATCAGAAACACTCTTAACTGGCTCACTACCATCAGGACAAGAACCCGCAAAACCTTGAGCTGAGAAGAAGGATAGGATTAAGAGTAGAAGAAGCTTCTTCATACTATGATTGTATATCAATTTAACCTAAAGTCCAAATTTCGTTTGATGTGTGAGGGAGGGAGTGTATTTCTATTCACGATGTCGACGAGCCTCCCCCCCCCGTACCTTCAAAGTCAGTATATATATGCGAGGGATGGTACTTTTTTCATAGTATTTATCTAAACCATCGGTTATATACACTTCAAACCAACGGTTACTAGTCACTATGTATTTAATTGTTATTATTTATCTAATTATTTGGACTTAAGCGAAGTGTAGAAAGGGGGTGTTTTTTAGTCCAATTGTGTACTGAGTGTGTACTGGAGCAATATTTAGATTTAAGTGAAATGGCTTAAACCCTTATGGGATATGGTGGTTATGGGTGGACTTGAACCACCGACCCCAGCATTATGAATGCTGTGCTCTAACCAGCTGAGCTACATAACCAAAAAGAGCGCCTATTATCGAAATTTTTAACTCAAAAGTCAAGCTAATTAACAAATTAGAACAATATTGTTATCATTCTAAGAGTGTGAACTGCATTTCGATATAAAATTTGAATATTAATACTAATAATTCTTAACTAAATGACAATTAAAGTTCTAAAAGTAGCACTGACTGGAGGGATTGCTTCTGGAAAAAGTTTAGTAAGTGATTTACTTGAAATCCATGGCTGCCATATTGTCGATCTAGATGTAATATCTCGTGAGGTTGTATTGCCAGGCACTAAAGGACTTCAAGAGCTCGTAGAATCTTTTGGTGATTCAATACTTTTGAATGATGGGTCTCTTGATCGGAAAAATCTTAGGGATGTTCTTTATAAAAAAGGAAGAAATAGAGCCAAAATTGAACAAATATTACACCCTAAAATACATCAAAAAATGAAGTCTTCTATGGAAAGTTTTCATGAAGGAGTTATAGTTGTAGTCATCCCTCTATTAGTTGAAAAAGAATTATGGGGGCCATTTGATAGGGCTGTCGTCGTAGACTGTGAAGTTGAAGCACAAATAAACCGACTCTCAGCAAGGGAGGAAGTTGATAGTGAAAAAGCAAAAACCATGTTAATGACCCAGGCTAGCAGAGAGCAACGCTTTCAATTAAATAAACACCTTCCCACCGATATTATTGAAAATAATTCACAAATAAGCGACCTTAAAGAAGAAGTAGAAAAGCTCAGCCAAAAACTGTTTGCTCTTATTTGACTCTTAAATATTAAAAGAACTACTCGTTACGAATGAGCGGGTAAACCTTCGGGCTAAAGATGCTTCGATTTGCTAGTAGTATAAAAACAAACGAGACTAAGGCAGTTGATAACAAAATCCAAAGGGTTAGTCCAAAGTCAAATTGCCAAGTAAGCTGCAATGCGTTCTCTACAACTAGGTAAGAGCTTATAACTGCAACAGAGGTAGCAAAAAATATTAATGTGCCATAAATAATTGCAAACTCCATTGTCATCGCCTTAAGTATCGTTGGAAAGTCAACTCCCAAGATTTTGTAGATCAAGTTATTGTATCGCCTGAATGTTGTTTGGACCATTACAGCACTGACAATTACAATTAATCCAATAATAATAACAATTAGTGATATCACTGTCACTGCTATAAATATTTTATTTAGCACACCACTCACCTGAGATAGGATTCTATCAATCTTTATTGCAGATACATTTGGGAATCGATCAACAACTGCTTCTAGGATTTCACTTGAAGGTAATTCGGACTTTAGAGTTCCTACATATTCATATGGAAGCTTATTTGCAAAAGCCTTATTAATGATAATTGCAAAATTAATTGAGATATCTCTATAGTCAACCTCTCTAAAGTTTTTAACAATACCCGTTACATCTCTACCAAGTAGATTTAGAGTAATCTTATCATTGATTTTCATACCCAGATCGTAGGCCGCTCTGCTATCCATTGATATAAACATCTCATCCTCGTTTCCGGGCTCCCACCACTCGCCCTCTACAATAGGGTTATCTGGTTTTGGTTTTTCTGACCAAGAAATTCTCCTGTCGCCCCTAACAACCCATGCCGACCTGTTGTTCTGAGAGACGATTTCTTCTATAGGGATGCCATTTAGTGAAATAAATGAAGCGCTCGCCATTGGACTAAATTTTAGCTCTACGTCAGGATCAACGCCCTTAATAAAGGACTGCAGATCATCTTGAATATCTTTATCAATACTCACAAAAAATAAATCAGGGGCCATAGATGGAATGCTATCTGAAATCTCTTGTTTTAGGTTGTTTGCCACGAAGCTCAGCGTAAGCAGCAATGTTAAACCGATACCTAACGAGATTGTCATAATAGGTGCTAGAGACTTCTTAGACACAATATTTCTATAAGCAATTCTATAGCTATTGCTTGAAAACTTATAAGAACTTCTTATCAACCTAATTAATAATTTTGACACGCCATAAAAAATAAGCATAGTGATAAAGAAAGTCAAAAAATATAAAATTGTATAAAACTTTTGTTCAGTTTGAAAAACAAAGTAAGCCGTCAGAATCACAGCTAAAACACTCAACAAAGTAATATTCTTCCAAGAAAAATTTAGGCTTACAGGCTGAAAAGTATTTCGAAATAAAGAGGCTGCTTTTATCTCACTTATTGAGTACAGTGAAGGAATAGAAAAAATTAAAACAACCAAAAGCCCAATGAAGAGAATATTGAGATAGCCAATC
>Ga0209660_1001693_pt1 | contig 11413 bp, 7 predicted proteins | sample SaaInlV_100m_DNA_2_FD_184659 | JGI IMG/M metagenome (GOLD analysis project Ga0209660, IMG submission 184659) | Marine microbial communities from expanding oxygen minimum zones in the Saanich Inlet - SI072_LV_100m_DNA (SPAdes) (version 2) | ecosystem: Environmental > Aquatic > Marine > Intertidal... | reverse complement strand
GCTTAGGCCAGTTTAGCTCAGTTGGTAGAGCACTCGATTTGTAATCGAACGGTCGTCGGTTCGAGTCCGACAACTGGCTCCATTTTCCCCAACCTCCAACGTTCGCCACGACGCTTCGCCAAAGCGGTGGCTACCCTAAACCACATGTCCTCAGGTGCGCCGGGCATGTCGCTCCTGCTCATTTGTGTTTGAATAGTTGCACGGGTACTCATCTCGATTCCTTGCTACAATACACGATCATAATGGTCGACACCGGCGACTTTGAGTCCATCCGCAAATTCACCCCGCAGGACGCCACCACCAATCCCAGCATCATTCTAAAGGCTGCGCAAATGTCCGAGTATGAGGCGCTCGTCGACAAGGTTCTCGCTGAAGCCAACGAGGAAGCCGGCAGTGCCGATGTCATAGCCGTCACCCTCGACAAGTTCGCTATCCTCTTTGGCCTCGAGATACTAAAAATCGTCCCCGGTCGCGTGAGTACCGAGGTTGACGCCCGCCTGAGTTTCAACCCGAGATCATGCTCGCCAAGGCGTGATCGCTCATCGCTCGATACAAAAAGAACTGTATTGACCGCGATCGCATCCTCATCAAAACCGCCGCCACGTGGGAAGGCATCCGCGCAGCCGAGGAATTGGAAAAAGAAGGCATCCCCTGCTATCTCACAGTGCTCTTCTCCTTCTCCCAAGCCGTCGCGTGTGCCGAGGCCGGCGTGCAGCTTATCTCTCTCTTCGTCGGCGCATTATGAACTGGCACAAAGCCAAGACCGGCAACGAGTACGCCCCCGCCGAAGACCCCCGCGTGCAGTCGGTCACTGCCATTTATAACTACCACAAAAAATTCGACTACGCCACCGAAGTGATGGGCGCGAGCTTCCGCAACAACGGCGAAAGCACCGAACTCGCCGGTTGCGACCTGCTCACTATCAGCCCCAATCTCCTCGAGGAACTGCAGGAAACCAAAGGCTACCCCTCCCGCAAGTTCACCGAGAAAACCGCCAACGTGAGCGGCGCAGAAAAAATCTCCCTAACGAAATATCCTTCCGTTGGGAGTTGAATGAAGCCCCCTGCACAACCGAAAAACTAGCCGAAAGAATCCGCCGATTTGCAGCCGACACCGTAAAACTCGAATAACCCCTCACCGAAAAGCTCGAACTCCAACCCGCTTAACGCCCGGCGAAATCCCTCGTGATGTTTTCAGAAAATAAACCCTGAACATCCTGCCCCTCATTCTCCCTTCCCGGGCTTCTCCGGCAAAGCCACCTGTCGACTACCGCGCAGGTAGGCGACGAGATCGCGCAATTCATCCTCCTTCAACGCCAGCACCAGCCCTTCGGGCATCATCGAAAAATTCTGCGGGTCAATCGCCGCCACGTCGCGCTTGGCCACGGTCACCACTTCGGCCGGAGTGGCGATGGTCACCGACTGGCCTCCACTGCGGTGAATGACGCCGACCAAAACACGGTTATCTTTCGTGCGCAAAATCGTCGTGCGATAGTCATTCGGAATCTCCGCGTTGGGATCGAGGATGTTTGTGATCAAATAATCGAGGTTGTTGCGGTTCGACCCCGTAATGTCTGGCCCAATCTCGCCGCCTTCGCCGTAGAGTTTGTGGCACTGCGCGCAGGTGCGCTGGAAGACCGAGCGCCCACGCGGCAAATTGTCCGGCCGGTCCACTTTCGTCTCCAGCAACTTTTTGTACTTCGCAATCTCCGCCAGCTTCGCCGCCGGCGTGGAACGGCTCACGCCCCAAACCTTATCGAGAGTCGCGTTGATGCCCTTCACGCGGTGCGCGCGTAATTGCCGCACGATGTCCGCCGGCAACTCATTCGCCTTCACCGTGCCCCGCGTCACCGCCGCCATCAGGGCCTTGGCAAAACTCACCCGCGAGGCCAGCGTTGTCAGCGCGTCGCGTTTACCCGCCGCGTCCAGTTTCGCATAAATTCTCAAAATGGACGACGACGTCTTGAGATCCTCAAACGCCCCCAACCCCCGCAACGCATCCCGCCGCAGCGCTTTCTCCCGCAGCAACCCCCGCAACACCTCCGGCAACGCCCTGTCCCGCGCCGCCAGCAACGCCGCCAATGCCTTTTGTCGATCCGCTAGATTCGCCTTTCCATCCACCAAGACCTTCCGCAAGGCATCCAGCGCAGCCTTGCTCCCAAACGTCAGCGATAGCGTCTGCACCAACTGCTGCACCTCCGCATTCGAACTTTTGGCCAGCTTGGGTGCGATTTCCTTCCAGCCTTTCGGCATCTTGATATTGCGCTGCCCCTTCAACGCCGCGCTGATGCCCTTGAGAATATCCAGGTGGAACGCCGGATCATCCACTTCTTTGAGCACCCCCACCAACGCCGACAACGCCTCCGCATCCTGCGCACGCAGCGGGTTTGGGAGCGACAACGCAAAGGCGAGCAAGAAAAACAGAACCCGTTTCATGCGCCGCGATTATTCCTTTTTGCCAGCGGCGCGTCCAGTCGCCATCCGGCGCGTGATGAATTGGCGCACCTTGGGGATTTGACAGGCATTCAGCAGTTTCACCGCGGAGACGCGGTCGGCGGCCACGACTGGCTCGGTGGCGTACCAATACATGAGTGGTAGATTTTGGTCATCCTTGTCCTCCGTGTGAGCGAGTAAATGTGCGAGCACCGGCACACGCTGCTTCAGCAGCAAACGCTGCATTGCACTGGCGAGATACAAGCGCACGAGGGGGGATTTGTCCTCATGCGCCATTCGCGCGAATTCCGCACGAGCTACCTCAGATGGTTTTCTGTTTTCGCAAAGTAACTGAATGGCCCATGCTCGAAGGTGTTCGCTTGAGTCCTGAAGCAATCCTTCGAGTTTCTTCTCATCCAAATTACCCGTCACCTGCAAGGTCCACAGCGCTCGCAGCCGCAGGGGCACGGACCGGTTGGACTTCAGAGCATTTGCCAGCACCGACGTGTTGGCCTGCCGCTCCTGCAGGACACGCCGCGCGTGGCGGGCGAACCATTCATTGGGATGCGATTGCAGCTTCACCAATTCCAGAATATTTAACTTGCCAATGTCCCCCTTCCACGGCTTCGGTTTACCAAAGGTGATTTTGTAAATTCGGCCGGTGTGTTTTTGGGTGTTGCGGGTGTGGTGGCATTCGCCGGTGTCGGAGAAATCGCTGACGTACACGCCGCCGGCGGGGCCGTACGCCAGCGTAACACCCACGAACCACGGGTCGCGCGCGCGCATCACGTCCGGCGCATGGCTGGCGGCGTAGCCGCTGCCCTTGCGAGCAAGGCGATCGTGGTTGATTCGCCGGCCGTGGATGTTGTTCATAAAAACATCACCGCGATATTTGGCCGGCCAATTGTCGCCCAGATAAATCATCGTGCCACTGTGGGCGTGGCCGCCGCCGGCTGCGTCCTCCTCCGGCGTGCCGATGCCCGCTCGGATGATCTTCGTGTTCGTAAAATGTAAGTGATCCGCGATGGTAGGGATGCGCTCGTAGGCAAACCGCCCGGTCGGCCGATTGCGCGCGGGCTCGTAATACGCGCCTTGGATAATGTGAAACAAATGCGGGTTCACGCAGTTGCAAACAAAAGCGTGGCCGTACTCGTTCCAGTCGACGCCCCACGGATTGGTAGTGCCGATGGCGAACGGCTCCCACACATGCCGCACCGGATGATACCGCCACACCCCACCCTCAAACCGTCGCCGCTTTTCCTTCGGTATCCCCGGCTTACCCGGCAGCGACCAGTTCGTAATCCCGTGCGTGCCGTACAACCACCCGTCCGGCCCCCACGCAAACCCGTTGGCGATGGTGTGCGAATTGGCGTGCGTGCCAAAGCCATCGAGCAACACCACCGGCTCGCCATCCGGCACCCCGTCGTAATCCTTGTCCGGAATGAAATAAAAATTCGGAATCGACATCACCCACACTCCGCCGAACCCCACCTCAATCCCGCTCACGTACTCTAGCTTATCGTAGAAAACGATGCGCTTGTCGTGGGTGCCATCGCCATCTGTATCCTCAAGGATGATGATGCGGTCATTCTTGCCCGCCTTTTTGACTGGGTAATTATTCGCCTCAGCCACCCACAGCCGTCCGCGATCATCGATGCAGAAACCGATCGGCTGCTTGATGCCCGGCTCAGCGGCAAAGAGCGTCACATTGAACCCCTTGGGCACCCGCATCGTCTTCGCGGCCTCCAATGGCGCGAACGGTTTCCCAATAATCGGTTGCGGGTTCTTTTTCGCGGCGTGAAGGTTAAACGCGACCAACAACAAGAGTGATGGAAGAAATCTCATTGTTTGGACGCCAATCGACGGGTGATGAATTGGCGCACCTTGGGAATTTTGGTCTTGGATAGCAAAACAATCGCGGCTGTCTTGTCCGCAGTCACCACTGGCTCGGTGGCGTACCAGTAGAGGTGCGGGAGGTTGGGGTCGGTGGCATCCTCGGCGTGGGACAGAAGGCCAGTGAGCACTTCGGCGCGCTGGGCCACGGGGGTACGGGTCATGGCGCTGGCGAGGTACATGCGCACGATGGGCGATTTGTCTTCGCGAGCCATCCGGGCGAATTCACCGCGCGCGGCGGCGCTTGGCTTTTTACTTTCGCACAGCAACTGGATGGCCCAAGCGCGCAGCATTGCGTCACGGTCCTTCAGCAAGGCGAGCAAGTCAGCCTCGTTCAGGCCACTGATACCGTGCAGGCACCATAGGGCGCGTAGGCGCAGGGCGGTGGTTTTGCCCTTTGCGAGTTGGGTTTTGAGGATGGCATCGACCTTAGCAAAGTCCTGAGGCAATCCGTTCTGCTTGGCCAAGCGCTCCTGAAGAGCGCGGCGGGCGTGGCGGGCTTGCCATTCGTTGGGGTGGGACTGCAGCTGGGCGAGCTCCATGTGCGTGCGCTTGGCCAAGTCCACGGTCGTTCGTTTTTCGTTTTGGTAAACGACCTTGAACACGCGGCCGTTGGAGCGGTCGTGGCTGTCGGGCTCGCGGCTGTGGCACTGGTTTTTGTCGTACCAATCTATGAGGTAGACGCTGCCGTCCTGGTCGTAGCGCAGGTTGATGATTTGACTCCAGCGGTCATTGAACTGCACGAAGTCCGCGCCGTGACTGGCGACGTAGCCGCTGCCCCGTGGCTTGAGAATGTCCATGTTGATGCGCGCGCCGTGGATGTTGTTCATGAAGGCTTGGCCGCGGTACTGGGCCGGCCAGCTGTCGCCGAGGTAAATCATCAGGCCCGCGTGGGCGTGGCCACCGCCAGCGGCTCCGGTGGCGTAGGGCACGCCGGGGGTTTTACCCCAGTGCGCGTGGTCGCGGATGTTGCCGGCGTAATGCAAATGGTTGGCGATGGTTTTGATGTCGTCGTAGGTATGCTTGTTAAAATGCTGGCCGCCCTGCCGCTGGTAGCGGCCGCCTTGTATCATGTGGAAAAAATGCGGGATGACGCAGGCCTCGATGAAGCATTGGCCGTGCGCGTTAAAGTCCACGCCCCACGGGTTGCTGGTGCCCTGCGCGAAGGCCTCGAAAATGTGCCGCGTGGGATGGTAGCGCCACACGCCAGCGTTGAAGGGCACGCGCTCGGCATCGGCCGTGTCGGGTTTGCCGACCTTGCTGTGCGTGAACACGCCGTGGCAACCGTAGAGCCAGCCGTCCGGCCCCCAGATGAAACTGTTGAGCGTCTCATGCGTGTCCTGATAACCCCACCCATCGAGCAGGGTTTGCGGCTTGCTGTCAGGCCGGTCGTCGCCGTCGTGATCAGGGATGAACATAAAATTTGGTGCCGCGCCCACCCACACGCCGCCGAAGCCGACCTCCAACCCGCTCACGAGATTGAGACCCTCGATGAAAACCTTGCGTTTATCAAACTTGTGGTCGCCGTTGGTGTCCTCGAGAATGATGATGCGATCGCGCGCCTTGTCGCCCGGTTGGCGGTGCGGATAACTGTACGCCTCAGCCACCCACATGCGGCCACGATGGTCGAGGGTAAAGGCGATGGGTTGCATCACGTCCGGCTCTGCCGCGCTGGCAATGGCGCTAAAGCCCGGCGGCAGTTTCATCGCCTTGGCGGCAATCTCGGCGGTGGCGCCCTCGAGCAGTGGTTTTTCAAATACCAACGGCTTCGGTGGCTGCACGGCGTTGGCGAACTGTGGCCGCTTGGCGTAAAATCTGAAGTCGTCGAAATTCACATGGCCATAGCCACCCGTGTGATCGTCAACGACGCGAATAAAAATGGATTTACCCGCGTGCGCACGAAGATCCACCACCACTGGCCGCATCGTTTCGCTATTGCGCCCGCTCATTTTGAAAAACACCTGTCCACTGTCCGCGCGAACCAACTCCACGCGAGTCTCCTTGTGGCTGCCACCCCCAATGCGAAACGCCGCAAAGGGATACGTCACCTGAAACACCGCCGAGGTCAGCGTGCCTGTAGGGGTATCAAAAAGTTTCTCGTATCCCCCCAGCCAGAAACCCCCTTGCGGCTTGGCCATCTTGCCTTCGCCGAACTTTCGCTTGGGGTCAATTTCGCCCGCAATAGGTTGACCGACGAAGGCTTTGCCCTTGGTCGTCCAATCTGCGAGCGTGCCTTTTTCAAAATCGAGATTGAGCGATTGGTCATCCCCCCCCTTCGGCAAAACGCCCTTGGGCAATGCTGGCGGCGTGTACGGCCTCGGCTGAGCTTTATCGTACTCGGCGGCGCTGACTTTGCGTGCAGCGTGCAACAACACGTGTGTGCCCTTCATCCCGGCAGACACGATGTCCGGCAAGCCGTCGCCGTTGACGTCGCCGATGGACACCTGCCGGCCGAGACCCGAATCGGTGTCGGCTCGCTGCGGCACGAAGTCGACACCATCTTTGCTGCGCACAAGTTTGAACCAATAAACCACCGCACCCGCATCCCATTGCGGCGACTGTTTGTGATGCGACCAGTAGGTCTTGCCTGTGACGATGTCCTTCAACCCGTCGCCGTCCATGTCGTGCAGACCGGTCGCGTGCAGTTCACTGAATACGACGCCGTATTTGTTCTCGCCCCGCGTGCTGCCCATGATGAGATGTTTTTTAAATGTGATGCCACCGCCATCGCCTTCGGCCTTCATCTGCTCGAACCACGCCATGCCAAACTCGTGCGCGGCGAGGCTGGTGATGATGTCGTTGTCGCCATCACCGTCCACGTCGTAGGCGAACATCTGAGCGCCGCCGCGTGGGGCGAACACAAACTTGTGAGCCTTCCACGTCTCCTTGTCCGAGGGCGGTTGAGCAAACCAGCCGTCCTTGTGAATGATGTCGAGCCGCCCATCGCCGTTCACATCCCCCACACCCAAGCCGTGGCCAAACTTCTGCGAAGTCACCGCGCCTGACACCGCGTGGAACGTCCATTCCTTGAGCGGGTTTCCCCAATCCACCGACACGTAGCCGAACTGGCCGCGCTTCGTGCAAATCAATTCCGGCCGCTTGTCGCCCACAAGATTGGTGAGCGTCGGTGACTCGTTGCTCACCCAATCAAAAACTTGATGGCGTTTCCAGTGGCCAGGCTTGCCTTTTGGGTTTTCAAAAACCAACGCCGGCGTGCCAGGGAAGCCAACACGCAACACATCGCCCCAGCCATCGTCATTAAAGTCGTACACGAACGAGAAAAAATTGTCGGCGTACCGGTTGCGGTTCTGCGGCTTGGGCGGATAAATCTCATGCTTCGTTTTAAACTCCGGCCCCGCGTACCAGTACGGGCCCGAGACAATATCCGGCTTGTCGTCATGCGACACATCGCCAAACCCCGCGCCCTCGCTGTAATACTCAGCGGAAAGTGTCAGGCGCTGAAAGGAATGGAGAAGCGATTCAACAGCTTGAATCGCTGAGGCAAAGCAAAAAGCGACTGCAAAAATGAATACACGTGTCATGCACAATTGATGCCGCCGTCACCGAATTGGGTCAAGCAGCACGGTGAATGCGCGCGGGCTGAGGAAGACTTGAACAACGATTTCACGGGTTTTCACTGAATGACAAATCCGTGTTCATCCGTGTCTATCGTTTGATCTTCGGCACCAAGTCCGGCATCGCATAATCAGGTTACTCCAGTTCCTTGAGCTTCAGCTTGCGCCACCGGACTTCGAAGGGGCCTGTTTTTTTACCAATGCCGTGGACTTGCAGGCCGATGAAGCCCTTGGGGTGGGTTTTGAATTTTCCCTCGTGGGTCAGATCCGAGATCAGGTTGCCATTGATCCACACCTTGATATGCGCGTCTTTGGTGAGCACACGGTAGCTGTTCCATTCGCCGTCCTTGAAATGTTTGTGTGGGATGAGCTTGGCCTTGGGCGTCATCCACCCACCGGCCGCTTCGCCGTAAATGTAGCCAGCCTCCGCGCCGTTTTCGCCGCTCGACTCGATTTCCACCTGCGGGCCATTTACGCGGCCCCTGTAGCCGCCTCGGGTCTGGGAACGAATCTGCACGCCAGAGTTCAGTCCCTCATCCACCTTCACGTCGAATTTCAGGTCGAAGTTGCTGTACTCCCTGTCGGAGCAGAGGAACGAGTTGGGGCTGCCTTCCTTCGTTTTGCCGATGATGCTGCCATTCTCGACGCGATAAGTCGCGGTGCCATTGCGCTGGGTCCAACCCTTGAGCGTCTTGCCGTCGAAAATTGATTTGTATGCCCTGTCCTCCGCAACGAGCGAACCGGCGGACACGAGAAAAACCAATAGGATCAAAGGGAGCTTGTTCACGCAGCGACTCTTCCCGCCTGCCAAGCCGACGTCAACGCCGAAGTGAAAAAGTTGAGGCTTTGAAATCTCTGATGACGAATTGTCCTTTAAGCACATGCGACACAAGTCACGACATCCGGAAAAACCTCAAGCCGCGCCTCATCTATCGGCTTCCCACACTTGCCGCATTTCCCATACTGCCCCTTGTCCATTCGCTTGAACGCGTTTTTGATTCGCAATAGCTGGTTCTCCCTGCGCCTACGCAGTTCGAGAGCCATTTGCTGGTTTTGCATGGCATCCATGCGGGAGAGCCTGCCGATGGATGTGTCCAATTCCACAATACCGGCATCATCCTTGTTTGCGGCTAGATCATTACTGATCTCCTCAGCCAAGTCCTGAAGACGTTTACGAAAATGCTCAATGCGATCGGCGTTCACGAATAAATGGAAGTGTGGTTTGCAGGTAAAAGAAAATGGTCGGGATGAAGAGATTCGAAATCTAAATCTCCTGACCTCCAGTCGTTTCGGATCATAAAAGAAATGAAATTGGCACTCCATTTTAGCACTGTCAATAGGGATTGAAATCAACCGAGTGTAACTAAGTGTAGGGTTCAATTTAGGCTTCTGCCAAAAGTCAGAAGCTACTCGTCCTCCCCTTCTTGCAATTCCTTGATCGCCAGGTTGATCACGTGCCCGCCATGAGATGAGCGCTAATAACGGCTTAATGGTGACCACCATGACTAGCAGCTTGTATGAGACTCAGAAGCGGCTTCGCCACCGGCAATCCCGCACCACTGAAAAGTCCTACGCGGACTTGGTGGCACACAACACGGATGCCGTCAGCTTTTCCAAAGCCGGCTAGGTTGCCTTGGTTTCAGTCGACCCCGTCAGCTTCGGTTGGCGGGGTTTTGCTTTCATCACAGTAATTGCTACATTTAGATTGTGAAATTTTTCACAAGCTATGAATAAAAACAATAACAACACAGAAATAGGTTGGGATGGCAAATGGCTTGGTTAATCCAAGCGTGAAAACAACATAACCTATGAAAACGAACCCCCGTCAGCTTCGGTCGACGGGGTTTTTGACTATAACGCTAGAGATGCGAAGTTTATTTTAGTCAGCTGGTTACTGACACTTCATAATGGTTACGGTCTTGGGAATATTCCCCGTCAGCTTCGGTTTGCGGGGTATTTTCATTTATAAGCCTAACGGCATAGCTAACGCTGCAAAGCCGAACCAATCGACGGATTATTCCTTTGGCTTGGGCACTCCCTTTTCATTGGCTTCCTTGGCATTGCCTACCGCGCCGCCAATGAGACCCCCGACACCGGCACCAACCGCCGTTTTCCTGCCCGGTTCCGTGGCACAGCCGCTAAAAAGCAACCCCGCCGCAACCGCCGTCAACAAATTATGTTTAATCGTCATCATATAAGGTTAAGTAACCGCACGAATGCTTTACTGTAAACGCGCTAAAAACAAGTTGATTCGGACATAGAACCCACAACCTGACTCCAAGCATCTCCACCCAGCAAAACTGCTAAATTCTGGAGTTGATCCCGACTGCGCACTCGGCCTGTATGGTCATGGCTGAACATTGGGCTGCCAAGCAGTCGAAGCAATTGCTTCGGCCAAAAGCCAGAACCGCACTCTTGCATTGTGTTACACTCACTTGAAATTAGCAAAGTGTACAGGCGGTCTACAGGGCTCAATTGTTTCGTATGTGAAGGTTAAGAAAAAAAGGGATTTGTTAGCAAAAGTAGAATAAGGCATCCCCAAAGTTGTTTGGGGTGTCCCATAAGTACTTCAATCATTCTCCAAAGTTGTTTTGGCAACGGCCAAACGAGTCTTTGGGATCCTCAAAGTACTTTGGTCGCCCGATCAAAGTGGATTAAGAGGTCCGCAAAGTACTTTTCCCCGTGACCCAAGTTGTTTGTTTCGAGTCGACAATACTGACTTAGCCGATATTGAAAAAGTTATTTTCAATACCGGCCTTATCTAATTAAAAAAAACCCCGCTGACAGCATTGTCAACGGGGTGAATTCCCTGGATTGAGTAAAGGCCTATTCCCCAGCCGGCTTGTAGCTCATGAGTACCTTGTCCTCTTTGATAACGATCGACGTGATTTTCAGCTTCATCTCGTCACTGGACTGGAGCTTGTAGAAACGCATACCACCCACTGTTGCAATCGTAATGGTTTTTGCGTCTTCATCGATAACTGCATCCGCCTCGGGCGTGAACGCCCCCGATACGGTAGGAGCAGAAATCAGCGTAATAACTATCACCGGTTCCAGTGTGATTTGAACAGTGACAACAGCCTTGTTGCCGGAAGTATCGGCAACCTCGATGTCGATGGAGTAACTGCCATCCTTCGCGTTCTTGGTGGTCCAGATAAACTTGCCCTTGAGACCGTTGGGGACAGACCCCTTGATTCCCGTCGGCAGAGCCAGTTCCTTGTAGGATAACTCGTCGCCATCGGGATCGGTCGCAATAACGCTAACGCTTATCTGGTCGCCGACCTTGGCCACGATCGGGGCAACGGCGTTAACCGTGGGCACTCCGTTCACAACAACCTTGAGTTGCTGGCTTGCGCTTGCCCCGAGAGGATCCGTGACGACTGCCTCAGCGGTGTATTCACCACTGTGGGTGCCGGACTGGGTTGTCCACGTTATCAAGCCGGTATCAGACACTTGCATGCCCTCGGGAGCACTGTTGAGCCTGTAGACCAAGGTGGACTTGGCATCGTCCAC
>Ga0209660_1001690_pt1 | contig 11420 bp, 6 predicted proteins | sample SaaInlV_100m_DNA_2_FD_184659 | JGI IMG/M metagenome (GOLD analysis project Ga0209660, IMG submission 184659) | Marine microbial communities from expanding oxygen minimum zones in the Saanich Inlet - SI072_LV_100m_DNA (SPAdes) (version 2) | ecosystem: Environmental > Aquatic > Marine > Intertidal... | reverse complement strand
TAGAGACTTAATTAATTCGAAGCCAGTTTCAGCTGCGATTAAAGAATTTTTCGGATCCAGCCAACTTTCACAATTTATGGATCAAAATAATCCTCTTTCTGAAATAGCACACAAGAGAAGAATATCCGCACTAGGTCCTGGCGGACTAACTAGAGAGAGAGCAGGATTTGAAGTAAGAGATGTTCATCCAACCCATTATGGAAGAGTTTGCCCTATTGAAACACCTGAGGGACCAAATATTGGTTTAATTAACTCCATGGCTATTTATGCTCGAGTGAATGAATTTGGTTTTCTTGAAACACCATATAGAAAAGTCATTAATAATAAGGCAACAAAAAAGATAGATTATTTATCAGCCATAGATGAAAGTACTTTTGTTATTGCTCAGGCAAATACTAATCTTGATGAAAAAGGAAACCTACCAAATGAACTTATTTCTGCAAGATTTAATAATGAATTTACATTAATGCCAGCAGAGTCAATAGAATATATGGACGTTTCTCCCAAGCAAATAGTTTCCATAGCAGCTTCATTAATCCCTTTTCTTGAGCATGATGATGCAAACAGAGCTTTGATGGGATCGAATATGCAAAGACAAGCAGTGCCAACCTTGCTTGCTGATAAGCCACTAGTGGGAACTGGAATGGAAAGAATCGTTGCTACTGATTCTGGCGTTACTATAATTGCAAAAAGAGGTGGCAGAGTTGACTCTGTTGATGCATCGAGAGTTGTAATAGCTATCAACGATAATGAAGCAAATATTGGTGAATCTGGTGTTGATATCTATAATCTCACAAAGTATACAAGGTCAAATCAGAATACTTGTATAAACCAAAGGCCTTTAGTGAATGTTGGCGATCTAGTATCTAAGGGTGATGTCATAGCGGATGGAGCTTCTACAAGTCTTGGTGAATTGGCTATTGGGCAGAACTTATTAGTAGCTTTTATGCCTTGGAATGGGTTTAATTTTGAAGACTCAATACTTATATCAGAAAGAGTTGTTCAGGAAGACAGGTTTACAACTATCCATATTGAAGAATTACAGTGTATAGCTAGAGATACAAAACTAGGTTCAGAAGAAATAACCTCTGATATTCCAAATGTAGGGGATTCTGGATTAAGAAAATTAGATGAATCGGGTATTGCTTATATAGGTGCCGAAGTAGTTGGAGGAGATATTCTTGTTGGAAAGATAACACCAAAGGGAGAAACCCAACTGACACCAGAAGAAAAGTTACTAAGAGCTATTTTTGGTGAAAAGGCTTCAGATGTTAAAGATACTTCATTGAGAGTTCCTTCTGGTATGGATGGAACAGTTATTGATGTCAGGGTATTTTCAAGAGAAGGAGTTGAGAAAGACGAAAGATCAAATTCAATTGAGGCTTCAGAAATAGAATCCATTAAGAAAGATCTCCAAGATCAAATGAGAATTATGGAAGAAGATATCTATAACAGAGTTGAAAAATTACTTCTAAACAAGGTATTTAAAGATGGTAAAAAACAGATAAAAGTTAGTAAAGAGTATCTCGATTCTATACCAAAAAGTAAGTGGTTTGAGATTAAATTATCAAATAAAAATGCAGTCCAAGAGTTAGAAGAATCTTATTTGAAATTGAAATCTAATAAAAAAACTTTTAATGAGAAGTTAACAGCAGCTAGTAAAAAAATTGAAGCTTTTGATGATCTGCCTCCAGGTGTTTTAAAAATGGTTAAAGTATTTTTAGCTGTGAAAAGAAGAGTTCAGCCTGGCGATAAGGTTGCTGGAAGACATGGAAATAAGGGAGTTATTTCAAGAATTGTTCCAGTGGAAGATATGCCATATATGGAAGATGGAACTCCTATTGATATAGTTTTAAATCCACTAGGGGTTCCATCAAGAATGAATGTAGGCCAAATTCTAGAAACGCATTTAGGATGGGCAGCCAAAGGCTTGGGTAATAAAATAAAGCTTTTACTTAAAGATGACAGTAAAGCAGGTATCAAAAAACTTAGAGGATTCTTGGATCAAGTTTACAACACTAATGATGCTTCTATAAAAATAAAATTATCACAGTTTAGCGATGCTGAAATTATAGAATTAGCTTCTAATTTAAAGGAAGGGGTTCCAATGGCAACTCCAGTATTTGATGGAGCTGATGAGCATGAGATTAAAAGCTTATTAACGCTTGCAGATTTACCAGAGAGTGGTCAAACCAGGCTAATTGATGGGAGAAGTGGCGAATTTTTTGATAGGCCTACTACAGTTGGTTATATGTATATCCTCAAGTTGAATCATCTAGTTGACGACAAAATGCATGCGAGGTCTACTGGACCATATAGCTTAGTAACACAGCAACCTCTAGGTGGTAAAGCTCAGTTTGGTGGGCAAAGATTTGGGGAAATGGAGGTTTGGGCATTAGAAGCTTATGGTGCAGCTCATACATTAAAAGAGCTTTTAACTTTAAAATCTGATGATGTACAAGGAAGAACAAGGATGTATAAACAGATTGTTGATGGAACTAATGAAACAGATTCAGGAACACCTGAATCATTCAATGTTCTCATGAAAGAAATCAGAGCTCTTGGCTTAAATATGGATCTAGTTCAAGATCCAAACAATATAAATAAATAGGTCTTTAAAACAATGCGAAATTTACTAAATATTTTCAATCAAAAACCATTATCTGAGGATTTTGATTATATAAAAATAGGGCTGGCCTCACCTGAGATGGTAAGGTCATGGTCATATGGAGAAGTAAAAAAACCTGAAACGATAAATTATCGGACATTCAGACCCGAAAGAGATGGCCTATTTTGTGCAAAGATATTTGGACCTGTTAAGGATTATGAATGCCTGTGTGGAAAATATAAAAGATTAAAACATAGAGGAGTCGTATGTGAAAAATGCGGAGTAGAAGTTACCCAAAGTAAAGTAAGAAGAGAAAGAATGGGGCACTTAGAGTTGGCTAGTCCTGTAGCACACATTTGGTTCTTAAAATCTTTACCTTCTAGAATTGGTCTCCTTTTAGATATGACTCTAAGAGAAATTGAGCGTGTACTTTATTTTGAAGCATATCTCGTTACAGATACAGGAATGACAGATCTTACTCAAGGGGAATTGATGAGTGAGGAACAGTATATTGAAGCTCTGGAGGAATTTGGTGATGATTTTTCAGCTTCTATGGGTGCAGAAGCTATCTATGAAATTCTAAAAAATATTAATTTAGAGTCTGAGATGTCAAAAATACTCGAAGACATGGAAGGTACAGCTTCGCAAATAAAAATCAAAAGGTTTCAGAAGAGACTAAAGTTAGTTGAATCACTAATGAATTCAGGTAATAGACCTGAATGGATGGTAATGCATGCTCTCCCTATACTGCCACCAGATCTTAGACCGCTTGTCCCATTAGATGGTGGAAGGTTTGCTACTTCTGATCTTAATGACTTATATAGGAGAGTTATTAATAGAAATAATAGACTGCAAAGACTACTTGATCTAAATGCTCCTGAAATTATAGTAAGAAATGAAAAAAGAATGTTACAAAAATCTGTTGATGCTCTTTTGGATAATGGAAGAATGGGTAGAGCTGTAACTGGTTCGAATAAAAGACCATTAAAATCCTTAGCAGATATGATTAAAGGAAAGCAAGGAAGATTTAGACAAAACTTATTAGGAAAAAGAGTCGACTACTCAGGGAGATCAGTAATTGTAGTAGGTCCAACATTGAAATTGCATCAATGTGGAATACCAAAGAAAATGGCTTTGGAACTTTTTAAACCTTTTGTTTTCAGTAAATTAATATATCAAGGTGAAGCTACTACAATAAAAGCTGCAAAGAGACTTGTAGAGCTTGAAGGACCAGAAATATGGGATATTCTTGATAATGTTATAAGACAGCATCCAATATTGTTGAATCGTGCGCCAACACTACATAGGCTAGGAATTCAAGCTTTTGAGCCAGTTCTGATTGAAGGTAAGGCTATTCAATTGCATCCACTTGTTTGTAAAGCTTTCAATGCCGACTTTGATGGCGATCAAATGGCTGTCCATGTTCCTTTATCGATTGAGGCACAGCTTGAATCAAGAGCTTTAATGATGTCAACAAATAATATTTTATCACCTGCTAATGGTGAGCCGATAATTGTTCCCTCCCAAGATGTAGTATTGGGTTTATACTACATGACTCGTGAGAAATTAAATGATTTAGGTGAAGGCTCTATTTTCAGTGATATTTCAGAGCTTCAGAGGTCATTTGATAATAAACATGTAGGACTGCATGCAAAAATAAAAGTAAGGCTTGATCGTGCTCTTACTAATAATGATGAAGAAAGTACTTCTAGGATAATAGAAACAACAGTTGGAAGAGCTATATTTTCATCAATAGTTCCTCAAGAAATTCCCTTCTCGGAAATTAATAAAACAATGGATAGTAAAGAAATTTCTAGACTTATTAATAAGTCATATAGAGAAGTAGGTTTAAAAGCAGCAGTAATCTTTGCTGATAAACTAATGTATATGGGTTTTGAATTTGCTACAAAATCAGGTGTCTCGATTGCTCTGGATGATATGACTGTACCAGAACAAAAAACTAATATTTTGTCAGATGCAGAAAACCAAGTGCAAGGCATACAAGATCAATTTTCATCAGGTCTTCTAACTCAAGGAGAAAGATACAATAAGGTTGTTGATATATGGTCTAGAACAAATGATCAAGTCGCCACAGCAATGATGGATAAATTAGGTAATGAAACAGTTACTGATACAGATGGCAAAGAACAAAAGCAAGCCTCATTTAATTCAATTTTTATGATGGCTGATTCTGGTGCTAGAGGATCCGCAGCACAGATAAGACAACTGGCAGGAATGAGAGGATTAATGGCTAAACCTGATGGTTCAATTATTGAAACACCTATTACAGCAAATTTTAGAGAAGGCTTAAATATTCTTCAATATTTTATATCTACACATGGAGCAAGAAAAGGTTTAGCAGATACTGCATTAAAAACTGCAAACTCAGGTTATTTGACAAGAAGACTAGTCGATGTATCACAGGATCTAGTTATAACTGAAGAGGATTGTGGAACTAAAAATGGATTAACTGTTTCAGTGATTATTGAAGGTGGAGAAATAGTTGAGAAGCTTAGCCAGAGAATTCTTGGAAGGGTTTTAGCAGAACCTTTAATTGATCAAAGTACAAAAAAAACAATATTGAAATCGGGAACCATAATAGAAGAGAATAATGTTGATTTATTAGAAGAATATGGGATTGATTCTATCAAGGTTAGATCGGCAGTTACATGTGAAACAAATCATGGAATTTGTATAAATTGCTATGGAAGGGATTTAGCTAGAGGTAATATTGTTAATATTGGCGAAGCTGTTGGAATTATAGCTGCTCAGTCAATTGGAGAACCAGGTACACAACTTACTATGAGAACTTTTCATATTGGAGGTGCTGCTTCAAGCGCAGCAGCTGATAACTGTGTTGAAGTTAATAATGATGGTAAGGCTACATTCAATAACATTAAAACTATAAAAAATGTTAATAAAGATTTTGTTGCGGTAGGCCGATCAGGCGAAATAAAAATTAGTGATAAGTTTGGTAAAGAAAAAGAAAGTTATAAAATTCCTTATGGTGCAGTAATAACTATAAAAGACGGTCAAAAAGTTAAAAGTGGCGAAATAATTTCAACATGGGATCCACATACTCATCCTATCGTTGCTGAGGCAAAAGGTGTAATACAATTTGAAGATTTTATCGAGGGAGTTACAACCTCTGAACAGGTAGATGAAATGACCGGGTTATCAAATATTATTATTACAGATACAAAAAAACAATCTAGCTCTACAACATCATTAAGGCCGCAGGCATCTATAGAGGACTCTAAAGGAAAACCTGTATTTTTTAGTGGGACTGAAACACCTATAAAGTATACATTTCCTTCTGGGGCAATAATAAGCATTCAGGATGGATCAAAAATTAATGCTGGAGATGTTATTGCAAGAATTCCACTAGAATCATCAAAAACAAGTGATATTACTGGTGGTCTTCCTAGGGTAGCAGATTTATTTGAGGCAAGAAAACCAAAAGATGCAGCAATCCTTGCTAAATATTCAGGCATTACTAGTTTTGGCAAAGAAACAAAGGGTAAGGTAAGGCTAGTCATTACTGATGAAGATGGTACAAGCTATGAAGAGCTTATTTCCAAGGCGAGAACCCTGAATATTTTCGAAGGAGAAAGTATAGAGAAAGGAGAAATCATATCAGATGGGGAGCTTAGTCTACATGATATTCTTGAGGTTCAAGGTGTTGAGGCTGTTTCAAAGTATCTCGTAAAAGAAGTGCAAGATGTATATAGACTCCAGGGCGTTCCAATCAATGATAAACATATTGAGATAATTACAAGGCAAATGATGAGGACAGTAGAAATTGATAATCCGGGCGATACTAATTTGTTAGTTAATGAACAAATTAATAGGTCTGAATTAGAAGATATTAATAAGAAAATTAAAGATAGTGACCTCAAACCAGCAACATTTAAGCCAGTTCTAATGGGTATTACAAAAGCATCATTAGCAACAACTTCATTCATATCTGCTGCATCTTTTCAAGAAACAACAAGAGTTCTTACTGAGGCAGCTGTCAAAGGAAGTACAGATAAGCTTAGAGGCTTAAAAGAGAATGTTGTTGTAGGAAGATTAGTTCCTGCTGGAACAGGTTATAAAACAGAAGAAGATGTTGAAGAAATTGCTGCACAAGAATTTTCAGAGGCATTAAAAGATCTAGAATCTTCAAGTGATTCTGAGAAAGAAATTGTAGCTTAAGCTGAATAATAAATACTAAATTACTTGAACCATATCTAATAGAAGAATAGAATCCCACAACAATTTAAATATAGAAAATATAATGGCAACTGTAAATCAATTAGTAAGAAAGTCTCGTAAGAGAAAGGTAGTTAAAAATAACGTTCCTGCTTTAGAAGGAAAACCTCAAAAAAGAGGAGTTTGCACTCGTGTTTACACGACTACACCAAAAAAGCCAAATTCTGCACTTAGGAAGGTGGCAAGAGTTAGATTAACCAATGGATTTGAGGTGACTAGCTATATAGGTGGTGAAGGACATAACTTACAAGAACATTCCGTTGTATTGATTAGAGGAGGTAGAGTAAAGGATCTGCCAGGAGTCCGATATCATACAATCAGAGGGACTTTGGATTGCTCAGGTGTTAGTGGAAGAACACAAAGTAGATCAAAATATGGAACAAAAAAACCAAAGGGCTAAAACATGTCTAGAAGAAATGTAGCAATAAAAAGAGAAATCTTACCAGATCCAAAGTTTTCAAGTCGTCTACTTGCAAAATTTATAAATATGATTATGAAGGATGGGAAGAAATCTACAGCAGAAAAAATTGTTTATGATGCATTGGATACTCTTGTAGGTAAGCTTGGTGAAACTCAGGACAAAGCACCAGAAATATTTTCGGATCTTCTAAATAATTTAAAACCAGTTGTAGAGGTAAGGTCAAGAAGAGTTGGTGGTGCTACATATCAAATACCGGTCGAGGTTCGGCAAGAAAGAAGAGAGGCCCTTGCAATGAGATGGTTAATTGAAGCAGCAAGAGGAAGAAGCGAGAAAAATATGAAGTCTAAGTTAGCCAATGAACTTCTTGATGCATCAAATAACAAAGGCAATGCAATGAAAAAGAAAGAAGACACTCATAGAATGGCAGAAGCAAACAAAGCGTTTTCACATTTTCGCTGGTAAAAATTATTCAATTGGATTAACAATGGCTAGAACAACACCAATAAATAGGTATAGAAATATAGGCATAATGGCCCATATTGATGCTGGAAAAACCACCACTACAGAAAGAGTTCTATTCTATACAGGTATATCACATAAAATTGGAGAAGTTCATGATGGAAATGCTGTCATGGATTGGATGGAGCAAGAACAAGAAAGAGGGATAACAATTACATCTGCTGCTACAACTTGTTTTTGGCAGGGCATGGATCAGCAATTCGACCAACATAGAATTAATATTATTGATACACCGGGGCATGTGGATTTTACAATTGAAGTTGAAAGATCTCTTAGAGTTCTTGATAGCGCTGTAGCAGTTTTCTGTGCAGTTGGCGGCGTTGAACCTCAATCAGAAACTGTATGGAGACAAGCTAATAAGTATTCAGTTCCAAGAATGGCTTTTGTTAATAAAATGGATAGAGCAGGAGCAGATTTTCTTAGAGTTGTTTCTCAGATTAAAGATAGATTAGGGGCAAATCCTATTCCAATTCAAATGGCAATAGGCGCTGAAGAAAACTTTAAAGGAGTTGTTGATCTGATTCGTATGAAAGCTATTAATTGGAATGATGAAGATCTAGGTGCAACATATAAAGAAGAAGATATTCCTGATGATTTAATAGATGTTTGTGAAGATTTGAGAGAGAAAATGGTAGAAGCTGCAGCAGAAGCAGATGAAGAATTATTAGAGAAATATCTCGAGAGTGGTGATTTATCACAGGAAGAAATTATCTCTGGAATAAGAACCAGAACGCTTAATGGTGATATTGTACCTGTAGTTTGTGGTTCTGCATTCAAAAATAAGGGTGTCCAAGCTATGCTTGATGCAGTTGTTCACTTCCTGCCTTCACCATTAGATAAGCCAGCTATTGTAGGACTCAATGAAAGCGAAGAAGAGGCTACTAGAAAGGCAGATGATAATGAGGATTTTTCAGCTTTAGCATTCAAAATTGCTAACGATCCATTTGTTGGAAATCTTACTTTTTTTAGAGTGTATTCTGGCGTTTTAAATTCTGGCGATACTATTTTTAATCCTCTTAAGTCTCAAAAAGAGAGAATAGGTAGAATTCTCCAAATGCACTCAAATACTAGAGATGAGATAAAAGAAGTTAGAGCTGGAGATATTGCGGCAGCTGTTGGTCTTAAAAATGTCACTACTGGAGATACATTATCTGATTTAAAAAGTATCATTACTCTAGAAAAAATGGAATTCCCAGCTCCTGTTATTTCAGTTGCTGTAGAACCAAAATCTACTGAAGATGAGTCTAAAATGGGTATAGGTCTCCAAAAATTAGCTAAAGAAGACCCATCATTTAGTGTAAAGACAGATGAAGAATCTGGTCAGACAATTATTTCAGGCATGGGTGAACTCCACTTAGATATAATTGTTGACCGTTTATCAAGAGAGTTTAAAGTTGATGCGAATGTCGGTAGACCTCAAGTAGCATATAGAGAAACTATTAAAAAGCCAGTTGAACAAGAGGCTAAATTTATAAGACAGTCTGGTGGTAGAGGACAGTTTGGCCATGTTTATATAAGAATAGAGCCACAAAAGCCTGGTGATGGGTATGAGTTTGTTAATGAAATAACAGGTGGTGTTATTCCAAAAGAATTTATACCAGCTGTAGATAAAGGAATTCAGCAGCAAATGTCAAATGGTGTAATTACTGGATTCCCAGTTGTAGATGTAAAAGTTAGTTTATATGACGGTTCATTTCATGATGTTGATTCTAGTGAAGTTGCTTTCAGAGTTGCAGGATCTATGGCATTTAAGGATGGTGCATTAAAAGCTAATCCAGTTTTACTTGAGCCTGTAATGAAAGTTGAAGTAGTAACTCCAGAAGATTATATGGGCGATGTTAACGGTGACCTAAATAGAAGAAGGGGAATTCTTCAAGGGATGGATGAATCACCAGCAGGAAAGATTATAAGAGCTGAAGTTCCATTAGCTGAGATGTTTGGTTATGCTACGGATTTAAGGTCTATGTCTCAAGGAAGAGCAACCTACACGATGGAATTTGAAAAATATAGTGAAGCACCAAAAAAACAAGCTGAAGCTATGTCAACTAAAGAGGGATAATTAATGGCTGATAATCAATCAATAAGAATTAGGTTAAAATCATTCGATCATAAATTGATTGATACATCTACTCAGGAAATAGTCGATACTGCGAAAAGAACTGGATCGAGTGTTTCTGGTCCAATTCCACTTCCGACATCCAAAGAGCGTTTTACATTACTGATTTCTCCACATGTTAATAAAGATGCTAGAGATCAATATGAACTTACAACTCATAAGCGTGTAATGGATATCATTAATCCAAATGATAAAACTATTGATGCATTAATGAAGTTAGAATTACCAGCTGGTGTTGATGTTCAAATAAAATTGAACTGAGTTTAAAAGTTGATATACTTCTCCAACGCTTACGGTCTATAGGATTTTGAGAAGAAAATAGGTTGTTTTTCTAGGAAGCTAGAGTAGAAAAAATAGTGTGTTTTATTAGTTGATATCATAAGATAAATATATGATTAAATGCTATATAGATCAATATCTTAGATATGTAAGCTAGTTAAGATAATTGAATGAAAAAAAATATAAGAAATAAAATTATTAAATTGTTGGAAATATTAGATGATAGGTATCATTGGAAAGAAGTGCGGAATGACGAGGATTTTCACGGAAGATGGAAAATCTATACCTGTTACTATTGTTCAAGCAAATCCTAATATAATCAATCGTATTAAGACTAAGAAGTCTGATGGTTATGATGCAATACAGGTAACCTCGGGAATACTTAAGAATAAAAACTCTAAACCGAATAAGGGTCAATTTAATTCAAATAATTCTAAATCAAGCACAAAACTACATGAGTTTAGAATTAATGGATATGAATTAGGTAAGGTTGAAACTGGTAAACAAATTACTGTCGGGTATTTTAGTAAAGGTGAAAAAGTTGATGTTTCAGGTAAAACGATTGGTAAAGGCTATGCAGGCGTAATCAAAAGACATAATTTTAGTATGCAAGATGCGACACATGGTAATTCACTTGCACATAGAGCTCATGGTTCAATTGGGCAAAATCAAACACCCGGTAGAGTCTTTAAAGGAAAGAAAATGTCTGGACATATGGGAAATGTTAATAGAACCATACAAAACCTTGAAGTAATTGATATTGATACTGATAGGGATCTTTTATTTATAAAAGGTTCATTCGTCGGCCACACAAATTCTGATGTTGTAGTTACTCCAGCAATAAAATCAGAGTCCATTGAAAGAGAAATTTTCCCAATAGTTGAAGAAGAAACAACAGAAGCAGTAGCTCCAGAAGCAGAAGAAACAACAGAAGCAGTAGCTCCAGAAGCAGAAGAAACAACAGAAGCAGTAGCTCCAGAAGTAGAAGAAACAACAGAAGCAGTAGCTCCAGAAGCAGAAGAAACAACAGAAGCAGTAGCTCCAGAAGTAGAAGAAACAACAGAAGAAAAGACAGATAAATAGCTATGAAGACTCAACTTATTAATCAAGATAAATCAGAGAGTAAGGATTTTAACCTTAATGAGGCTATTTTTGGATCATCAATCAATGAAGCACTAGTGCATGAGGTTGTCACTTCTTATTTATCCAATTCTAGACTGGCA
>Ga0209660_1001688_pt1 | contig 11422 bp, 9 predicted proteins | sample SaaInlV_100m_DNA_2_FD_184659 | JGI IMG/M metagenome (GOLD analysis project Ga0209660, IMG submission 184659) | Marine microbial communities from expanding oxygen minimum zones in the Saanich Inlet - SI072_LV_100m_DNA (SPAdes) (version 2) | ecosystem: Environmental > Aquatic > Marine > Intertidal... | reverse complement strand
TTTAGATAGTGCTAATCCGGTTTCGCGATTGATGCCCGAGTTTAATAGAGAGCGCAGTATGGTGAAACGTTGGGAGGCTTTGGCAGATGGTATAAGCGATGCAGCTACCACTATTTTTTTGGAGCGCAAGAGGCCAGAATCTTTACAAAGTACGGAATGGATTTCACGCCAACAGAAAAAAGCTATGCTAGGGCTTGAAGTTGCGGCTCGAGATCTAGGTGACAAAAAATGGTGTGAAGGTAACGTCTATACTTTAGCCGATGTTGCATTAGGTTGTACTCTTGGCTATTTATCTTTTCGTTTTCCTGAAATGAAGTGGCGCATGTTTCCTAATTTAGTTCGTTTAGTTGATACTCTTGAGGAGAGGGCCTCATTCATAGAAACTGCACCGAAGGAATAAAATATTAAAAATATAACGTATTTGTATTTGAGTATCACTTATTTTGGCTTCTTTATTTTGTGATTACTCCCCCTCCTAAGCACACCTTACTTTCATAGACCACTACTGACTGTCCAGGTGTTACAGCCCATTGAGGCTGTGCAAATTCTATTTTACATTTAGCCTTGCTAATTTCTTCAATAGAGCAGGGCGCATCGGTTTGACGATAGCGAGTTTTTGCAGAATAAACCCAGCCACAATGTGGGGCCTTGCCACTTACCCAGGTGAGATCTGAAGCAGAAAGTTTGGGCTGAAATAATTTAGGGTGGTCGTGTCCTTGTACTACAATCAATGTGTTATTAGTCATGACTTTTTCTAGGACAAACCATGGTTCATCAAGGCCGCCTTTTGTCCCGCCTATTCCTAACCCCTGCCGCTGACCAATGGTGTAATACATTAGACCTATATGCTCACCAATAATTGTTCCTTCTTGAGTTCGTATCTCTCCTGGTTCATGTGGTAGATAACGGCTCAGAAACTCTCTAAATGGGCGCTCGCCAATAAAACAGATACCCGTGCTATCTTTTTTAGAGTAATTAGGTAAATTAAAGTCTTGGGCAATCTTGCGCACATCACTCTTATAGAGATGTCCGATAGGGAACAGAGTATTGGTTAATTGTCTTTGGTTAAGTCGGTAGAGGAAATAGCTCTGATCTTTTGTTCCATCTTCACCCTTAAGCAGTTGGCACATGCCATTAAATTTTCTAATTTGTGCATAGTGCCCGGTCGCAATAAAATCTGCGCCAAGTTCAAATGCATGATCAAGAAACGCCTTAAATTTTATTTCTGCATTGCATAGAACATCAGGATTTGGTGTTTGTCCCAGCTTGTATTCTTCTAAAAACTTGCTGAATACTTTTTCCTTATACTCAGCAGAAAAATTTACCGCTTCCAAAGGTATTCCTATAACATCAGAAACTGATGCGGCATCGATAAGGTCCCGTTTAGATGAACAATATTCGTCAGTATCATCCTCCTCCCAGTTCTTCATGAACAGACCTACAACATCATATCCCTGTTGCTTAAGTAGGAGTGCCGCAACGGATGAATCCACCCCTCCAGACATACCTATAACGACACGTTTTTTTTTCATCATTTCAATCGTAGTAAGTGAGAAGTTCTAGGGGATACCGTTTTCCCGCCAAATGATCTTCGATACATTTAATTACCATGGGGCTCCGGTGCCGGTGTGCGAGCTCATATATCTCGTTTGTATGGAACCATGCCGCACGTACTATACCTTTGTCTAATTTCCGATTATGGTCATGGCAGATTGCTGTACCTAAAAATGTGAAACGCAAATAAGTTGTGTCATTGACAGGTGAGTGCCATCTATAGATACCTAATAACCATTGTGGAGTGAAAGTGTAACCCGTTTCTTCTAGTGTTTCTCGGATCACGCCTTGGAGTATTGACTCATTTGGCTCTAAGTGACCAGCAGGTTGGTTGAAGAGTAGCCCGTTTATAGTTTGCTCTTCAACTAATAAGTATCTATCATCTTTGCAAATAACTGCCGCTACAGTTACGTTAGGTTTCCAAATCATGTTATATCAGACAGTTCTATTATTAAGTACATAAGTGCCTTTTTCTAAAACACAGGTAGAATAATACATTCTATTTGTAACTATAACTTTAAAAATTTAATTATTTGGGGGACCACAAGCCTATGTATCAGCACATTAAGGAACCAGTAGAAGGTGAGAAAATAAGTGTTAATAAAAATTCTTCTTTAAATGTGCCTGACCGCCCGATTATTCCATATATTGAGGGCGATGGCATTGGTATAGATATTACCCCTGTTATGCAGAAAGTAGTAAATTCTGCTGTAAATGTGGCTTATGGTAGTAAACGTAAGATCTCTTGGATGGAAATCTATGCCGGCGAGAAAGCTACACGTGTATATGGCAAAGATATTTGGTTGCCAGATGAGACGCTGCGTGCTGCAAAAGAATATGTGGTTTCCATTAAAGGTCCTTTAACGACACCTATAGGCGGAGGCATCCGCTCTATCAATGTTGCGCTACGACAAGAATTAGACTTATTCTTATGCCTACGTCCAATACGTTATTTTCAAGGCGTACCAAGTCCATTAAAGTCTCCAGAAAATACCGATATGGTAATTTTTCGTGAAAATTCAGAGGATATTTATGCAGGTATTGAGTGGAAATCTGGATCAGAAGAAGGAAAGAAAGTTATCAATTTTTTAATAAATGAAATGGGAATTACAAAGATACGGTTTCCACAGACATCTGGCATCGGTGTAAAACCAGTTTCAAGAGAAGGCACTGAGAGACTGGTGCGTAAGGCTATTCAGTATGCGATAGACAATAAGAAAAAATCTGTGACACTGGTTCACAAGGGCAATATCATGAAATTTACTGAGGGGGCTTTCAAGAGCTGGGGGTATGGGTTGGCAGAAAAAGAATTTGGTGCGGAGCTCTTAGATGGGGGGCCGTGGATGGTACTACCGGAGGATAAAGGCGGGGTCATTATTAAGGATTCGATTGCTGATGCATTTCTCCAACAAATTTTGCTACGCCCCAAAGAATATGACGTAATTGCTACGCTTAATCTTAATGGGGATTATATTTCTGATGCTCTAGCAGCTCAGGTAGGTGGTATAGGTATTGCACCGGGGGCAAATCTTAACGAATCAATTGCCATGTTCGAGGCAACTCATGGAACAGCACCAAAATATGCAGGCAAGGATCAGGTCAATCCTGGATCAATAATTCTATCTGCAGAAATGATGCTCAGGCACATGGGTTGGTATGAAGCTGCAAATCAAATAATTCAAGCAGTAGAAAAGACAATACAAGATAAAATTGTGACCTATGATTTTGCGCGATTGATGGAGAATCCTCAAAAAGTATCCTGTTCAAAATTTGGAGAGGAATTAGTCAAACGTATGGGTTGATCTGGTTTAAAAAAAAGCCCCTTGGCATTATATTGCCAAGGGGCTTGATAATTTTATATTGAAATTTTATTGTGATGTATCTACACTAATTTTATTACTCGGGGGTTTGAATATTTGATGCTTGTTTTCCCTTAGGCCCTTGAGTCACTTCAAAGCTAACTTTCTGACCTTCTTTGAGAGTCTTGAATCCTGACATATTGATCGCTGAGAAATGTGCAAATAAATCTTCACTACCATCATCAGGAGTAATAAAACCGAAACCTTTAGAATCATTGAACCACTTTACTGTACCTTCAGCCATTTTTCCTATCCTTTAAAAAAATCGGGCTGGAACCCGAACACTGTTTGAGTTTCAAGATTGCAAACGGCTGTAACCGGCACTGCAGAAAACAAAACTTGAATCCAAACTCCCAATTACTTTTTACTCAAAACTAACATTAAAGTCAAGTGGGCATTATATTTTCTCAAGACTTGAGTTGGTTGTATATTAATTTACCCAAGGGGCTTGAATTTTTTGTTGTAATCGACAACTATGTTAGTAAGAAATTATATGGCACACATTCTCTAAAAAATAGGCAAGGAAATGGTGGCAAGAAGTCATGAAGATACTGTACTGAAGGTTGAGAAGAATAAAATTAAGCCACCACGAATGTTTAAAGTGGTTCTGCTAAATGATGATTTTACTCCAATGGAGTTTGTAGTATTAGTGTTACAAACTTTTTTTGCTAAAGGTCAGGAGAAGGCGACTCAAATTATGTTAAAAGTCCATATAGATGGGATTGGTGTGTGCGGTATATATTCTAGTGATGTAGCTGAAACTAAGGTTAAGCAGGTAACTGCATTTGCTAGAAAAAATCAGCACCCGCTAAAGTGTGTAATGGAGGAAGCTTGAAATGATTGCTCAGGAGCTTGAGGTAAGTTTACATATGGTGTTTGTGGAATCACGGCAGAAGCGACATGAATTCATAACAGTAGAACATTTATTGTTGGCAATGCTTGATAATCACACGGCGGCAGAAGTATTACGTGCTTGTTCAATTGATATTAGTGATATGCGTAAATCTCTTGTAGAGCATATTACTGAGCATACTCCTGCTGTGGGTGGTAGCGAAGAAGTCGACACGCAGCCAACACTTGGATTTCAGCGTGTAATTCAGCGCGCGATTCTTCATGTTCAATCCTCGGGCAAGAAAGAAGTTACCGGTGCGAATGTATTGGTGGCAATATTCGGTGAAAAAGACTCTCACGCAGTATATTTTCTTCACCAGCAGGGTGTGACAAGGCTAGACGTGGTTAATTATATTTCTCATGGGATAAATAAAGTCCCGCAAGGAGATAATGCCAAGACTGAAAATGATGGTGACACGGATCAAGAGGAGAGCGCAGGTGGCGCGCTTGAAAGTTACACTGTAAACCTTAATATGCAGGCGTTAGCAGGAAAAATAGATCCTCTAATTGGGCGTAAGAAGGAACTAGATCGTGTAATACAAACGCTGTGTAGGCGTCGAAAAAACAACCCGCTTTTAGTTGGTGAGGCGGGAGTTGGAAAGACAGCTATTGCTGAGGGGTTGGCTTGGAGAATTATTAAGAAAGACGTGCCAGAGGTCCTTGCTAACCATCAAATTTATGCTTTAGATATTGGTGCATTGCTAGCTGGGACAAAATATCGTGGCGATTTTGAACAACGTCTTAAGGCGATCTTAAAACAATTGCTTGATGATCCTAATGCTATTTTATTCATTGATGAAATACATACCATGATTGGGGCGGGTGCAGCATCAGGGGGTACACTCGATGCTGCTAACTTACTTAAACCAGTACTCAATACTGGTCAATTCAGATGTATTGGTGCTACTACATTCAGTGAATACCGAGGAATCTTTGAGAAAGATCATGCCCTATCTCGGCGTTTTCAGAAGATTGATGTTCCGGAAACGAGTATGGAGGAGACGGTTGCCATTCTACGTGGTTTGAAATCTCGCTATGAAGCACATCATGGTGTTAAATATACAGCTGTTGCTCTTACTTCGGCAGCAGAATTATCTGCACGTTTCATCAATGACAGAAATTTACCAGATAAGGCGATAGATATTATTGACGAAGCGGGGGCAGCGCAAAAGATCTTGCCTAAATCAAAACAGCGTAAAATTATTAGTAAGCATGAGATAGAAAACGTTATAGCAAAAGCTGCGCGTATTCCGTCACGGAGTGTTTCCAATGATGACCGTAATATTTTAAAAACACTGAGCCGTGATTTAAAGACAATGGTCTTTGGGCAAAATAAAGCTATCAATGCGCTAGCAGCAGCAATCAAAATGTCTAGAAGTGGTTTAGGCGATTCGCAAAAACCAGTAGGGTCATTTCTTTTTTCTGGCCCTACAGGTGTAGGGAAAACTGAGGTGGCACGTCAATTAGCATATGCAATGGGCATTAAATTGCATCGTTTTGATATGTCTGAATACATGGAGCATCATGCAGTATCTCGATTGATAGGCGCCCCACCTGGGTATGTTGGTTTCGATCAGGGCGGGCTATTAACTGAGGCGATCATTAAGCAGCCTTATTCGGTGCTGTTGTTAGATGAAATTGAAAAGGCTCACCCAGATATCTTCAACATATTATTACAGGTTATGGACCATGGTACTTTGACAGATAATAATGGCCGTAAAGCAGATTTTCGGAACGTAGTTATTATAATGACTACCAATGCCGGAGCTGAGTCACTTGCAAAGACCTCGATGGGGTTTACCGAATCAAGCCAGGCAGGAAATGAGATGGCTGATATCAAACGTATATTTACACCAGAATTTCGGAACCGACTAGATGCCATTATCTCATTTTCAGCATTGGATAAAGATGTAATTTTGAGGGTGGCAGATAAATTTCTCATACAATTAGAGGCTCAATTGCATGAGAAAAAAGTAGAAGCTATATTTACTGATGCTTTGAAGGCATTTCTTGCGAAGGATGGTTTTGATTCCCTTATGGGTGCGCGACCTATGGCACGTCTTATCCAGGATACTATTCGTAGTGCTTTAGCAGATGAATTATTATTTGGGCGCTTAGCTAACGGGGGTAAAGTCACTGTAGATGTAGATATTGAAGGAAAAGTAAAACTTAAATTTAAAGAAGAATCTGTAGCTATTCTTTAAATTTTCCTATCTTTTGTTTGTAATAGTTGCTAATTAAATTTAGTAATTTTTCCGATTTTTATTAGTACTATACTCCGCTTAATGGAGATTCTTTCGTTATACGGGAAATTTGAGAGGATTGCTGATTAGATCCATTTCTTTCCGTATTATCTGTACCAATCTACTCTTTCAACTGCCTAGAAATAACAGTACTGATTCGTTCGATGTCGATAACCTCCAGTAATCTTCGTTTGAGTCTCTATACTGATAACAATTATCATTTATAATATGGAATGATCTTTACTATTCTTTATATCTGGGAGTTATAGAATTAAATGCTAAGAATATATTTTGGCCGATTTTTGGGGGTAATATTTATCTGTTTTGCTTCGTTTGGTGCTAATTTTTCTTATGCAGAACAGGTAGTAGTATATTCAGCAAGGATTGAAAAACTTATCAAACCGATGTTCGATTCTTTTACAAAAGAGACTGGTATTTCGGTGAAATTTGTAACTGATAAAGCGGGTGTCTTACTTGCAAAGCTTAGGGCTGAGGGTAAATATACACCTGCTGATATGCTTATTACTACAGATGCAGGAAATTTATGGGAAGCTGTACAAGTAGGGTTGCTTGCACCTGTGGAATCTGGAAAATTGGAAGTAAATATACCTTCATATTTACGAGACCCCCAGAAAAAATGGTTTGGGTTGTCTGTACGTGCTCGAACTATTGTATACAACACTGACAAAGTGAATCCTGCAGAGTTATCTACTTATGAGGATCTAGCAAATTCAAAATGGCAGGGTCGGATATGCCTACGCACTTCTAAAAAGGTATATAACCAGTCCCTGGTGGCAATGATGATTGCTGAGCATGGCAAAGAAAAAACCGAACAAATTGTTAGTGGTTGGGTTGCTAATTTGGCTACAGATCCCTTGTCTAATGATACTAAAGCAATGGAGTTCGTTGCTGCAGGGAAATGTGACGTGACCATTGTTAATAGTTATTATTATGGTCGTCTAATCGAAAAAATTCCTAATTTACCATTAGCTATATTTTGGCCTAATCAGGATGGAAGTGGTGTTCATGTCAATATTTCTGGTGCAGGCATTATCAAAAATACAAAGAATAAACAATCAGCGGTCATGCTGCTAGAATTTCTGTCATCAAAGAAGGCTCAGAAATTATTCACTGATATAAATATGGAATACCCTGTTAATCCAAAAATAAGCCCCGATTCCATAGTGGCAGAGTGGGGTGACTTTAAGCAGAATAAAATGAATATAGTCAAAGCAGGTGAACTACAAACTGAAGCAGTAAAACTGATGGACCGAGTAGGTTATCGGTAAAGCATGAAAGGTGATCTGTGGAAAATTCATGAAGTCCGAAGGTAGTAATTCAAGAGGTAACTCTTATTGCCTATCTGGCTCGTTGCAGACAGTATTAGGTTGGCGTTACATCCCCGTTATTGTGGCAATCTTAGTACTCATTCCTGTGGGTACGGTTATGCTGTCGTTTCTTTCTCCTGCAGGAGAAATTTGGCAGCATTTAGTAGAAACTACTCTATCAAGACTGCTGTTAAATTCATTCTGGCTCGCGTTAGGAGTGGCTACTTTTTCAGCGGTGCTAGGAGTGAGTCTGGCTTGGTTTACAGCAGTATACGACTTTCCTGGTCGAAAGATTTTCTCCTGGGGATTATTGCTTCCGCTTGCATTCCCCGCATATGTTCTGGCATTTGTTACTTTAGGGTTGTTCGATTTTACTGGTCCTGTACAGACATCATTACGTTCTTGGTTTGGAGCAGAACTATTCTGGTTTCCAAACATTAGAAGTAGGATGGGTGTAATTATTGTAATGACACTTGCTTTCTATCCTTATGTATATTTATTAGCTCGGAATGCCTTTCTTACCCAAGGGAAACGTTCATTAGAAGCTGCTCAGTCGTTAGGGTTAAATAGTGCGCAAGGATTCTTTAAGGTGGCATTGCCTATGGCGCGTCCATGGATAGCCAGTGGTGTAATGCTGGTTCTAATGGAAACTCTGGCCGATTTCGGGACGGTAGCAGTATTTAATTATGATACTTTTACGACAGCCATTTATAAAGCATGGTTTAGTATGTTTTCTTTATCTGCAGCTTCTCAGCTGGCATCATTGCTGATTATAATCATTTTTGTATTAATTGTTATCGAGCAGAAATTCCGTTCACGAATACGCTATGCAGAAACTAAACAAAGTTCCCGTATGGCTCCCATTATTCTTACAGGGTGGAAATCTTGGGCTGTAGCGGGGCTCGCCTCGGCCACTTTATTTTTTGCTTTTTTGTTACCAATTACGCAATTATTTATTTGGGCTATAGATTCTTTTGCAGAAGAGTTTAATCAGCGCTACCTAGGATTTCTCTGGCATTCGTTAACCCTGTCAGGACTTTCCGCATTACTTATTTGTGTTATCTCGACTCTAATGATTTATTCTGTTCGTCGTCACCCTGATATGGTTTCTCGTATGGCCGTACGAATTGCAACAATAGGATACGCTTTACCTGGTGTGGTTTTGGCAGTAGGGATTTATATTCCGCTTGCATGGGTAGATAACTGGTTTAGTCAAATGGCAATGCAATTATTTTCTATAGAAACGGGATTTTTATTTCAGGGTACGTTTGTAGTAATGTTAATTGCCTATATGACACGTTTTATGGCGGTTGGATATAACCCTATTGATAGTGCTATGCAGCGAGTTACTTTTAGTATAGATGAGGCTTCGATGGGGCTTGGTGTAAGTGGATGGGGTATGCTACAGAAAGTACATTTGCCTATCCTAAAGGGTGGAATATTCACAGCTGCCACTTTAGTTTTTGTTGATGTCATGAAAGAGATGCCTATTACTTTAATGACGAGGCCTTTTGGTTGGGACACACTTTCAGTACGAATTTTCGAAATGACCTCTGAGGGAGAGTGGGAGCAAGCCGCCCTACCTGCAGTAGTGTTGGTGCTCACGGGTCTGATTCCAATAATAATGCTTACACGTCAGGCTGAGAAATAATTTTATGGATACTTTATTACTTGAGGTGGCAAAGATAAGTCAGTCTTATAGTAAAAAGACTGTGGTTAATAATTTGTCATTTGGACTTAACAAGGGTGCAATTGGTTGTCTCTTAGGACCAAGTGGGTGTGGAAAAACTACAGTTTTACGATGTATTGCCGGGTTTGAACCAATAGTAGGGGGGGAGGTATTGTTGAATGGAGTGAAAGTTAGTAGCTCAGAATTTTCACTGCAGCCAGAGCAGCGGCATATAGGAATGGTATTTCAGGATTATGCTTTGTTTCCACATCTTACTGTTATTTCAAATATAACTTTTGGGTTACATTACATGTCACGTACAGAACGTTCAGAACGGGCGGCTGAAATGCTTGAGATTGTGGGTCTTAAAGACGTGGCAAATAACTACCCACATGAACTCTCAGGAGGGCAGCAGCAGCGGGTGGCATTAGCGCGTGCATTGGCTCCGAAACCTGATTTATTATTATTGGATGAGCCCTTCTCAAACCTTGATGTAAATTTACGAGAGCGCTTAAGTTTAGAGGTTCGTGAAATTCTTAAAAATCAGGGAACTACGGCTATTCTTGTAACACACGATCAGAATGAAGCTTTCGCTATTGCAGATGAGATTGGGGTAATGCAGAACGGTAAAATTATGCAATGGGACTCCGCTTATAATCTTTACCATCGTCCTACTAGTCGCTTTGTCGCAAATTTTGTAGGACAGGGTGTATTTCTTTCCGGAAAGATTATTGATTCGAGCCATGTGGAGATTGAATTGGGAGTACTAGAAGTAGGTATCTCAAATCAACACGCATCAGATAAATTATTTGGTGAGGGGTGCAATGTTGACGTATTGATACGCCCAGATGATATCGTGCATGATGATGAGAGCTCTTTAAAGGCGAAGATTTTACATAAAGCTTTCCGGGGCGCTGAGATTTTATATACTTTACGTTTACCTAAAGGTAGCACTGCATTATCACTGGTGCCAAGTCACCATAATCATGCTATTGGCGAGGATATTGGCATTAAATTAGAAGTAGATCATGTTGTTGCATTCGGCCAAATAACGCAATAAACTTGTTACTTCACACGGAATAAAAATCTAATTTGTTAAGGTTTCTTACTATTTCGTAACGCACGAATTCTTTCTGATAGTAATAACACGGACATAGCGTAATAAGTACTGTGATTATAACGGGTAATAACATAGAAATTATTGAATCCTAGCCAATATTCTGTATCCTTTTTATTGTTTAATTTAATCAGTGTAGATTTTCGATCATTATGAATATTAATTGATGGGGTAATTCCAAATTTCTTCAGTTTTTTAATTGTATAGAGAGGCTTGCGCTTCATTTTTAAAGTCTCATAACGGTTACTGCTATCACTAATTTCTGCTCTTGTTATTGTTGGCCCATCTATTTCCCAACCATGAGATTTTAAATAGTTAGCTACACTACCTATTGCATCAGCAGTGCTTCCTGATAAATCTATTTTTCCATCATTATCAAAATCTACTGCGTATTTACGGTAACTACTAGGCATAAATTGCGGGATCCCAATTGCGCCAGCATAGGATCCTTTGATGCTGAATATATCAGTGCCTTGTTCTCGGGTAAGCAATAAATATTGCTCTAATTCGTCACGGAAAAAATCAGCTCGTCTTGAATAATTAAAAGCTAAAGTTGTTAATGCATTTAAAACACGATGTCCACCAGTTTGTTTGCCATAATACGTTTCAACACCGATTAATGCCGTAATAATTTCTGAAGGGATACCAAATTCTTTACTTGCTCGTTTCAGAGTTCTGGCATTCTTCTTCCAGAAAGAGACTCCTTTTGAGATCCGTTTTTGATTAATAAAAACAGGATAATATTCATGCCATGGTTTCGA
>Ga0209660_1001679_pt1 | contig 11476 bp, 11 predicted proteins | sample SaaInlV_100m_DNA_2_FD_184659 | JGI IMG/M metagenome (GOLD analysis project Ga0209660, IMG submission 184659) | Marine microbial communities from expanding oxygen minimum zones in the Saanich Inlet - SI072_LV_100m_DNA (SPAdes) (version 2) | ecosystem: Environmental > Aquatic > Marine > Intertidal... | reverse complement strand
ATGTTTTCTATTTAAATTCTTTCTGGAATATATGCTTTGATCCACTCTTTTTAGCAACATTTATTTGTTTTTGTCTCATTCTAAATCTAGCCTTTTGAGTATCTGTTAGATTATCGTGACAATTTGGGCAAGAAACACCTTCTTCATATTTTTTAGATTTCTTATCTTTAGGAGAAATTGGCTTCCTGCACCCACTGCACATAAAGTAACTACCCACTTTTAAGCCGTGTTTAAGACTGATTCTATTATCAAAAACAAAACATTCACCTTTCCACAAACTATCTTTTTCCTTTGTTTTTTTAAGATAATTTAAAATTCCACCATTCAATTGGTAGATATTTTTAAATCCTTTCTTTTTCAAATAAACAGAAGTTTTTTCACATCTAATTCCCCCCGTACAAAACATAGCGACAGGTTTGTCTTTTTTAAGTTTGTTTAGGTATTTAGGAAAGTCTCTAAAATTATCAACGTCAGGATTTACAGATTTTTTAAATGTTCCGACGTCAAACTCAAAAGGTTTTCGAGTATCTATTATGTGAGTATCTTTATTTTTAATTAATTCGTTCCATTCTTTTGGATCTAAATGTGTGTCTAAATTTCTTTCTTTGGAATTTAAAGTTAAATTCATAGGAACGACTTCTTTTTTAATTTTTACTTTTGGCTTATGGAATGGTTGAAAACCAGATTTAGATTTATTGCTGTTATCAAATTCTTTGAAAGAAAATATTTTTTTTAATTTATTAATAGTACTTTTTATATCTTTACTATCACCAGATATTGTTCCGTTTAAACCTTCATTAGCAATAATAATAGTTCCCCTAATTTTTTTTTTAATTAAAAAATCTTGAAGTAAAACTTTATTTTTTTTTAAAGATCTAATATTTATGAATTTATAGAAACCTAAAACATCAAACATTACAAAACTCTACAAACAGTCATTCCATCACCCAATGGCACTATAATTTGTTCCACTCTTTTGTCATTTGAAACATATGAATTAAATTCTCTTATATTAACGGTATATCTGTCTAGATTATTTTTATCAGCAACTTCACCATGCCACAAAACATTATCAATAATTATCAACCCACCTTTATCTACTAGCTTTAAAGATCTTTCATAATATTCTTTATAATTCATTTTATCTGCATCAATAAAAACCATATCAAATTTATTATTTTTTAATTCATCTAAACTTTCAAGGGCAGGTTTTATTTTCGTTTCAATCTTGTGATCTTGATTTGCTTTTTTGAAGAAATTTAAAGCAATCTTATTAGTTTCTTCATTCTTATCGAGCGCTATAAGTTTACCATCATCTGGTAAAGCTAATAAAATTGAAAGTGCACTAAGACCAGTAAAAGTTCCAATTTCAAGCACATTTTTAATATTCGAGATTTTTATAATTAAATGAAAAAAATAACATTGGGATGGATCAACTTGCATCCTTTTAATGTCACCTAAAGTATTATTATAATTAATTATTTCTTGCTGAACTGGATTTAATGTTAAGCCAAAATCATTGATATAATTTTGTAATTTTTCTGTTATTTCTAGGTTTACACCCATCTATTAAAGTTTTTTCTTCAATATCTCATTGATCAATTGAGGATTAGCTTTACCACCAGAAACTTTCATTGCTTGACCAACAAAAAAACCAAATAATTTTTCTTTTCCATTTTTATATTCAATGGCCTTATCTCTATTATCATCAATAATTTTATCTATTAAAATTTCTAATGCTTTAGGGTCACTTTCTTGTTTTAATCCTTTTTCTTCAACAATTATTTGTGGATCTTTGTCTCCATCCATCATTAATTCAAATATTGTTTTAGCTATTTTTCCAGAAATTGTTCCATTCTTAATCAAATTAATTAACTTAGCTAAATTTTTTGCAGTTATTGGACTTTGAGATATTTCTAAATTTTTATTATTTAAAACAGCAAACAATTCACCTGTAATCCAGTTAACAGCTAATTTCATATCACGGTTCTTACCCATTTTTGCAACTACTTCTTCAAAATATTTTGCTGTATCTATATCGGATACTAATATTGTAGCCTCATAAGGAGATACTTTGAATTCTTCTATAAATCTTTTCTTTTTATCATCAGGTAATTCTGGGATATCTGCTTTAAGTTTTTCAACAAACTCATCAGTAACTTCTAAAGGTAATAAATCTGGGTCTGGAAAATATCTATAGTCATGTGCGTCTTCTTTAGATCTCATTGATCTTGTTTCATTTTTTTTTGTATCAAATAATCTTGTTTCTTGATCGATAGATTTGCCTTCTTCAATTAAATCAACCTGTCTATTAGCTTCATAATTAATAGCCATCTGCATAAATTTAATAGAATTAACATTTTTAATCTCACAACGTGTTCCAAGTTCTTTAGAATCTTTTAATCTTACTGAAACGTTTACATCAGCTCTTAAGGAGCCCTCTTGCATATTACCATCACAAGTACCCAAATATCTCATTATAGATCTTAATTTTTTGATATAAGCACTTACCTCATCTGGGGTTCTTAAATCTGGTTTGCTAACTATTTCCATCAAAGCTACACCTGATCTATTTAAATCAACTAATGTATTTTGTGGGTCCATATCATGAATACTTTTTCCAGCATCTTGTTCTAAATGAAGTCTTTCAATACCAACTTCCTTTTGTCCGTCAGGCATATCAAGAACAACTGTACCTTCTCCTACTATCGGATATTTAAATTGTGAAATTTGATATCCTTGGGGTAGGTCTGCATAAAAATAATTTTTTCTATCAAAGACTGATCTTTTATTAATTTGAGCTCTTAAACCAATACCAGTTTTTATAGCCTGTTTTACACAAAACTCATTAATCACAGGCAACATTCCAGGAAATGCGGCATCAACTAAACTTACTTGAGTATTGGGTTCTGCACCAAATTTTGTTGAAGAAGATGAAAACAGTTTTGAATTAGAGGTAACTTGCGCATGTACTTCAAGCCCAATCACAACTTCGTAAATATTATCTTTCCTTTCAATTAAAAATTCAGGATTACTCTTGGCCATTATTTAATCCACCAATCAGTAATTTTATTTTTAAAATTAATTTTATCTTCTATTGCATAAGAAATATTAAGTATTCCCTGCTCATCAAATGCTTTACCAATTATTTGCAATCCTAATGGATAACCGTTTCCATCATGACCAGCTGGAATAGACATTGCTGGTAAACCTGCAAGATTAACGGGTACTGTAAATATATCATTTAAATACATTGAAACTGGGTCGTCTTTCTTCTCACCAATTTTAAATGCTGAACTTGGTGTTGATGGAGTTAAAATTGCATCAACCTTTTTATAGGCTTCATCGAAATCATTTTTAATTAATTTTCTAACTTTTTGAGCTTTTAAATAATAAGCATCATAATATCCTGAAGATAAAACATAAGTACCTATCATTATTCTTCTTTGAACTTCAGCACCAAAACCTTCAGATCTTGTCTTTTCATACATATCTATTAGGTTTTCACCTTTGGCTCTAAAACCATACTTCACACCATCATATCTTGCCAAGTTAGAGGAAGCTTCAGCTGGAGCTACAATGTAATAAGTGGGAAGAGCGTAGCTAGTATGTGGTAGTGAAATATCTATAATTTCTGCTCCACAGTCCTTTGCATATTGAATACCTTTTTGCCATAACTCCTCAATTTCTTTAGGCATACCATCCACTCTATATTCTTTCGGTATACCTATTTTTTTTCCTTTAATATCTTTGTTTAATTCTTTGCTATAATGGTTTCTTTTGAATTCTATCGAAGTAGAATCTTTTGTATCGTAAGTGCTAATAACTTCTTGAAGCAAAGCACAATCTTCAACATTTTGTGCCATTGGACCAGCCTGATCTAATGAAGATGCAAATGCAACAATTCCATATCTAGAACAACTTCCATAGGTAGGCTTTAAACCCACAGTACCCGTGAATGAAGCTGGTTGTCGAATAGAGCCGCCAGTATCAGTACCTATTGTAATAGGAGTAAGTTGACCGGAAACAGCTGATGCAGATCCGCCAGAAGATCCACCTGGAACCAAACCTTTATCAATAGGGTTTTGTACATTTCCATAAAAACTAGTTTCATTAGATGAGCCCATAGCAAACTCATCGCAGTTTAGTTTACCGAGTAAAATAGCTCCTTCATTCCAAATATTTTGAGTAACAGTTGACTCGTAAGTTGGAATAAAGTTTTCTAAAATTTTACTCCCTGCTGTAGTTCTTAAATTTTTTGTACAAAAAAGATCTTTAACTGCCATTGGTATACCTGGAAGTTTTAAGTCTAAATTAGGACTCTGATCAAATTTTTTTGCTTTTTCAATTGCATTTGAAAAGTCTTCTGTAATATAAGAATTTAACTCTTTTGATTTTTCTGAACGATCTATAAATGCTTTTGTTATCTCTTCAGAGGACAATTTTTTATCCTTAATATTCTTGACTAATGAAGTTAATGATTGAGAAGTAATATCCAACATTATTCTACAACCTTGGGTACAACAAAGAAATCCTCATTATCTTCAGGTGAATTTTTAATAATTTGGTCTCTTATATTTTTACTTTGAACTTCATCAGATCTAAACTTTAAAGTTGTTTCAGCAACTGACGTTAATGGTTCAACATTATCGGTATTTAACTCATTTAATTTTTCAATAAATTCAAAAATTGAATTTAAGTCACCTACAAGTTTCTCGGCTTTTTGGTCATCCACTGAAATTCTTGATAATTTTGAGATGTGCTTTATTGTTTTAAGATCAATGCTCATATGGTATTTAAATATGTCGCAAACTATCACTTAAGTTAAAAATATACAATATGATCACTATTGAAGATTTAAAAAAAAAACAGTCAGAAACCTGCAGATTGATTGGATTAGATCTTGGTTCGAAGAGAATTGGTGTGTCTATTTGTGATGATAAACAGTCTATCGCAACACCATTTAGAACAATTAATAAAACGAATACAAACCAATTAATTAAAGAGTTAAATGATCTTGTTAATGAGTACAATATTAAAGGAATTATAATAGGAAATCCTATTAACATGGACGGATCCTTAGGTAGATCAGCACAATCTGTAAATGATGTATCAAACAATATTGATAAAGCAATTAATGTAGATGTTTGCCTTTGGGATGAGAGACTTTCAACAGTTGGTGCTTTTAATTTATCAAGTCAACTTGACGTTAATGTTAGTAAAAGAGAAAAAAATATTGATCAGAATGCAGCGGCATTCATACTTCAGGGTGCAATAGATTTTTTGAATAATTAATACTTGCCATAATGCCACTTTATAGCTATAGAGTTAATTTTAATGGCAACTAAAACAAACAAAGCTATTAAAATCTCCCAAAAACATTTGTTAGGTATTCAAGACTTATCAATTAATGATATTAACCTAATTTTAAAAGAGTCTCAGTCATTCATTAAACTTAATCAAAGTAAAAATAAAAGACTAAATGTACTAACTGGAAAAACACAAATTAACCTTTTTTTTGAACCATCGACTAGAACCCAAAGCTCATTTGAACTTGCAGGAAAACGTTTAGGTGCTGATGTGATGTCTATGAATATGGGAAACTCTGCTATTAAAAAAGGTGAAACCTTAATTGATACAGCGATGACACTAAATGCAATGCATCCAGATATAATTGTAATTAGACATCAAGATTCAGGTGCATGCAACCTATTATCACAAAAAGTTAATTGTGCTGTATTAAATGCTGGTGATGGAAGAAGAGAACATCCTACTCAAGCATTACTTGATGCATTAACAATAATTAATAGAAAGAAAAAAATTGAAGGTTTAAAAGTTGCAATTTGTGGTGACATACTTCACTCTAGAGTAGCTAGATCAAACATCTACTTACTAACAATGCTAGGTGCTGAAGTAAATATTGTTGCACCATCAAATTTAATGCCAAAAGAAATTGAAAAATTTGGGGTAAATACTTTTACTGATATGAAAAAAGGACTTATGGATTGTGATATAGTGATGATGTTGCGACTTCAAAATGAAAGAATGACAAGTTCATTTCTTTCATCAAACCGTGAGTACTATGAATATTATGGCTTAACCCCAGATAAACTTGATTATGCAAAACCAGATGCAATAATAATGCACCCAGGTCCAATGAACAGAGGAATTGAAATAGATACTAGATTAGCTGACGATATTAACAAAAGTGTAATCAAAGAACAGGTTGAACTAGGTGTAGCTGTTAGAATGGCTTGTTTAAAAATTTTTTGTGAATAAATGAAGAAACAATATTTTATAAACGCAAACATTGTTGATCCATATAACTCAGTAAATGAAAATGGTGGTTTAATTGTTGGAGAAAATGGAAAGATTGAAGCTATAGGCAAAAAAGTAAATACAAATAATTTACCTACTAGAGAAAAACCAATTGATTTAAAAGGTAAATATATTTTTCCAGGACTGGTTGATATGAGGGTGTTTGTCGGTGAGCCAGGATATGAATATAAGGAAAATTTTAGAACTTTAAGTAATGCAGCTTTATCAGGAGGTGTGACTTCTGTAGTTACAATGCCTAATACAGATCCAGTCATAGATAACGTTTCAATCGTAGATTTTTTAAAAAGAAGAGGTAGAGACAAATCAAAAATAAATATTTTCCCATGTGCTTCTCTAACACAAAATATTGAAGGAACTAACATGACAGAGTTTGGATTGTTGGCAAATAAAGGCATTATTGCATTTACAGATGGTACTAAAACTATTCAAAATACAAGTCTGATGTCTAGAATAATGAATTCAGCAAAGGATTTGGGTTGTTTAATTATGCAACATGCCGAAGACTATCATCTAGCAAAAAATGGCATGATTAACTCTGGCATTATAGCGACCAAACTTGGCTTATCAGGAATTCCAGATATTGCTGAAAGAATTATAATAGAAAGAGATCTGGCTTTACTTGAAAAAATTAAATGCAGATATCATATCTCTCAACTTTCTTCAGCAAGTTCTGTTGAAGTAATTAAAGATAGAAAAAATGAAGTCAAATTTACATGTGGTGTTTCAATTAACAATTTGTCACTTAATGAAAATGATATTGGAGATTTTAAAACTTTTTTAAAACTATCACCACCACTTAGAAAAGAAGAAGATAGAGAGGCATTAGTACAAGGATTGAAAGATAAAACAATAGATGTAATTGTATCAGATCACAAACCAGAAGATGAAGAATCTAAAAGATTAACTTTTGCACAAGCAGCCACAGGTGCATCTGGCATAGAAACTTTATTATCTTTAAGTTTAGAATTATATCATAATGGTTCAGTTAAACTTGAAACAATAATTCAAGCATTAACTTCTAATCCAGCAAAAATTCTAAATATCAATAAAGGAAACCTTACAATTGGAAATGATGCAGATTTTTGCATAGTTGATTTAGATAAACCATGGATTGTAAAAAAAGAAAATTTGATTTCAAAATCTAAAAATACCTCAATAGAAGACAAAAAACTTCAAGGTAAAGTTACTAATACCTTTGTAAAAGGTCAGGAATTATTTAAGATATAAAAATGGAATATCTAATAGTGGGTATAGTATCCTACCTAATGGGATCTATACCTTTTGCTTTTATCTTAACTAAAATCTTTTTAAAAAAAGACATCAGAGAAATAGGTTCAGGTAATATTGGAGCCACAAATGCTTTAAGAACTGGAAATAAATTAGTTGGTTACACCACTTTAATATTGGATATAGTTAAAGCTATAATTCCAGTTATTTACGTTAAGATGAATTATCCTGAGCTAATTTATATAGCTTCATTATGTGCCTTTTTAGGTCATGTATTTCCTATTTGGCTCAAATTTAAAGGAGGTAAAGGTGTTGCAACATACGTTGGAATACTATTTTCTATAAATATTTTATTAGGTCTTATTTTTGTAGTAAGTTGGGGTGTAGTTTTTTTATTATTTAGGTACTCTTCCCTGTCATCAATCATTGGATCTTTATCAATTCCTCTCTATCTTTTTGTTACAACTGAAAAAAATAGTGTAATTTTTTTTGCAACAATGTTTGTATTAATCTTCTTTACGCATAGAGAAAATATTATTCGACTAAAAAATAAAGAAGAAAGTAAGACCAAAATTAATTAATTTGACTATCAAACACATTTGAGTAGTTTGTTAAATTATGAATCTAGTCATAGTTGAAAGCCCTGCTAAAGCTAAAACCATAAATAAATATTTAGGTGATAACTACACCGTATTAGCAAGTTATGGTCATATACGAGATTTGCCATCTAAAAATGGTTCAGTTGATCCTGAACAAAATTTTAAAATGGAATGGGAAATTGATAGTTTTTCAAAAAAATACTTAAAAGAAATTACTGATGCTGCTAAAAGTTCATCTAAAATAATTCTAGCAACTGACCCAGATCGTGAAGGTGAAGCTATTGCTTGGCATGTAAAAGAATATTTAAACGAAAAAAAACTTTTAAAAGATAAAGAAGTTGAAAGAGTTGTATTTAACGAGATTACAAAAAAAGCTGTCACACACGGTATTGAAAATCCAAGACAGATTGAACAATTATTAGTTGATGCTTATATGGCTAGAAGAGCTTTGGATTATTTGGTCGGATTCAATATATCACCTATCCTATGGACAAAATTACCAGGATCAAAATCTGCTGGAAGAGTTCAATCCGTAGCTTTAAAACTTATTACGGAGAGAGAACATGAAATTGAATCTTTTGACCCTGAAGAGTTTTGGACACTAAGTATTAATTTTCAAGATGATAAAAAAAGAACAATTATCTCAAGTATATCTCAACTTAATGGAAAAAAAATAGAAAAATTTTCTTTTAGAAATAAGAATGAAATTGATAGTGCAATTACAGAAATAAAAAATAAAAAATTTAATATAACTGATATTTCATCAAAAGTAGTTAGTAGAAATCCATCTGGTCCATTCACAACTTCAACTCTTCAACAGGTAGCATCTAGCAGGCTAGGATTTGGAGCCTCTAGAACAATGCAAATTGCTCAAAGATTATATCAGGGTATTGAAATAGATGGAGAAACTATAGGTTTAATAACCTATATGAGAACTGATGGTACAAATTTATCAGTTGATGCAATTTCAGATTTTAGAGATTTTTTAAAAAATAACTATGGTAATGATTATCTTCCAGAAAAACCTTTAAATTATTCTGGAAAAAAAGCTAAAAATGCTCAAGAAGCTCACGAAGCTATAAGACCCACAGATATTAGCAGGACACCTGACTCCCTTAAAAAATATTTAAGTTCAGATCAACAAAAACTATACAACTTAATTTGGGGCAGAGCTCTTTCATCACAAATGGAAACAGCCAAATTTGATCGTAACACTATTACAATTACTACTGACGACAATGCTACAATCTGTAAAACTAGTGGATCTGTATTAAAATTTGATGGATTTTTAAAAGTTTTTCCGAACCCAAATAAAGATGATGATGAAGATATTTTGCCAGAGATGACTAAAGGGCCAATTAATATTGAATCTTTAATTGATGAACAACATTTTACTCAACCACCACCAAGATATTCTGAAGCAAGTCTTGTAAAAAAATTAGAAGAACTAGGCATAGGTCGTCCATCAACATATGCAAGTATAATTTCAACTATAGCAAATAGAGGTTATGCTGAAATTTTAAACAAAAGATTTTTTCCAACTGATCGTGGAAAATTAATTTCAGCTTTTTTGGAAAAATTATTTTCTAAATATGTAGATTATAATTTTACAGCTAGTTTAGAAGATCAATTAGATGAAATTACTACTGGAAAAGAAAGTTGGATTAATGTTTTAGAAATGTTCTGGAAAGATTTCAATAACAATGTAGCAGATGTAAAAGAAAAAAGAACAAGGGAAGTTTTAGATTTATTAAATGATAGCTTAGGAACATTAATTTTTGACAAAGATGCTGATGGTAAAGTAGTAAGAAAATGTCAAATATGTGAAACAGGTTCTTTAAGTTTAAAAAATAGCTTTCGTGGTGGTGCATTTATAGGATGCTCTAATTATCCTGAATGTAAATTTACTAGACCACTTTCTAAAGCAAAAGCTGCTGCACAAGCTCAATTAGCAGAGCCAAAATTTATTGGTAAACATGAAAATGGTAACGATATACATCTTAAAAATGGAAGGTTTGGCCCCTACTTACAATATGAAAAAATTTTAGAAGAAATTAAAGAAGAAAAACCAACAAAGAAAAAAAAGAAAACCAAAAAACTTAAAGATGTAAATGAGCTTTTAAAAAATGTATCAATACCAAAAGGATTGGAGCTTGAAAGTATAGATTTAGAAAAAGCTCAATTTTTATGTTCATTACCAAAATCATTAGGGGTTAACCCTGAAAATCAAAAAGAAATTACTTTAAATACTGGTAGATTTGGACCGTATTTAAAATGTGAAAATAAATCAGCTAGAATTGAAAATATAGAAGAAATATTCTCAATTGGACTAAATAGAGCAATAACACTCATAGCTGAAGCTAAGCCTGGAAGAATGTCAGCATCAATAATAAAGGATCTAGGAGAACACCCGGAAGATAAAAAACCTGTTAGAGTAATGAAGGGTCAATATGGCCCATATATCAAATATAAGTCTTTAAATGCAACAATCCCAGAAGAAAAAGATCCAACTGAATTAACAATGGAGGAAGCATTAATCCTTATTGAGAAAAGAAAAGAATACGATAAAAATAAGAAAGGTAAGAAAAAGAAAAAAAAATGAAAAAAGTTTTAATTACATTTGGTTTAATGCTGTTTCTTACAAATTTTGCTAATACTAACGAAACTAAATGTACAGATTTTAAAAAATTTTCAAAAGAATATTTAAAATGTAATGCAGATAAAATTAAAAAAGGGACTATTAAAAAAGCGAAGGAAATAAAACAAGGTACAGCTAAAAAAACAGAAAATTTTAAACAAGTTGTAAAGAATTTTACTAATAAAGCCAAAAATAAGATAAAAAAGAAAGAATAATTTATGAACTTTGAGGATAAAATTAAAGAATTACAAATAGAATTACCTGAAGCAAAAGCTCCTGTTGGTTCTTATGTGGCAACTAAAATGGTAGGAAAGCTACTTTATATTTCAGGTCAAATATCAATGAATTCAAAAGGAGAGCTAATCAAAGGTAAAGTTGGTAAAGACTTGACTACAGATGAGGCTTACAAAGCTGCAGAAAGATGCGGACTAAGTATCGTTGCGCAGGTAAAAAAAGCTTGTGATGGAGATCTTTCAAAAATTAAATCTTGTGTGAAACTTACTGGATTTGTAAATTCAACTGAAGATTATATCGAACAACCAAAAGTAATTAATGGTGCTTCAGATTTGATAGCTTCAATTTTTGGTGAAGCTGGAATGCATACAAGGGCTGCTGTTAGCGCTAATAGTCTACCTCTAGGTGTTTCGGTTGAAGTTGATGCAATTTTTGAATT
>Ga0209660_1001678_pt1 | contig 11476 bp, 7 predicted proteins | sample SaaInlV_100m_DNA_2_FD_184659 | JGI IMG/M metagenome (GOLD analysis project Ga0209660, IMG submission 184659) | Marine microbial communities from expanding oxygen minimum zones in the Saanich Inlet - SI072_LV_100m_DNA (SPAdes) (version 2) | ecosystem: Environmental > Aquatic > Marine > Intertidal... | reverse complement strand
CAACCAGTTTGCTCATGCTGCTTGTTTGGCTGTAGCAAATGCACCGGCCACATCCTACAATCCCCTTTTTCTCTATGGTGAAACAGGACTTGGGAAGACGCACCTCATGCATGCCATCGCACATCAAGTTCACGCTGCGAATCCCCATCTCCGTGTTGCTTATATATCATCCGAAAAGTTCACTAATGAGTTTATTCACGCCATTCAGGAACGTACATTTACACGTTTCCGAAATCGGTACCGCAAGGTGGACGTATTGTTGATTGATGATATACACTTTCTCGCTGAGAAGGAGCGAATTCAGGAAGAGTTTTTTCACACTTTTAACGATCTTTTTGAGTCCCAGAAACAGATTGTGCTTTCCAGTGACCGGCCGGCCAATGAGATCGCCAAATTAGAGAATCGTCTGGTCTCTCGTTTTCAATGGGGTTTGGTTGTTGATATTCAACCTCCTGATCTTGAAACACGCATAGCGATACTTTCCAAAAAGGCAGAGGCTATGAAGGTTCAGTTACAACCTGACGTTCTGGAATTTCTTGCAAAGCGTGTTACTCGTAACATAAGGCGTATGGAAGGCGCACTGACCCGTGTGGCAAGTCATGCTGATCTTTGCCAGAAGCCCTTGGATATACCAATGGCTGCGGAGTTACTGCACGATATTATCCAAGATGAGAACCGACTTACCATCACTGTTGAAAAAATCCAGAAGAAGGTTTCAGACTATCACCATTTACACCTTGCTGACATGGTGAGTCGTCGCCGTCCCAACAATATTGCATTTCCCAGACAGATAGCCATGTACCTAAGCCGCCTTTTGACCAACCTTTCTCTCAAGGAGATAGGTGCGGCATTTGGAGGCCGAGACCACGGGACAGTCATTTACGCGTGTACTACGGTTGAAAATCGCATGGAGGTGGAGGAGTCTGTAAAGCGAACAGTGGACTATCTGGAGTCGCAACTCACCCAGTCTGCAGACTGAATACCCTCAGTAATCCAATGGCAAAACTGAATGCTGAACAAAAAGCCTCTGTTGGCTCATGGGTCAACGATGGCATGGGTCTTTCCGACATACAAAAACGTCTTAAAGAAGATTTTGATATCAGTCTGACTTTCATGGATGTAAGATTTCTTGTTAGTGACCTTAGCCTGCAGCTTAAGTCTGAAGATAAGCAAAAATCTGAATTAGACCAAAAGAACCCTGATGGCCATGACGCAGTCCAATCTAATGATAACCCTGACAATTTGGGTGATGAAACGAGTGGCGGCGTGAGTGTCGATATTGACAAGGTTGTTCGTCCCGGTGCAGCAGCAAGTGGTTCTGTTACCTTCAGTGATGGTAAAAAAGCTACATGGCATGTGGATCAGTTTGGCCAACTTGGCCTAGTTCCGCCTGAGGAAGGCTACCAACCTACTGAGGAAGACTTGCAGGCCTTTCAGATGGAACTGCGCTCGGCAATGCAACGATCCCCGTTTTAATCTTCCTCAAAAAATGAGAGGGTTCCTTGTTCCCTCACTAGTTCCCTTGAACTGGATTCAACTTCTGCGAGATTTTTTAGGAATTTCTCTTCGTCCCATATTTCTACACCGAGCTTTTGTGCTTTCTTTAGCTTTGAGCCAGCTGCAGAACCTGCGATCAAGAAATTGGTCTTCTCGCTTATACTTGATGAGATTTTTCCACCATTTCCTTCAATAAGCTCACCAGCTTCACGCCGTGAGTATTTATTCATCGCTCCTGTAAGGACAAAGATTTTGCTCGAGAAAATAGAACTGACGTTTACCTGTTTACCAAAAGTATCAATGGTATTCAGTCCTAATGCGATAAGTCTTTCCACTAGAGTTCGATTATTACTTTGTGAAAAAAACCCCTGGATGCTTTCGGCTACGATTTCACCAATATCTTCTGTTTCGATGAGTTCATTGAGTGTCGCTTCCATAATGGCTTGAAGACTACCAAATTGTCGGCTTAAGCCCTTGGCGACACCCACTCCTACATGCTGAATTCCTAATGCATGAAGGAATCTCCAGAGTTCACGCTCCTTGCTCGCCTCGATAGCAGAAATGAGGTTTTTTGCAGATTTTTCTGCGAATTTGTCTAGGTTGGCAAGATCGGTTGTGTGCAAAGTATAGAGGTCTGCAATGTCCTGGATATGTTCCAGATCAACAAGTTGGCTAACAATGGCTGGACCGAGATGGTCGATATCCATGGCCGCCTTGGATCCAAAGTGCTGTATCCGGCGCCGAATTTGTGGAGGACACGAGCTGTTTGGACAGCAGATGGCTACATCTCGCTTGAGTCGATCCAGTTGACTACCGCAAGCAGGACATTCAGGAGGGAATTTGTACGGGATTACATCATCACCTCGTTTATCAGGGACCACTCGTATGACTTGGGGGATGATTTCACCTGCCTTTTCCACAATAACGTAGTCCCCGATTCGTATGTCCTTACGTCGAATTTCGTCCTGATTATGAAGAGTTGCACGTGAAACGGTGGTGCCGGCGAGTTGCACAGGTTCGAGTTCCGCGACCGGAGAAACTATTCCTGTGCGCCCAACCTGTAGCGCTATATCTTTGAGAAGGGTCTCTTTTTGTTCTGCGGCATACTTGAAGGCGATTGCCCAACGGGGAGCTTTTGCTGTAAAGCCGACTTCTTCCTGAGCATCTAGAGAGTCAAGTTTTATAACTGCACCATCGGTTTCGTATTCATAGTCTCTGCGTTGTCTGTCAAGATTCTCAACGACTGTCCAAACTTCTTCCATAGAAGAGCATTCCCAAAAATGTTCTAGAGTCGGCACCTTCCACTCGAGGAGCGCCTGATGGAATTCTAATTGATAACTGAAAGTTTGGAGATCACAGAAACCCAAGCCATAAAGCACAATCTGCAATTTGCGTTTAGCCGATTCTTCAGGATCAAGAAGTTTTACAGTGCCGGCTGCAAGATTTCGGGGATTGGCGTAGGGAGTGCTGCCTTCCTTTTCACGAAGTTTATTGATGCGGTGGAACTCTTCGTTCCTCATATAGATTTCACCTCGGATTTCGATTATCTCAGGATGTCTGTTCCCTGCTAGATTGTGCGGCAGGTTTTTGATTGAGAGGACATTCCGGGTGATGTCATCGCCCTCAACGCCATTTCCACGTGTTGTCGCTCGTGTGAATCGCCCCCTTTCATAAGTGAGGCTGACGGCGACACCGTCTATTTTGGGTTCTACAACGTAAGTGTTTTTTATTCCATCACGCAGGAATTTTTGTAGCCTCGTTTCAAACACCATCAATTCATCCTTACTGTATGTATTGTCCAGACTGTACATAGGCGCGCGATGGATAAAGGAATCAAAGCCTGCAAGCCGATCGTCACCTATTCCCTTTCGGTCCCCAACTTGTTTTGATAAAGCGGGGTTGATGCCTTCAATATCCTCTAGTTCTTTTTTTAATCGGTCATATTCTTGGTCAGAAATTACAGGGTCAGCTTTCTGATAATAGAGTTTGTCGTGTCGCGAGACCTCTTTTCGTAAGGCCTCGATTTTTTTAACTATTTCTTTTTTGGGCATTTAATATCAGATGGTCTGCTTGCGTTTATTTTTTTTGGCAAAAGAGGGAACTCAAGTATTTTCCTGTAGGGAATCCACAAGTAGTAAAGCGTTGCTGCAACAATTGCGCCAAGTGTGTCTGCGATCCAATCTACTACATCTGCGTAGCGCCCCTCGACGAATTTTTGGTGAAATTCATCTGAGGCACCATAAAGTGATGCAAGTGCGATAGCCCAAATTATACCTTTCGCTCCTGCTCTTAAAAATATTGGCTGCCGTAGGTAAAGGGTGGCCAGTAACCCATATAATAATAGATGTGCCCATTTATCCGGGATATGAATGGACGGGGTTTTACCTCCCACGGATTGACTGGATGCCCAATATATAGTGATCATTAGGACCAACGCAAAAAAAGTTTTCTGCATGAGAGGAATGGGATGATAATCGAAAATTTCATGACATCCAAAATCGTTGCTGGATTCCAGATTTTTCAATTTTTGACTCCTCATCAAAAAAAAATTCGTAGTTTAAATTCAACGATGGAGCGGACTTAGGGTTTTGATTGTGAACAAGTTTGAAAAAGTCCAACAACTTTCAGTTGCTCGAATTGGAATTCCAAGCCCTACTTCACTAAATTATTTTAAAAACCACACACATGAAAAATTCGTTTGAGAAAAATAGACTATTTGGCTCTGACAAAGGCATTGATCTTGTGAAATATATTTTTGAACAGCCCCAACATATTGGGGTCTAAAAAAAAAATGACACAATATCTTGTGCCAGGGGTTGACAAGGCAAAGTTAGATGGATCACATGGAACAACTTTCCGATAAAACTGCCTTTGCGGTCACAAGGTGCAATGTCGGTCAAGGCAAGTATGGCTTGCGCCAAAAAAGATGATACAAAAAGAAGTTAGAATGATCCCCTCCCCAAAGAATCCCAAAGCCACAAGTAGCAATAACTAGAATTCATATGTCCATCGTCACTCACTCCATAGGAAATAAAGAATTTATCCTCGATCAGGAAAAGGCGGAAGCCGCATTTTCCGCCAAAAAAATTATCAATGGTCGTGATACTATGACATTTAATTTACTCCCCCTAAAATATAAGTGGGCGTACGAAATTTATAAAAATATGAAGGCCAATCACTGGGAACCTGAGGATATCCCGATGCAAAAAGATGTGGCCCTCTGGAAGTCAAATGACCTTAGAGATGTGGAACGTTGGATTATAAAGATGGGGATCGGTTATTTTTCTGCTGCGGAGGGGATTGTTGGTGACAATATACTCCATGTAATCCGTGAATTGGTAACTGCACCTGAGTTGAAGCTTGTCCTCGGTCGTCATGCGCATGAAGAGAACATTCATGCGGACAGCCTTCTCTATATGATCAGTTCTCTTGGGATTAATCCACATGAGTGTGAGGCGATGTTTGATCAGATTGAAACAATCCGTCGCAAGAATGAGTTTGTTACAGGCATTTCCAAAAGTCTGCGCAAGGACATTGACCTAACGAAAACCGAGAACAAACAGCTTTTTGCCAAGAATGTCTTTGTATTTGGACAATGTATGGAGGGTACCCAGTTCTACGGTCTCTTTGGGATGATTTTGAGCCTTTATCGCCAGAATAAGTTCGAGGGAATCGGGCAAATGTTTCGCTACACATTGCGAGATGAATCCAACCACATTGAATTGCTACGCAACCTGTTCAAGGATCTTTGTGAGGAAAACAAGGATATATGGACAACAGAATTCCAGAACGACTTGGTAGAGACGATGAAACAGGCAGTTGCTTTGGAAAAGGAGTTTATCTCAGACTGCCTTCCTGTTAACGCGCTGGGACTAAGCGCCAATGAGTTTCACCAGTATATCGACTATATTGCGGACAGACGTCTTGAGGGTGTGGGTCTACCCAAGGTGAACTCCGGCGTATCGAATCCTTTCCCATGGTTGGCTGAAATGATGGACTTAAAGAAAGAGCAGAACTTTTTCGAGGGTACGGTCACAGATTATCAACGATCTACTGTTCTGGGGATGGAAGAAGTTTCTGATGAGGCGTTACTAGGTATTTGACGAGAAGGTCGGTTTAATAAATGTGAAGATAAAAGAGGATAAGATTGTAATATGAAGAGCACTAAAAGGGCATTTGAGGAAGACCAGAAACTGCAGGAATTCGCGCGTACACCCAACGACAAAAAGCCACACTTTGATTGGGGAGGTTTAATGACCGGTGACCGATGGAATGAAACCAACATACTTGTGGCTGGTACCGGAGTCGGAGAAACTGCATTCAGCATTGAAGAAGTAGCTGATACTATTGGTAGCGCACTTACTAACCTGTTGCTTTCTCGCGAAGAACAGGACATTTTTAGCGAGAAAAACCAAAGCTTTGTTGCCAAAATTTCTAATTTGGTTGGCGAACGACTGGAGAAGGAACTATCTGATGGCAGTTCAATTATTTTGTCGAAACGGGATTTGCACCACTTGATTGAAAAAGCACTCATCGAGAATGACGCTTTTGATGTGGCTAAAAGCCTACTGTTTGCCAGAAAAATAGAGGATGGATTTGGGCGTCTTGATGACAACGAGGAAAATGGTAGTCAGTTGCTTCTAATCCGCAGAAATGGCAAAGTCGTTCCTTGGAACGAATCGAAGATCGAAATTGCTATCAGAAAGGCATTTCTTTCTCTGGAACTGGATTCCGGGCCAGCGGTTCAACTGGCCCGAGAGGTGGGCGATCGCGTTCAGAAGCAAAGGCAGGAACTCGCTAATATTGAGGGCGTACAAGATATTGTTCAGGAAGTCCTCATGGGTGGTGGTTACTATAAGGTAGCTGAAGCCTACATCCTGTACCGTGCTCGCCGAGCTCATGACCGCGAAGCTACGGTTCAGACAGGTATAGCTCAGGAAGACGAAAACCAAGAGTCAATGGTTGTTGTTGTTAAACCAAACAACGATACTTATTTCTGGGACGGACTTGATCTCCGAAAAAGGATAGAGTTTGGGATGATTGGACTTGATCTGTGCCTAACGAGCGAGGAAATTGAGAAGGAACTCCGAAGATCTGTTTTTGCAGAGATGCAGGAGGAGGATTTAAAGAAAACGATTATTCTAAATGCCAAAGCTCTTCTCGAGAAAGATGCAGATTTTTCCAAGTTCGCAGGTCGCATTCTTTTGAGTTACCTCTATGAGGAAGCGCTTGATTGGAACATCGTTCAGGATGGCGTGGAGGCGCTTAAGGATTTTCATCGAAGAGCTTTTAAGCGTAATATCAGGCGTGGTGTTGAAATTGGTCGTCTTGATAAGCGTCTCTTGGAGTACGATCTAGATAAACTTGGCGATGCCTTGGACCCAACTTCCGACCTTGAGTTTGATTATTTGGGGATACAAACACTCTATGACCGTTACTTGATTGTTGATAAGACAACCGCCAACCACGTTCGACTTGAATGCCCCCAACTATTTTGGATTCGCGTTTCCATGGGGCTCTTTTTACTTGAGGAAAAAGACCGAGAGGATCGCATAATTGAACTATACTCTCTTTATAAAAGTCGTCGATTTTGTTCCTCAACACCAACCCTTTTTAACGCAGGAACCCTCCATTCCCAGCTCTCATCTTGTTATCTTTATCAGGTGGATGACGATTTGGAGTCGATAATGATTCGTGGAATTGCAGAAAATGCATTTCTCTCTAAATGGGCTGGTGGCCTGGGAGGCAGCTGGACAGCGGTACGCGGTACTGGAGGCTACATACGAGGAACTAATGGAGAGAGCCAGGGGATCATTCCGTTTCTCAAGCTTCATAATGATCAACTGCATGCAGTGAACCAGGGAGGTAAGCGGCGCGGATCCGGATGCGCTTACCTTGAAACTTGGCACAATGATCTTTTCGATTTTCTTGAATTGCGTCGCAACACGGGTGATGAACGTCGCCGGACGCATGAGATGAACACTGCCAATTGGATTCCCGACCTCTTCATGAAACGGCTACAGGCGCAAAAAGACTGGACCTTTTTCCGCAGTAACGAAGTTCCTGAGCTTCATGATTTATATGGCAAGGCCTTCGAGCAGAAGTATTGCGAATATGAGCAGAAAGCCGAGGCTGGCGAAATCTTTGGAGAAAAGCATCCGGCAATCGAGATATGGAAGAAGATGTTGGCAATGCTTTTTGAAACAGGACACCCTTGGATCACTTTTAAGGATCCCTGTAATCTGCGTAGTCCTCAGGATCATGTAGGTGTTATCCATAGCTCAAACCTTTGCACTGAGATTACGCTTAATACGGGTGCAGATGAAACCGCAGTCTGCAACTTGGGTTCTGTGGTTCTCGACTCACATCTAGACAAAAATGGAAATTTGGACCATGAGAAACTAAGGGGCACCATCAGGACTGCTGTCCGCGCCCTTGATAACGTGATTGACCTTAATTTTTACCCGACCCAAGCTGCCAAGACTTCAAACTTGCGTCACAGACCCGTAGGTTTAGGCATTATGGGTCTTCAAAACTGCCTTTACCGAAAGGATGTGCCTTTTGCGTCACAGGAAGCTGTTGATTTCAATGATGAATTTATGGAAGCCATTGCTTTTTACGCCTACGAAGCTTCCAGTGACCTTGCTAAAGAGCATGGTACCTATTCCACCTACAAGGGATCAAAGTGGGATCGGGGCATGATGCCGCAAGACTCTATCGCTCTACTTGAGGAAGAGCGCGGTGAGCCAATCGATGTCAAGCGTGGTGGCCGCATGGACTGGGCAGGCTTACGCGATAAAATTGGCAAGCAGGGCATGCGCAACAGCAATGTTCTGGCCATCGCACCTACAGCAACGATTTCCAACATCATGGGTAGCTCTCCTTGTATTGAGCCGCTGTTTAAGAATCTTTTTACTAAAAGTAATCTATCTGGTAGTTTCATTGTCCTTAACCAGTATTTGGTTCGTGATCTAAAGAAGCAGAATCTTTGGAACAGTGATATGATTGATCAGCTGAAATATCACGATGGGGAACTTGAGGATATAGCAGAAATTCCAGAAGATCTTAAAAAGAAGTATCAAACAGCATTTGGCGTTCCATACCGATACATTGTTGATGCTGCAGCTCATCGCCAAAAATGGATTGACCAGTCCCAATCTGTAAATCTTTTTCTAGCAGAGCCCAACATCGTTGAAATGTCTAAAATGTACCTTTCAGCCTGGCGCAAAGGCTTAAAAACCACGTACTATTTGCGTACTCAAAGTGCTTCAAATATCGAGAAGGCCACGATTGACAGCAAGAAAAAGGAAGCAGGACCGGCTGAGCCTTCCTCAGAGCCTAAGCAATGTAGTATCTTGGATCCTGAATGCGAAGCCTGTCAGTAACCTTGTATTTGGTCGTTGATGATAATTGAGGAACGGCTCAAGCTTTTCCTTGGTTCAAAACCTCAGTTAGATTCCACTGCATATGTGGCTCCAGGTGCTACGTTATTGGGTGATGTTGTTCTAGGGAAAAATTCAAATGTCTGGCCCGGTTGTGTAGTTCGTGCAGACATTAATTCCATACACATTGGAGAGGGAACGAATATTCAGGATGGAGTCGTGATTCATGTCGCAGACGAAAACCCTACAAAAATTGGGGACTATGTTACGGTGGGTCATTCAGCTGTTGTGCACGCTTGTACAATAGAGGATGAGGTACTTGTCGGAATGCATGCAACAATTCTTGACGGGGCAGTTATAGGTAAGGGATCAATTATCGGTGCGCATACATTGATCAAGACAGGTATGAAAGTTCCTGCCGGTTGTATGGTTCTGGGTATTCCGGGAGTAGTGGTCCGTCCACTGAGACAATCTGAGCGTAGGTCCAACCGCACCCTGGCAGAAAAATACATCTGCATGGCCACGGCCCACCGTAATCATGAAACTTAATGTCTTGAGGCTAATTATCTCCGTTTCCTGCCAAACTTTTCGCCTCGCCCCATCAGTCCCCGCTTTTTTTGTTGGGTGGCAGCTTTTCCCGGAATATCTGTCATTGGCGGGATACGATACTTAAACCCTTCCATTAACCGTCTGGGAATTTCCTGTCCTATCAGGTTTTCGATCGCCTGGACTTTATCCATTTGATCCGGCGAAAACAGCGTGTATGCCTCGCCTTCGCTCTTTGCGCGACCTGTTCTGCCGATGCGGTGGACATAGTCTTCCGAATGCTGGGGGACATCGTAATTGATAACATGTTGTACACCTCGAATGTCTAGCCCACGAGAAGCGATATCCGTAGCAATGAGGGTTGAAATTTTGCCGTCCTTAAAATCCTGTAATGCCTTGGCACGATCCCGCTGGTTATGATCGGAGTGCATTACCGCTATATTTTGTTTGCCATGCTGGCGCAACCATTTGGCTATTCTGTCTGCCCCAGCCTTTGTTTGAAAGAAAATAATGGTACTCTCATCTTCAATTTTTTTAAGAATATAGGCCAGTAGATCGAATTTAAGCATCGCGTCTACCGGGTAGAGAGCGTGGTCAACTGTGTCAGCCGGAGAGACACGCATACCAATGGAAATCTCAATTGGTTTATGGAGCGCCCACTCTGCTAAATTATTGATAGTGTCCGGCATCGTTGCCGAGAAGAAGAGGGTCTGACGTTTCTTGGGACATTGACGAACAATTTTTCGAACATCTTCAATGAATCCCATATCCAGCATACGATCCACTTCGTCCAGTATAAGAATCTCAATTCGGTCAAGTCGCAATGCTTTCTGGGAGAGGAGATCAAGCAGGCGTCCCGGGGTGGCAATCAAAACATCAGCACCATTCTTTATTGCTTGTCGTTGTGGTCCGTAACCAACACCACCATAAATAAGCCCCAATCCTAGGTCGAGGTGCTTGCCATAGAAAGCGAAATTTTCCTCAATCTGACAAGCGAGTTCACGGGTTGGAGTTAGAATGAGGCAGCGAGTATGGCTGTGCTTTTTGAGTAAATGAAGAGTTGGTAAAGCGAAGGCGGCTGTTTTACCGGTTCCTGTCTGTGCTGATCCTATAATATCTCGTCCCAACAGGATTGACGGAATAGATTTTTCTTGGATGGGAGTCGGTTCATCATAGCCTCGTTCCTTAACTGCCATGAGAATTTCTTCCCTAAGATTTAGTTCCTGAAATTGCATTATATATCTTTTATTGCCTTAGAAACTGGAACCCTTTTATCAGTATGAATTTTAAAAAAGATGTTTCCAGTGAAGAAATTTCTTATCGAGGAAGGATTGCACCAACTCCAAGCGGCTTGTTACATGCTGGTCATGCGCGAACTTTCTGGGTCGCGTGGCACAGGAGCCGCGTATTCAACGGTTTATTAATCTTTCGCACTGAAGACCTCGATCCCCTTCGTTGCAAGGCTAATCTCGTAGATGCAGCACTTAGAGATTTACGCTGGTTGGGATTATCATGGGAAGAGGGTCCTGATATTGGAGGTTCCTTTGGCCCCTATACCCAAAGTGAGAGAACGATCACTTACGAGAATGCCTGGCAAAAGTTATTGGCAGATGGATACATTTATCCCTGTACTCGCTCCCGTAAAGAACTCCGTTTGTACACCAAGTCCCAAGGTGTTAATTCAGAAGACCCGCTCTATCCCCTTGAGTGGCGACCAGATGACAAGGTTTTTCACTCCGATGCACCCGGAGGAGAAGTTGCTTGGAGGTTTCGAGTCCCAGAGCATCGTAAAATCACATTTGTAGATGGCTGTCTTGGAGAGAGATCTTTTGAGACATATTTGGACTTTGGGGATTTTCTCATTTGGCGACGAGATGGGATTCCCGCCTACGAATTAGCCGTTGTGGTGGATGATATCGCGATGAAAGTAACCGAGGTCGTTCGTGGTGAGGACTTACTCGTGTCCACGGCTCGTCAAATTCTTCTCTACGAGGCCCTTGGGCAAGTACCCCCTTTCTTTTTTCACTGTCCTTTATTATTGGATATGGATG
>Ga0209660_1001670_pt1 | contig 11504 bp, 9 predicted proteins | sample SaaInlV_100m_DNA_2_FD_184659 | JGI IMG/M metagenome (GOLD analysis project Ga0209660, IMG submission 184659) | Marine microbial communities from expanding oxygen minimum zones in the Saanich Inlet - SI072_LV_100m_DNA (SPAdes) (version 2) | ecosystem: Environmental > Aquatic > Marine > Intertidal... | reverse complement strand
ATCGCAAGGACAAGCAGAAGATACACAGGTTAAGTCTTTTAAAGCTCTAAATAACACATAATCTCCAGGTCTTGACCAAGGCTCATCAAATGTTGCAACATTATTTACATCTATTGCTGTGTTAAAAAAAAGATTTATTGCTGACCAGCTTTTTCGTGCGTTGATATCGTATTTTTCTAATCCTTTATTAAAATTATCAGTGCAATTGATATGGCCCATGTAACCCAAATCTTCGTAGTATTTTGAAGTGCAAGCTAGATTAAACGTATCATGTCTTCCAACTGTATCTCTTATAACCTCAACCATTGCTTCATGATTTCCATCATAGAATTTTGAAAATAAACCTGGTCCAGGGTAAGCGCTACCCATAAAGGTTCTTGTTGCTTTATCATCAATAATACTTTCTATGCCATCATTTAGCTTATGAGTATCAAAAGCTAAAAAATCTGAACATTGTCTTCCACCTGGATCAATTATTTGAATATATTCTCCAGCTTTTACTTCATAAGTTTCTGCAGTTCTTCTTTTTACAAGCTGTTCAGTTATTGGGTCGCTTAATGGATCTGGTAATACAAATTGTTCGTCTGATTCAGAAAATTTTGCTTTATGTAAAAAGATTGTTAAATCAGTAGGAGGGTTTTGTTCATGAACATTTAGAGGATCACCTGGAGCAGCTATTAAAACTAAACACTTATCTTTTGAAGTTAAGGTTATTTTTTCACCCATCAAACAATCTTCATTAAAAATAAATGAAGACTTAGCTTTGTTAAGTTCTAAATTTTTTTTCTTAAATATTTTTGAAATTTTTTCATCAGTATCTATGACTCTTTTTGAAAAATCTGCATTTGAATTTTCTTTTAAATTTAAAATTGATAAATCAACCTTACCTTTTGAATTAAAAACAATTATTTCACAAATTTGTTTTCCTTCTTCATTAATAATTTCGATTTTATCTTCTGGTAAAACTTCTATTACAGAAAGACCACCACCTTTAACAAAATATCGTTCAACTCCAGGTGGTAAAATTCTTAATCCAGGGTTTTTAATATTTAAACTTGTTAACATCAAAACTTATAATTGTTTAATTTTAGCAACACTAATTCAATAAGTAAAACAATGTGTTAATATAAATTATATATAATTTATATAAGTTAACACCATTGACTATAAATTTAATAAGTGAGATCATACTTTATTAAACTTAATATTAAGGGGAAAATATATGAAAAAAAATAATAAACCGTTAATTATCGGTGCAGTAGTAGTATTTATTATTGCTGCATTTTTTTTCCAGCAAGGGGGAGATAAAACTGCCAAAAAAGCTGGTGATAGTGCTCAACCTATAATTATTGCTACACATAACTGGTCAAGCCAAATTGTAATGGCACATGTTATTGGTGGAATTTTTGAAAGTATGGGAAATAATGTAAATTATGTAAACACTGACTCACAAGCCGTATATGAATCAATTCGTATAGGTGATGTGACTCTAGCACACGAAGTTTGGGAATCAGCTTTTGGTAAATCCTTCACTACAGCACTTGAAAAAGGTGGTATAGTTGATTGGGGAGATCACGAAGCAAGAACTCTTGAAGATATGGGATATCCTAACTGGGTTACTGACAAAGGATTATGTCCAGGTCTTCCAGATTGGACGGCATTAAAAAACCCAGATTGTGCTGCAAACTTTACAACACCTGACTCAGGTGGAAAAGGAAGAATGTTAGAAGGTCCACAAACTTGGCACGGAGATTTAATACCTCAGAGGGTTGATGCTCTAGGGTTAGGAGATCTTTGGACAGTAAAATTTGCTGGAAGTGCAGACGCACTTTGGGCAGAGCTTAAAGCTGCTGAGAAAGAAGGAAGAGGAACTATAATATTCAACTGGACTCCAAACTTTACGGATGGAAAAGGTTTCACATTTATTGATTTTCCTCCATATTCTGCTGGTTGTAGACCAGAAGATGGTGGTGATGGAAAATGTGGATCTCCAGATGGTTATTTGAAAAAAGCTGTAAATGCAGACTTTCCAACAACTCATCCAGGTGCAGCGGCAGTATTCAAAAAGATGTCATTTTCAACAAGTCATATTGGAGCAATGGCTGCTTTAGTGGACGAAGATAAAATGACTCACGAAGATGCTGCAAAAAAATGGTTAGCAGACAATAAGAGTGTTTGGGAACCTTTTACTAAGTAAGCGTAAAAAACAATAAATTAAAGTCTCCCTCAACAAAGTTGAGGGGGATTTTTTTTAAGTAAATTACCTGGTGAAGATTCAAATCAAAAAATTTTATTAGATAAATGACAAAGTATATTTTATACATTTCTCTTAGCTTATTATCTTTTAATTTATCTTTTGCACAAAATATAGACATACAAGAAAATGTTAAAATTGGTCTTGTATGTGAATTAGAAAAAAAAATACTTAAGAATTCAAAATATAACTACAAAACTTTTCTAGCAAAAGATTTAGATAAAAAAAATTTAAATCAGTTTGAAATTGACGCACAACAGCCAGAAAAACTTTTGATCAATGGATTGTCAATGTTTCTCTCACAAAATGTAAAATTTGATGTAAAAGTTGTAAACAAAGATATAGTTTTGTTTAAAGCTTTTGATAAAGATAAGAATTATTCAGAGTCTGGTATAATTAATAGAAAATCCGGTGAATTAGTTCATGAAATTACAAAAGATTTAAAAAGTGATAATTTTGAAAAAGATATTTCTTTTTATAATTGTAGCTAAAATGAAAAAAATGAAAAAATATATTTTTTATATAAGTTTAAGTTTTTTAATTGTAACTTCGGTGTCAGCTCGAAAGACAGGTTGTGAAGGAGACTGTGAAAATGGATTTGGTAAATGGACTTATACAGACAAAACTACCTATGAAGGAAATTGGGTTGGTACTCAAAAACATGGGCAAGGAATTGAGACTTGGCCTAATGGATACATATACAAAGGGGAGTTTAAAAATAGTGAGTGGAGTGGACAAGGAATTTTAACTTTTCCAGATGGCTCTGTCTATGAAGGGGAGTGGGCTAACGGCTTTATGAATGGAGAAGGAAAGTTTATTTGGTCTGACGGGAAAATAAAAATAGGAATTTGGAAAAACGGTAAAATACAAGAATAATCATGATTGATAAATATGTGAATAAATTAAAAGAATTACTACCCGAACCTATTCAACAATTTGGTGGTCTTGTTTCTTTAACATTTATTGTAATTTTATCTTTTTCTATTTTAAATGTCTTTTTTGGCCAGGGTGATGAGCTTGTAGAAAAAATGAAAAAGGAAGAAGCAAGAATTGCAGAAGCTAATAAGCTAAGTAAAATAATCTCTACACTGCCATCAGGTATTTTAACTTTTTATGATGGAAGCGATCATTACAAGTTGTCTGAAGAGCAATATGAAACAGTATGTAAAATAACAAAAATTATCCCACAACGTGCAGTTATGGGTGCTAATTTGATAAATTTTAAAGCTAAACAAATATACACTACTAATGGCAATCAAATTGCTGAAACATTTGTTAATTGGGATAAAGAAAACAATAAATGCATTGCTGGTTTTGTTTTAAGTGGAAGTATTAATGGTGGAGAAAAAGAAATAGTTACTGTTAGTGGAGAAGTTTTAAATTTTTTAAGCACAGGAATTGATACAAGAGTTTATTTTATTAAAAATTTTTAAAGGGAGAAAACAATAATTTGGAATAATATAAAAAGTGTATTTTATATTTATTTCGTATAACTTATTAAAATATTATGACTAATGCTGTAATTAAGTGTGATTCAGTTTACAAAATTTTTGGAGCAAACGCAAAAAAAATGCTCGAAGAGGCTAATGGAAACGTAGACGCAAAAACATTTCAAGAAAATGGATGCATAGTAGGAGTGAATAATGCCTCCTTTGAAGTTTCAAAAGGAGAAATGTTGGTTGTGATGGGTTTATCAGGCTCTGGAAAATCAACCTTATTAAGATGTATTTCAAGATTAACAGATGCAACTGGTGGAAAAATTTTTATAGAGGGCCAAGACTTGCTTTCATTAAATAATAAAGAGCTAATTGATCTAAGAAGAAATAAAATGGGAATGGTATTTCAAAGTTTTGCACTACTTCCACATAAAACAGTTTTAGAAAATATTGCTTTTCCACTTCAAATCAAAGGAGTTGAAGATCAGGAAAGCATTAACAAGGCTATGGATATGGTTAAACTTGTTGGTCTTGATGGAAGGGAAAATTATTTTCCAAGAGAACTTTCTGGAGGACAACAACAAAGGGTAGGGATTGCTCGCTCATTAGCTGTAGAACCTGATATTTGGTTTTTAGATGAACCTTTTTCTGCTCTAGACCCATTAATTAGAAAAGAAATGCAAGATGAGTTTTTAAGACTTCAAGAAAAATTACAGAAAACAATTATGTTTATTACGCATGATTTTGACGAAGCATTAAAACTTGCTGATCGAATCGCAATTATGAAAGATGGAATAATTGAACAGCTTGATACACCGGCTAATATTGTATTAAATCCAGCAACAGAGTATGTCAGAAAATTTACCGAAGAAGTTCCTAGGGAAAAAGTATTAAAAATAGAAGACATTATGGATATACCGAATAATGAAAATTTAAGTGATTTAAAAGTTTTTAAAAATGAAATAATTGAAAATGTAGCCGAAAAGATTCTGACTCAAGAAAAATCTGTAGGAGTAATTGATGAAAATAATAAAATCGTTGGAACCGTTCACCCTTCAAAAATAATTAATACTGTTTTTGGTGGAAAAAAAAATAATGATTAAAATATGGAAATATTAAAAAAATATCCAAAGTTATTTCAATGGCTATTTTTATTGATTGTATTTTTTTCTTTATGCTTTGCAATTGATGTCCCTGAAACCTATAAGTTTATAAGAGGTCAAGCCGAATTTATTAAAGATCCAAATCAAAGTACTTACACACTGTTTGGTGCAGAAGTAAGATATTATGCATTTGATGTTTTTTGGAGACTACCACCTCTGCTTGGATGGTTGCCTATTTGGATAAATGACTCTTTATTTTTTTTAATGAACGAGTGGATGCCAATGGAGTTTTGGAATGAAAATACTCAATCATACAAAACTAGACCTTTAGTTCTTCAATTAACAAGAAACATAACAGCGTTTATGACATTTCTTATTGAGTTAATCAGAGAAGTTATATTAGGAGGTGTTCAAACAGTTGTTGCATTTACTAGTTGGGATTGGATAGGAGCAAATCCATGGGCAAAATTACCAGGGTTACCTTGGACAATTGTTGCAGCGGGTGCTGTAATACTTGGATATAACTTGAGTGGTAAAGGCCTAGCTATATTTGCTGGTATAGTCATGATTTATATTTCTATATTTGGTCAATGGAAACCATCGATGCAAACTCTCTCTTTTATATTGGTTGCGGCACCACTTTCTTTTGTTTTTGGTTTGGGCTTAGGTATTGCGGCATTTAAAAGTAAACGAGTTGAAAAAGCTTTGTATCCAATACTTTTAGTTATGCAAACTATGCCTCAATATGCTGTGTTGGTTCCTGCAATTGTTTTATTTGGTGTTGGTGATCATGCAGCGGTCATCATAACGATGGTTGTAGCAGTTCCACCAATGATATTATTAACTTTACTAGGTCTTAGAGGAATATCTCCTGAAGTTATCGAAGCTGGAAGAATGAGTGGATGCACTAATTCTCAACTCATGTTCAAAGTATTAATTCCAACAGCAAGAAGAGATATTTTAATTGGAGTAAACCAAGTGATTATGGTGTGTTTCTCTATGGCTGTTATTTCAGCTTTTATAGGTGCAAAAGGATTAGGTTTTAATTTGTTACTAGCACTAAACCAATTAAATATTGGATTAGCACTTGAGGCAGGTTTGTGTATCAGTTTGATTGCAATATTGTTGGATAAATTATCTTTAGCTTGGGCAAATAAACAAATTGATTATTTTGGTAATCTAACTTTTTTTGAGCAACATAAAAATAGTATATTTTTTGGTGTCGCAGTATTAATTGGAATTATACTTGCTTTTGTCGGTTCTTTTTTCTTTAAGGAAGGTTTTAATTATTTATATGAAATTCCACATAACAAAGGAATATCCACAGCAGATTTTTGGAATAAAGGTGTTGATTGGATTTGGGATACTTTCTTTCAAACTTTAAAAATATTTAACACATGGCTAATTACAGAAGTTCTTCAACCAATGAGAGCTTTATATTTAAGAATGCCAGCTGTTGCCACTTTAGTATTGGTTGTTGGAGCTGGTTATATAATTGGTGGAATTCGTTCAGCAATGGTAGTTGGTGCGCTAACTTTGTTTATAGCATTAAGTCCATGGTGGGACAGAGCTTTGGTCACAACGTACATGGCAACTTTTGGAGTTATTATATCTTGTATAATTGGATTTACTGTTGGAACTTTATCTTTTCAAAACAAGCGTGCTACAAATTTTATGTTGGCAGTTTGTGATATTTTTCAAACATTCCCTTCATTTGTATATTTAATTCCAGTAATGATGCTTTTTGGAGTAACAGATACATCGGTGTTAATTGCAGTAGTTGTTTATGCAACTATACCTGCAACAAGGTACACTATTGAAGGTTTAAGAAGTGTTCCAGCTGCTTTGCATGACGCAGGTTCAATGTCTGGTGTAACAAAAATACAAAGACTAATGAGAATAGAATTTCCTTTAGCATTTCCTCACATGATGCTTGGTTTAAATCAAACAATTGTATTTGCTTTATTTATGGTAATTATTGGGGCATTTATTGGTACAGAAGATTTAGGACAATATATTTTAAAAGCTTTATCTGACAAAAAGGGTGCCGGAATAGGATTAACACTTGGTGTTTGTGTTGCTTTTATAGGACTAGTGTTTGATCATTTAATTCGAACGTGGGTAGATCAACGAAAAAAACACCTGGGTATAAGTTAGGATAAATACTCAACCTCAGAAAAACGATCTGTTGGAAAAATCCAATAAAATTCTAAGGTTTCTTTTCCATTATTTTTTAAGGCATGTTTTGCATTACCAGCTATATAAACTATATCACCCTTCTTAACTTCTTCTAGCTCACCAGATTTATTTAATATACCAGTACCATTTGTGACCACATATATTTCTGCAGGTGAATGATAATGGAGGGTTAAATCTCCTCCTGGAGCGATTTCAGCAAAACCAAGAGAAAGCCCAGAACTTTCTGTATAATCAGCATCAATCAAGAATTTCCATCTTACACCTGGATACTTCTCTGTTGTTTGCCATTCTTGATCAGAAATAGATTTAAGATTTTTTACAAACAACATATTTTTTTATTAACAGTACTACTAATCATTTTATGTAAGCCTTCATGGAATCATCCAATTCATCTAGCCATACCGTATGATGTAAAGGAGATTTTTTTCCAGTAATTAAGGATTTATAACTATTATTTCTAAAAGTCATTATATCTTCATGTTTATGATGCTCCCATTCCATGAAAGTTTTATTAACTCCTTCAATGTCAAAATCTGGATAATCAGTAGCCTCAATAAGTTCTTTTGTATAATCACCTTGAAACCAAATTTTTTGCTCATCATCTTTCAATGAGTCTTCTCTTTTTTTCCATTCAAGACTATTTTTTGTCATTTCTTTTTTTGAAGGTAATGAAATTTTTCCAAGAATATAATCTCTTGCATACCAAGCTTGAGCATCAAACATATTAAAAGTATAAAATTGATCCTGCATACCTAAGTACATCATTTTGGGGTTAGATTCCCAAAATATTCCTTTATATAAATTAAGAGGCCATAATAAATTGCTTGTTTTTAATTTAAGCTCTTCCTCAAGAAAAGGAAAATGATGCAAATAACCTGTGCACAATATTATAGCATCTACCTTTTTTTTAGACCCATCTTTAAAGTGAACAGTATTATCTGGATCAGCTTTTACCAACAAAGGTGCTTGAGTAATTCTATCTGGCCAATGATAATTCATTGGTGCAGTTCTGTGACTGATTGTAATAGAATTACATCCGTATTTGTAACATTGAGATGCAATATCCTCTGAAGAGTAACTGGTACCCACAATTAAAATATCTTTGTTTTTAAATTCCAAAGCATCTCTAAAATCATGTGCATGCATTACTCTTCCACCAAAAGTGGAAAGTCCTTCAAATTCAGGTACATTTGGAGTGCTAAAATGTCCTGATGCACACACAACATAATCAAAATCTTCACTATAGGTTTCTTTTTTGACTAAATCTTCAACTGAGACTGTGAATAGTTTACTATCTTTGTTGTAACTTACCCAACGAACAGAAGTTCTAAATCTTACTTGTTTTTTAAAATCTGATTTAGCAAGTCTACCACGTATATAATCCAAGATTACTTCTCTAGGAGGGTAAGATCCAATAGGCTTACCAAAATGTTCGTCAAAAGAATAATCTGAAAATTCAAGACATTCTTTTGGTCCATTAGACCAAAGATATCTGTACATACTGCAATGAACAGGCTCTCCATGTTCATCTGTTCCAGTTCTCCAACTATAGTTCCATAATCCACCCCAATCTTCTTGTTTCTCGAAGCAAACTACTTCAGGAATTTTTTCACCTTTTTTTTGAGCAGACTCAAAAGCTCGTAGTTGAGCTAAACCAGAAGGGCCAGCACCGATTATTGCTACTTTAGTCATAAAAGTTCTCCATTTGAAATTATTATATAATCTACTTTACTAACAAAATGTTAAAAATTACAATAAATAAATCTTATTACAGTAATATTATTGATATAAATCAAATGAGTAAATTTTGTAAAAATAAAGCTTTAAACTTCAGCTTATGAAAAAAATAGTTATAATTGGTGCTGGTGCAATGGGGTCTGCTTTTGCAGTTCCATGCTTGGATAATAAAAATGATGTTACAATTGTTGGAACACATTTAGAAGACAACCTAATTGAAAGTATTAATTCTAACAATCATATTCATCCAGCACTAAAAACACAATTACCAAAAGAAATTAAATTTGAGCGATTTGAAAAATTACAAAATATTTTAAAACAAAATATTGACATTATAGTTTGTGGAGTAAGTTCAGTAGGTATTGAATGGTTTGTTCAACAAATTTCAAAAAATTATAAAAAGAAAACACCAATTGTATTATTAACCAAGGGTTTATCCATAGTAGACAACGAACTTTCTACACTTTCAGACAAAATTAAAAATCTTTTAGAAAAAGAAGGTCATTCTGAAATTAATATTTCAGCTATCAAAGGACCATGTTTAGCTGCAGGATTAGCAAATAAAATGAGAACTGGAACAGTTATTGCAAACAAAAACTTAAAAGAGTGCCAGTTCTTAAAAGAGACAATCTCAACAAACTATTATTCTACTGAAATCTCAGAAGATATAAATGGTGTTGAATTATCAGGAGCAATAAAAAACATTTACTCAATGTTAATTGGAGCATCTGAAGGTTTGAGCAATCCCAAAGCATCAAAAGATATTCAGTCAAAATATTTTTTAAATACTGCAGCATCCTTGATACATAGATCAATTTCTGAAATGGTCGAATTTGTTTCTAATTATGGGGGTAAAGCAGAAACAGTTTATGGTTTAGCGGGTCTAGGTGATTTGTATGTTAGCGCAATTGGAGGAAGAAATAGTTTGATGGGAAAGTATTTGGGTGAAGGACATCTATATAATGATGCTAAAGAAAAATTTATGAAAGATATTACTGTAGAAGGCGCACAATTAGCTTTAGAAATTGGACCAAAAATTTTACAAGATTTAAATCCTCAACATTTTCCACTAATGTTCAGTATGCTACAAACTATTTGTGAAAATAAGAAATTACAAATTAATTGGTAAAAAAAATTTTTAAAATAGACCTTCTATTTCACCATCTTTATTCAGCTTAATAGAGTCTGCTGCTGGAACTCTTGGTAATCCAGGCATGGTCATAACAGCCCCACAAATAACGACAATAAACTCTGCTCCAGAGGAAAGTTTAATTTCTCTAATTGGTAAAGCATGACCTGTTGGTGCACCTTTTAAGCTTGGATCTGTTGAAAAACTGTATTGAGTTTTAGCAATACAAATAGGAAAATCACCATAACCAGCCTCCTCAAAACTTTTTAATTGATCTCTAATTTTTGTATCTGCAATAACTTCATCTGCTCTGTAGATTTCTTTTGCAATTGTCTCGATCTTTTTAAATAAAGGAGTTTTACTTTCGTATAAGAATTTAAATTTATTCTCATTTTTCTCACATAGTTCAGCAACATTGTTTGCTAACTCTCTTGTTCCTTCACCACCATTTGCCCAGTGTGTACAAAGACTGGCTTTAACACCAATTTTATCACAAAATTCAATTAAAGCTTTTACTTCATTATCTGTATCTTTAATGAAATGATTAACAGCAACCGCTACAGGTAAGTTAAACTTTTTTACATTTTCAACATGTCTTTCAAGATTAATTAAGCCTTTTTTTAATGCCTCTACATTTTCTGTTTTAAGATCATCTTTTGCAACACCACCATGCATTTTTAATGCCCTAATTGTTGCAACAATTACGACACAGCTTGGTTTAAGATTTGATTTTCTACATTTAATATCAAGAAACTTTTCTGCACCTAAGTCGGCACCAAATCCTGCTTCAGTTATTACATAGTCAGCAAGTTTTAGTCCAGTTTTTGTAGCAATTACAGAATTACATCCATGTGCAATATTTGCAAATGGACCTCCATGAATTATTGCAGGATTGTTTTCTAAAGTTTGAGTTACATTTGGTCTAATTGCATCTTTTAATAATACAGTCATTGGACCTTGAGCTTTTAAATCTTTTGCATAAACAGGTTTTCTATCTCTTGTGTATGCAATTGTAATATTCCCTATTCTTTTTTCTAAATCTTCTAAATCATTTGATAAACAAAAGATTGCCATGATTTCAGATGCAACAGTTATATCAAACCCATCTTCTCGTGGAAATCCATTTGCAATACCACCTAAATTTATATTTATTTCTCTTAAAGAACGATCATTCATGTCCATTACTCTTTTCCAAGTAATTCTTCTAACATCTATATCTAATTTATTTCCCCAATAGATATGATTATCAATTAAAGCTGACAATAAATTATGTGCAGAAGTTATTGCGTGGAAGTCTCCAGTAAAATGTAAATTAATTTGTTCCATAGGAACTACTTGAGCATACCCACCACCAGCTGCTCCACCCTTCATACCAAAAGAAGGACCAAGACTTGGTTCTCTCAAACATACAATAGATTTTTTTCCAATTTTATTTAAGCCATCATTCAATCCAACAGAAGTTGTGGTTTTACCTTCACCTGCAGGAGTAGGAGTGATTGCAGTAACCAAAACTAGTTTGCCGTCTGGTTTGTCTTTTAAAGTATCTAAATATTCTAAGTTAATTTTTGCAATATGTCTGCCCATTGGACTGAAAGCAGTACTCTCGTCAGGCACATTTATTTTAGCTAAAATATCATTTATAGGTT
>Ga0209660_1001660_pt1 | contig 11534 bp, 7 predicted proteins | sample SaaInlV_100m_DNA_2_FD_184659 | JGI IMG/M metagenome (GOLD analysis project Ga0209660, IMG submission 184659) | Marine microbial communities from expanding oxygen minimum zones in the Saanich Inlet - SI072_LV_100m_DNA (SPAdes) (version 2) | ecosystem: Environmental > Aquatic > Marine > Intertidal... | reverse complement strand
AATCGAGAATCTCTTTATTCATAGCGAAAGTTTATCCTCGCATCGAGGTTTGAGGAAGTCATTTTATACATTCTTACGATTAAATTTAAAATCTAGCGCTTGTCACCCTAAGGCCCACAAAAAAACCAAGGAATCTCTCCCTTGGGTTTTTAGGACAGCTCAGAAAACACCTAGAAGCTATAGTTAGCTTTCACCTAAACCGCCCGTCCAACAGGACTGTGTTTAGCGCAAAGGACGAGTTACCGCATACGCCCAATAAATAAAGATGAATTGAAACACTAGTCTTACATAAAGCAGAGTCGGAGAGATGTCTGGAAATAAATCAGTATTGATCGCCATGTGTATGTTAGCGGGGAAAACCGCAATCAACAACGCCACAAGGCCCCATCCTGCGGCAGCACGAAGACGAGGTATGAGTACTGAAATGCCACCTAAAATCTCAAAAAATCCGCTGATATACACGGCTTCTGAATGCAGCGGCAAGTAGCCTGGCATGATGGCGAGATAGAGCTCAGGGTTAACGAAATGGTCGACACCCACATTAACGAAGAACGCCGACAGCAGTATCAAAAAGAGCGTTTTGACCCAACTACTGGGTAGCTCCAGCTTACCGACGATTTGTTTAAACGGCATACGTTACCTTTTAATTGACGCCAACGGAGCCAAACTCCTCAACAAGCAGAGCTGCTAAAGTTTTTTGTTCAGCGCGAACGTCAAATTTGTTACAAAATCCATCATTCCAAGCATTATGAGCATCTAACTCCGGGTCTCCCACATTGATTAATGATTCCCATACTATCATGCACTTTTCAAGGTCGGTGGATGACGAATGGTCCGCTATGCCATTCAACAATGACGGCATAGTTTCGTCCTCAATATCCATGCGCAGTAAGTCGTCCTTGTCTAAATGGATATAAGCAGGATTCGCCGTTGTAAACCGGCTCCATTGCAGAGGAATACCTTTATCAGGAATACCTGACCGTGCAAACTCACTCCACGTACTCATCACTGTAGCCTCCATCTCGGCCCGTGCTGGACCCTCAGGATATATATAAGCGGAGATTGGGCCATAGTTATACTGGCCGGTCACAAAAGCAATATCGGTCCCGTGGGCGGCTCCAATAATGTTAGGGAAGTCAGCGAAAATTGAAGTTTCTTGATGATCCCAATCAAAGCGGTAAGCATAAAGGTTCTTATAACCCGCAGTCTCAAGAGCCTGCAAAGGTATGTCAGCGCCGCGAAGCTTCCAACCGTGGGAGCGTGTGCGTATCCAAAAATCGAACAGATCAGGCTGTTTCACCTTAAATACTGGTGGTAACAGCTTGGTAAAAGGATAGCTTACGTCCACAAAGTAGCGGTGCAACCCCAACCAAAGGGAGACCTCATCCTTAGTGGCACCCGCTATAACGGGTATGTTTTTAGCATATTCTTCACGACCTAAGGCACCTAATAAACCCACCTCAGGGATAACAATTCCATCAATTGTCGTGAGAGGCACATTATCTACACCGGCTCCCGTGTAATAAAGTGCAACAAGTGCTCGAGCATCTGTATTCTTGAGTAGGTCTCGCATCTGCCTTGAGTTCGCTTCTACGCCAGACTCCGCATTGAGTTGCTTGGCAATCTGCCAAGCACCACGCTCGATCAACACATTTTGGTCATTCTCATTATAGGCATCTTGTTGGGAGGAACTGGTGGTATAACCCGATTGAGAGATGGCTCTGTGAAACAATCCATCGGCCAACGGTGATGCCAACAAAGCAAACACATTATGACCACCGGCAGATTCGCCGAAGATAGTCACATTTTGCGCGTCGCCACCAAACTGAGCGATATTGCCCTGAACCCACTTTAAGGATTCTATGATATCTAAGGTGCCGAAATTAGACGTTTTATCTAAACCTTTTTGCTCACCTTGAATAGCCGGATGTGTAAACCAGCCTAGAGCCCCCAGTCGATAGTTGGCAGTGACCACCACCACGCCCTGCGTAGCGACCAAGCGAGTAAAATCGTAATAGTCTTTGAGCCCCGTGGTATTGCCACCTCCGTGGATCCAGAACATTACTGGGTATGATTTGCTCGCAAAGTCAGCTGGAGCCTTTATGTCCAGGTACAAGCAATCTTCCGAACCGACAATACCCTCACCGCTAGCACCAGCATAGTCGCTTGATTTTTGCACACAAGATGTGTCTTCTCGCTCAACGATTATATTAATCGGAGCGTTAATCGGACGAGGAGCCCGCCAGCGCAAGTCCCCTACAGGAGGCTCTGCAAAGGGAATATCGAACCAAGACACGACGGTCGAAGAGCTTAAATCTGCTCCACCACTCTTTATTCTCTGCCCCTGGACAACACCGCCTGACGTCTCTATCCGAAAAGCTTCAGAGCGGTCTAGTACCGGCTCAATATTATCAAACCATGCACAAGCACCAAGAAATATACACGCCATTGTTATTAAAAATCGTACCATCAATGCAGCCCCATCTTGCCTATTAGTGCCTGCGAATTCACAAGCTAGAGAGAAATTACCCTTATTATAGCGAATGTACGCAATAGCTTACGAGAACGATCAAAAATTCACCCTTGCCTGGTCATTCTATCCCACACCCTCAGTCTGAAACTGCAGTTCAGCAAGGCGGGCGTATAGCGGACTTATTAACAAGAGCTCTTGATGATTACCTGCGGCGACTTTCTTGCCTCCATCCATAACGATAATTTCATCTGCGTGAAGAATGGTAGATAATCGATGAGCAATAATAACCGTTGTTCGGTCTTTCATTAATTTATCTAAGGCCAATTGAACCTTATATTCACTTTCAGAATCGAGGGCACTTGTCGCCTCATCCAACAATAATATTCTTGGGTCCTTTAATAAAGCTCGCGCAATCGCAATACGCTGTCGTTGCCCTCCAGATAGTCGAACGCCTTGCTCACCAAGATTACTCGCGTAGCCAAGCGGCAACTGATTAATGAAATCATCTGCATGGGCAGCTTTCGCCGCTTCAACAACCTGCGCATCAGTAGCGCCAGGCTTTCCATAGCGAATGTTATACATCACGTCCCCGGTAAATAGCGTTGGTTGCTGATCGACCACCGCAACTTGTTGGCGTAAATGCTCCAAATTCAGCTCCCTAATATCACTACCTCCGAACTGCAAGGTTCCAGCTTGAGGATCGTAGAACCGCTGAATAAGCGCAAAAAGAGTAGATTTTCCAGCCCCAGAGGGTCCTACCAGCGCAACAATCTTGCCGTCGGGAATGTTGATTGAAAACTGATTAAGCGCAGGCTGATGAGGCCTGGATGGATAACAGAACGTAACTGCATCAAAAGCGAGCGTGGCCGGTAGATTTGAAACCTCAACTTTTACCAACTCTGCCAGCTTAATCTCGTTGGGCGCATGTAATAACTCCATTAATCGCTCAGTCGCGCCAGCTGCCCGCTGAAGCTCACCGTAAACTTCGGATAAAGACGCGATACCCACAGCCATCAGCATTGCATAAAAAAGAAAGGCGCCAAGATCTCCGCCAGTCATGGTACCTGCCATTACGTCTCTACCACCAAACCAAAGCATGGCACTAAGAGCCCCAAATATTGCCAAAATAACCAGCGCAGTGAGGATTGCCCGCTGCCCAATACGCTTTTTCGCGACCCTAAAAGCACCTTCCACCTCCACTCCAAAAGCAGCCTTCTCAAAGGATTCCTGAGTAAAGCTTTGTACAATTTTTATCTGTTGGATCACCTCACCTGCGTAGCTACCGACACTGGCAATTGAGTCCTGACTTTGCCTCGAAAGATTGCGCACCCGTCGCCCAAAATAAAGAATAGGCACTAAGATCGCAGGCACCGCGGCCAGGACAATCAATGAGAGTTTAAAATTCGTTGCCAACAGCATTATTAAGGCCCCGAACGAACTAATACCACTGCGTAACGCAATCGACATAGATGAGCCAATGATAGACTGCAATAACGTTGTGTCTGAGGTTAAGCGAGACATGATATCACCGCTTCTATTTGTCTCAAAAAAGGCCGGATGTAAACTGATCACATGATTGAAAACCGCGGTGCGGATATCCGCACTAACTCTCTCGCCCAACCAAGAAATAAGATAAAACCTTACATAGGTACCCGTCGCCATCAGTATTGCCATGCCAATGATAAACAGCACGCCCATGTTTAAATTGTCCTGCGATTGCTCAGCAAAGCCACCGTCGATTAATAAGCGGAGTCCTTGGCCAATGGAGAGCGTAATTCCTGCGGTTAGTAAAAGAGCGACTAAAAAGACCGCAATTTCGCGTTTATACGGTGATAAAAATCGTAATAGTGAACCCAGTGTGGAAGAACCCAGCTGTTGATGCTCTAACTGGTCGTGATTCTGATTGTCTGACAACGTAGGAGCACCTTATTAGCGTTTAAAGAAAGATATACGATGATAGCCACGCCACTCTACGCGCTCCAGCGATTCTGTCAACGTGGTCTTGTAAAGATGTGCCCCTGACCGATAACCGGCTCTATTAATTGTTTACTTTAAAATCAACTTCGCTAAACTAAACTTCTAACTTACAGACCTTAAGAATTAAGCGCTCAATGACTACGGATAGCCCTTCAAAACACTCTCTTTTAAGACTTTTTTTGGCCACACTCATATTAACTCCTATTAGTGGGATGGCCGATGAAAATGTTACGTCCGTGGACATTGAATCCATCGTGGTTACCGGTCGTCGAGATCAACAAGACCTTAACCAACTGATCGGTGCAGTAGGCCAAGTTAATAGCGAAGAACTCAAACGAATTGCTCATGCCCATATTAACCAAGCTGGGTCGCGTATCCCTGGGGTATGGTTAAGCCGAGGTAATGGCCAAGAATTGCTTGCATCTGTGCGTTCACCCGTCTTTACAGGCGCTGGTAGTTGTGCCGAAATTCTTACAACAGAAGACGGCCTCCCCATTCGCCCCACGGGCATGTGCAATGTGAACCAACTTTTTGAAATTAACACGGAGCAAGCGTCAGAGCTGGAAGTTTGGCGCGGCCCTGGCACTGTTTTTTATGGTTCAAACGCTATGCATGGGGTTATCAACTTCGTATCGCCGATGATAAATGACAACCACCTAAGCCTGCAGCTAGGCAGCCACGGCTATCGTAGAGTCAAACTTGGCTGGAAAGCCTTGGAAGGTGCGCAGTCTTGGCAAATAGCCGCTAATGGTGTTTCTGATGGCGGGTTCAAAGACGAATCAGGTTTTGATCAGCAGAAAGTCTCTATTAAACATGGTTGGTCCAATGCCGAGATTAAAACACAGACACACATTACAGCCGTAAATCTCAACCAAGAGACGGCAGGTTATATCAAAGGCTTTGAATCCTACAAAGACAGTGCTGTTTGGAAAACCAACCCTAACCCTGAAGCCTACCGTGATGCATCAGCAGTGCGCCTATCATCTCGTATTAGCGGCGAGACCCAATGGGGTGGCTACAATAGTGAATGGCAAGTAACACCCTACGTGCGGCGAAGTTCCATGACTTTTTTACAACATTATCTGCCCGGGCAAGCACTAGAGAAAAATGGCCAGACTAGCGCCGGACTGCAAGCGAACTATCAATTCAATCGCACAGATACGAATAAAATCTGGATTGGCGCGGATGTCGAATGGGCTGATATGTGGGTAGAGGAATCTCAAGCCAATCCGTTAGGAACGCCCGATAACGTACGTTTTCAAGGTCAGCACTATGATTTTGAGGTGGAAAGCGATCAATTTGCATTATTTGCCAATACTGAATGGCAATCCTCTGACAAGTTAACTCTAGAAGCTGGCTTACGATATGAGTCGCTGCATTATGACTATCAAAATAACATGATCGACGGCAGCACTCGTGATGATGGCACTCTATGTAACTCAGACAGTGGCAGCTGTCGTTACTACAGACCCCTGGATCGATCTGACAGCGCTGACAACGTAAATTATCATATTGGCGCTCATTATGATCTTAATGACAGAGTTGGTGCGTTTGTGCGTATCGCCAGCGCCTACCGCGCACCGCAGATCAATGAACTTTACCGGCTACAGAAAGAACAAGCAATTTCAACGATTAAGCCAGAGCAACTAGATAGCCTAGAAGCGGGATTGCGCTATCAGACTAAACAATGGTTTACGGAATTGTCACTGTATAAAATGAAAAAAGATCAGGTGATCGTTAAGGACTCGGACAGTTATATTGTCAATGATGCCAAAACGAGCCATCGTGGCATTGAGTGGCTAATGCGCTACCAAATAAATGCAGACTGGCAGCTCACTTCAGTCGCTGCTTGGGCTGAACATCAGTACAGCTACCTTCGTCTCTATCGCGACATTAATATTGACGGTAACGATATTGACACAGCTCCTCGTTGGCAGGGAAGCGCCCAGCTATTATATCAACCCTCTAAAAACACGAGCCTAGAGCTAGAGTGGGTCTACCGCGGGAAGTACTTCTTAGACCCCCAAAATGCTCACACCTATGCTGGCCACTCTCTGGTTAACTTGCGTGGCCAGCAAACCTATGGCGCGTGGGAGTTTGCCGCGCAAATAACTAATCTTGCGGATCGACGAATCGCAGACAGAGCAGATTATGCCTTTGGCAGTTATCGTTACTTCGTCGGCGAGGGCCGCGGTATTGGGCTAGAGGTTAAGCGCTTGTTCTAAGATGGTCTGAAGACTATAAATGTATATAACGTAAAGAAACATAGTCTCGTTGAGCTCGCAGTAAATTACCCAATAATCGATTTGAAATCACTGAATTGATGATCAACTATGCCATAATTAGCGAAAGCATTTTTGAAAATCAAACAGGCCTCAACTCTAGACTTTCTTATGACCAACCAACCCAAGACAGAACACACGCCAATGATGCAGCAATATTTGCGCATCAAGGCTGAGCACCCAACTGACATCATATTTTATCGCATGGGTGACTTTTATGAGCTGTTTTTTGATGATGCAAAGCGAGCTAGTCAAATATTAGACATTACGCTCACCGCTCGAGGCAAGGCCAACGGCAATCCAATACCCATGTGTGGTGTGCCCTATCACGCCGCAGAGGGGTATTTGGCAAAACTGGTAAAGCAAGGTATATCCGTCGCTATCTGTGAGCAGATTGGTGACCCACAGACCAGCAAAGGCCCTGTTGAACGCAAGGTAGTGCGTGTATTAACCCCGGGAACATTGACCGACGAGGCGTTGCTCGATGATCGGAGTGATAGCCTCTTAGCGGCTATACATTGGCTAAATAATCAGTTTGGTGTCGCTACTCTAGATATGAGTAGTGGTCAATTTCAACTCATGCAGGTATCCAGCGATGAAGAATTGCACAGCGAACTGCAACGCTTAGATCCTGTCGAGATTTTGATTTCAGAGGAACTCACGGGTCTAGACTTCCTTAATAACCGTTCAGGTATGCGACGACGAGGGCCTTGGGAGTTTGAACTAGATAATGCTCACCGAACACTTAACAAACACTTTGGTGTAAAGGATCTAGCCGGCTTTGGCTGTAACGACCTACCCGTTGGTATAGGAGCAGCCGGCTGCTTGTTGCAGTATGCGCGAGACACACAGCGTGGTGCTCTGCCTCATATTCGTTGTCTAACAGCTGAAAATAGAGATGAGTCAGTCATGTTAGATGCCGCTACTCGACGTAATCTCGAGCTAGACACCAATTTATCGGGAGGCATTGAAAACACACTATTGGATGTTCTCGACAATACGGCAACAACGATGGCTAGTCGCCTATTAAGGCGATGGTTAAATCGTCCCCTGCAACATCTATCCACCCTTCAATCTCGACAAAACAGCATTGCAGAACTGCAGAGCGATTACCTGCATGAGACATTACACGTCCAGCTGAAACAGGTTGGTGATATGGAGCGCATCCTTACCCGAGTTGCACTGCGTTCCGCCCGACCAAGGGATCTAACCAGATTATGCGACTCTTTGGCCGCCTTGCCCCAAATCGCATCAGCTCTCGCAGATTGTAATGTTTCACATATGACAGCATTGAGAGATGCCGCCAAACCTATGCCAAGGCTGGCTGAGATACTCAATGCCGCTATTCAAGACAATCCACCCATGGTTATTCGCGACGGTGGTGTTATTGCCGATGGCTACGACCAAGAACTGGATGATTTGAGGGCGCTCAATACCAACGCTGGTGAATTTTTATTGGCGATGGAAGAAAGAGAAAAAGCCAGAACGGGTATCGCAACCTTAAAAGTCGGTTATAACCGTGTGCATGGCTATTACATTGAGATATCTCGCGGTCAAAGTGATAAAGCACCCGTTGAGTATATCCGCCGGCAAACATTAAAGAATGCTGAGCGCTTTATTACTCCCGAACTAAAAGAGTTTGAAGATAAGGCCCTTAGTGCAAAAAGCCGAAGCCTTGCGCGCGAAAAATATCTCTACGACGCACTGCTGGAGAACTTAAATCAAGACCTCGCAGAACTGCAGGCATGCTCGGGTGCCATCGCGGAGCTCGATGTTCTGGCGACCCTTGCTGAGAGAGCGCATAGCCTTAACTTTTGCCAACCGCAATTGCAGTCAGAACCCGGAATTGACATAAAGGGTGGGCGTCACCCAGTTGTAGAGCAAGTCTCTAGTGACCCCTTCGTGGCAAACGATTTATCCATGAATGACGAGCGCAAAATGCTGGTCATCACTGGCCCGAACATGGGTGGAAAATCAACCTACATGCGCCAAGCAGCCCTGATTGTGCTGCTAGCCCAAATTGGTAGCTTTGTTCCCGCCATATCAGCCAAAATTGGACTAGCGGACCGGATATACACGCGGATCGGATCATCAGATGATCTTGCCGGCGGACGCTCTACGTTTATGGTGGAAATGACCGAGACCGCCAACATTTTGCATAATGCTAGCCATAGAAGTCTCGTTCTGATGGACGAAGTCGGCCGTGGCACAAGTACGTTTGACGGCTTGTCTCTTGCCTGGGCCTGTGCTTTTTACTTGGCCGACAAAGTTAAAGCCTTCACCTTATTTGCGACTCATTATTTTGAATTGACCTCCTTACCTGAAAAGGTCGACGGTGCGGTCAATATCCATCTGGATGCGACAGAATACAATGACAGCATTGTCTTTCTGCACAGCGTACAGGATGGCCCAGCCAGTCAAAGCTATGGTATACAAGTGGCAAAGTTAGCAGGAATACCAGATGCTGTTATAGACCTTGCCCGCCGTGAACTAGCAATTTTAGAAGCGGAAATTCCCGCAAAATTAATATCTAGCAAGATATCTGACGATCCAAAGAAGCCTAACCAAACCGAACTTCACTTGGGGCCATTGAGTAGTGCCGTCGAAAAGCGTATAGATAACGTGCGCCCTGATGAGCTGTCACCAAAGGACGCTCTGGATCTTATTTATGAGCTTAAAAAATTACGCTAACCGATGACTCAAATAGAGTAAAAACATGCATCTATATCGCAAATCGTCCTGCTATAATGCCACCGCTTAATTAACCAAATTACTTGTATGAGACGCCCGAAATGACTTTTGTTGTCGGAGAAAACTGCATTAAGTGCAAATACACGGATTGTGTCGAAGTTTGTCCTGTCGATTGCTTTTATGCAGGCCCTAATTTCTTAGTCATCCATCCAGACGAGTGCATCGACTGTGCGCTTTGCGAACCTGAATGTCCTGCAGAGGCAATCTTCGCTGAGGATGAAATCCCGGCAGGACAAGAGAACTTTCTTGAGTTAAACGCAGAGCTCTCAGAAGTATGGCCCAACATTACTGAACAAGGTGAACATCCTAAAGATGCAGCTGAATGGGATGGTGTCGAAAGCAAACTTCAATATTTAGAACGATAGACTGTTTTAGGCTAGATATTAGTTCCAGATACGTTAAACTGGCGCCCTGCTGTTACGCACCCGTAGCTCAGCTGGATAGAGTAGGTGGCTTCGAACCACTTGGTCGGGGGTTCGAATCCCTCCGGGTGCACCATTTCTAAACTTCAAAGGCTCTACAGCCCTTGTTAGCTCTCGTTTCTTACGAGACTGATGAGGAGCAGTAGACAAATGCGTAAACATTTTAAGTTTCCGAAATACACCTACCTTAAAGATAATACCTATTACTTTTCTAGGTCAGTCCCAACTGATCTACGATGTTTCTATACAAAACCACGCATTATCCAATCACTGAGAACTAACTCTTTAACTAGAGCTAAAACTGCATCTAAAGTATTTGCATCCAAGCTAGATGATTATTGGTTAGGGTTGAGGTTAAAGCATCTGGACGTCCCTGCTTCCCATCTATTAATTTCCGATGGTAGAGCGTCCTACCTACCAACGATTGAAGAAGCATTAAAAATATATCTACACCTAAAAGGCGAAGGGAAGCAGAAGCTGTTCTTTGCAACTGCACATAGGCACATAAATTACCTTGTTGAATGCCTTGGTGTCAGACCCATAGACAGCTATACCTCAAAAGATGCAACTTTATTAAGAGAATATTTGATTAATAAAGGACTAAGTACCAGTTCTTTAAAGAGAATATTCTCAGGTATCAAAGCCGTCATCAATTTAGTCATTCAAGAGCATGGGTTAGAGTGCAAAAATGCCTTTGCACGTATATATCTTCCATCTAATACTGATGCTAAGAAACGTCATGCAGTCACTCCATTCAACATGGCTAAGATTAAAGCTGAATGCTTGTCTTTAGATGATGATATTAGGTGGTTAGTAGCGATTATCTTTGATTCAGGTATGCGTTTATCTGAAGCCGCAGGACTTATGCTTGCTGATCTAAAGACTGAAGGCCCCCTGCCCTATATAGACCTGATTCCACACCCTCACAGGCGCCTTAAAACAGCTTCTAGCGAACGTAAAATACCGCTAGTTGGTTTGTCGTTATGGGCGGCAAAGCGTCTTAAACAGCACTCTACAGGCTTGTATTGCTTCCCAAGATACACAAATGCTGAGCGCTGTAATTCAAACTCAGCATCAGCCGCAATCAACAAATGGATCAAGACTGTTGGAGGTTCAAGCGATGTTATCCATGGTTTGCGGCATAGCTTTAGAGACAGGCTAAGAGCCGTTGAAGCACCAACAGACATGATTGACCAGTTAGGTGGTTGGAGTTTGAAGTCTGTTGGGCAAGGCTATGGTGATGGGTATGATTTGGAGTTGTTGGTTAAGTATCTAGGCAGACTGTGCGATTGATAGATAATTTAAAAATACTTTTCTTCTCACCTCGATCTAGCCCTGAGTTGACTGGATGGGGTATTTAGCTATGGTCAATTAAGTTCAGCACCAACAGTTTTGTTATTTGTCATTATTTCTTACAGAATACCTCAAAATTCTTTGCCGCATTCGCAGATAGCTCAGAAAAAAACAATGCCGCTGAATATGACTTTTCAGATTTTTTCTCGCTTCCTGCTTTTCTTTCTTTGTCTGCGGTTTTCAATAATTCTCCAGACGTGTATAAGAAAAATCCTGCTGCCTCACTAACGTTTTTACAGTCTTCGCTCTTCCAAAATCCTGTATCACCTTCTTCAG
>Ga0209660_1001656_pt1 | contig 11547 bp, 10 predicted proteins | sample SaaInlV_100m_DNA_2_FD_184659 | JGI IMG/M metagenome (GOLD analysis project Ga0209660, IMG submission 184659) | Marine microbial communities from expanding oxygen minimum zones in the Saanich Inlet - SI072_LV_100m_DNA (SPAdes) (version 2) | ecosystem: Environmental > Aquatic > Marine > Intertidal... | reverse complement strand
CAATATCTGGCTGGCCACTCATGTTGTGGTTATAACTCTTGGTTATACGGCAATGTTCCTTGCTGGAATCCTTGGGGTTGTGTTTTTGATCCGTGGTCTGGTTGACCGTTCATTCGAGAAGGAGACGGCAAAGTCGATGTCTTCCATGGTTTATGGAATCACCTGTTTTGCCGTGCTGTTCAGTTTTGTCGGGACAATGCTTGGTGGCATCTGGGCTGATCAGTCCTGGGGTCGGTTCTGGGGTTGGGACCCGAAGGAGAATGGTGCGCTTTTAATTGTTATCTGGAGTGCAATAGTATTACACGCTAGATGGGGCGGACTAGTGCGTGATCGTGGTATTATGATTCTTTCCATTTTCGGTAACATCGTGACTGCATGGTCCTGGTTTGGCACAAACCTATTGCAGGAAGGGCTTCACAGTTATGGTTTTTCGGAGGCAGGCTTTCGGTGGCTGATGATTTTTGTGGCCAGTCAGATTTTTCTCATGCTGATTGGGGCTTTACCAATCAGTGTCTGGAATAGCCCCTGGGCTAAATCATCGATGCCTCAGTCTCCGACATCGGCTTAGTTTTTTATACTCCAAAAACTTCACGTGCGTCGGCGACTTCGCCCTTGATCGCTGCCGCAGCTACCATTAGAGGACTCATCAGGATGGTGCGGCCTGTGGGACTGCCTTGACGACCCTTGAAGTTGCGGTTGCTGGAACTGGCACAGAGTTGGTCTCCAATGAGCTTGTCCGGGTTCATGGCCAGACACATTGAGCATCCTGCATCCCGCCATTCAAAACCGGCATCCTTATAAATTTTATCCAGTCCCTTTTCCTCTGCGATGGCACTGACAACCTGTGATCCAGGTACAACGATTGCTTTCACCCCTTCTGCAACCTTGTGACCGGGCAGATGCTTGGCCACTTCTTCAAGATCGGAGAGTCGGGAGTTTGTGCAACTACCGATAAAGGCCACGTCCACATCGGTTCCTGCTATAGGCTGTTCTGCCTCCAGACCCATATGGACAAGCGCTTCTTCGGCCGTTTCACGATCTTCGGCCGCGAGATCCCCGGGAGAGGGGATTTTTTCGTCAATGAAAACAGCCTGTCCTGGATTAATTCCCCATGTGACAGTGGGCGCGATGTCGTCACCATTTATGTTCACAATATCGTCATAATGACAACCTGGGTCAGAGGCAATTGCCTTCCAGCGCGCAACGGCTTCATCCCATTCTTTGCCTTTGGGGGAATAGGGGCGCCCCTTCAGGTATTCGTAAGTGGTATCATCTGGATTTACATAGCCACAGCGAGCACCTCCCTCTATGGCCATGTTGCAGACAGTCATTCGTTCCTCCATTGTGAAGTTGTCAAAGATATCTCCACCATATTCATATGCATAGCCGAGGCCACCTTTGACTCCCAGTTTACGAATAATGTGGAGGGTCACGTCCTTGGCATACACACCAGGCCTTAGTTTCCCATTCACATTGATCCTTCGCACTTTAAGCCGACTCATTGCCAAGGTCTGCGTGGCAAGTACATCGCGGACCTGACTTGTGCCAATTCCAAAGGCAATGGATCCAAATGCACCGTGAGTCGATGTGTGAGAATCTCCACAGGCGATGGTCATGCCGGGATGCGTAAGGCCTTGTTCCGGGCCGACAACATGCACGATGCCTTGCTTGCCGGATGGTAAATCAAAAAAAGTTACACCAAATTCCTCACAATTCTTTCTGAGTGCTTCCAGCATCTCTGCTGCAAGACCATCGGCAAATGGTTCAACCTGGTTTTCCGTTGGCACTACATGATCGACGGTGGCAAATGTTCTTTGCGGGTAGGGGACGGTAAGTCCGAGGTTCCGCAACATTCCAAAGGCTTGGGGGCTGGTCACCTCGTGAATAAGGTGCATCCCAATAAAGAGCTGGGTCCGTTTATCTGAAAGGGTCTTTACGGTGTGTGAGTCCCACACCTTGTCGAAAAGGTTCTGCGCCATGATGGTCGGTTTTTATTGATTTGAAAGGACCGAAAGCAAAGCGTTACTGCCTGAGTTTTCAACGAGAAAAGTTTTCCTTGGGAGATGTTGGTGGTATTGACACTTAAATTACTTTAAATATGACATAACTTTTTCCCCTATGAACATTTTCATTTATCGGGACGGCACACCCCATGGCCCCTATTCCCTTGAGGATATTCGTAAATATATCAAGGGTGGGCGAATTGTTCTTGAGGATCAGGCTTGGGTGCAGGAATCGGATGGTCATATGCAGGTAAAGAATCTACCTGGCTTGGATGATGGAACCCTTGATCTATTGGTTCCAATACCAACATCTGCTTCTCCTGATGGAGGCGGGCCATTTTTGAGCTACATTGGCGAAGGAGGTAAGTTTTTCGTCCTGAACCTTGTCAATATCCTGCTGACCCTTGTGACTCTTGGGATTTACTCATTCTGGGCCAAGGCAAAGGTTTTTAAGTTTCATTGGAACAATACTATTCTAATGAACGAACCCTTGGATTACCATGCGACCGGCAAGGAGTTATTTATTGGTTTTCTCAAGGGTATACTGATTGTTTTTCCTATAGGCGTAGTCATCTGGGCCATTGCAACTGCAGTTGAAGTTCCAGCTTTGCTGACTTTTCTTGCCTATGGCTTTATTCTAATTATTCTTCCTTTTCTCGCTTACGCCAAATGGAAGTTTCTTTTAGCTCGGACTTCTTGGAGGAATGTACGAATGTCTTTCACTGGTCGTTTAGGAGAATGCTATGCCTTACACCTAAAGGGTTTGTTCCTGACAGGGGTGACTCTTGGAATCTATTATCCATGGTTCCGTGCAGAACTTGATCGTTATCTGATCGGCAACACATACTATGGAACAGAAGGCTTTCAGTATCATGGTCGTGGTGATGAGCTTATGCCCAAGTACCTTGTTGGCATTCTCTTGAGCGTTCTCACCTGCGGTATCTATAGTTTTTGGATGCAGGCCGATCTCTTGCGATATAAGTGGAACCAAACTTCCATTCAGGGGATTCGTTTTCGTAATACCATAACCGGTGGCGATCTTTTGGGTTATATGTTACTGATGTATCTTATGATTTATGCTACCTTGGGTATCGCTTTTCCATGGGCCATAGTCATGTTCCTTAAAATGAAGGCCAGTCGCCTTGCAATGGAGCAAACCCCAGACATGGATGCAATTGAAGTCGCGATGCGTGATAGGTCAGCATCATCCCTTGGTGAAGGCCTTGGCGAAGCTGCTGAGGCACTGGGTGATTTATTTGGTGGTTAACCTTGCTTGAAACAAGGCTTGCACATGAATCAGGTCAACGGTGAGTTTCTCGACGGTTTCAGTCCCCGTATTTATGCATGCGATGTGAAGATTGGTTCTTCCGAATTGGTCCTAACGTTCGCAGATGGCACCGTCAGCAGATGGTCGCCCGTTCACTTGTTAAGCTATACGGTTTCAAGCAAAAAAATTCGCATCACCCTTCAAGGAGTCGAGGACCGGGTTAACAATCCCGTCCTGACAATTCCTGATCATCCGGATATTCAAAAAGCGCTTGGGGTATTGCAAGGTTCCTCAGATATTTCTATTCCCATTCCCTTCAAGGTTTTACTTCTACTTGGAGGCATTGCCGCTGTAGCAGTAATTTTAATGTTATTCCTCTCCAATCTCTGGAGGTTAATCCCTGAAAAAGTAGATATTGCCTTAGGGGATTCACTTCATGACATGATCCTTAATCAATACGGTCTAGAAGTATCGAGCATGCCTGATATGCAAAATTTCCTTGAAAATTGTGCAGAACGATTGAGTGACCCAGATAGTTATTTTGAGCCATCCATCACAATCATAGAAAATGCAGAGACGAATGCTTTTGCTCTTCCCGGTGGGCGCATATATATATTTTCGGGATTAATCAATGAGAGTCAAAGCCCCGAGGAGCTTGCCGGTATAATGGCCCATGAGATGGCCCATGTGGAACGGCGTCATACCATGAAAAATTTGTCTCAGGCAGTTGGTGCCGTATTTTTAATTTCCACTATGGTTGGAATTGTCGGAGGACTTGAAGAACTTGAAACTGCTGAGATTTTACTGGAAGGCGCCAGCCTCATATCCATTTTACATTATTCACGAAAGATGGAGTCTGATGCCGATGCATGGGCCCTTAAAAAAATTCAAAGAGAGAGAATTTCCGCATTTGGGATGCGAGATTTTTTCAAGCGAATTAAAGAAGAAAATGAGGATCTTGATTCAATCATTCCTGACTGGGCGAGTACCCATCCTGCTACTGATAAACGACTTCGCAATATGGAGGCTCATCTAGCAAATGAGCCTAAACTTCCACCTCTTCTCGATGCCGCGCGTTGGGCTGAAATTAAGGGTGATGAATGACAGTTAATCTCCGAGATGCTTTACAACGATGCTTCTATAAAAAACCTTACTCTTCGGGTCGTGAGCCTGAAGGGCAAACGTGCCCCGGTCAAGTTGGCGATTTGGCCGGTTGAGACCATCTGGTTCAGTGTAATCAGTGATAACCTTGTCATCAATCTTTATTATAATCCGCCTGTCTTTGACAATAATGTGGTAGTGGAACCATTCACCATCCTTGGCTGGAGGCTTGAAGTTATCTTTTACAGCATAGAGGCCACCTGTCTTCTTTGGGTCCTTGTGGGTATTGTTCACTTGAGCTTCATAGCCTTTCCCAGGCCAGCCTTTTTCCTGGAACTTGGTGTGAAAGTAGATACCCGAGTTGGATCCCGGGGTCGTCATGACCTCCGCCTTTAATTCAAAGTTCTTAAAAGTCCCTCCATTGAACTTTCCTGTGTAGAACAGGTGACTACGAGGTCCAAATAGTACAATCTGTCCGTTTTGAACACTACACGATTTCTTGTTCTCACTAGCGGTCCAACCAGAGAGGTCCTTCCCATTGAAGATAGCGGTCCAACCATCATCAGTCTTGGCTTCTTTGGCATGAATAGTGAGGTATGTGCAGAGTAATGCAATGGATGAAAAGTAGAAAATGTGTTTCATGGTTTTGGTAGGATTGTAATATCGATATTTAATGGTTTAAATAGACTGCAATGAGGATTCTGTCTTGATGTAATTAGTTAACCCTATAATTCCGTGACGCTTTTTTACACCTAATTTTGACAGTAAACTCTCAGATTTGTTCAATTGATGATGATCATTCAGGCGCTCTCCGTTCACTAAAACTAGTGGTGGGGGTGCTATGCCTTGGCTCTGCGCAACCATTGTTAATGGGGGAGGGAGATATTCTTGATTGGTCTGGTTCGGTACGTGGCACGGGTGAATTACTGGCAATATTGCTGGTGACTTCAGGCATTGCCCTGTTATTCGGTGTTTATCAAGGTTGTCGTTGGTGTCGGTTACTGGCTTGGTCGGGTTGGGGTTTGTTACCTTTGGTCAGTCTGTTTTTTCTACTTAATGCCTTTTGCCGTTGGCAATTGAATTTTGACAATCCATTTAAGCAAGGAGCTTTACTCAATCACGCTGTGCGCTTCACTGCTCCTGCTGTTTTGTTCGTTTGGATGTGGCCGTGTCGAAAAATGGATGGTCAAGGATTCTCTACGACTCTTTGGTTTATGCGAGTTGCGGTCTCCGCAACCTTTTTGGGTCATGGTCTGAATGCATTGCGAGGAAGTCCATCCCATGTGGAATTAATTCAAGTGACTTCTATAAATATTTTCAACCATGCCATTTCATCCCCCATGGCTGATTCTATACTGGATGCGATAGGTTTTTTTGACTTTGTCATCGCGATCCTGTTTCTTGCCCGTCAGTGGCGTGCGGTGGCATTATGGATGGCGATTTGGGGTTTTGTAACAGCTGCCAGTCGCTTGACGACCTATGGCATCGGTGAAGGTTGGGCTGGCGCCGCAATCAGGATTGCCAATGGAGGATTGCCTTATGTTATTTGGTTATTGTGGCGCCGGCGAGCTTAATTCTCATCTTACTGGTAGGATTATAGTGTAGCGGTCAATCAGTTCGCGTTTCCACCAGTCGCCTGTATCTCGTCGTTCTTTTGCTGTTGTGAATTTATAATGGTGAAGTCGTAATCTCAGTTGTCTTGGCGGCTCCTCAGGAAAGGGATTTTCTTCAAGGAGAGAGAGGACCTCAGCACGTTGTTCGGCTAGAGCGCTAATAAATTCGACAAACCACCTGGGTGAACCGCTTTGGAAAGTTCCTGATTCGATCTGGAGCCCCGCAAACCACATTTGCCAGTCAAGTCGAGGCATATGGGGGAAGAAAAACCCTGGTTTACGTTCAGTTGCTCCAGGTTTCCAGCGAAAGGTATATCGTCTCCAGTCAACACCGTTATCGCTACCGGAAATTTCAATTTCGGGTCGCGTAGTGGTCATTACTCGGAAAAGTCCGTATGAATTGGCGATGTGTAGTAACCTTATATGTTGTTTGATGTAATGTTCCCACTCAGGGGGATCCGGTTTGGCATTAGTTGCTGACAATGCCTTATTGCCTCTGAAGTCTTGTTCAACGAAGCCTTTTCCCATCCAGGTGTAAATTAACCCCAGTTTGATCAATGTAATAAATTGTACGCGTTTAAGTATAATAATTGTTGTTTCATCTGGATTTGTGGACTTGGAAATTTTCTTTCGGGGCCAATTTGGTAGGCATTGATCGTCGAACAGGGGCACACAAAGAATGATTGTGAGTAGGTTGAAATAGCCATAATTTCCCGAGCAAATAATAACTACTTGGAGCGCAACTTGAGCGAGTGCTGCGCTGTGGCGAAGTCGACGGGGTAAAAAAAACAGAAACGGAAGTACAAGCTCTATAACCAACATCAGGCGGAGTGATAGTCGGTCAAACCACTCAGGAAGGTTGTGGATATGCCAACTGGTCCAAGCTGGTATGGGTTGTGTCCAGTAATGGTAACGTAGTGCAGTGAGATCCCTCCATGCATTTTCTTTTCCTGATCCAAAATATGTGAGTTTCACGAGACCAGATTCAAACATGAGTTTGAAGAGCAAAAGCCAAAGCAACCAACGTCCAATTGCGGGGAATTGTTGGATACTGTTTCGTCGATTACAGCTTTTCCATCTACAGGCAATAATCGTTAGGAAAAGAGTCTCAAGCAATAGGATATCCCATTGAAATCTTAGAAACAGTCCACCCACGCTATACAGTGAGAGATAGCAAATCCAAGCTATAGCCAGACTCAGGGGTGTTGTTATGCCGACGGTTGTCAGAATGCAGGCTATGGTGCCAAAAATAAACAGTGTTTGAAGTGCTGTGTTATCAGGATTTTTCCAAAGCCACAACAAGGTGGGTCGCAGCATGTTTTTTGCTGGCGAATCCGGGTTTGATTCGCAATGGGCGGCGACCGCTTTCAAATCTTTATCGAACGGTAGAATCCCTCCCGTACCAATGAGGCCTTCATACTGTGACCAAAAAGACAGGAAGGCGATCAGTGTAACAACACCTATCAAGCGCGGGAAGAGCCAACTACTGAAGAGATAGGTCGAAGGCGATGGGTCAGTACCATGAAGCATTCGCTCAATGCGAGAATCGGGAGGCATGACGGAGTCCCGTATGCGGACTGCGAATATCCCTAAATATTTTATGATTGGATTGATCAAGTGTATTACCCAAGAATGTATGTATCGCTGTAATTTGGAAGTTGAAATGCGATTTGATATTGCAAGGTACTGTCACGATAATGACCATGTGGAATGCATTTGCCTTCAGGATGTTGGATGCTAGGTTTCTGTTCAGTATGTTTTATCAACCCCATTATCTGATTTTTTGATTCATGACCCAGATTCTACAAAATGGTTCAGAATTCGGCCAGTACCGAGTCCGCCTGTTGCTCGGGCGTGGCGGGATGGGAGAGGTTTATGAGGTGGAACACCGTGTATTGGGTACGCGTCATGCATTAAAGCTTCTTTCTGATGAAGTGCTGAACCAGGAGGTGGTACTTGATTATTTCAAGAATGAGGGGCGGGTCATGGCTCAGTTAAATCACTCGGGTATCGTATCTGTTGACGAATTCGGGGAGACTGATGGTCACTATTGGTTGCGGATGGAGTTGATTGAGGGTGTGCCCACAACCTCCGGCACACAGTTGTTTACGTTGCATGACTATGTATGGCATCAGGGAGGCTCACTAAAGGAAGCTGAGGTGGCTGAATGTATGCGACAATTCCTTGAAGCAATAGGGTTTGCACACGAAAGAGGGGTTGTTCACCGGGACCTTAAGCCTACAAATATTTTGTTGGATACCGAAGACGGGATGAAGATTTCTGACTTTGGCCTGGTCAAGGTCGCGGCAGCGGACTGGCATCGAAGCCGGATTGCACGTTCTCATCCCAGCGGAATAGAGTCCCCTTCTTCAGGAGTTGATCTGGAGGCGAGTAAGCCGGAAGTGCTTGGCACTTTTGAATATATGAGCCCTGAGCAAAAACAAGGTTTCGCCGATCAGCGCAGTGATTTATATTCAGTGGGTCTTATTGGATTTCAGCTCCTAACTGGCAAAGAGAGGCCCAGTGTCAAACCTCCAAGTCGTATTGTAGACGGTATTCATCCCAATTGGGACAACTGGTTTGAACTGGCGTTGGAAAATGATCCTGATGAACGATTTCAGACTGCAGAGGAAATGCGTAAAGCTATCCCTGACATTGCTAAGCAGCCTAAACCATTGAATCCCAAATCAAGGAACAAGGCCGTTTTACCTTCACCTTCCTCAAAAACCAAAGTCCGTGACCCAGACATCGAGGAAGATGATTTTCCTTCGGCTCCAAAGCCTCGTAAACGTAGAAAGCGGGGGCAAGAAGAACGGCAGCAACGAAGTTTGTTTGGAGCCTTTCTTCCTTGGTTCATTGTTCTGTTTTTACTAGGCATTGCTGCTGCTGGAATTATTGCTGCTGCTGGAATTATTTATCTCCTTAATAATGATGGGAAAACATCTCGTCCTACTATACTGGATCCGGAAATAGACCAGAACAGAGATGCTGATATGACATTAACTCCTCCTTCCGTTGGTAGAGGGGAATCTCCTGATTCCAGTGAATTTGTTGAGCCTGCTTCTACCACGGGCTATCCAACGGAAGGGAAGGACTGGACTTTGCCGGGGTTGGGCTTGAAAATGAAATGGCAAAAAGCTGGTGCGTTTCGTATGGGTAGTGATCCCGATGAAGCTGGCCATGAGGAAAAAGAGGCACCTGCGGTATACGTGGTGATTAGCAAGGGGTTTTGGCTATGTTCGACTGAAACCACCGTGGATCAGTTCAAGCGTTTTGCTGATGTGACCGGATACAAAACCACCGTAGAGAATGGATCCCCATTACTTTCTGGTGATGACTGGCAACCTATACCTTCCGCCACTTGGCAGACTTTGTTTGCCGGGGAGTCGGGTATCCCAGTTGTTGGCGTAAGTTGGGAGGATGCCATGGCATTTTGTGCATGGCTGACTGATCAAGAGGTTGCTGCAGGACGATTATCCCAGGGGATGTCATACAGCTTACCCTCTGAGGCTGAGTGGGAATATGCCTGTCGAGGAGATGATCCATGGGATTATCCATATGGTACCGGACAGAAACTTGACCCTTCAGTTGCAAATTATGCCGGCAATACAGCTAAACCATCATCAATTGGAGATCTTAACCCAATTAATGGGTTATACGATATGCATGGTAATGTGTTTGAGTGGTGTCGTGGTTGGTATTCGCTCAATCATGCTGAACGCAGGATTTCGGTCCCTGATGGACCTGCTTCCGGTGAATTTCGCACCATGCGCGGTGGAGGTTGGAGAAGCCTCGATTCTGAATGCCGTTCTGCTTATCGCCGTGGTGCATCTTCCACGCATGCTGATGACCAAACTGGTTTTCGAATCATTCTTCGCCACCATTGATAAAGGATAATGAGGCCGATTTATATATTCTTTTTCATTATTCTTGGTTCTTCGATCAAGGCTGATGAATCCCCAAAGATTCCAACACAACTTAAAGGTGAAATTAAAAAGATCGCCCCGGGCATTCTTGAGCTTGGTGGAATTCAGTTGGATACCAAACAATACGAAATTCATTTTCCAGCAAAGATTAATCAACGGCAGAATCTAATAGAATATGCCATTGTACATAAGGATGGCAAAACGCACGAAAGCCTGCTTCAAACAGAGATTAGCCCTTACCAGCTTCAGATTCTGCTGCTTCTTGCAAAGGCACAGAAGTTTAAGGAGGCTCTACCAGAATTCGATGCAGAGGGTCATGAGACTCCTCCATTGACTCCGCGTCCCAAGCACCGCATCCGCATTTTCGTTCAGGATTTACGTGAAAAAGAGAATTTATCGGTCCCGCTGGGGGACTGGATTATAAATGTCGATAATGGGAACCCCATGCAGGCGGAACCATGGATGTACACGGGTTCACGTCTCTATGAGGGACGATTTCTTGCAGAGGAAGACGGTGATATTGTCGCAGTTTATCTCAATCCCGTTGCCCTCTTTAATAGTTGGATCCCCGGCAACAACAATGACGAGAGTTGGATTCCTAACCCCCAAAAGGTTCCACCAGTTGATACTCCAGTTAAGGTTACTCTTAAGTTTCCAAAATAATCTTGCGCCAGAATTCAGTTTTAGGGATATTATTTGTATACTCTATCCTCCTTATATTTGAACATGAATAAAAGATTCACCCTGACTTCTATTTGGTTTTTCTTTGCCACAACTTTTTCCTTGGTTGCCAGTGCGCAATCGCAAAAGGGTTCGATTATTGTTGGCACTCCCAAGGTAAGTAATCTCTCTCTTAAGCAGGAGGTGCTTCATGCAATCAGCAAGGGTGTTCGATGGTTGGAGTTACAGCAGAAAGACAATGGTCTATGGGGAGAAGAAGACTACCCTGCTCTTACTGCAATGGCGGTTTCTACAATACTTAACGATCCAAGTCGTGATACGTCTAACCCATCACCATTTGCAGAAAAAGGCCTCAATTTTCTACTTACAAAGGTGCAGTCAGATGGTGGTATTTATGGGAAGGGACTGGCATCATATAACACCTCCATATCCATGATGGCTTTTATGCAGGCTAATCGCAGTGAATTTGATCCACTCATCAAGAAAGCCCGTCGTTTCCTTATCAATCAGCAGTCAGATTTTGACATACGAGGAAAGGGGGATAATACATTCGATGGAGGAATTGGTTATGGTTCCCGTTGGGCGCATTCTGATTTGTCGAATACCTACATTGCATTAGAGGCCCTGCACTATGCGGAAAAATACCTCAAGCGCGATGCCGAGACAAAGTTAGAGATGGACTTGGACTGGGAGATGGCAGTTCAGTTCATCCAGCGTTGTCAGAATCTTCCTGAAACCAATTCAGAGAAATGGGTAGATGGTCGCCCAGAAAATCGTGGCGGGTTTATTTATTTCCCCGGTAGCTCCATGGCAGGGGAGGAAAAGCTCCCGAATGGCAAGGTCGCCTTACGTTCTTATGGAAGCATGAGCTATGCTGGACTCCTCAGCTTTATTTACGCAAAGATGGATGTTTCAGACCCCCGTGTTGCTGCTGCAAGGGATTGGCTAATCCAGAT
>Ga0209660_1001641_pt1 | contig 11624 bp, 6 predicted proteins | sample SaaInlV_100m_DNA_2_FD_184659 | JGI IMG/M metagenome (GOLD analysis project Ga0209660, IMG submission 184659) | Marine microbial communities from expanding oxygen minimum zones in the Saanich Inlet - SI072_LV_100m_DNA (SPAdes) (version 2) | ecosystem: Environmental > Aquatic > Marine > Intertidal... | reverse complement strand
GTAATCCTGTAGGTGAAATGTATAGCGGTCATTATAGATACCCGCACCTGATTTATCATTGGCAGCTGCAGCCCAATATTCAGGGTAATCTCCCGAGCTGGCTGAAGAAGGGTTTGGACCTACTCCCATGTGTCCAATGCTTGCTGAATCAACCGCCCAGGTTTTAGAGGAGCCACCTGTTAAAAGGTTGTAGATAGGGCTGCTTACCAAGCTGGGGTCATCTTGGATGATTACAACATCCTGAGAGCTACTTGCGCTACCACCAGAGTTTTGAACTGTTAAGGTTACGGTGTAAGTGCCTGCGAACGGGTAGGGGCTTGTAGCGCTAGTTCCTTCGCCAGTCGCACCATTTCCAAAATCCCAGGATGCTTGTAGCGTAGCGTTATTCGCAGTGAATTCAATGATATTCTGATTACTTGCCGAGGGCATGAAGGTGAATTCTGCATCTTCTGCTGTAGGAGGGTCGCCCAAAGAAGGCTTTTTTTCACAGCTGACGGAAATGAGAAGGGTTATGGCTAAGAGCGTCCAGTTTTGGCGCCAAATGCTAGTGGGTGCATTCATGGTTTTGAGGTTTTAGATTGATGTGGTTAATGAACGTATTAATATCCAGAGTTTTGGCTCCAGATTCCTCCGGCTAGATCAATTTCTACCTGAGGGATTGGAAAAATTTCATGCTTCCCAACTTGGAAGTTGGTAATAGATTGCGCTGCTTGACCACTGCGTAACAGGTCCCAAAAGTGAAGACCTTCTCCGGATAGTTCGAGGCGGCGTTCGGTAAAGATATCAGCTAGCAAGGCGCTGCCTCCTGAGACCCGGGCTGGCATGTTGACACGAGCCCGAACACTATTCACATAGGAAAGTGCTTGGCCATCATTTCCCTCCTGAACATTTGCTTCTGCTGCCATCAATAGGACATCGGCATAGCGAATGACTTTGTAATTCAGAGGAGATGTAAGGTCGTTGTCGGGTAGGCCCAATTCTGCTTGACGCTTGATGTACTTATTGTTGTAGAAGCCCGTATGACCGCCACCGCCAATGGCATAGGAGATGCTGCTTGCATTTGGCTGAGCTGCGATGAAGGCATCCAAGTCCAGGATGGTGGCATCACGGCGTATATCAGTGGAATCAAAGGCATCATATAGGTCTTGGGTAGGTAAGTTGTAGCTATTGCCATCACTGTAAAAAGGTCCAACGTATTGCCGTATGCCGTTAAAGCCAGCAGCTGCATTCCCTTCCAAACAGACCATGCAGCCGTAGCCACCCCCTTCAAGTCCAGAATACTCAATATCAAAGACGGTTTCGCTATTATTTTCATTTGCGGCAAACCACAGGGTGTCGTAATCTGCCACTAAGGCATACCCACCAAAGTTGATGACTGAATCTAAACTGATTACAGCCTCAGCATGCTTGCCTTGATACAATTGAACCTTCCCTAACAGCGCAAGTGCAGCTCCCTTGTCGACTCGGCCTTTCTCGGGGTTGCTCCAGGGCAGGGTAGAGGAAGCAAAGCGCAAATCAGATTCGATTTGAGCATAGACTAAACTACGAGGGCTTCGATCCAACTTGGTCACTTGATCTGCACCTAGGCGCTGGTCTATGACAAGGGGCACATCGCCAAAATATTTTGTCAGTTCAAAATAGTAGTAGGCTCGAAGGAAGCGTGCTTGGCCCAAAATTCCGTTTTTCCCTTGAAAGTCAATCTTGTTCTGGAATTCCATCATATAGTTGACCCGAGCAATCCCTGCGTAGTTCCACCGGAAAATACTTCGGAGTTCATTGTTGACAGCATTGTGGGTCATGCCCTCAATCTGATGAAGGCCTTCCGTGTCAGTCACACTTTCACCTCCAGCAATGGCATTGCCGGAAGCGATTTCACCAATCCATTGCGTCAGGTATGAGGTTTGTAGTAAGTCATAGGCCGCAGTAAGGGCCATCTCATAATCGGAAGGCTGATTGAAGTAGTTTTCTGCGTCTTGGACATAGCGAGGCTGAACGTCCAGGAAGTTTTCACAGCTACCTATCGTCATGGCAATGAAACTAAACAGCACGAGGGAATTAGACCGTGTTTTCATCGCTTAGAATTGTAAAGTTAAACCGAACATGAAGGTGCGAGCCTGAGGGTAGAAGCCGTAGTCGACTCCAGCTGCTAAAACGCCCCCAAAGTTTCCTATGTCAGGATCAAACCCTGAGTAGCCCGTAAGGGTGTAGAGGTTGTTGGCTGAGAGGTACGCACGAACCTTTTTGGCTCCCATGGTTGCAGAGAGGCTTTTTGGGAGCGTGTAGCCCATCTGTAGGTTTCGCACACGCAAGAAATCACCTTTCTCTACAAAATAGTCTGAAAAGACCGTGTTCCGAGTGAGGGAAGTGGTCAGCCGGGGTACGGTGGTAGAGCTACCATTGCCTGTCCATCGACCAATTGTATAGTCCAGCATGTTAGCGTAGGGCTGTTGACGTTCATAGTTCCGAATAATCTCTTGACCCAGGGCAGCATAGATATTTGTGCTCATGTCCCATGCCCTGTAGCGATAACTCAGATTCAGGCCAAAGGTTAAGTCGGGGATAGGTGAACCAATCTGAGTTTTGTCTGAGTTGTCACTGAAATTGATTGTACCGTCGCCGTTGATATCTACAAAACGGAGGTCACCAACACGAGCGCCAGCTTGCACAATGCTACTGTTGTCAATTTCTGCTTGGCTCTGGAAAATGCCATCTGTTACAAAGCCATGAAAATACCCAATAGGGAAGCCCGCCTCAAATCGTGTGGCCACATTGCCGCCTACCCCAAATCCCGCGCCGGGAATGAATTCCACCCCATCAGGTACAATAAGAACCTTGTTCTGGAGCAATGTCATGTTGAAATTGGCGCTGAAACCCCAAGGTAGAATAGGTTTGGTGACATAGCCTAGCTCCATTTCTAGACCTCGGTTGCGTACATCACCTGCGTTAATGAACGGAGGGTAGCCTCCTGCACTGTAAGTGCCTAATACGCCAGAAACTTCCGGCTGGAATAGGAGGTCACTGGTGCGTTTTACGAAGGCATTCAAACTCACATTGAAGCTGTTACGAATGCGCATGTCCAACCCAATATTGGCTTGCTTGGTGCTTTCCCATTTAAGGTCAGGGTTAGAGGCGCGGCCAATGGCGACACCTGGGGTAAGAAGATCGTTGAATGGGTAGACTCCTTCGCCATTGAGTAAGGCTCGGTAGGCGAAATTAGGAATTTGGTCATTCCCTGCCACGCCATAGCTGACGCGTATTTTGGCAAAGTCCACTTGGTTAGAAAAACCGTATTCTGGTTCATCTGAAATGATCCAGGCACCTGAAATGGCAGGGAATAATCCCCATCGTGCATTGGGGCCAAATTTAGAGGAGCCATCGCGGCGAAGCACGCCCGAAAAGAGGTAGCGCTTCTTGAATGCGTATTCTGCGCGGCCAAAAGCAGAAAGCAATCGTTCTTCGAAGAAGAAGCTGCTCGCACCGTTTAAATAGCCTCCAGCCGCTTGGCTGGCTGAAATGTCAGCATAATCCCAGCTGTTATTCGGGGTGTTAAATGCCCAGGCACCTAGTCCTTGACCTTGACGAGTAAACACGCTCGTGCCAACCGTGCCCTTAAGGCTGTGATTCTCACTAAACTGTCGATTGTAGTTCAGGTAGGATTCAAAGGCTAAATCTCCATAGGTATCTCGGTGCTGATAGACACTCGCTCCACGCTCCAGGGAAAAGCCGTCTGCAAGAACCATCAATGGGGCATCTAGGTTGGCATTTAAGGCAGTGTTTTGAGCTTTTCCGGGTCCGTACCAAACCAGAGGAGAGAATACGCGACCATCAACCAATGCGTAGTTGTAATTGAACCTGTTGGTCCATGTAATGTGGTCTGAGAGATCCCAGACAAGCTCTTCCTTGCCTACAAATTTGTTCACTCGGCCAACGTTGAAGGTGTTTGCCATTTGAGCCAGAGGGTTAATGATATCTCCCACCAGGGCCAAGTAGCTATAGCGTCCATCTTCCTCTCTGACGGGCTCCGTGGGGTAGGCATTAATCGTATTAAACAAAACCGAACCCATGCCGTTTTCTGGAAGGGTTTTTCTCTCTTCATGCGTAAACAAAAAGACTGAATTCAGACGCAGACTTGGGGTCATGTCCGTGCTAAGGTTCACTCGGCCATTGTAGCGAGTAAAGTTGCTCTTGTCGCCTCCGACAATGCCGTCTTGGCTGAAATACGAACCACCAATAGAGTAGGTGGTCTGATCGCTGCTTCCTGTAGCGCTGAGACTTTGGCTTGAGGTCATGGCTGTTTGGAATACGGCTTCCTGCCAGTCAGTGCCGACCCCGATGTTGGTATTGGTAAAAGGTTGAGTCTGGCCGCCGTTCAAAAAGGCGTTGTTTTTTAGCACGGCATATTCTTGTGCATTCAGAAGGCCAAGTCGTTTCGCGGTTTGCTGCACACCGAGATAGCTGCTGTACTCAAAAACTGGGGCACGCCCTTTTTGACCCTTTTTTGTTTCAATAAGGATCACACCATTTGCTGCACGAACCCCAAAAATGGAGGCTGTTCCATCTTTAATGACATTGATGGAGGCTATGTCGTTGGGGTTGAGCGCATTCAATCCTTCCGAATCGTAGACGACATCATCCACTAAGATCAATGGGTCATTGTCTCCAAATGTACTCAGTCCGCGTATTCGGATACTCGTGGACCCACCGGGTGAGCCAGAGTTAGTGTTGATTATAACACCGGAAACTTGCCCTTGAAGGGCTTGATCCATTCGTGGGATGTTGAGTTTTGTGATCTCTTCACTTTTCACCACGGAAATGGCGCCGGTGATTTCTTTTTTACTTGAACTGCCGTAACCTGTGATTACAATTTCTTGTAGCTCAGTGGAGAGCTCCCTCAACGACACGCTAAGTGGGCGACTATCTTGAACAACTAGCCCCTGGCGCTTAAAGCCAAATAATTCAATAATGATTGAATCACCGATTTCCGCAGATAGGGAAAATTGCCCTTCAAAATTCGTCATTGTACGCTCCCCTTGTGGTACGTGCACTAGAACGCCATTCATGGGGCTACGATCCGAATGAAGCGTAACCTTTCCAGACAGGTTAACCGTTTGGGCCGAGATAAACCAAGGACAGCATATGAGTATAATTGGAAGCAGGAAGATTCTCTTCGTTGAGCGCATGATGGACTAGCTTTTGTATCAGGTATTAAGATGTTAAGTTGACTGAGAATAAAAAGGCCCGGGGTTTTTACCGGGCCTTTATTCTCAATATATAAACAATTTAGTGGCGAATAGCCAGCTTTTGCATGGTTTGACCTTGCTCGCTAGCAACGCGAACAATGTAGACTCCATTAGGGAGTGCTGCGGTAGTCACGTCATTTTGACCGTGGACCAATGTGCCCGATGCAACAACTTGACCGTTCAAAGTCATGATTGCGTAGTTGCCTTGAGTTCCGGCAAAGTCCACATTCAATCCTTCGTTAGCCGGGTTTGGAGAAAGCGTCATGATAGCGGCTTCTTCGTCTAGGCTCACCCCTGAACATGCGTCACATGAAGCCCAGCAAACAACGTCCAAAGTGTCGGATGCAGCAGGAACAACCAATACGCGATTCGTGTATGTGGTGTTGCCGTTCGTGCACGCTGCGGTTGGGTCATTGGTTTCCTGACCAGTCCAGTTGTCATGAGAGTATTTGTACTCAACCGTGTCACCTGCATTCAAGCTAATGGTTACATCCCATACGTTGTCTCCGTCTGCGTCAGTCATGGCAGCACAGTTACCGCACCAGCTATTAAACGTACCATTCACTTCGGGAGCCGTGAAACTCGTAGTGTACAACTGCATGTCTACCTGGAAGGTTACATCTACAGGTGAAGTGCAGGGGCCACATGAACCCCAGCAAACGACAGGCAGTGTAGTCGCTGCAGCAGGCACAACCAATACGCGGTTTGTGTTTGTTGTGTTGCCGTTCGTACACGCTGCGGTTGGGTCATTGGTTTCCTGACCAGTCCAGGCGTCATGAGAGTATTTGTACTCAACCGTGTCACCAGCGGTAAGTGCAATGGTTACTTCCCACACATTGTTACTGTCGGCATCTGTCATTGCAGCACAGTTGCCACACCAGCTATTAAACGTGCCGTTGACTTCAGGGGCAGTGAAAGTGCCTGTAAAGTTGTTCATGTCTACCTGAAAGGTGACATTGGTTTGTGCAAAAGCACTTCCCAAAATAGCCATTGCCATCAGCGTAAGTGTTTTTTTCATGATTTTCATTTTTAAGTTTTGTGAATAATAGTACTTATGACAATAATACAACAATTTTGAATAGAAATTGTTTTTTGTACCATAACTTGGTGAAAAATTCTATAGGTCTTTCTACTTATGCTTTATCCCTCAATCTTATAATGAAGAAGATACTCTTATTCATCGCATTATGTGTCAGCCCCTCGTTGTGGGCACAGATCAAGCCCGTATCTGAACGGGTAGACTCCGTTTTGGTCCTCATGACCTTGGAAGAAAAGGTGGGTCAGATGAACCAGTACAACGGATTTTGGAACGCCACGGGCCCAGCTCCTGAAGGCGGAGATGCCGCAACAAAGTATCGGCACCTTCGAAATGGTTGGGTGGGTTCTGTGCTTAATGTGCAAGGGGTTGAAGAAGTCCGCGCAATGCAACGTGTAGCGGTTGAAGAAACACGCCTGGGAATCCCACTAATTTTTGCCTGTGATGTCATTCATGGGTACAAGACCTTGAGCCCTATTCCCATAGCTGAGGCAGCTTCATGGGATCTAGCTGCTATGGAAAAGAGTGCCCGAAATGCCGCAGAGGAAGCTACGGCCTATGGATTGAACTGGACTTTTGCGCCCATGGTGGATGTGATGCGTGACCCTCGTTGGGGACGTGTCATGGAAGGCGCTGGAGAGGATCCCTATTTAGGTTCTCGCATTGCTGAGGTACGCATCCGGGGATTTCAAGGCGATGATTTGAGTGACCCCACCACCATGGCTGCCTGCGCGAAACACTTTGCTGGCTATGGTTTTTCCGAAGCGGGCCGTGAGTACAATACGGTAGATGTCAGTGAGTATACCCTTCATAACTTTGTGTACCCACCATTTGAAGCATCCGTGGAGGCTGGTGTGGCAACGGTCATGAATTCGTTCAATACCATGAATGGCATTCCTGCAACGGGGAATAAGGCATTGACCCAAGTATTGAAAGGGGAGTGGGGTTTTGAAGGTCTTTTGGTGAGTGATTGGGGATCCATTGGCGAAATGCGTGCCCATGGCTATTCTCGAGATCTTAAAGAAGCTACAGAGCAAGCAGCGAATGCCGGATGTGATATAGATATGGAGTCCTTAGCGTTTGTGAACTATTTAGCGGAACTGGTTCGCGAAGGGCAGGTGGAAGAGTCCATGATTGACCATGCGGTTCGTCGAGTCCTTAGCTTAAAGTATGCATTGGGCCTCATGGATAATCCGTATGCCTATTGTGCACGTCAAGGTGCGTGGGAGCCGCATAGATCCCCATGGGCAGCGGATGCTCAAAATTTAGCAGAAGAATCTGCGGTATTGCTAAAAAATGATGGGGCCTTACCCTTAAAAAGAAGTCAACGCATAGCTTTGGTCGGACCAATGGCTAAAGAAAAAAATAGCCCCTTAGGGAACTGGCGCGTATCGAGTGATGATTTCACAGCCCTTTCTTTGGAGGAGGGATTGCAGATGGTGAGAGGTTATAAGTCCCTAGTCGTAAAGGAAGGCCCTCAGCTATTATCTCAACCGATCAGTTTTCCCACGGAGGCATTGATCAACACATCAGATACCTCAGGTATGGCCTCTGCTGTTTTGGCAGCCGCTGCATCGGACATCGCAGTACTCGCTGTGGGGGAGCATGGGTTTCAATCAGGTGAAGGTCGTTCCCGTTTGAATTTGCATTTGCCCGGGCTGCAGGAAGAGCTGATTCGCCGTGTGTTAGCCGTCCAGGAAAATGTTGTTCTTGTCGTCTACGCAGGTCGTCCGATCATTCTCCCTGAAGATATCACTACCGGCGCTAAGGCCATTCTGTTCGCATGGCAACCAGGCACCATGGGAGGGCCCGCCATCGCGACCTTGCTCATGGGCAAGCGATCTCCTAGTGGGCGACTCCCGATGACTTTCCCACGTGAAGAGGCACAGATCCCTTTGTATTATAATCAATATAACACAGGCCGTCCAGGTCCCCTTTCCGAGGTGTTTTGGTCCCACTATGGGGATGGTTCTAATGCCCCGGCATACCCCTTTGGCTATGGCTTGACGTATTCTGAAGTGGCTTACAGTATCCCCGTATTGGCTGAAAAACATCCTACTCACCTCTATGTGTCCGCCACGGTGCACAACAAAGGCAAGTACCCTGTTGAGGAGGTAGTCCAGCTCTATGCGCGTGATCATCACAGTGTGCACGGGGTACGTCCGGTCAAACAATTGATAGACTTTCAGCGCATTGCTCTTAAGCCAGGGGAATCTAAGGCCTTGGGTTTTTATGTAGATAGCAGTCAATTGGCTGTAAAAAATTCTGAGGGTCAGAGTTACATTGAGCAAGGAATAGTTAGTTTTTGGATTGCCCCAAACAGTGCAAGCGGAGAAGCCCTGACCATAGATTGGCGCATGGGTATTGCGCATTAATGCACGGTGAAACCTGAATCACAAAACTTTTAAATTTCATCGCAAACACAGCCTGTCTGGGAAAGAAAAAACAGGACTAGCACGGGTGCCAACAATGCTTCTCAATAAGCTCATGAGCTTATTGTATTCTGCATGAGTGGCTTAAGCAGACATTCAGTGTGTAGGAGGCAATTGGTCAGAATGCCCAAGAAGAAAAAGAAGAAAAAATAAATTATAGTACATTTTACTATATCTTGTACAGCCCTACGATTCCCACTTACTTGGAGGCAAAAGCTATTGACTCATTAATTAGACAATTAAAAAACACCCCTGTAGAACCATCCTATGCAGACCCTATTCACCAACCCCAAAGTTGACCCATCCCAACACCCAGATTTGAATCAGTATTTTGCTTTTGGCATTTCTGTAGATTGTGTTGTATTTGGCTATGATGGTGTAGATGTAAAGGTTCTTTTAATCAAGCGTGGCACCGAACCTTTCCTAGAATACCAAGCCATCCCAGGCGACCTGGTCCACCCCAAAGAAGATGCCGTAACCGCTACACAGCGAGTGCTAAAAGATTTAACTGGCTTGCAAAATATTTACCTTGAACAATTGCAAACCTTTGCCGGAGTTGACCGTCACCCTCTTGGACGCGTTGCAACGATCGCCTACTTTTCCTTACTCAGAATTGAAGACTACAACCCGAAGCCTTCCTCTTGGGCCACTGACGCTCAGTGGACACCTATCCAGCAACTTGGAGAAATGGCTTTTGACCATAAAGAGATATTTGATGTAGCATTAGAACGCCTCCAGCGGCGTGTCCGACATAAGCCCGTCGGGTTTGAATTGCTGCCCACAGAATTTACTTTGACCGATCTTCAGCACTTGTATGAAACCCTATTGAACACACAATTTGACAAGGCAAACTTTCGCAAGAAAATCTTAGCTATGGGCTTGCTTCTCCCGCTTGATAAGATGAGAAAGGCTGTAAGGTATCGCCCGGCAAGGCTTTATAAGTTTGACCCAAACCGCTATGAAGCCTTATCTAATCGTGGCTTTCTCTTCGAATTATAAATCTGCTTCTTGCTTTCAACTCTTCACATACTCTGATGACCAATACATTTGAATTTCTGGATTACGCCATTTTCATAGGTTACGCCTTATTGATTTTAGGTGTTGGTTTGTGGGTTTCCCGCGACAAAAAAGGCCATGAAAAAAATGCGGAAGATTATTTCTTGGCAAGCAAGTCTCTTCCCTGGTGGGCTGTTGGTGCCTCGTTGATTGCTGCAAATATTTCAGCGGAGCAATTCATAGGCATGTCTGGTTCTGGGTTTAAAGTCGGATTAGCTATTGCGTCGTACGAATGGATGGGCGCGTTGACACTGATCATCGTTGGTAAGTATTTCTTGCCAATTTTCATTGAAAAAGGGTTGTATACAATCCCAGAATTTGTTGAAAAGCGATTTTCCACGAATTTGAAGACCATTCTTGCAGTTTTTTGGATTGCCTTGTACGTCTTTGTCAACTTGGCTTCAGTCCTTTACCTAGGGTCTCTAGCCCTGGAAACGATCATGGGTGTTCCCATGATGTATGGAGCGTTTGGCTTAGCTGCCTTTGCGGCTGCCTATTCCTTGTACGGTGGACTTTCTGCGGTTGCATGGACAGACGTCATTCAGGTTATCTTCCTTACTATTGGTGGATTGGTTACAACCTACCTGGCATTGAATACGGTTTCAGGAGGGGCTGGATTCATGGAGGGAATGACCACAATTATGAATGAAGCTCCCGATCGGTTTGCAATGATTTTAGACAAAACTAATCCCGAGTACATAAGCCTACCCGGTATTGGGGTTCTTGTCGGCGGCATGTGGGTTGCTAACCTTTACTATTGGGGCTTCAATCAGTACATCATCCAACGCACCTTAGCTGCCAAATCCTTGAGAGAATCTCAGAAAGGAATCTTGCTAGCCGCGGGCATAAAGCTGATCCTGCCGATCATTGTGGTCATTCCCGGCATAGCCGCCTATGTCATGATTAATGATCCCGCTATTTTAGCTAGTCTGGGTGATGCAGCTCAAGAAAACATGCCAAGCATGGAGCAAGCAGACAAAGCCTACCCATGGTTGCTCCAGTTTTTACCTACGGGATTAAAAGGACTAGCTTTTGCAGCCTTGACGGCGGCTATCGTGTCTTCTTTAGCATCTATGCTCAACTCGACGGCGACCATTTTTACCATGGACATTTACAAGCCCTACATCAAGCCTAATGCTACGGATCGTGAAACCGTCTCAATGGGTCGAATTTCTGCAGTTGTGGCGCTCATCATTGCATCCATCATGGTTCCCTTATTAGGTGGCATTGACCAGGCATTCCAGTTTATCCAAGAGTATACAGGGATTGTTAGTCCAGGTATATTGGCTGTATTCATTTTGGGACTGTTTTGGCGTAAAACCACGAACAAAGGTGCCATTGTTGGAGCTTTATCCTCGATCCCCATTGCCATGTATTTCAAGGTTGCCCCAAAGGGTTGGTCAACTTCTCTCTTATTTGTAGACTTGCCTTTCTTGCACCAAATGGGTTATACAGCCCTCACCATGGCAATCATAGCCTTCATTTCCTACCGCCAAAACAAGGGTGCAGATGATGAAAAAGGAATTGCCATTACCAAAGCAACCTTCAAAACTGATGCGATCTACAATGTTTCCGCATTTGCTTTGCTCCTAATTCTGGCTGCATTGTATGCCTTCTTTTGGAGTTGAGCCCAGAGGTATTCATTCACGAGCGCTGCGGACTTCTTGAAATCAAAGGCTCGGGGCACTGATTCAGATGGGTATTCGTTGCACTGCAATCTGTGTGACCTATACCGTGTTAGGGGTAAAGGGGATTTGCGTCTATCTCGTCACCTTCCGCAACAAGTCTAAAGCTTATGAAGAGACGGTTTCTTGAGACCACTCGGGTTTGCCAAGCTTAGGCTCCATTGCATTGCGACAC
>Ga0209660_1001635_pt1 | contig 11672 bp, 5 predicted proteins | sample SaaInlV_100m_DNA_2_FD_184659 | JGI IMG/M metagenome (GOLD analysis project Ga0209660, IMG submission 184659) | Marine microbial communities from expanding oxygen minimum zones in the Saanich Inlet - SI072_LV_100m_DNA (SPAdes) (version 2) | ecosystem: Environmental > Aquatic > Marine > Intertidal... | reverse complement strand
AACCCGAACACGGATGCCGCCTTTGCCTTGGAGGTGCGCCGCCACTACGCCGGATGCGTGACCTATGCCGACGCCCTCGTTGGTCGCATCCTCGCCAAGCTCGACCAGTTGAAGCTGCGCGACGACTCTATCATCCTCCTTTGGGGCGATCATGGTTGGCACCTCGGCGAGCACGCCATCTGGGGCAAGCACGCCCTCTTCGAGGAATCGCTCCGTTCCCCTCTCATTGTATCTTACAAGGGTATTCCGAAACCAGGCCAAGCGACCCGCTCCATGGTCGAGACCTTGGATGTTTTTCCCACTGTCTGCGACTTGGCCGGACTGGATAAGCCCGACTTTCTCCAAGGGCAAACCCTTGTCCCCATCTTGAAGAATCCAAAGGCCAAGGGACATTCCGCCATTGCCTACCGGGGCAACGCCCAGACCATTCGCACCGCCACCCACCGGCTCATCGCCCATAAGGGAGGAGAGCTCGAGCTCTATGATCACACTACCTCGGAAGGTGAAACAAGGAACTTGGCTGCTGATCAACCCGAGAGGGTCGCCGCCTTGCTCAAACAACTCAAGGCTAGGTTGGCCAAATAAGCGAAACAAACCACCGAAATCACCCAATGCCAAATTTCCGTATTATATTCGGCTTTCTGTTGGTGTTTTTGGCGGGTCTTTTGCATGCTGAAAAGCGGCCGAATATTCTGCTAGTCATGGTCGACGACATGGGCTGGTCCGACCTCGGTTGCTACGGCGGCGAAATCGACACGCCTAACGTCGACTCGCTGGCGGCGGGCGGCTTGCGTTTCACCCGGTTTTACAACAACTCCGTCTGCGGCCCCACCCGGGCATCGTTGCTGACCGGGCTCTACTGCCAGCAAACCGGTCATAGGGGCAACCACTGGAACCAGCCCAAAGATTTTTCGAAATGCGTACTCATCCCCGAGTTGCTGCAAGCCGGCGGTTACCACACCGCCATGGTCGGCAAGTGGCAAGGGCGCGACCTCGCGGTGAAGCGCGGATTCAACCGTTTCTTTGGCCCCAACTGCCAAGGTATGATCAGCTATTGGCATCCCGTGGTGCAAAACAACTTCTACCTCGACGACAAGCCATGGAAATTCACCGACGATTTTTTCATGACCGATGCCTTCAATGGTCATGCCGTCACCTTTCTTGAGGAAGCCGTCGCCGGCAAAAAGCCTTTCTTCCTTTATGTCGGCTACGTAGCGCCTCACTGGCCCTTACACGCTCGCGAAAAAACCATCGCGCCTTACCGCGACCGGTACCGCAAAAAAGGCTGGAACGATTGGCGGGCCAACCGGATCGAGGGCCAACGAAAAATGGGCCTCTTACCGGATGGCGCCAAGCCCGCACCCTATCCTGTAAACGTTCCGGACTGGACCAAGGACAAACACAAGGACTGGCAGGCCGAGCGCATGGCGGTCTACGCCGCTCAAATTGCCAACGTCGACCGCGGGGTCGGGCGCATGCTCGATGTGCTGAAGAAATCCGGACAACTAGACGACACACTCATCCTCTTCCTCTCCGACAACGGAGCCGCTCCCGATGGTGGATTCGGCCCCAGCAACGGTGGTTTCGGATTCAGTCCCAGTTCCCCGAAAACCAATTGGCGTAGGGACAAAGTGGTTATTCGCCCCGGTAGTGGCCCACAGGTCATGCCCGGTCCGCATGATACTTTTGCCGGGTATGGATTGGCCTGGGCTCTCACCAGCAACACCCCGCTGCGCAGTACCAAGTTGTCGTCCTACGAGGGCGGCATCCGTACCCCGCTCATCGTCCACTGGCCCAAGGTCATCAAAAAAGGAAATGGTCTCACCCGACAACCCGGTCACGTCATCGACGTCATGGCCACCTGCCTCGACTTGGCCGACCTGAAATATCCCACCAAGTTCCAGAACCGTCGACCGCTTCCCATGGAGGGCAAAAGCCTTGTCCCCATCCTACATGGCCAGAAGCGCTCCGGCCACGAAGCCCTGGCTTGGGCGAATCCCCGCGGTCGCGCCTTGATCATGGGCGACTGGAAAATCATTCGCCCCGCTGACAAGCTACCGTGGGAACTCTACGATCTCTCATCCGATTCCGGCGAAACCGCCAACCTCGCCAAGCGACAACCCGAGCGCGTCAAGGACATGTCCGCCCGCTACGAAACTTGGCGGCAACGAGTCGGCGCCCGATAAATCCTGCCTGTTTATGAAAATTGTTTATCTCACCTTCATGCTTTTGCTGATTAACTTAGTCGCAAGTGCCAAAAGCTTCATCGTCAAAGATGGCAAAGCCCACGCCGAAATCGTGCTTGCCGAGGACGCCAAACGTTCGACGCGTTTTGCGGCACGGGACCTGCAGGTCTACCTTGAGAAAATGTCCGGGGCAAAGTTGGCCTTGGTGAAGAAGCCCAGCGGGAAGGGTTTGGTGAAATTGTTCGTCGGTGAGAGCGCGGGCACGAGGGCCCTGAAGCTCTCGGTCAAGGGATTGGAGCACGGCGCCTACCGACTGGCGTCGGGTTCGGATTGGCTGGCTTTTCTGGGCGATGACACCGATTTTGTACCCACCGAACCTTGGGCGAAGCGAAACACCGACCGCGTCACGGGCAAGTACCAGCGGGAATGGGAGAAGGCTTCAGGTACACCCTTCGGCGTGCCTAACGGCGGCATGTACAAGAACCGCGAGCGCATGCCCGCCGAGTTGGCCCGCGAACCGGACGAGCGCTACTGGACCTTCGACGAGCGTGGCTCCTTCAATGCCGTGTGCGGTTTCCTTAATCAACTGGGCGTGCGTTGGTACCTGCCTGGGGAACTGGGCGAGGTGGTGCCCCAACGCAAGACCATCCCCCTGCCAAAGCTGGATACGGTTATGAAGCCGGATTTCCCGTTGCGCCAGTTCAACGTTCGCTTCAGCACGGCCAGCGATCCCACCACCATGTGGATGATGCGCCTCGGCACGCGAAACCCCTACGGCCTGATGGTGGCCCACGGGATGCACACCATGACCCACAATGAGCACACCTTGAAGAACCACCCCGACTGGTTCGCCCTTTACGGCGGCAAGCGCGCCATCAAGCTCGGCGAGCGTCTTAATCACCTCTGCTACTCCAATCCCGAACTCTTTAAGGCCACCGTCAAGTGGGCCCGGGCTCAGTTCGAGGTGTACGACTACCACAGTGTATCCATCATGCCGCCCGACGCCTACGGATCCATCTGCCAATGCAAGCTTTGCGAAGGCAAGCAAATCGACGAGATGGGTTCCCGCGGCAAGCTCTCCAACCACGTTTGGGATTTCGTGAACCGCGTGGCCAAGGAGGTCGGCAAGACGCATCCCCAAAAGAAAATTCTTTGCTGCGCCTACGGAGCCAACACCAATCCGCCCACCAACATCGACAAGCTCGAACCCAACGTGCAGGTCATGATCGTGGGCGGGCGGCGTCCTCGCAACACCTTGCCCGAGCAGCGCGAAGCCATCGCCAAGCTGCAGGCCGGCTGGCGGGCCAAGACGGACAACCCGCTGATGGTTTTCGAGAACTATCCCTTCTCCTCCCGTGGCTTCTACCTGCCCGCCTTCGTTTCCAAAGTGCAGGGCGACAGTATCAACAAACTGAAGGGGGTTTCCCTCGGCGAGGACATCTGGCTCTCCATGCGGCAGGACTTCGATACGGTGGACATCGGCTTCAACCATTTTCAAGTGTACTTTACAGCTCGGGCCTACTGGGGCGGCAAGGCCTACGATCCTGTGACCAAGTTGGCCGAGTACTGCCGGCTTTTCTACGGTCCCGCCGGGAAACAGATGCAGGCCTTCTTCGAGTACTGTGAGCCGAACTATCAGGCCATGGAAAAGGACAAGGCGAAGGTAGACCGTGCCTTGGCCCTGTTCGACGCCGCCAAGGCCGCTTCACCCGCCGACTCCATCTACGCCAAGCGTCTCGGTCTTATCGACGTTTTCCTTAACACTCTCCGCAGCAAGTCTAAACTGCTTGGTCGCAAGCGCGGGCCAGTGCCTTACATGCGTACGGTGTGGGAACCCAAGGACCCCATCGTTATCGACGGCAAGCTCGATGACCAGCATTGGGAACGCCATCGGAAATGGTCTTTTGGAAAGCTACGTGAACTGCAGACCGGCGCCCAGCCCGTCTTCGGCACCACCGTGATGTCGACCTGGGATCACTCCGGACAAAACCTTTACTTCGCCATCCGCTGCGACGAACGCCCCGGCGAAAAGCTCAACGTCACCAGTACCCGACGCGAGGATCAAGCGATGTGGTACGGCGACTGCGTGGAAATCCACTTGGAGACCGATTCCCACAGCTATTACCAGATTGCCGTCAATCCCGCTGGAGCCGTGGTGGACCTCGACCGGGCCACCGGACGTCAGTTCGATTGGAACTCGCAGGCCAAAGTCGCCACCCACGTCGCCGACGACCACTGGACGGTTGAGATCCGCATCCCCGTGACTACCGACGAGAACGACCCACTCAACTTCGTCACCGGCCGCAAGCCCTCGGTCAGCCTGCCGTGGCACTTCAACGTCTGCCGCCAACGTATACGCAAGCATGGCGCCGAGTACTCCGCTTTTTCGCCCACTGGAACCTCCGGTTTTCACGCCCCGCGCAAGTTCGCCCTGTTCTACGCCGGCCATTCCAACAAGTTCGACTTCGATCCCGAGTACGTCGACTACCTCGTCGCCGGCAAGGCGGCCGAAAAACTCCTCCGGGCCCGCAAGAACGAGGATGCCCTCGCCGCTTTTACTGCCCTCGCCGCCACCGAGGGTGCCACCGACTTCCAGCAGGCCAACGCCCTCCGCCGGGCTGCCTCCGTTGCCCGCAACCTCAAGGACTACGCCAAGGCCGAGGAACTGGCCGAACGCATTCCGCTGCCCACCGTGGCCAAAATCGTTCGCATGGAAAACCTCCTCGCCCAGCGCAAGCACGCCGAGCTCCTACAACAATTCGGGAAAGAGGATTTTTTAAAGTGGCCCTTCCCCCAAGTCGGTCCCGCCGCCTTCACCCGGGCCCGGGCGCATCTTGTAATGAAAAACGGTACCGCTGCCGAGTCCGACCTGCAGAGTGCCCTCGCTCTCACTTCCGATAAGCGCTTGCGCGTCAGCATCCTCGCCAACCTCGGGCACAACCGCGAAACCAACCTTAAGGACGACGTGGGCGCCCTCGCTGCCTACCGCCAAAACTTCGAAAGCAAGGAACGCATCGGTGGGTCCGAGGAATTACGCTCCATCCAGCAAGCCGCTCGCATCCTCTCCCGCCAAGGCAAGCACGACTACGCCCTCCAGACTCTCGCCCGCATCGACGCCGCCAAGCAAACCGGTAGTTGGGGCGCCACCACCTACGCCATTCAAGGCGATCTCCTAACCACAGCAGGTCGCAAACAAGAAGCCCGATCCGCCTACCAAAATGCCCTCGCCAAGCCCGGCCTCCCCACGACCTGGCGAGAAGCTATCGAAAAGAAACTCCGATAACTATGAAACCTTACTATATTTTGTTACCCTTTATTTTCTTTTTTGGGATCATTTCCTCTTGGGCCAAGGCCCCCTTCGAATACGTCTGGGGAACCGCCCATCACGTCCTGCCGGAAACCCATTCCGATGAGTCTGGCTATTTCTCCCTTTGCGAGGGAAACGACGGTCGCATCTACGTGGGGACCGCCAAATACGGTGAGAATGCTTACTTGGTGGAGTTCGACCCGGTTACCGGAAAGCAGCGCATCGTGGTGGATGCCCACAAGCTCTGCGGCTTGACCGCCAAGGGCTATGCCGCTCAGGCCAAGTTCCACACCCGCAACTTTGTCGGCCCCAGTGGGGTGATCTACGTTGGGACCAAGCAGGGCTATGCCAAGAAGGGAGACGATTCGGAGTATCCCGGTGGCTACCTGATCACCTACGATCCACGCAACGATACCGCCCGCAACCTGGGCATGCCTTACAAGAAGCAGGGTATCGCCGACGTGGTGGCTGATGAATCGCGTGGCCTGATCTACGTCGTGACCTGCGAGGACCAGCACTGGATGCTCTATGATACAAAAACCGAGAAGTTCACCGAACTCGGCCCCATGCTCACGCCCTACGCCACCACCTTGATGGATGCCGAGGGCAAGGCTCATGCATTGACCAAGGATTTTCAATTGGCGACCTACGACCCGGTCACCAGGAAGGTCACGCAGCGCCCCATCGAGATCGGCGGCAAGGTCCTTACGCGTGAGAGTCGCTCTTCCATCCCCACCTGGAACCTCGACGCCGACGAGCGTACCGCCTGGCTCATCCTGATGAACGATGCCCACATGCTTTCCATTGACCTGTCATCAAAGGGGAATAAGGCCAAGGGAGCCAATCATGGTCTCATGTTGAAAGGGGAGCGCCCTGATTCGCGCAGCGCCCTGACCATCGCTCCTGACGGCAGGATCTACGTCTTGATCAGCGTGCAAAACACGACCGGGTTCGGCAAGGGTAAGCTCCATCACCTCTGTCGCTACGACCCCAAGAAGCGCCGGCACGAGGACCTTGGGGTCCTTGCGGTGAAGAACCCTGATTTCTTCGACTTCAAACCGGCTAATGGCAAGAAGCCGCCTTGGAGCCATGGCTACCACACCTTGCCCGATGGCACCATGACGCCACTGCATAATCACATGGCCCTCATCGCCACCCGCGACAATACCCTCTACGCCACCATCATCTATCCTTTCACTTTGCTCAAGATCGATGCCTTCCGCAAGAAGCCACCGGCTCCCGGACCCGCCGAGAAATACCTGCGCTCGATTCATCAACATCTTGACCGCATCGAGAAGAATCTTCCCCAATTCACGGAACTGGGCGAAAGGACCGCGGAACGCTACGAGCGCGGCGGGTTGGTCGGTTTCCATTGGCTGGGAGCTACCTTGGAACAGGAACTGATTGGGCGCAGCGGCGGCCTCATGCACATCGGTTTCGACCGGCCATGGAAGGACAAGAAGCTTCGTGCCGACGCCGAGAAGGCCCAGGATCTGGCGGTAGTGGCGTGGGATGCCGATCCCAAACCCAACGACCTCAAGCGCCTGCAACAATTCAAGGCTGCGGACCAATTCGTCCTTGGTTTCGGCTCCAAGCGGAATCCACGCCTGACAGAGCATATGAAAGCCTGCGATGCCTGGGTGGACTTGGGCACCGAGCCCAAGGACAGCGATCCTGGCAAACTGAACCATGTCGTCGGTGCCGTTTCGGGTTGGGTTTGGATGGCTGAAACCATTGCCGCCCATACTCGCAAGGGGCGCATGCCCACGATGTGGAAGAGCTGGGCCATGGAGGACGGGCAGGACTGGTCGGACCGCTTTTTCCGCAAGGTGAAATACCACAAGGACTTTTCCGTCGCTCCCATACCAAAGGGTGAATTGGCCAAGGCTTTCCTTGATCGAATTCGTTCCCAGTTGCTGGCATTGGAAAACACTCAGTTGTCCACGCTCCATGGTTTCGCCGATTCCATTGCCAAGGAAACCAAGGCTGGTCGCCGCACTGTGGTGGCATCGAGCGGGCACATGGTGATGTATTACGTCGGCAAATATTCCGACTCTGCCTGGGCCGACAATATCGAGGTACACGAAAACGTGCAGTCCCAGTTGAACAATTTCAAGACCAAGGCTCCCCAAGGCGGCCTCGTGCTCCGTCTCGGGTATTTTGGACTCAGCCCCAAGGTGGATAATCTTTTCAAGGCAAAGAAGAGCCGCGTCCTGCTCATGGCTGCCGAAAACCCACGGGCCGACTTCGCCGCACACTTGAACTATCCAGATCGGGTCGACCTCGGTCTCGCCTTCGGTGATGCCTGCGTACCCATCGATGGGTATCCTATTCCCTTGTTTCCTCCCAGTGGGATCGTGAAAGCCGCTGCCTACGAGACCCTCAATCTTGAGGTTTTGCACCGGCTCAAATAGAAAACTCTCCCGCGCTTGGAAATTGTAAAACGGGTTTGTTCCACTACCTTGATGCTTTGTTTTGACTAACTTGAACTTCCTGGATTCTTCGACATCCAACAAGCATGCTTGAATGTCAAGGGCTAGGCCCTGTCTGTTGTTCGATTTAGGTTCGAGTGCGTCTTTTAATAAACGTTGGTCAAACTCGCTATCGTGAATCCGGGATTCCCATTGAACCGGGATACCATGGGGGAAGTTCATCCGCCTCTTCCTTAAATACTTTGAGGGTTTTGGCAGGGACATGTTTGCGGTCCACGATGATGGTGTAGACATGCTCCTCGAACCACTTGTTGTAGAGGGTCCACGTACCCTTGTTGCCCTTGTCCTTGCCCCAACTGTTCTCAACCAACCATTTACGTGGCTTGCCGTTGTGGATATCGACTCCACGGAGGACCATCGCGTGGTTGGATGACCCTGCATAGAGACGTGTTCGATCGGCCTTGGAGAGCGGCATTTCAATATCAAAGAGAGTTTCGTAGTCGAAGAGTTCGTGTTCCATGAGACCATGCTCACGGGATTGGTCGATTCCCATGTTGACTGCAAACCACATTGGCTGATTCGCCAACACAGACTTAACGGCAATCTCCTTCATCGCCTCCATCTCGATGTTTACGAAATCCATGTCCTCGTCCCCGACGATGTTGTGCGTTCGTTTGAAGCGGTAATGCTTCCCAGTCGGTTTGGATGCATCGTGATAGAGGCAAACGAACTTGGAAAGGTCGACGCCGACAAACTCTTCGTAAAAACCCTTGGGGGTGTAGCTTTTTAAAGAGGTAAGACGTTCCTGCTTGACCTGTGGTTTTTCGTTTCCGGTCTTCTTTGCGTCCTCTTTGTCTTCACTACTTTTGGTGGCTTCGTAGCGCCATTCAAATTTTGTTGGCGGTTCGCCGAGGTTGAGGCAGAGAAAACGGTAGACTTCGGCCAGGGTCTTTTCCTTGGTCTTGCGGAGCTTGGCCACACTCGCACCTTTTGCGTGGGCCTGCAGGATTCCGATTGCCCGGGAACGCAGCAGGCGTTCCAGCACCACGTTCATGACGCGTGTGTTCTCGCTGCTGTGGGTTTCGGGCATGGTCGATACTGGCACCACACCATATTTCTCAATCAAACCGGTCACATAATTCCACCAACCACCATCGCCGACCATCCATTCGTTGACCAGTTGCCACTCGCGGTCCAACGGATCGCCATCCCGCATTTCAATGACGGCTTCCAGATAGCGGTTGGACTTTTCCATCTTGTCCCAGAACTGGAGGTAGGCAGAGGAGAACTCGAACTCATCAAGCCCAAGTTCGTGGATGATTTTTGGGCGCATGACGTTGAATCCTGCAAACATCCAGCAGCGCCCGGAGGATTTCTGGTCGGTGATGCCCTTACTGGCGATCTTGTGGCTGAAATGACCATCTTCACCGCGTATGATTTCACGGTTCAGTGCGAGTTTGTTGATATCGGTATTACTTATCGCGTTGAAGCGGGCCTGGTCTGCTTCATCCATTTCATAGCCTTCACGCAGTTGTGTGATGAGCTTTGGATTTAGCATCCCTTCCGGAACGGGAGTGTGGGTTTTTGCCATTAGGACATTGGAGATGCAGAATGCTATGGCCAGTGGATGGCGAATCATGCGTGTCATTTGGTGCGTTGATTTATTGAGGGGCCATTCTGGTCAGGAGAGTATTCCTCGGGAGACAAGGTTATTAAGACGTCGAGTTACATCCACCACACCGTCGATTACGGCTTTATTGTAGGTGCGCCCGTCGGTGGTATCAACCCCGTGTCCCTTGACCAGTTTACGCAAGGGCTCGAGGGCTGGATCCTCGTGGTGAAAGAGTTCAATGAAGACGTGCTTGAATTTGCCTGTGCCTGCATAGGCTGCCATGAGGGCACCAATCCATCCGTCATCGGTAGAAAGGCATCCGCGTGTAGTTTTTGCAGAGGCGTGAAAAATACCGAGTGCATCTCTCTTCGCGAGGTCCTTGATAACGGCTTCGTTTTCAGGAATGGAAAGATCCGAGTCCCCGCAGTGGGCGGCGTCGATCATTACCTTGAAGAACTTGGCCCGAATTCTTTGGTTGATGGCCTTGACCACGCTGGCAGCCTTGGCTGCATTGGTGAAGTTCTGAAACTCGACTCCACGCAGGAACTCCATGTGCCATGCCTCAATGGAGCTGTTTGCGAGGTCGGATTCCCTGTAGCAACGGGCGTGTACCTTGACCACCTGCTTGACCGCGTTTTCAAAGGCCTTGCCCTTGAGTGGTTTCCCTTGCAACCATTCCTCGAATGAGGTGGAGGAAACGTGCTTTACCTTGTACTTCTTGGCTACAGCAAGACCGGAGTTAAGCATTTCGACAACCGCATCCTCGTCTTTCGGGTTGAGCGGGTTGGCTCCGCCCACCATCATGATTAGGTGGACCTTGAGCTTGATGGACTTCAATCCTTTCATCATGTCCTGCAGGTCCTTGGCATCGGTGCCGGGGAAAAGAGTGATCTGGGCATTATCGATCTTGACCGGAGAGGATTTGCATACCGCGCGCATTCCGGAAACGATCTTGAGTTCACCCGATCGGGTACGAGGAAGTTTGCCGGACTCGTTCGGAGCGAGGGCTCCGACGAACTTGAGATGAGTGGGGACAACTCCAATTTCCACGCTTGATTTATTTTTAATAGCTTCAGCCATGATGAATTTCTAGGTTTGGTTTAACAAAATTGATAACAGTTCTTTGCTAAATCTAACAGGGTATCAACCTAAAATGTATTAGGAATTCACTCGCAGAAATTAATCTTCATACTCAGGGTTTGGCAACATGAAGAAAATATTTTGCTTCTCCTGGGCTTTCCTCATCCTTCATTGCCTATCGATTCATGGAAAATGGGAATCTTTTTCCCCTAGGCAGGAAATACGTCCTGCTTTTCATCGTGAGGGTTCTGTTTTTGTAATTTCTTCAGAAGGAGTTAAGGGTGCGGTTGGCCAGTGGCACAATATATTGCCGGTTAAGGGAGGGGAGTGGTATCGCTTCAGTGTGAAGCGTCAAACAACAGACGTGGACTTTCCACGAAGGCAGGTGGTGGAGAGGATTACTTGGTTGAACAAAAAAGGTCAGAAGGCTCTGAGAGATGATCCTACTCATTCATCCTACAGGTCTGGAGAACGTCCTGTCTCACAGCCGGAGTTTCCTCCTGTGATTGGCTCGGGTCCCGATGGTTGGGTTTCAGTCGGAGCCGTTATTCAGGCACCTGAAACTGCGGTTTTAGCAAAGATCGAACTCTGTCTTCGATGGGAGGATAAAGGAAGCGTTCGATGGGGAAATGTTTCATTTAGCGCTACCACGAAGCCATCACCCAGGTTGGTTCGTCTGGCTGCTATTCATTTTCAACCCAGGGAAGGGGAGACAAATGATAAAAAGTGTCGGTTATTTGAACCATTGATTAGAGAGGCTGCCAACAAGAAGGCCAATCTTGTCGTACTTCCAGAAACCCTTACCTATTACAAGAGTGGTCGCACATTTGCTGAGTGTGCAGAACCGGTTCCGGGCCCCTCTACATTATACTTTGGTCAACTTGCCCGGAAGCTTAAACTCTATATTGTTGCGGGACTTCTCGAGCGGCATGGAACGCTTATTTACAACGTTGCTGTGCTGATTGGACCGGACGGAAATTTGGTTGGCAAATACAGAAAGGTTTGTTTGCCTCGCGGCGAGATTGAGGGAGGAATTTCCCCAGGTGAGGACTACC
>Ga0209660_1001634_pt1 | contig 11672 bp, 9 predicted proteins | sample SaaInlV_100m_DNA_2_FD_184659 | JGI IMG/M metagenome (GOLD analysis project Ga0209660, IMG submission 184659) | Marine microbial communities from expanding oxygen minimum zones in the Saanich Inlet - SI072_LV_100m_DNA (SPAdes) (version 2) | ecosystem: Environmental > Aquatic > Marine > Intertidal... | reverse complement strand
AAGTGAGCGGCAGCCAGGGGGGTGTCGATATCGCGAGATTCCTTGATGGGTTTGCCGCCATCGAGTGTCTCGGCAACAGCGAACTCACGGGATCGTTCCTGAATCATGCGGGCGATGCGGAAAAGATATTTGCCACGATCAGCGGGCGGCATTGGGTTCCATGACTTGTCAAATGCATTACGGGCTGCCTTGACCGCAGCATCCACGTCTGTCTCCCCGGCAAAAGCCACCTCGGAAAGGCGTACCTCAGTGGCCGGATTGTGGGTCTCGAAGGTCTTGCCTGAATCGGCGTCCTGAAACCTTCCGTTGAGGAAAAGACCATAGCGGTCTCTGATATTGACATGACCGGAATCCTCGGGAGCCGGGGCATAGGCCCAGAGATCATTGTAGTTGAGCTTGTGTTCCATGGTTGAATTCGAATTAGCCGATGGAGAAATAATCGGGTGACTGATAGTTACCTGTATCCTGCTTGAGGATTTGCATGAGTATATTATTGGCAAGACTGCTGGCCCCGAAGCGAAAAAGGCTGTTGTCCAGCCAGTCGGAACCGAGGGTCTCGTGAAGCATGACCAGGTACTGGATGGCAGTCTTGGCATTTGAAATGCCGCCGGCAGGCTTCATGCCGATTTTCCTTCCGGTCTTGAGGTAGTGATCCTTGATGGCCTCGAGCATAACGAGGGTAACAGGCATTGTCGCTGCCGGAGAAATCTTGCCTGTGGATGTCTTGATAAAATCCGCCCCGGCACGAATGCCAAGATCGCTGGCCAGGCGAACGTTATCGAGAGTACAGAGTTCGCCGGTCTCCAGGATGACCTTGAGCGCACGACCCTGGCAGGCACCCTTCACGGCAGCAATCTCATCATGAACGTAATCCAGTTCACCACGAAGAAAAGCACCACGGGAAATTACCATATCCACCTCATCAGCTCCGTTTTCCACTGCGATGCGGGTTTCATCCAGCTTGAGCTTGAGATCACTTTGCCCACTGGGAAAGGCCGTGGCCACGGAAGCAACGCGGATTTCAGTGCCCTCAACCTCACGGCGGGCAACGGGCACCATGGATGGATAAACACAAACCGCTGCCACGGTTGGCAGACCAGGGAACTCGTCATGAAGATGGGCGGCCTTGTAGCACATCTGCCGGACCTTGCCTTCCGTATCCCTGCCCTCAAGGGTGGTGAGATCAATCAGGTTAAGCGCCATCCTTAGAGCCTGCATCTTGGCCTCCTTCTTTATACTGCGAGTCCGAAACTTGGCAGCACGCTCCTCAACGCCGACCTGATCGACGGGAATAGGTTTAAAATCTGCCATGGCTGTGATCATCATGATTTCAAGAGCTTGCAAAAGTAGGAGGAGGGGCATTGACCGCAAGCATGGAATACAGTTTCATGAAATATGACCCCGAAACGAAAATGATTGAAAATAATGGGAACATGATTCTTTTTATGATTTACAGGAGCCGATAATTCAGGTTCCTAGGGAACAATGGAAATCGCAATGCTGGTGAATCCATTCACCGACCGAAATCTACAACTGGCAGCACAGGTTGGGGTAACGGAGGTTGTGGTGAACTACCCTGGGTTGAAACTGTCTAAACTGACCGATCAAAAACGTCGTGTGGAAGCATTCGGGATGCGCATGACCGTCATCGAGCGAAAACTACCACACCTTAAAATCGTCCACAATATGGATGGTCGTGACAAACAGGTAGAGGAAATATGTATACTGCTACGAAATATGGCAGAAGCCGGGATGAAAGTCCTCTGTTATAACTGGATGCCAGACGAGGACTGGCAACGCACTTCAATTGACCAAATAGAACGTGGTGGTGCAATGGTCACTGCGTTTGACCTTTCCAAGATTGGTAACACTAACCTGACTGATGCAGATGGACAACCGGATTCCTTTACTCCTGCCTCACAACTTTGGGACAACCTTGAGCGCTTTCTGAACGATATTCTTCCCACGGCAGAAGCCTGTGGGATCAATTTAGCCCTTCACCCGGATGATCCTCCCCTGGATAGATTGAGGGGGCAGGACCGTATTATTACCAGCAATGATTCACTGGAACGCGTATTAAGTCTTGCACCAAGTCCAAATAACGGCGTTTGCTACTGTCAGGGAGCTCTTGCACCCGCTGGTGAAAATGTACAGTCAGGTATCCTCAAACTTGCACCACACATCCACTTTGCACATTTCCGGAATGTTTCGGGCACAAAGAATAATTTTCGCGAAACCTTCCATGATAATGGTGACCTCGACATGGCCGCGCTAATGCGCGCCTACATAGAGGTGGGTTTTAAAGGACCCATCCGCCCGGACCACGCGCCATCAATGGCCGGCGAAACCAACGAGACACCTGGTTATGAAGTTCTAGGAAAACTCCACGCTGTCGGCTACATGAAGGGCTTGATTGACGGGGTGGGTAAATTAACATCTATCTGATCATTCAACTACAACACCCTCCATTAACCCATTTCCAGCAAAATGAACGCATACCGCATGGCCCATCCGCCCCGGCGCTGGGAACCGAAGCTCTCACCCACCCTGTTTAAGTTACTGCATAAGTTTCGGGTGTGGTTCAGTCAAAAGGAAGCCAAGCTGACCCAGTATGAGATTGAAGGGGCCGAAATCTTACGGAAAGCAAGGGATGCCGGGAATGGTGTCCTTATAACCCCCAATCACCCAACGCACGCAGACCCCTATGCCATGAACGAGGCTGCATCGACAGTAGGTTATCCGTTCTACTTCATGGCGACCTGGAATGTGTTCGATATACAGGGACGCATTGGGCAATGGTTGCTGCAAAAGCATGGGGTTTTCAGTGTTGACCGAGATGGAACCGATGTAGTTGCGCTAAAGACTGCACGCAATATCCTTGAGGAACGGGATCATCCACTGGTCATCTTTCCAGAGGGGGAAGTCTACCTCTGCAATGACATCGTAACTCCTTTCCGTGAAGGGGCGGCTGCCGTTGGACTGATGTCTGCGCGTTCGAACAAGCGTCCCATTGTCTGCATTCCCTGCGCCCTGAAATATCGATATACAAAGGATCCCATGCCCGAGCTCCTTCCCCTTATGGAAGAGGTCGAGAATGCCATTCATTGGCAACCGCGTCCGGAAAAGGATATTGTTGAACGTATTCATGCAGTGGGTTCAGCATTGATGGCCCTGAAGGAAATCGAATTCCTTGGTTCCGCCCGGAATGGTTCCCTAAATGAAAGAACCAACTATCTGGCCAATTATATCCTGGCCAACCACGAGAAGGATCAGGGTATCAATTGCGGGGAAAAGGACATTCCCGAGCGGGTGAAGGAACTGCGCCGCCGGGCATTGAAAGAAATAAACAAGATTGAGGAGAAGGATACACAATCCCGTGCCACCATTGGCCGAAAACTCCATGACTACCTTACTGTGGTCCAGTTGTTCAGCTATCCCGGCAACTACCTCACGAAAGATCCATCCGTTGAGCGCATAGCCGAAACCCTCGACAAATTTGAAGAGGACATCCTCCGTCGGCAACCTTCAACTGTCCGGGGAGAACGGATGGTGAAGATTCGATTTGGTGAACCAATAACCGTCTCGCCGGAAAAGAAAAAAGGAGCGGCACGAGAGCTGACTGACCTGCTTGAAAATCGTGTACAGGATTTGCTGGATTCAATGTAGATGAATTGGACCCGGTCAAAATTGGCGTACAGCACAGTCCTCGGGATTCTTCTCTTACAGGCAATAATTCCTGCGACAACTTATGAAGTGGGTCCAGGGAAACCGCTGGTGACGCCCAACGAAGTCCCATGGGAAAAGCTGGCAACCGGTGACGAAGTGCTAATTCACTGGCGAACCAAGCCCTACCAATGCAAGTGGGTCATATGCCGTCAAGGAACCCAGAAGCATCCCATTGTCATTCGGGGAGTTAACGGCCCCCAAGGCCAGCAGACCGTAATCTCCGCCGCTGATGCAACCACTCGTTCACAACTAGACTACTGGAGCGATGAACGAAGCCTTATCAAGATTGGCGGTGCAAGCAAACCCACTGACGCTGAGCCTGCATATATCGTCATCAAAAATCTTCACCTACGGGACGCAAATGAAGGCAACCACTTTACAGACAACAAGGGTCGCAGGACTGCGTACACCCACCATGCCGCGGGCATCTATATAGAGAAGGGACACCACATCACCCTGCGTGACTGTACACTCAGTAATAATGGTAACGGTCTAATGACCAGTCACAAATCACGAAATATACTGGTTGAGCGCTGCCATATCCACTCCAACGGAAATCGAGGCAGTATCTACCATCACAATGTCTACACCGAATCCCTGAATATAACATTTCGTAATAATCGTCTATGTCCACTAAGGAGAGGCGCTCGAGGAAACAATCTCAAGGATCGATCAGCCGGGTTGAAAGTTATAGAGAACACGATCCATGGCGGTAACCGACAATTGGACCTTGTCGACGCAGAAGATAGCGAAATCCTACGAAATCATCCGAATTATAGCCAAACACTTGTTGATAAAAACCTTCTCATAGAGCGAATTGGTGACGGGAACAAGCAGGTTGTTCATTTTGGTGGAGACAGCGGCAAAACAAATTGGTACCGAAGGGAACTGATCTTCCGTAATAACATAGTAATCACATATAGAAAGGATGCAACCACCCTGTTTAGGATGGCAACGAAGGATCAGCATGTCCTCTGTGAAAACAACCACCTCCATCATGCTGCAGACCCACGAAACGGTCTCTGGCACATTGTTGACCAGACCGGCAACGTTCAATTGAAGAACAATGGCATCACCGGAAAATGGAAGCCTAAAGGCAGTCTCTTTGGTAGACCGAACATTAAAGGAAAAGACACCTTCTACAAGGGAAAGGCACCTTACCACAAAGAATTTCCAACGGCACAAATCCCCTACCACCTTCGCCCCTGCGAACATCATCGGCATTGATGCTGGATTCTGCGACCCAGACACCGTATTAATCAGGGATAAACGATCACACCTGAACCAAAGGGCGGAATCCTCTCCCATTGATTTAACGGCAAACAGCATTACCTTGCATACTGGGCCTTGATGTCCCAAAATGTACTCATCTTGAACATATCCTCTAAATCTAGGCCATGATCTCAACATGAAACCTTCTCCAAAAGATAAGTTACTCTTTCGGCTGTTGCTCGAAAACCGGCATCGAATCTACGCTTATTTATTTACACTGATCCGAAACAGGGCCGATGCTGAAGATCTTCTTCAGGATACCTGTGTAACGCTCTGGGAAAAGTTTGACGATTTTGATCCCAAAACAGATTTTATCGCATGGTCATTCCGTGTGGCACTATGGAAGGTCAAGAACTTCCAACGTAAGCAGGGACGAGCAAAGGTCACCTTCAACGACGAACTGCTGGATATTATCGCAAACCGATATGAAAACCAAATACCAAAACTGGGAAGACGCAGGGAGGTTTTGCAGGACTGTCTTGAAAAACTCAGCCATGCTGACAGGGAATTTATTCTTGCCCGTTATGAACCCGGAGCCAGCGCACAAACTGCAGCGGAGCATTCCGGACGCAATATCCAGGCTGCCTACAAGGCCCTCGCAAGAATCCGGAAACGCCTGCATCAGTGCGTCACGCACAACCTCGACGCCCAACCCGAAATGTAAGTTATCATGTCCGACGAATCTCCAGCCCAACGCGAAACCCGTGAACTGCTTGACCTTGAGGCAGATCAAGGACTCAACCCTGAACAATCTGAACGGCTTGCCGGGTTACTTTCCACACAGCCTGAGGCACTTGATCTTTTCATAGAATACACTGACCAATCCGCGGCGCTTCATAAAACAAGCGGGCAGAACCTCTCGATAGGGGAAGAACTTGTTTCTCGAGTCGAGGATGGCCTCATGGATCCCCCACGACCCCAATGGATACCCCCACTTGGAAAAACCTGGCTTGCTGCCGCCAGCATCGCTCTCGTTGCCGGATTAGTATTCTTCAACATCAGGCGTCTTTCTCCCCCGGAGTCGACAATAAACTATACCAATGCAAAGCTGGCGCGCGCCGTCAATGCGGACTGGAAAGTCGGGACGGGGCAGGATACTTCCAGTATCAAACTGCGATCAGGCGACTCACTTCCCGAGGGACGTATCCACCTTGCGGCAGGACTGGCTCAAGTAACTTTTGACAGTGGTACAGCCATGATTCTTGAGGCCCCGGCTGAGTTTGAGATAAGGGGTGAAAATGCAGGGTTTCTTTATCAGGGTCGAGCCACCGCCCGCGTTCCTAAAGGTGCCCAGGGGTTCATACTTGATACACCAGCGCTAAATGTTGTGGACCTTGGTACTGAGTTCGCCCTATCCGCCAGCGCATCCGGCCTGACAGATGTCATGGTCATAGAAGGCGAGATCGAGGTCAACCTGCCCACGCCACTGGATGCCCAACCTATTCGATTACTGGAAAACCATGCCATGCGCGCCGACCGGACCATAGGAACCCTTGAGAGCATTGAATCTGAAAACCTGCCATCATTCCGTCGAACCCTTCCGTCTGATGTTGCCCTGCGCCCTGACGCAACAGGTAATGACTGGAATTCCGCCGCCAACTGGGATGACAATCTTCCTGCATCGGCAGACAAGGACTATCATATTGGACGTGGCTTCAGTCAGGCGATTGATACACCCACCCGGAAAGTATCAACTTTCAAAGGACGATCGCTCCATATCAACCGCGGTGGCATCCTTCGTCTCCACGACAACGGAAAAGCCGACACAATCCACATCAAGAACCTCCATCTGGATCGCGGAACCCTAAAGCATATCCCAAGTGGAAGAAGTCTTGAAATCACAGGAAAAATAAACTTCGATGGAAATTCCACAATTGATCTTGTGGACAACTCAGGGCGCACACTGATAATTGGTTCGGCGATCAGGTCCAGTGATAAGGTCGAGAGTCGTATCCTGATACGACAGGGACTGAAACGACGACGATTCTCCACACAGAGGGAAAGCGAAAACACATTTGCTGACAGCATTCTTCGATTGAAACACGCCAACCCCGGGTTCAAGGGTGAGTGGTATGTTCAAGGCGGCATACTGGAACCTGCTGTCCCGGGGGCACTCGGACACGCACACTTGATTGTTTCAAATAATGGTAAATTAAACCTTGGAGGAAAGAATCACACCCTGCGCTCAGTTAAGATAGCCGGGGAATTGCTGGAACACGGCCTTCACACTTTCAAGGCCCTGCAAGCACGTTTTCCCGGACACATTCTTGGTAGCGGCGGAACCCTTACAATAGAAGTACAGAAACAATAATTTTAAAGCTGGCAAGGCGATGAATTGTTATTCATTGGTCGACAAAACCCATCGCAGTGTCACTTTACCAACAATGAAAAAATACATTAAATCCCTAGGCACTTTTGCCACTATTCTTTTTGCAACAGGTTGTTCTGATCATGAACACGGCGAACACGGACACGGCGAACATGAACACGGACACGGCGAACATGAACACGGACACGGCGAACATGAACACGAACACAGACATGCAAAGAAAACACCAGGGCCCAATGGCGGTCGAATATTGACCGATGTATCACCAAACCTGGAATTCCTTGTTCGAGAAGACCGCAAGGTTCAAATTTCTGCATTGGCGGACGCAAAGGCAATCCCAGTAACCACACAAAGCCTGACCCTCATTGGTGGAGACCGTGCCAACCCCACGAGCCTTGAATTCATAAAAGATGGCGATGTTCTTGTTTCGTCAACGACACTTCCAGCAGGTGAAAACTTCCCGGTCATTCTCCAGATCAAAACCAGTCCCACCTCCGATTCGATTCCTCAAAAATTCCAGCTCAACCTGAAAAATTGCCCGGATTGCAAATACAAGGAATACGCCTGCATTTGCGATCATGGTCACGATTGAATTATATTAACGTGATAGTTGCCAGTGGATTAATCCCCAGGTCCTCCGCAGCTAATTTTTCGCTTTTACTTGCGAAGGAAGGCAAAGCCCGTTTCCTGCCAGATTATGAATCTGGTACGACGTGAATTCCTGAAATCGACTGCAACCACGGCAATCAGCTTGGGCGCCATCCCCATCCTGCGAGCCAAATCCGGTCGCGTCTACAAGACAGCGCTTGTCGGATCCGGTTGGTGGGGCATGAACATCCTGCGCGAGGCCATTGCAGCCAAGCAATGCAAGGTTGTTGCACTATGTGATGTGCATGAACATCCGATGGAGGTCTCCGCGGAGGAAGTTACTGAGCTTAACGGAGACAAGCCGCGAAAGTACAAGGACTACCGGGAGATGCTTGCCAAGGAGAAACCGGAGATCGTCATCGTTGCAACGCCGGATCATTGGCATGCCCTTCCAGCAATTGCTGCACTTAAGGCAGGCGCCCACGTATTCCTCGAAAAACCAACCGGACATACGATTGTGGAAAGCCGCGTGATGACCAATGTGGCAAAGGCAGCCGACCGGGTGGTTCAGGTTGGCCTGCATAGGCGGGTTGGCCCACACCATATCTCCGGCATGGAGTTCCTAAAGTCTGGCAAGGTGGGTGACATCGGCATGGTCCGAATGTTCGTCGCAGGTGGTGGCGGACCAGAGACGCCAGCCAAGAACCAGGAACCTCCGGAAGGCATGGACTGGGATTTTTACTGTGGTCCTGCACCACTTCGACCCTTCTGTTCACGTATACATCCCGGTGGTTGGCGCAACTTTCTGGATTATGCAAATGGAACCCTTGGCGATTGGGGGGTGCACTGGCTTGACCAACTCCTCTGGTGGACTGACGAAAAATTCCCAAAGTATATTTACTCTACCGGTGGACGCCCCGTCCGTGGTGAACCTGTCCTCAATAAAAAGGTTCAAACAACAGATGCACCTGACACCCAGAGCGCGACATGGGAGTTTGAGAACTTTACCGCCACATGGGAGCATCGCAAATACGCCAGGAACAACTCGGAAAAGCATGGTGTCGGTGCGTACTTCTATGGCACCAAAGGTGTCTTCCACATGGGTTGGCGGGACGGTTGGACCTTTCATCCAGCCAATACCCGCGACAAGGAAATCCACGTGGACGCCCAACTTCAGCAACCCGACGGACACAATATGCAGATTCTTTGGGGGGACTTTCTGAAAGCCATTGAGACAGGCAAACAACCTGCATGCGACATCGAGTCATCCCACCGCTCTTCTGTTTTACCGCTTCTGGGCATGATCTCCTACAAACTCGGCCGAGGCATCCGGTGGGATGGAATAAAGGAACAGGTTCCCGGCGATACAGAAGCCAACAAACTCCTTAAACGCGAATACCGCGGTGAATGGGAGTACCCGGTTGCATGAAACACCTTGTCCTGCTAATTGGGGTCCTCTTCACAGGATCAACCTGGGTAATATCCGCAGTCACACCGGCCAAAATCTTCTCAGACCACATGGTGTTGCAGCGAGACGTTGCAGTTCCTATTTGGGGCAAGGCGAACGCGGGTGCTTTTGTAACGGTTTCGTTTGCCGGCCAGTTGGTGAAAGCCAAGGCAGACAAGGAAGGTCGCTGGAAACTGAAGCTTGAGCCAATGAAGGCTTCGAGCAAAGGGCGATCCCTAATAATAACTTCCGATGACGAGCGGATCCTGATTGAGGACGTCTTGATTGGTGACGTATGGTTTGCCGGAGGGCAATCCAACATGGACTTCAAGGTCAAAGGCCTAGCCCATCGCCTGTCCGAGGGGAAGGAATTGGCAGATTCGGCGAACTATCCCGCTATCCGCCACCGAAAGGTGAACGAGCGAAACGCTGCTCTTCCCCAAAGTGACCTAACGGGAGGTAACTGGGTGATCTGCACCCCAAAGAATGTACACGGGTTTTCCGGAGTGGCCTTTGTCTTTTCCCGGCGCCTGCACCTGGAGCTCAAGGTTCCCATTGGGGTGATCGACTGCGCCTGGGGCGGCACGCCGATCGAGCCATATGTTCCAGTCGAGGCATTCAAGGGTCATCCCACACTGGTCAAGCTGGCCGCCTTGGCCAAGGCCGGTGATTTCGAGGCAATCAAAAAAATGCCCGGGGGTACCTTTGTCCGCAGCCCAGCTTGGTTGGTTGGGGCGATCTACAACGGACGCATCGCGCCGGTGGCTCCATACGGCATATGCGGGGCGATCTGGTACCAAGCAGAGTCCAACTGCGGCAAGGGCGAGGACCCGCGCGATTACGCACACAAACAACGAGCCCTTATCAAAGGTTGGCGCAAGGCATTCAACCACAAAGATCTTCCTTTTTACTATGTTCAACTTCCCCAGTGGAAAAGCTATGCGTGGACCTACGCACGTCAGGAACAACTTGCTGCAATGAATGTCCCACACACCGGAATGGCTGTAACCATCGACCTTGACAATGCAAACGACATTCATCCGCCCAACAAAATTGAGGTTGGCGAACGATTGGCGCTCTGGCCACTGGCCAAACTCTATGGACAAAAGAAGGCGTTCTGTGGTCCCATTTACAAAAATGTAAAAATTCAGGATTCAAGGATCATCGTTTACTTCAACCACGCAGAGCAAGGCCTCATGACAGGACGAATCGAGGGGATTGGGAAGATAGTAGAGGACAAGAACGGTACATTGAATGGATTTGACTTGGTTGGAACTGACGGGCAATGGCATCCAGCCATTGCCAAGATAAAGGGACAGGCATTGGTTGTATCAAGTCCTCAAGTCAAACAACCTGTGGCCGTTCGTTACGCCTGCCATCCGGACACAACAAGGGACTGCCAATGGAATCTTTACAACATGGCCGGACTTCCAGCATCACCATTTTGTTCCGACTGGAACCGTATGCCCTACGACCCAAAGCTCAACCCAATGCATTAGCATTATTGAAGCAATCCTGCTCATCTACCTGCTTGATAAGTTTTTCACCACGATCTCAGTCATAATCATTATGCAGTGTGGTGCTAGCATATTTCTTTTATGAGATCAAAGATTTCATTGCAAAATATGGGCTCAAAATCCAAAAATATGATATTGCTATTAATAGATTTTCAAACGCCAGCATGAAAAAACTTATCCTTTGCCAACTTTTCCTGTTCACCCACTTATATTTAGATGCCAACGAAGGAATCGACTTCTTTGAGTCAAAGATTCGACCAGTGTTGGTGGAGCATTGCTATGAGTGCCACAATAGTTCAGGAAAGGCGAAGGCAAAACTTATCCTAGATTTCAAGGACGGCTTACTGAGTGGAGGGAGTGAAGGCCCATCCATCGTACCTGGAAAACCGGAAAAAAGCCTCCTCCTACAAACCATTCGACATGATTTCGAAGATTTGCGAATGCCCAAGAATGGACCTCGACTGGGAAAGGAGATAATTGAGGATTTCCGTCAGTGGATTGCCATGGGAGCTCCCGACCCACGGGACAAGCCACCTTCGGCCAAACAGTTGGCGAAGACAACTTCTTGGGAAGCCGTGCGTGAACGAAGAAAGAAATGGTGGAGCTTCCAACCAGTCATCGATGCAACCGTACCAAAGGTAAGAGATAAAACCTGGTCGGGCCATCCGGTGGACAAATTTTTGTTGGCTCGGATGAACGAAGCTAAAGTGACTCCCAACAAGGAAGCGGACGCACTCGCCGTTCTCCGCAGACTTACCTTCGCTATCACGGGCTTGCCACCCACTCCGGAACA
>Ga0209660_1001630_pt1 | contig 11683 bp, 6 predicted proteins | sample SaaInlV_100m_DNA_2_FD_184659 | JGI IMG/M metagenome (GOLD analysis project Ga0209660, IMG submission 184659) | Marine microbial communities from expanding oxygen minimum zones in the Saanich Inlet - SI072_LV_100m_DNA (SPAdes) (version 2) | ecosystem: Environmental > Aquatic > Marine > Intertidal... | reverse complement strand
ATCAAGGGAATATCTCAAGAACTGATTCTGAAAGGAGTATGGAAAAACGAATCAAGACAATAAGCGCAACAACATCAAGGGTTGGTAACAACCTATTACACGCCCAAGTGAAATTGCAAAATGTTAAGTCCTATTCAATACCTATACGCTACAAATTTTCCTGGATCATTGATAATGGTACTATTGATGATACCTCATCCACTTGGAAGAATGACACAATAAGTGGCGGTCAAACAATTACATTATCTGATATTGCAACGGACTCCAAAACAAATGACTTCAAATTAGAACTCAAACCACTAAAATAATGAATTACATTTCATACATGTCGCAAGCCATATTGGCCCTCTCTCTTTTTGTTTTTGCAGGTTGTGAAACCACAGGGACAACGAAGCGGATAGATAGAGGACAAGCACCTGAGCACAGTGACCTTACGCTCCGGGATCTTGATGAATTTTCCTCAAGACTCTTCACTAATATGATGACCAGGTATCCAACGACAGTACTAGGGGGGCCTGCTTCTCCTTCTATCGCTGCATACGCAATACCGCAGAACGTTGGTAGAGGTGGTACAGGATTCAATGTAGCTCAAAGACTGATTGGTTTGCAGCAAACCCTAGCGCGTTCAGGAACAGCTCGATTTTCAGCTCAAAGAATCAATTCCGAGACTCAAAAACAACAGATAATAACCTTTGCCAGATCCCAATCAGGCCGTGGCGTCAGCGTTGGCGCAGACTTTATATTGGAGCAGCACATCAATGAAGTGCGTGAATACCATCGAAAGCACGTGGTCAAAACCTACCAGATAATTCTAAAGCTTATCGATTTGAGACCTGGTTCACCGACTCTGGGCCTTGAAGTTATTGCTGAACAAGAAACCATTTTAAAACAGGTAAGAAGATGAAATACATATACCTATATATCGCTTTATTGTTAACTTCAACATTGGCCAATTCACAAGTAGGACTAAGTGGGCTTACATCCGATCTTCTAATTGGAAAGTGGAAGGGGGATAATGGTATCAATAAAGCTGGTGGAAATGTTTTTAATTCTAGATTCAATGCCAGATATTCTATTTTTGAAAGCAGCGGATTTGGGTTTGATGGAGTCGTGTCCTATGAATATTCTCGTTTATATGATATTGACATTAATGGGTTTGGTATATCTGAGCTCTTTAAAGAGCATATATTTTTTGCTGGCGGAGATCTTTATGCAAATATTTCAGACACTTTTTATCCATACTTGGGTTTCATGTTAGGTGCAGCTTTACAAGATTTTATGGGTGAATCTGAAACCGGATACACCTACGAGATCAAACCAGGATTGCACATAAAAATTACTGAACAATTCTTTTTAGATGCATCGTATGATTATAATTATCGAGAGGGCGGTGGTTATCATTCCTTCGCTTTTGAGGCAGGTTACATCATTAGCGATAGGTTTCTCATCGGCGGGAAATACATGTACACAGGCGATAGTGATGAGGAAAGTGAGATCTTTAATTTATTTGGCGCAAAACTTGGATTTCTTTTCTAGAGATTCGACTCCTTAATCCAAATATTGCGGTACCAGCACTCTGCTGGCGGGCCGCTGTGGATCTGGATGCCGAAGCGTCCATCTCTTGGAATCTTTTTGGAAGGTTCCTTCTCGGTGTAGTTGACGGTCTGGAAGTCGTTGAGCCAGATTTGGATTTGGTTGCCTTTTGCGTGAACGCACAGCTTGTTCCATTCACCCTTGGGCTTGGTGTGTTTTGCCAGTTCATCCTGCGGTGCCTCGGCCAGCATCCTGCGTCGCCTGGATTCATCATATAAAAACCCCCATATGGCGCCCTTGCTCCAACCACCGATGTCACACTGGAACCCGATCATCTCGTGATGTTTGGGTATGCGCTGGCTCCAGAACTGAACGCCTGCGTTGTTGCCCTGGCCAATCAGCCTGGCCTCGAAGCGGAGTTCGAAGTCCCTGTATTCCTTTTTGGTGACGAGGAATTGGTTCTTGGGAATCTTCTGTTTGAGGTTGCCGGCCACTACTGCGCCTTCCTCGATGCGAAAGTAGTCCTTGTTGCCTTCCCAACCCTTAAAGGTTTTGCCATCGAAGAGGGGACTGAAGCCTTCAGGTGGTCCAGCATTGAGTTGCATTCCTATTAGGAGGATGCCAATCACCCGCAGGATTAATGAATTGAACTGTAATGTGAATATTGAAAGGGAGCTTCTGGAGTGTTGGTTCATTACTTTTTTCGGGTCTCAATATTTGCAGCATTCATCTGCAGGGAACGTTTCCATTTTGTGGCCATGGCCAGAAATAATACTGCCAGGCCTCCGTGAAAAGCAAGACTCAGGAAGGTGACGGTGGATAATTGCTCTCCAACTCCTGTCCGTACCTCTCTTCCAAAAAAACTGGTCAATTCCTTGAATGAAATCGAAATGGTATAAAACAATGCATGTATGGGGTTGGTCACTCCGAAATAGAGGAGTGGTTCCTCCTTCTGTGTAAAGGCGGCCAGGGTTAAGCCGGTCAACTCGGGTAGAATCCACAGAAGGGCAAGGAATCCAAAGAAACCTGCGGTTGGCCATATTGTTCGAGCGGCGTGGGTGTAGAAGGCCATAAAGGCAAAAAGGGTGATCGGCATGGCCAACTGGTATGCCTGAGCCTGAATACCATTGTCCGTTTCCTGGATGACCGAGGCGAGGAGGAGGATATGGACAACTGTTGCCATGCCAATAAATCCAAGTGTTGTTGGGAGACTGCCGGCTGCATCCCAATTGGAAGGAACCTTTGCCATGTTCAATTTCCTGATGCGACGAATGCCTTTGGCAAGGGTATGTCGGAGCGGGGTTACCAAATGAATCAGGAGAATAGTCGTTGCAAGGCTAAGGACGAGGTGCAGGAAGAGAATCGCACCGGCAAGACCGTCGTTGAGAGGAAACATTTCTTTTAGGAAGAGATATGTGTCCATTTCCTTGCTAAGGTGTGGGAGCAGGCTTCCGATCATCAGGAATTGAAGTACGGCGAAGACAAAAAGCGCAAAGCGCTTTGTTAGCGAGTGGTTGCTGTCCTGTTGCCATTTCCGCAATAGTATGAATAGGAAAATCACCATTAGGAACCCAAGCACCACGAAGCTGAATAGTGCAGGTGGGAGTTCCCATGAAAAAAAGGGAACCACTTCCCATAGTTTAAGGAATTCTTCATCAATATCCTTCCCTAGTTCCGAGTGCATGAGTCCCCAGAGCGTGGGCATGATGGTGATGTGACCGAATACGGTCAGTCCCATCTGGCTTAAGGCGGGTAGGAATACATTCAAAAGGACGACCATGATACGCGCAAACCAACTGGCTTTACGGGGTTTTCTGGCCAGCATGCCGGCGACCATGGCCGTCAGGTGGTAAACCAGAGCCACGCAGAGGAAAATGGTGTAGAGCAGGATGACTTTTCCAAGCGGAAGTTGGCCCCCAATTGCAGATATCAGGGTAAAGGGAAGGGTGAGGGCCAGGAGCAGGTACTCGCGACAGGGGAGGCCAAGGAGATAGCCCACAATCTTGGCCATTGGCGACATCGGCGTGAGACGCTGGTAGTCAAGCAGTCCCGACTCCTTTTCCTCGGCCATGCCGCCGGCCACGCTCCCGGTACCGAGGAACATGAGAATGATGCCCTGGGCAATCAACATGGGTATGAAAGTGGCTTTCAGGGCGAGGATTCGTGCTTCGCCCGAGTCTTCATAGGGGGAGAAACTGGCGCTGTTGTAGACGTTGAGGAAAATGAAAAGGCAGGGGATGAAAGTGATTAGGCCCCAGATAATCAACGCCCTCGGTCGTAACCTCTGTCGCATTTGCATACGAAGTATTGGGTTCTTCCAAAGAAGGTCGCCGAGAACTTTTTTCGATAGTTTTTTCATCTTTTCAGGCTCCGGTAATCCTTGTGCGAGACGGGGCTTTCCGTTCAATTGACTTCTCCCTTACTCACCTTCATAAATACATCCTCCACGTCCATTCGATCTTCATGGAACGATTTGACCGGGATAGATTGCCCCACCAGGTGCGCAAGGATTTTTGCGACCTCCGCATCCTTGCCTGTAAATTGAAAATTATACTTTGTTGGGGATGGACTCTGTACATCCTTCACTCCATGAAAATCCTCCAATAGTTTCCCTACCCTTGGGTCAGGAGCAATGATTTCAACCAGAAGTCTCCGGGCCGGTTGGATCTGTCGGATGACCTCCTCAATTGTTCCCGATACCTTGAGTCGTCCCTGCTCGATTATACCGATAGAAGTGCAAAATCCCTCCATTTCTGTAAGGATGTGTGAAGATATCAGGATGGTACGACCTTCTGATGCCAGTTCCTTGAGGATTTCCCGCAATTCAATTCGGGAATGCGGATCGAGCCCGCTGGCGGGTTCGTCCAGAATCAGGACCTTGGGTTCCTGAAGAAGAGTCTTGGCCAGTAGAAGGCGCTGTTTCATTCCACGGGAGAGTCCCCCGCACAAGGCCATTCGTTTTTCTGTGAGGCTGGTTTGTTTCAGGACTTTATCAATTCGCCCCTTTCTTTCAACCGACGGAAGTCCGTATGCAGCGTGGAAAAGGTCACAGAACTCCCACACCCGCAAGTCCTCATACACCGGGGGGAAGTCAGGCATATAACCAAGGATTCGATGGACTTCACGCGGTTGCTCCGCCACGTTGTAACCACCCACGGTAACCTCGCCAAAAGTAGGTTCCAATAAAGTCCCTAAAACCTTAAATGTGCTTGTCTTTCCGGCGCCATTTGGCCCGATAAATCCATAGATTTCGCCTTGGTCGATACTGAGTGAAAGATCGTGGACGGCGGTAAAATCGCCGTAGTCCACGCGGAGGTCTTTTATTTCAATCATGTTCACATAAATGGCACCTGAGCTACCCCTTGATTTACAAGCCCATTTATGGAGGCAATCAACATTGATTTTAAAATTGAATCAAATTTTTTGGCAAGAAATCCTCGTTTACTTTAATTATATATTTAAATATTATCGTGCGAGTTTTTAATTTTTATCAATTTTGGTATGTGTAATTCATTCAACCCATTAATGAAATTCCTTACACCAGTTCTCTCTTATCTGGTTTTTATATCTCCGGCTGTGCTTCTTGCCGATGATTCCAAGGTGACGGGTAAATCCATCAGTTACCACGAGGATGTTCGCCCCATATTCCAAGCCAAGTGTACAGGTTGCCACCAACCATCGAAGGCCAAGGGCAAGTACGTGATGACCAACTTTGCCCATCTACTCAAGGGTGGGGACAGTGGAGACGCTGCCATTATACCAGGTAAGCCAGATGAGAGTCTTCTTTTTGAGCAGATAACCCCGGACAAGGATGGCGTAGCGGAAATGCCTGCCAAGGGCAAACCCCTTCATGAGACCGAGATTGCTCTGATCAAAAAATGGATTTTAGCCGGGGCCATTGACGATACTCCAGAAAATGTCCGGCAATTATTTACCCAAGACAACCCTCCTGTCTATACCCTTCCTCCTGTCATTTCCTCCATTGATTTCTCCCCTGACAGCCAGATACTGGCAGTTGCCGGGTTTCATGAAGTGCTTCTGCATAAGGCTGATGGTTCCGGTTCACTGGCTCGTCTTGTTGGTCTTTCTGAACGAATTGAGTCAGTCCGTTTTTCTCCGGATGGAAAGAAATTAGCAGTGTCAGGTGGGCTACCTGGACGTTTAGGGGAAGTTCAGGTTTGGGATGTTGCCAGGCGCAAACTTGATCTTTCCGTTTCCACTACATTTGACACGGTCTATGGTGTTTCCTGGTCTCCTGACGGACAGCATCTCGCTTACGGTTGTGCCGACAATACCCTGCGTGCCATAAAGGCGTCCAATGGTGAACAGGTATTCTTTCAAGGATCCCACAATGATTGGGTCTATGACACCACCTGGTCCCTGAAGGGGGAACATATTATTTCCGTGGGGCGGGATCGCACTGCGAAGCTGAGCGAGTTTAAGACGGAACGATTCATGGATAATATCACCTCCATCACTCCGGGTGCCCTTAAGGGAGGGGTCTTCTCTGTCCAGAGACATCCAATGAAGGAGCAGATTTTGGTTGGTGGTTCGGATGGGGTTCCTAAAATTTATCAAATCTTCCGTACCAAGGCCCGTAAGATCGGGGACGATTATAACCTGATCAAGCAGTTTGAGGCACTCCTTGGTCGTGTCTACAGCGTTAATTTCAACAAGGATGGCACGCAACTCGTTGCCGGGTCCAGTTTCAATGGGAAAGGCATGGTGTCGGTATTCAAGGAGGATGGTGCCAAGCTGTGGAGCTTGAATCTTGCAACTGCAGTCTATGCCGTTCGTTTCAGTCCGGACAATAAGACCGTGGTTGCTGCAGGTGCGGATGGCCATGTACGGTTGATCGACGCATCCAAGGGAGCCTTAATCAAGAAATTCCTTCCCGTGACCATCACCGAGGACAAGGCCGCCGAGGCAGCAGCAGCGAAGGTTGTTGCCTTGGAGTCCGAGCCACTATTGCCTGAATCCCTGCCTAATGAATTTAAACTGTCCGGCATCAGCATCGAGCCCGGTTCCATAGAGATAAAACGTTCCGGTGCTTATGTTCAGCTTATTATTTCGGCAAAGCTTTCCTCCGGGGAGCAGGTTGACATTACTCGGGTTGCCAAGTTTCAGGTTGCCGGGGGAATCGCCAAGGTCTCACCTCGAGGTTTGCTCAATCCTGTCAAGAACGGTCAGGGCAAGTTGCTGGTTAGCCATAACGGACATAAGGCTGAGGTGCCGGTTACTGTCTCGGGAATTGGTGCAAAGTCGCATGTTGATTTCATTCGTGATGTTGGGCCGATCCTTTCCAAGGCAGGTTGTAATTCAGGGACATGCCACGGATCAAAGGATGGGAAGAACGGATTCAAGCTTTCCTTGCGTGGCTATGATGCCCTCTACGACATTCGTGCCTTTACGGATGATATCAAATCTCGCCGTGTGAACGTTGCTTCGGCTGACAAGAGCCTGATGCTGCTAAAGGCAACCGGTTCTGTGCCTCACGAAGGTCAGCAGGTAATCAAGCACAATTCCAAATATTACGGAGTTGTGCGCCAATGGATCGCTCAGGGTGCCAAGTTGAAAACGGACACCCCAAGGGTCAAATCCATCGAGCTTTTCCCCTCGAATCCCGTCGTCCAGCGAATCGGGTCGCTACAACAGGTGCGTGTCATTGCCAACTACGCAGACGGTAACAAGCGCGATGTTACATCTGAAGCCTTTGTCAGCAGTGGCAATGGGGATATTGTCAAGGCTGATAACCATGGGCTGATCACTACTTTTCGGCGTGGAGAAGCTCCCATTCTTGCACGATTTGAAGGTGCCTATGCTTCAACCATCATAACCGTAATGGGGGACCGCACCGGCTTTCAGTGGAAGGATCAGCCTGCCAACAATGAAATCGATAAGATGGTTGCCGCCAAGTGGAAGCGAATGAAAATTCTTCCTTCGGGGCTCTGTACAGATGACGAATTTATCCGTCGTGTGCATATCGACTTGATTGGTCTTCCTCCAACCGTTGATCAGGTGAAGTCCTTCCTTGCAGACAAGACCGACAGTCGCAAGAAGCGGGATACACTCATCGACAGCCTCGTCGGGTCTGATGACTTCATTGACCACTGGACCAACAAGTGGGCCGACCTGTTACAGGTCAACCGCAAGTTCCTCGGGACGGAGGGGTCCAAGCCCTTCCGTGAATGGATTCGTAACGAGCTCGCCCAAAACACACCCTATGACAAATTTGCCAGCAAGATTCTGACGGCTTCCGGTTCAAACAAGGCAAATCCACCTGCGTCCTACTACAAGGTGCTCCGTAAACCTGCTGAAACCATGGAGAATACCACTCATCTGTTCCTGGCCACCCGCTTTAATTGCAACAAGTGCCACGATCATCCCTTTGAGCGATGGACCCAGGATCAATATTACGAGCTAACGGCTTTCTTTGCCCAGACCGGGCTCAAGAAGGATCCAGCCGGAGGCAAGAAGGAACTCGGCAAGACGGCTGTTGAACGAGGCAAACCCCTGTTTGAGATTGTCTACGACATGGACAAGGGGGAAACCAAGCACGATCGCACCGGTGAGGTGACACCTCCAAAATTTCCCTATCCTGTAAAATTTGTCCTTGATAAGGAAAAACCGACACGTCGAGAGCAGCTGTCCGCCTGGATCACCTCTCCGGACAACCAGTACTTCGCCAAGAGCTACGTTAATCGTCTCTGGGGCTATATGACAGGCATCGGTATCATTGAGCCGATTGATGATATCCGGGCCGGAAACCCGCCGACAAATCCAATACTTCTAGATTGGCTGACCACCGAGTTCATTAAATCAGGTTTCGATGTTCGCCACATGATACGCACCATCTGCAAGTCACGCACTTACCAGCTTTCCATCCAGACCCACAAGTGGAACGAGGATGATGCCATCAATAATTCCCATGGTATTGCCCGCCGCCTGCCTGCTGAGGTTCTTTTTGACACCATCTACCGTTCGCTTGGCGCTCAGTCCCGTTTCCCCGGTGTTCCTGCCGGTACCAGGGCCGCCCAACTTCCTGATTCCGGTGTCAAACTGCCTGACGGATTTCTTGGGAACCTCGGTCGACCTGCCCGCGAAAGTGCCTGCGAATGTGAGCGTACAGGAAGCCTGCAGCTTGGCCCCATCATGGCATTGATCAGTGGGCCGACGGTCAACGATGCCATCAGTGACGGCAACAACGCAATTGCCAAGCTGGCTAAGTCCGACATGAAGGACGAGGACCTTGTCAACGAGTTGTACCTCCGTATTCTCAATCGACCTGCGAAGGAGAAAGAAGTGCAGGCCAATCTGAAATTCCTGACCAGCCTCAAGGATGAACATCAATCACTTCTATCTGGTTTTGAAGGTTTTAAGAAGAAGTTTGCTGCGGACATGGATGAAAAGGAAAAGGCACGTCTGGATGGCATTGCCAAGGCCCAGAAGATCCTTGATTCTTACAAGCAGGAAATTGCGCCCCGTGAAAAGAAGGCGGAAGATGAGCGTCAGGCGCGGATCAAGAAGGCCCAGGGTGCATTGGCCGATTTCGACAAAAAACTTCCCGCCAAGGCCGCGAAATGGGAAAAGGAATTCCATGAAGGCAAGAGTATCTGGCAGAATCTGGATATGGGGAATGTCACATCCAGCCTTTCAGGTACCAAGTTCGAGAAACAGCCCGATGGTTCCGTATTTGTCAGCGGCAAAAACGGAAAAGGCAGTTACATTGTCAGGACCTCCACCAAACTGTCCAATATCACTGGTGTCCGTCTGGAGGCGATTCCAGACAAGCGTTTGCCCAAGGGAGGTCCGGGTCGCGCCAGTGATGGCAATTTTGTCCTTTCTGAACTGGAAGTAACTGCCGGCCCTAATCCTGATCTAACGAAGTGGGAAAAGCGCAAGGGGTGGGTCTTTGACGAACTGGCTGAAGACAAGGATTGGGAAGGTGCCAACGGGGCCAAGGTTGCCTTTGCTGACGGCGGTCTAAGCATCACCGGTTCACCGGTGGATGGGGTTCTCAAGCTTGACCAGTGGTATCATGCCGGTCCCTTTACAAATGTAAGCTTTGACAAGAAGGCCGGGCCTGAGGGGGAAAAGACCTTTGACGCAAATAAGGAGTACAAGAACGGGGACCAGCCACTTTACTGGTCACTCAAACCGAAGTGGAAAGACGGTGTTGTTTATGGAACCGTTTTTTCCGGTGATAACGCCGCAAATTATCTTTACCGCACGATCAGTTCGGACATCCCACGTGATCTTCCGGTCAGCCTTGGGTCCGATGATGGCATTAAGGTTTACCTCAACGGCAAGGCCGTCCACGCCAACAACGTTGGCCGGGGCGCCGAAGCGAATCAGGAGAGGGTTACCCTTAAGCTCCAGAAAGGGGACAACCATTTGCTTCTTAAGATTCACAACCAAGCCGGCCCTTCCGGGTTCTATTTCCGGGCCGATACCAAGGAGAAAATCCTGCCTGCCATCATAACCAAGGCCGAGGCAGCCAAGGGTTCCATAGCCGTTGAGGTGGTGGCCAAGGCGAAGGCTGACCGCAAGGCCAGTGTTTTCTGGAGGACCAGGAAGGCCAACAATTTCGAGGCCAAGCGTTCCACCCCCGATGTTGTGATCGCCAAGTCAGACCAATGGAAGACCTATCGCTTTGACTTCACTGCCATGGAGGATGTCACCGGCCTTCGCTTTCGTCCCGGCGGTGAGATGGTCGTGAAGTCCATCAATTTCTATCGAAACGATGCGCCCGTTAAGCTCGCTTTTCACAAGGCTCTGGCCTCCTTCAGTCAGAAAAACTATGCAGTAGCCACCGCCATCGACGGCAAGGTGGCACCCACCAACAATGGCTGGGCCATATCTCCACAATTCAAGTTGCAGATGGCTTCATTTGAGACCAAGCAGGATATTGCCCTGAAGGGTGGATCTGAGCTGACATTCACACTCAAGCAGGAGTTTCAGGGAAGCATGTTCAGCCTCGGTCGTTTCCGCCTCGCAGTAACCAATGCACCCCGCCCTGTTACCTATGGCATTTCTCCGGAGATACAGAAATTGTTCGCTGTTCCCGCGGACAAGCGGGATGATGCCACCAGAAAGAAGATTCTCGATTCATACAAGGGGGAGAGCAGTGAACGGAAGCTTTTGGCAAAGACACTGGCCGAAGCCAATACGCCCCGTCCAAAGGACCCCAAGCTCAATCAACTGGAAATTGCCATCAAGAAAGCCAGTGAGCCACTCAAGATTCCCCCGCGGGTGGCAGAATATAAGCGGGCCGTTGACTTGAGTACGCAACAGCTTGGTAACCCCCGCCTGACTGCCGTCCAGGATATTGCCTGGGCACTCATCAACAACCCGGCATTTCTCTTTAATCATTAATCTTGCCAATTTTGGCCAATACCATTTCTTTAATTACAAACACACACGGGAGACACACACCATGATTCGTATACCAGGAGCCCTCGGCAAAGACATCTGTGACAACGGCATTGGCCTGACACGCCGCGACATTCTGCGTGTTGGTGCATCCGGTATGCTGGGCATGTCCCTTGGTGGCATGCTTGAGCTACAGGCCGGTCAGTCTGAAAAGCACGGAGGTCCCGGCTGGGGCAAGGCCAAGAGCATTATTCTTTTGTACCTGCAGGGTGGTCCAAGTCACTTGGATCTATGGGACCCCAAGGAAAATGTGCCTGACAATGTTCGCAGTATATTCAAGCCAATCCCCACGAAGATTCCCGGCATTCATTTTACTGAGCTCCTTCCCAAGTTGGCAAAAGTGAACGATAAGTTCACCATGATCCGCTCCATGAGCTATACCCCCAACGGGTTGTTCAACCATACTGCCGCCATCTACCAGATGATGACCGGTTATACCACGGACAAGGTGAGTCCATCCGGTCAGCTTGAGCCGCCCAGTCCCAAGGATTTCCCGAATTTTGGTTCCAATATTGTGCGCCTTAAGCCTCCAACTGAGCCCATGCTTCCATTTGTGATGCTTCCGCGTCCGCTCCAGGAGAGCAATGTGGTAGGGAAGGGCGGTAGCGCCGGTTTCCTCGGCAAGGCTTTCGATCCCTATACACTTTACCCGCCGGGTGGTGACATGGACATGGCAAAGATGAGCAAGATTCGCATCGACGATCTCCAGCTCCGGCCA
>Ga0209660_1001623_pt1 | contig 11712 bp, 8 predicted proteins | sample SaaInlV_100m_DNA_2_FD_184659 | JGI IMG/M metagenome (GOLD analysis project Ga0209660, IMG submission 184659) | Marine microbial communities from expanding oxygen minimum zones in the Saanich Inlet - SI072_LV_100m_DNA (SPAdes) (version 2) | ecosystem: Environmental > Aquatic > Marine > Intertidal... | reverse complement strand
CCTTGATTATAATATATAGTAGAGAAGGGCTTATCTTGTAAATTTGAGCATCCCATGCAGAACATAAGAACTAAACAACAAATTAGGTTTTTAATTGATTTTTTTGACATAATTTAAATCATTGGGGGTTAGTTCTGAAAACGGTATATGGTAAATTTTATGATCCCTTTTTAGAACGTGAATACTATCGGGAAGTACCTTGTATATGACTGCCTCAATTGTTTGACCTCGTTTGTTTGTCCAAATTCTATACTCTTCATCTACAGATTTTGACACCGATTGGGTGGGGGTGACTGTAGGTTTTTTGAGATAATTTAAATCATTGGTGGATAGTTCTGAAAGCGGTATATGGTAAATTTTATGATCTCTTTTTAGAACGTGAATACTATTGGGAAGAAGCTTATAGATTGCTGCTTCAACAGTTTGGCCTCGATTGTTTGTCCAGGTCCTATACTCGTCATCTCTAGGGTTTGGGGATGGGAGGGGGATGGTAGTAGGTTGGAGAGTCTCTGGGGTGGGGAAAAAGGAAGGAACTGGTTGAGGATTCGACACTTCGAGGGGGACTTTGCCTGGGGTTGATGTAATTGTTGATGAAGTTGGCTGAATTGGTATCGTACCTCCTTGGGTACCGAGTGAGAAATTGCTAATTTCAGTAATCAACCCACCATTCCTGATAGATTTGAGATACACCAAGTTCGTTTTGCTTTGGGGATCAACCCGAATGTTAAAACTTTGCCCACTATCCATTCTAAGGCTCATAGAACCGTCAGGTGGAGTGTTCATCCTGCATACCAGTACAGATGCGGGCAAAGAGTACCAACTTCTAATGTCAGCATCGGCTATGGCAGTTGAAGCCGCCTTGCCGACTTGCAACAAGACATTCCTCACACTCATGGTCTTATTGCCCTGCTGGTCTCTTTCCATCAACTGGTCTGCACCAATCTGAATCCCAATAGAAATTACGGTTTGAAGGAACGCACGGGCAAGTTCAGCACCCAAACGTTCTTTAAACTCAGCAGTAATTACGGCGTCAAGGCTGACCAGTTCCTCAAGAGGAAATTGATCGTTACTGGATGAGATATGACCGGAACGCTCGTAATCATTGCGGGGTTCTAGCTTTGGGAATGCAAAGGGAACATAATCGACACCACCAAGTTCCCTGCCGAGGATTGCTGATATGGGAATTGTAAATTTTTCTTCAATTCTCTTTGCGCAGGTACCATTCTCCAAAAAGATGTAGGTGACATTGCGGGGATCGTTAGGTATTTCATTTTGGAGGAATTGTGTGCTTCCAATGCCTTCTGCCATCAATAAATTGTTGGTTAAGGATGTGTCTGAAAGAAGGTCTGTCCTGTTGGAAACTATTAAACGAATATAGTCTCCAAATGGGTTTACAAATGCTCCATATTTTTGAGCAATGGAGGAATCGTATAGGGAGTTAATTTTTGCTTGTATTGAAGGGTTGCCCCGAAACATTTTATAATTCAATCCAGTGCCTTTATGATTGTCTTTTTCCCTTGCTTCACGGACGGCGTCATCAAGTTCTTTTTGGTGATTACTTACGGCTTCCTGCCTTTTAAATCCAAGTTCTGTGAGAGACTGACTAGCCTTGCTGATATCCTGCTCCTCCAAGGCAGCAAGTGCATTATATATTTCTGCCATATTTCGATCAAAGAAATATCCAGTATATTCGGAAATCTTCTTATCCTTAGCTTTCCTCAATCCACTACCAAATTTTTGATCAATATAGTTAATACTGTTCCTGAGATGAAAATTGGAAAGCGACTTTTCTTGATTAACCCTCGCAACTGTAACCATCTCTAAATTCCAGAGTAACCGCTCGGGATGCTTTTCATCTATCCTCTCTCCCGCCTTTTGCAAATGGCCTAATGCTGAAGTAATATCACCATTATCCCAACTCTTCCGATATTCTTCGGTAAGATCCTCGTAGGTCGAGCATCCACCAAGGGATACGAGGGCTAGAATGAGCAATCTTTTCATTTTAATTAAAGGAGGGTCTTGCAATCATCGGGGTTTGACGATTATTGGTGTCGATGCCCGTATCGGAAATAATCTCACATTTGGAAATGGATTTGTCCGTAAAAACGACTTTTACCTTACCCAATGCTTGATGGGTGTCTCCAAGTTTCACGCCAGTGACTGGATGTATGGTTGGAATGACCGGACCGACATCGAATACATCCCCTAGTTTCACTCCTTGCTCGGTTCCCGCAGTCAGTGTGCAGGTGTTGTTGAATTTGTTTACAACGAAGTAGGAAACTTGGCGCTGCGCTAAGAACTTGGTGGCCATTTCCTTTGCCACGCTCTTTGCAAATGCCTCGATTTTTCCTAGGCTTTCGTTGCGGGTTCGAGCGTTGTTATTGAAAATCGTTTCATTCCAGGTTGCCTCCTTCGATGCCCGAAACTGCTTGTTGTCTGTCTGGTCAGAAAAACTCCTGACGAAAACCGTGATGGTGACAGCCAAATCTTTGTTAACGACACGATCTCCGTTAAGGGGGTTGCTGATCGTATTGATAACTTCCTCAAACCGGGTCACTGATGGTTCGAGATAATGGGTGGGCGTCTTCTTGGCATTTACTCCACTTTTCTCAAACTCTCCCGTGCCTTGCTGCAGTTTCACAATATAATTGGACATTTTAAGATTACTCGTGATATTGACTACTGCAAAGTTGCCTGTCTCGTTCAACTCGTACTCGAAGTGTGTGCCAAGCTGATGCGTAAAATCAGCCAACGATGGTAATCTTGATATTCGGTCTAGGATGGGTTGCTGTACGGTGACCGGTGTCTTAATTACGATCGTATCCTTGACCTGAGCAAATAAACAGGCAGGCAATGCAAGAATTGTTGTAAAAAGGAATCTGGTGGTGAATTTATGGGCATGCATAATTAGAAAAGCGATTTTTTGTACTGGTTAACCGTTATGTCAGGAATTTCGAATTTTGAATTTGAGAGAAAGTTGAATAACCCATGCATGACCTTAACTTGGGCGTCAGTAAGTGTTGCATCCCTCTTAATTCCTGCGAGAAATTGCATCTGGGATCTCCATAACTCATACTCTTTTGGAGAAGGTTGAAGAACGTATGTCAGTAGTTGGCCATTAGAAGGATTGATAAATCGTTCTTGGGATACAAAACCAGTCCGAGCAATTCGTATACGATGGAGTCCCGATTTGACCGGTATCGGGTTGTGCGGGCTTGTTGTCCCCACTGAAATACCATCAACCTGAACATCTGCATCTGTAATATATACTTCAAAAGTCTTTCCTGAAACTGTGTAGTTGTTATTTTCATCTCGGACAATTTCAGGGATCCACAAGCCTTGAAGTTTGGCTACAACATAGATTTGAACATGTCCGGGAGGAATTGCTTGTCTAATGGGAGCCACTGGAGGAGGAGCAGCGGCACCTGGTATGGGGGGTATTGCCGGGAGTTGATCAAGAACGCCAGGTTGCGCAGGAAGAGCGGGAATTTGTGGCGTATTTTGAGAAGGTGGTCTATACTGTGCTTGGCTAATCCCTGACTTCATGACATCATCAGTGATTTTCGCAGTAGCCTTGATTAAAAGCCCATTCATAACATTTGATTCGTCCCTACCAATCTGGGAACCATCAGGAACGATAACCTGTTCAGAAACGGGCAACAAACCACCCTTGAAACTTCCACCGCTCGAGGTGTGGGCAAACCTGTAGGTTACTGTGAGGTTGTGAGTATAGACTGTACGCTCAAATTCAGCCACACGATTCTGAGTGGTATCAAACTGAGTTATGGTTGCCTTCAGGATCAGATCAGCTTTTAGGGTGTCGGCGAGTTGCTTCATCCCATTGTCAGACAGAAACTGTTCAGCAAGAGTATTTGCTCCATTGGTGGAGCTTGGGTTTTGACGCAGCGTTGTGATGCCCTTCACCTGATCCTCCGGGGTAATCAGTTGCAAACCAACATTTGACAGACTGGCCGTCAGGTAATCGAGAAAGATACTTTGATACTGCGTCTTTGATTGGTCCAATCGATTCGCTACGTAGACTGCCGCTGTCTTCCGCGAGGCAGAATCAAATTGGGCAATAATTTTGCTTAAAGAACATGAAATTATGAAAATAACTAATAATATATTTTTCATACATTTTTTTTAAATATTTTTTTTATTATTTATCAAGTTAAATGTTTTATTTTATTTTTGTATATTTTTAATATACTACATTCACAACACATAGTGTATTATAATCAGAGAAAAGAAGTGTTCAGACCGGAACTTGCTGATGAATCTCTGACTGTCCTCCACCGAGACTCAGGTGGAGTTCATCTACCTCGGACTAAAAAGAGAATTACCTTTAGGTCGTTGGGAAATCAGACCTGTAATGTCCACGACAGATAAATCTACAGCAGTGGGAATTGAAGATAAAAATCAATCTCAACAAGGACAAACCAAAAAAATGTTGACCATGGACTTATTTCACTCAACAAAATATAAATATATATAATCATTATAAATATTTTGAATTAAATGAATTTGATATTATTGAGTAAAATATTTGTGCTTTCTGTTTTATTTTCGATTTCCTTATGCGAAGTCATTGCAAACAGGGATAATCCCATTCAAAATGAGAAGGGAGCTGCATTCAAACTAATGAGTACCATTGGAATGAAGAGCACTATTCCCAACGGAACAGGAACGGGCTTCGCAGTAAGCCCGGATGGTCATATACTAACTGCACATCACGTAGTTGAGAATGCAGATGAGATATCTGTGGTCTTTAAGAATAAAAGGCCTCAGTTGGCTAAGGTTATGACGGTACACAAGGGGTTGGACATTGCTGTGTTAAAGATTAGGGAAACTCCAACAGGTTTTATAAACATCAACAAAAATAGTCCAGATGTTGGTGATGAGGTCTTTACTATAGGGTATCCAGCGCCAGAACTCCTTGGTTTCAATCAAAAGTTTACCAACGGAACTGTTAGCTCACTTACAGGCATGAAAAATGCCCCACACAGCATGCAAATATCGGTTCCCGTACAACCTGGAAATTCCGGTGGTCCTTTGATCTCGGGTGAGACCGGATATGTCGTTGGTATTATTACACACACTGTCAATCATAGGAAGCTTGAGTTTAACCCTCAAAATATAAATTATGCAGTAAAGTCATCCTATGCGTTATCATTGCTAAATACAACAGGTGTGAATGTGAGTAGCATTAGCCTAGGAGAACAACAACTCCTTTCGCAAAACAAATCCAGCGCAACCTTAAATAACGGTTCGTCTATTTACAGTTTTATTGGCCAGACCGACAGACAGACCAACACTAAAAAAAAGAAATTCTCAACAGACAAGGTATCGAGTGCAACATGCCTTATTGTTAGTGGAGTTTTTCAATAAATAATTTGAGACTGTAATAATAATTAAGTAGCGATATAGTTACATAATGTATTACAAAAATCGTAGAACCAGTACATAAAACCCCATAGAACCGATGAGGATTCCTTATCAATAATACTTCCACTCTAGGATTTTCAGCGTGGTTCGGGCACTTTTTTTTTCCCTAAAGGCCCATGCTTTTTTCCCTTTTCAGGGTGAGGCGGACCAGGTGGGAATTTACGATTCAGAATCCGGTTTATGTAGGCTTTTCGTTTCTCTAATGGGAGTTTCTCAAAATTTTGCTTTTCCTTATCCCGTTTATCAGGAGGAAAACTTTGCCAGTGTCGGTTTAGACATTCCTGTCTAGTTTGAAAATCGGACAACATTTTACTGCGACTGTTCGATGGTAGGTCCCGGAAATTTTTCAGACGCTTTCGCATGGCATCACGTTCGGGCGGGGTCATCTGTTCAATCCGCCTGATTGTTTCACGAATCATGCGTAATTGTTCGGGGGGAGCATCCAGTAAACGCCGCAACATTTCCAGGCGATTGTAGCCACCCTGCTGGCGTGGGGGCCCTGAACCCGGAATCCTTTGACGCTTGTCCTCCGTGGAAGGCCTGACCTTATCCGGCGAATCCTGTTTGCGATCCCTACCCTCCTGGGAACTCGCTGTGTGAAGCCCTGCGATCGGGAAGATAAAGAAAAGAAAATAGAGACGGATGTTCACGGTTTCTGGACGTTTATTCTGACAACAGGGCAAAAAGCTCAAGGGTTTCTTCATCAAGGAGCGGTGAAGTCTCATCAAGCGGTTCAGCAAGAAGAAGAATGTCGTCAAAGGCAAATTGATCTGCGACCGGCGCAGGGGGTTCAGGCTGGGAGGAATCTTTCTTTAGCAAATCCATAAATACAGCAGCAAAAGCAAGGCAGGCTGCAAGTGGAAGAATCCACTTTGTAAATCTGGAAATCGTGGAGGTGCGCCGTGTACAGGATATTACTTGTTCCGTAAAACCCGGGCTGGGTGAGGCAGATTCGTCACGAAGATATCGATCGATTAACTCGTCAGGATTATTTTCAGGTTTCATGATTAGATTTGCGAAATTCGGAAAGTGATTTGCGGGCTTCCTCTCTGGCCCGGTATATCCATGTTTTGACGGCAGCTTGACTGGCAGACATAATCTCAGCAATTTCGCTATAGCTTAATTCACGTTGTACACGTAGCAAAAGGGCTGTTCGTTGATTTTCCGGAATCCCGGCGAGACACTGCTCCAACGCACCTTCCAATTCATTGCGAGAATTGCCATGGACAATGGGACTTTTAATATCCAGAGGATCAGTAAGGTCTTCAGGACGACGGGAACGACGTTTGAATTCATCCAGCAAAAGGCGTCTGGCAATGGTGAAAATATACGTGGAAAATTTTGCCTTGGGCTTGTATCGGGACACGGCGGCATGAAGTTTAACAAATACCTTCTGTGTCAAATCCTCAGCGTCAGCATGATTATTAAGAGAACGATCAAAAAAACGAAATAATGGATTTTTCCAACGATTGATTAATAACGTGAGGGCAACATCATCACCTGAAGCGATGCGGAGCATCAAGGTCTGGGATTCATCTCCGTCGGCATCCGGCTTGGATGGATTATCACTTTCAACCATGGAGGAAATAATGCCAAATCCAGGAAAGGAAAAGGACGGGGATGAGTCTGGCAATAAAATGCTCATTATAATTCACTATCCCCTTAAACGCCGATTTATGAGAAAAGTTACGCCAAACCCCTGAATTGGGGATGGGAAGGCACCAACTCATGAATTCAATCGGTACCCATAGATTGATCATTCCCCTTTTTTGAACTTGGGATCGGTGAGTGTGCGAAGAAAAGCCACCAGTGCAGCCCTATCTCCAAGGGAAAGAAAAATACCCTTTACGCCATGTTTGGACAGGTTGGGATCCAGCGAGGCAGTGCGTTTAATTCCGGAGGTATAATGTTCAACAACCTCCTCTATGCTCTTGAACCTGCCATCATGCATATAGGGAGGGGTGATCGCCACATTTCTAAGGCTGGGGGTCGCAAACTTTTGATGATCCGCCTGACGACCTGTTATCCTGGCCAAACCAATATCCTCTGCAACTCCTCCAAGCCCGTTGTTGTGAAAACCATGATCCGTGAAAAAAGAGCCGCCATGGCAATGAAAGCAATCAGCACCATAAAGTTTTCTTCGTGGATCGTACTCAGTGAAAAACAGCTCGAAGCCACGTTTTTCCTCCGGTGATAATTCAACCTGTCCCCGCATGGATTGGTCAAACCTTGAATCCATCGAGGTTATTGTGAGCACAAACTGCTCAATGGCAACAGCGATGCGTTCAGGAGTAACCTTTTGGTTCCCGAATGCAGACTTGAATAGGCTGGGGTATGAAGGGTGCTTTTTCAGGAGGGCAACAACATTATTCAAGTCAGCATCCATCTCTGACGGATTCTGAAGAGCCTCCAAGGCTTGTTCACGAATTGAAGAAACCCGTCCATCCCAAAAAAAACTGCGTTTCCAAGCCATATTGGCAAGAGACATCGAGTTGCGGTTTCCCAATTGCCCTCCCACCCCCTTGCTGAATCGTACAGGGTCTGAAAATGCATTGGACTGGATGTGACAGGAAGCGCAACTGATGCTTCCAGCACTGGAAAGAGAGACATCATTGAATAACCTCCGACCCAGTTCAACGCGCTCGATGGTGAGAGGAAAGTCAATGGGCAAAGCCGGGACAGGGAAACCCTTCTTAAGTCGAAAAGCATAAGGGGTTCCCACACCAGGAGACTTCTTGGCAGGATCTGACACAGGCTTGATCACAGGTTTTTCGTAAACGACCCCACCGACCACAAATGCGTTCTCGACATTTTTCTTAAGTAACATTGCCAAAGGGTCTCCCTTTCGACCATGTGTGGATGATCGCCCCTCAGGCGACACCGACCTGCCGTCACTAAGCACGCGATCCAAATGAAAATCCAAAGAGAGTCTGGCAGGTCTTGAAAGATCTAGCTTGAGTGGAAGACGCACCTTCATCCGATGTGGGGTATTACCGATATGATAGGAAAAACCCATGGAGTCGCCACTTTTGGCACGCAAATGCCCCTCCATTGCAAGGAAGATATAACCTCCCTGCCAGCTCCAGTGTAAATTATTAAGGACAGGATTCAAAGGATGGTTGGCGGGATATAGGGAAGGGTCGGAACCGTTTGTCTTCTCATCCAGCCCCACGGAAAACTCAATTACTGAAAACAGGTTTCCGGGAAGCCCTTTCAGCTGAAGCCTTGATACCGGGTCACCGGCATTGACAAGTCCAAACCAATCTTCACGTGCAAGTCGACGATCTCCGCTATCCTCCAAGACTGGACCGGATACAAGATAATCAATACGTGAAAAAGAAATGGAATCGCCACCAACCCGGTCGAACCACTTGCCACTAAGTTCAATGGGAGCTCCATTCCAAAAGTGACGAAACTCAAGGACAAGATCCGCCGCCGGAGCGGGCAGGGAAAACCCGGCCGAAATCCATGTCAAAAGGCAAATAAAAAGCCGGAAACGAAACTTACCTGACGTCTCCATCACGGAACCGTAAAGGAATTGCTGGCTGTAAATATTCTTGGGGCATTATGCGGCGGAAAGCTGACCTGGATCGTATGGGTACCTGAGCTCAAGCCAACGGAGGCAGGATTAATGAACGCCTTGACACCATAACGGTCGGACTGATTGCTGGAATTGACTCTGGATGCAGGATTTCCATCAGCAAGGATACCTGTTTCAAATGTGGCGACCTTTCCACCAATGGTGACTGAAATTGGATGCAGGGCCTGCCCCGCCTGCGGACCCTGTGCTGCAACCAATGGGGGAACCGGGGTATCGGCACTTGGCAACACGATGAAAATCGTCTCAGGATTACCTGTCCCACCAGGCGGATCACTGTACCCACCACCAATAGAAACATCCTTTGCAATCAGGTGATCGTAGGCAATCTGCTGTGTTGTGCTCAGGTTTTCAATATTGAGCGGACTCTCCTCATTGGGATCATTGGTGATATTAAAGAAATGAAATAAAGGTGTATCCTCCGTACTGTGAGGATCCCCAAAAATAATCAATTTGTAGTCCGGATGTTCATCAGAAATAAGGGCACGACCATTGCCGGATTCATCCCCGAATTTCTCCACAACAATGGTGCGATCGGCGTTGTCGGACTGCCCCAAAAGTATCGGAACCAGACTCTTGGAGTCAATATGATCAACCTCACTAGTGGCAGTGGAAATCTTCATGCCACACAGTTCAAGGATTGTGGAAAAAAGATCCACACTGTTGACCAATTTCCTGGAAACTGACCCACCATCAATGGCAACATCCGGACCGGAAATTACCATGGGGACATGTACCCCACCCTGATAAATCTCACCCTTGGCATGATCACTGCTGAAAGGTGCTTGAGCGACCTGACTGGGCGTTCCATTATCGCCCATGAGAATAACATTGGTCTTGTCCAAATCCAAGGACTCAAGGAGGCGATTGATCTCGGTATCCAATGCCTCAAGCGTTCGAATGTACTTACCCGCATTACCATTACCCGTGGAAAAACCACCTTCTGGCGCCAATGCGGCCGGTGGTTCATGAAAAGGAGAATGCGGGGCATTGAAAGCCATCCAGCAAAGCCAGGGAGTTTCTCCCAGTGAAGAAATCCAGGAAATTGCATCGTTCACCTGATCAGTCGTGGTGTATGTGGTATAATCCTCCTTCTTTGTCGCCACACCATTGATCACCTCCAGTTTGGTCCAATTATTGTAATCTGTCACTCCCCCGGCCTGTATGCCCTTGAAATAATTCCAACCTCCAAGAGTGCTTGAGCCAGTTGTATTCCCCCCCAGATGCCACTTGCCAAATGATGCGAGGGCATAATTTGACTGCTGTGCTGTAAAAATCTCCGGGACTGCAAGTTCTTCGGCGGCAAGGACACTGTTGTTCGTGGGGTTTCCGACACCATTTCGAAAAGGGAGACGGCCCGTGATAATCGTGGCACGGGTTGGCGAACAAAGCGGTTGGGCATATGCGTTCGTGAACCGCACGCCGGAAGTCGCAAGACTCTGCAGGGTTGGCATCTTGGGGAGAACAGCACCGGGTATGGTATTGTCGAGTGGACTGGCATCCACGCCCCAGTCATCCAAGATGAGCAGAAGCAGATTGTTTCCACCAAGGGTCGGACCACCATCACCGTTACCAGTGAGAGTGTAGGTGCCAGCATGAGTGCCGGCAGGACCAGAAAATGTAATCGAAACCTCATATTCCCCGTCTGCAAGACCATCAAGATTTACCTGCAACTGGACCTTGTCCTGTGCTGGTCGCGAAACAAATGTAGCCGGAGACCCATTGAAGAACGTAGAAATTGGAACCACATCCACGGGAGGAGCAGGCATTTCAGCACTTACTGTGACAATAATTGAAACCATTGAATTGTCCCCTTCATCATCCTTTTCGTAGTCAAAGCCCCGGTCATCAAAGCTCGAAAAGCTGAGGCGCTTGATACGGTAGAACTGGGAATCACGACTCTTGGCAAGACCGACATCCACGGCAACAGGCTCGTCGGTATTCGCATTGATAGTCCCGGGTTGTGTCGTCCAGGTCTTGAGGTCAGGCGAGGTCTCAATCTCATAAGCACCGCCTTCCAACCCATTCCAGATGAGGGTAACATCACCGGTGGCACTGTCCACTGAAAGAGACTTCGGGTAGTCCACAACCTCCGGACCGCCCTCAAAAAATTTACCAACATCCTCCGTGATTGCCGCAATCGTCCCACCAACCGGATTACCATAAAAGGTTCTGCCTATGTTGTAGGGATATGCAGGGGTTCCATTCGGTTCAATGGAAACGAAATATGCATATGTTCCTTCAGGGAAATCCGGTGTAATGCAAAATCGGCCGTTATGGAGGTCCAGGTCAAAATCAATGCCCTGCGTCAATCCAAGGTCACCCTTGTAGTCATAGTCCTCAATATAATGTCCAAGAATATTTGAACCACTAACTGCAGGACCATACTGACTGGAAGCAAGGCTTGAAGGATTATTCTGAACGCTGACCGCCCAAGCTGGCAGGCTTATTCGACCAGTGGAGGCCAGATTGGTTGTTCCATTGGTACCGTCACGCTTTTGAAAACCGGATACCATCAGGCGAATCGTACTATTGGAATCCTGAGGGTCACTAAAGCCATAGGGGCCATAAAGCGGAAAACCATCCTTGACCCAACCAAGAATTGGAGAGTGATCTAATTCAGCTGGATTCTCTGTGTAAGTATTGGTCTGTGCATCGTAATCCACATG
>Ga0209660_1001610_pt1 | contig 11747 bp, 9 predicted proteins | sample SaaInlV_100m_DNA_2_FD_184659 | JGI IMG/M metagenome (GOLD analysis project Ga0209660, IMG submission 184659) | Marine microbial communities from expanding oxygen minimum zones in the Saanich Inlet - SI072_LV_100m_DNA (SPAdes) (version 2) | ecosystem: Environmental > Aquatic > Marine > Intertidal... | reverse complement strand
AGTAGAGTGTGTTCGACCGCCGGTGATAAAACCGTGTTTAGCTATCTTATCGATACGGTTATGGAGGATCGTTTTATGATTTTCCTCAAGGCCTATCACGCCGTTTATCCGCTCAGCCGGCAAGAGGTTTTGTTTATCAAGGAGGCGTATCGTTTTTTTATTTTGAACTACGTGATCAAATACGGGCACTATTTCTTTCACGATATTTACGCAAGCAGATTGCAACGGGAGGCCTTCGAGATTTATTTTCCGCGCTTAGAAAAGGATTTCAAACCCGATAAGATCCTGCAAGCGCTCGATCTCTAATCATGCAAATACAAAATTTCAAAGCGATCGCCGATCGTTATCATGTAATTTTCTTTGACGCCTATGGGGTATTGAAAAACTCGCTGGGCGTCTTAGATGGCATAGAGCGGACCTTCGATTACCTGATCGGGAAGGATATAGACTATTATATCGTGACCAATGACGCATCGCGGGGGCCGAAAGCCCTGGCGCAGGCCTATGTCGAGCAGGGACTAGAGATGATAGATGACAAGAAGATCATCTCGTCGGGCATGCTTGCGACGGAGTATTTGCGCCTAAAGGTACGGACAGGCACGGTCGCCTATCTGGGTACGCAAAAGTCTGCGCATTATCTGGAGGAGTTGGGGCTGCATACCCTCTCGATCGCCGATTTGGACCTCGCTGATACGGATGAAGTGAACGCCTTGGTGTTTTTGGACGACGAGGGTTTCGATTGGAACCACGACATCAACAAGATTGTCAATCTACTGCGCGTGCGGAATATCCCCTGTGTGGTGGCCAATACCGATAAGTCCTATCCGGTATCCGACGATAAAGTCTCCATCGCCATCGGCGGTATTGCCGATATGGTCGAGCGGATCACCGGCCGGATGTTTATAAAGTTCGGCAAACCGGACGCGCAGATGTTTATCTTCGCCTACGAGCATAGCCAACGGGCCCAAGAAGCGGGCAAGCAGAATATCCTGATGGTCGGCGACACCTTGTTCACCGATATTATCGGCGGCAACAAGTTCGGCATCGATACGGCCTTGGTGCTGACGGGCAACACCCTGCGGTCGACGGTTGAGGAGCAGATACACCTAACGGGCATCGTACCGGATTTTATTTGTCAGAGCGCGGTGATTGATTAGCAGCATTTTTTAAATGCTCTGATCGTTTGTCGGAGGCTGCGGGCACCCCCTCCGCTCGCGGGTGTTGAAATATTCGGCTGGTTTGACTTTGCCTACCGGGCAACTGTAGTACAAAAGAAATTCTAATATCCGGTGTGGCTGACTTTTTCGCTGGGTTAACTGTAAATAAAAACAAGCAGAAAGGAGTTTCAAATGGCTGCTAAATCACATATGGCGATTGAACCCGGCATGAAGGTCGCGGCGCAGATGGCGGTCGAGCCGAGTGAGGAGGATTTTCAGTTTGTGCGGCAGATGGGCGTGGAGTACGCGGTGGTTTGGGCGGATGCGGCGAAGACCAGCGCCGAATACTACACGGAACGCCGCGAGGATTTCGATCGCCACGGAATAAAATTATACGGTATGGGCAATTCCGGTGTGCACAATGTGGCGGCGATTACGCTGAATCTGCCCGAGCGCGACGAGAAGGTGGAGGAGTATAAACGGCATATCCGCAATCTCGGCGCGGCGGATATCCCCTATACGACCTATGCGCATATGGCCAATGGTGTGTGGAGCACGCCGCCTGAAACGACTCGGGGTGGGGCTCAGGCGAGGGCTTTTGATATTGATCAATTGCAGGAGGGGGCAGGCGGCGCGGGTTTTGGTACGGTGCCCGAACTGCACCGCGACTATGAAGAGGAGGAGCTGTGGGACAATTTCACCTCCTTCGCGCGTGAGGTTGCGCCGGTGGCCGAAGAGGCGGGGGTGCGCATCGGCATTCACCCAGATGATCCGCCGGGGGTGAAGCTCGGGCGGGTGCCCCGGCCTATTTTTAGTTCATTTGCCGGTTATAAGCGGGCCATGGAAATCGCCGACAGTCCCAATATCGGGCTGTGTCTTTGCATCGGTTGCTGGTTGGAAGGCGGCGAGGCGATGGGCGAGGGGGTGGAAGAGACGATACGCTACTTCGGTGGCCAGGAGAAGATCTTCAAGGTGCATTATCGCAATGTCGACAAGCCGCTGCCGCACTTTGTCGAAACTTTTGTTGATGACGGCTATTTCGACATGTACCGGGCGATGAAGGTTTTACAGGAGGTCGGTTTCGACGGTACGCTGATCCCCGACCACATCCCGCATATGGGTGACGACCCCCGTCTTGGCACCGCCTATACGATCGCCTATATGCGCGCCCTGCAGAAGCGAGCCGAAGAGGAGTAGGTCGGGTAAGAGCGCAAGAAGGCTATCGTGTTTTTATTGTATTAGCCATTCTATCGGCGCTGCTTTTTGGCGCAGCGACCCCCATCAGTAAAGTGCTGTTGTCGATCCTGACGCCTTTCCAGTTGGCGGGTCTATGTATCTCGGGGCCGCGGCCGGGCTGTTGCCGGTGCTGGTCGCCGAGCGCAGCTTGCGGCCAATTTGGCGCTTGGACCGCGCTAATCGCATACGGCTCTTGGGTGCGGTTATTCTCGGTGGCATCTGCGGGCCTTTGGCTCTGTTGTTCGGGTTGCGGATGGCGGCGGCTTCGGTGGCGATGTGGTTGAATCTCGAACTGGTGGCCACCGCGCTACTGGGCCATTTTTTCTTTCGCGATCATCTTGGCCGTTATGGCGCAAGTTTCGTGCTCTATATAACAGCGGCCCAGCATATTGGCGCGACGCGCGGGCAGATCTTTTTTTCTTCGGCCCCGTTTTGGGGTGTCGGACTGGCGGTGTTGCTTTTGGGCGAGCCCTTCTCTGCACTGCAATTGATCGCGGCGGTATGGCTGATTGTCGCCTTGGTTCTATTGACGAGTGAGGGGCATAAACACAGCCACGAGCATGCGGAAAATGAGCACGAGTACTGGGATCGCCATAGCGACGGGCATTACGAACACGTGCATATAAATACCCGAGCTGGCTTGGGCACAGCCATGTGCACACGCACGAGAGGCTGCCCATACACATGCACATTGGCCGAATTTGCACCATAGGCATCTGCATAAAGAAAAGGCAGGAGAGTAAGGGCAAGGCCATAAGAATAATGCGAATAATCAATAACGTGCCGGTGTGGGGCGAGCCGCTCGATAATGCTGTCGAACAGATGGCCGCCTGTGCGGAGGAGGCCGAATATGTGGCGTTGATGGCCGATCACCACTTGGGTTATTCGGTGCCGATCGGCGGCGTGTTAGCCTATGACAACAAGGTGAGTCCTTCGGCGGTCGGTTTTGATATCGCCTGTGGCAATAAGGCCGTTCGCCTCGATGTCGATGCGCAGGAGGTGCAAGCGCGCATCGGCGAGATTATGAACGAAATTTTCGCCGCGATTTCGTTTGGCATAGGGCGCAAGAATACGCAGCTGGTCGCGGCCGATCTATTTGCGGCGGCTATATGGGACGAAATTCCGGTAGCGGGCAAGCTCAAAGAACTGGCGGAATCGCAGTTGGGCACGGTGGGGTCGGGCAATCACTATGTGGATGTTTTTGTCGATGGCGAGGGCAAGGTGTGGCTCGGCGTGCATTTTGGTTCGCGTGGCCTTGGGCATAAGCTGGCGACGCATTTTATAAAGGCCGGCGGTGGCAAGGACGGCATGCACGTGGCACCGGTGCTTTTCGATCTCGATAGCGAGCTGGGGCAGCAGTATTGGGCGTGTATGGAATTGGCGGGCGCATACGCCTATGCGGGGCGCGATTGGGTCTGCGACCGGGTGGCGGGTATTATCGGTGGCACTATCGTCGACTCGGTGCACAATCACCACAATTTCGCCTGGAAAGAGCGGCATTACGACCGAGATCTAGTCGTCATCCGCAAGGGGGCGACGCCTTGCATGCCGGGCCAACGCAGTTTTGTCGGCGGGTCGATGGGGGATATCTCGGTTATAATCTCCGGTAAAGAGAGTGAAGAGAGCGCGTCGATGCTTTATTCGACGGTGCACGGGGCGGGGCGGGTGATGTCGCGGACCCAGGCTGCTGGCCGCAAGCGCTGGCGCAAGGGCAAACTCGCGCTACAGAGCGAGGGCGAGATCAGCCGGCAGATGATGGTGCAGTGGATCGACGAATTCAATGGGGTCGAGTTGCGCGGGGCGGGCACCGACGAGTCGCCGCATGTCTATAAGCGCTTGCCCGAGGTGCTGGAGTTCCACTGCGAGACGATTGAGGTCGAACATAGGCTGATGCCGATCGGTGTGGCGATGGCCAGTGACGACGAATACGATCCCTTCAGGGATTAGAGGAGAAATACGATGAGGATCGCGATCGGCTGTATCGGCCATGAGACCAACACTTTTTCGCCCGTAGCGACGGGGATCGATAATTTTAAACAAGGGACCTATTGCGTCGGCGAGGAAATGGTCGCCGAATTCGCCGCAACGAGCACGATCATCGGTGGTTTTCTCGAACGCGCCGCAGATCTCGGGGTCGAGGCGGTGCCCTTGTTGTGGACCTTTGCGACGCCTTCGGGCACGGTTCAGCAGGCGGCGTATGAGACGCTCAAGGCCTATTTTTTAGCGCGGCTGCAGGAAGCCGGCCGGCTCGACGGCGTTTTTTTAGATTTGCACGGGGCGATGGTGACCCAGGCACACGAAGACGCCGAAGGGGATCTGTTGCAGGCGGTGCGCGAACAGGTGGGTGATTTGCCGATTGTCGTGACCTTAGATTTGCACGCCAATATCACCGCGGCGATGGCCGAGTACGCCGATGTGATCATTGGTTTTGACACCTATCCGCATGTCGACTGTTATGAACGCGGGCTGGAAGGGGCGCAAATTATCGCCGATATGGTGGCGGGCGAGATTCGCCCGACGATGGCCTATCGCCAGTTGCCGCTATTGACCTCGCCGCCGCCGCAGTGCAGTATGCGGCCACCGATGAGCGAGGCGATCGCCAGATTGCACGAGTTGGAAGCCCGGTCCGGGGTGGTGACGGCGACCCTGTCGATGGGTTTTCCCTTCGCCGATATTCACGATGCTGGCTGCTCGGTGCTGGTGACGACCGATGGCGACCAGGCTTTGGCGGAAGAGTGCGCCGACGAATTCGCGCAATATATGTGGGACCGGCGCGAGGCTTTTCGTGCCGAATTGGTTTCGGTGCAGGAGGCTATCGAGTTTGCACGGAAGAGCGAGGGGCAGCCGGTCGTGCTGGCGGAGGGATCGGACAATCCTGGCGGCGGCGGTCCTTGCGACGGGACCCATATTTTGCGCGCGCTGATCGCGGCAGATTTTCAGGGGGCTGTAGTAGCGATTATCGCCGACCCGGAGTCGGTGGCGCGGGCGATCGCGGCGGGGGTGGGCGAAGAGGTCGAGCTAGAGGTCGGCGGTAAATCGATTGCGTTGCACGGCGAGCCGGTGGCACTTTGTGGTTATGTGCAGGCCGTCACCGACGGAAACTTCCAACACAAGGGGCCGATGGCCAGGGGCAAGCGCGCGCAGATGGGGCGGACGGCGGTGGTGCGGGTTGGTGGAGTTGAAATAATTTTGACCGAGCAGCGTTTGCAACCTTTTGATGCGGAAGTATTGCGCAGTGTGGGTATTGAGCCGGTCGATCGCAAGCTGATCGTGCTTAAGTCGGCGGTGCATTTTCGCGCGGATTATACGCCGATTGCGCATGCGATTTTAGAGGTGGATACGCCGGGGGTACACAGTCCTAATTTGTCTAGTTATGACTATAAGAAGGTGCGAGCGGTTTATCCGTTGAGTGGTGAGGTGGTTGATTGGCGTTAGGGACCGGAGGTGGCTCAGTCTGTGATTTGCGGCGGAGTATTATAAGGCCTGTATTTGCGTCCGCTTGGTAACATCCGCGCAGCACATTGGGCGATGAACTTGATTCAGCGTTCGGGTGCGGCGTGTTGGGCCGGCGGGCCGAAGTAGCGCCAGTAGCCTACTACGCTGCTGGTGAGGAAGAGCGACTCCATCGCGACGCCGACCGGTGTCCACAAAAAGGCGTTGTGGACTAACCAGGCGACATTCCCTCCCATGAAATAGAGCCGGACCTTTTGGCCGCTCGGCTGAAAGCTGCCGAAGGTGCCGATAAGTGATCCCACCAAGGCGAGGAAACTGACGGGCGATTTGAAGGTGGTGAAGAAGGCGGCACAGGTGACCAGCAGAAAAAAGATCATTACCCGGCGGTCGGTGCTTATGGTCGCGACCAGATAGCGGATGCCGGTAATCAGCATCAGGGTGCTGGGGCCGGGGCGGTCGAGCAGGAAGAAGTGTGCGCCATTGAAGGCGACGGAAACGCATAGGCACAAAAGCACATTGCGCCGCGCTTTGAACTGGAACGAAGCCAGGCCAAAGGCGAAGGCGATGCCGGCGAGGATCTGGGAAAGCGCGAAGTCGCTCATCTCGTTGTGGCGATGGGGGCGGGGGTGGAGTAATCAGGCGGATATAAGATAGGTGTTTTATCCGCGTCGAGCACACTCAGCGCGTGTCTTTTTGACGCTGTTGCTACCGGCTAGGTGCTTGCCGCGACGGCGCTTCCTTTTTACTTTTGCCCCTCTATTAAAAACTCCCCATCGCTGACAATATCATAAAGGCCTGCTATTTATATGGCGCTCGACGTCGTGAAACTCACTAAAGAACTGGTCAATTATAATTCGGCCAGCCAGTTATCGAATGTGCCGGTTACCCGCCATATCGCGCAGGTCCTAAAGTCGCTAGGTTTTGCGATTGAAGAACTGCCCTATGCAGATGTGAACGGAGTAGATAAGCTGTCGATTGTCGGCAAACTAGGCGAGGGCACGGGTGGCTTAAGCTTGATGAGTCACGATGATGTGGTGCCGGCGATAAATGCAGAAGATTGGACGGGCCGCCCGTTTGAAGCCCGTGTGACTAAGGGCAAGCTCTATGGTCGGGGTTCGACGGATATGAAGGGGCCACTGGCGGCTTCGATCTGTGCGGCCGCCCGTTTTAAGGCCAAAGATTTGCAGATTCCGGTCTATATCGTCGTCACTGCCGACGAGGAGATCAGCGCGGCGGGGGCCTTCGACGTAACAAAGCGCTCCAAGTTTTTTCAGGAGGCCAGTAGCGGTTATGGGTTAATCTGCGAGCCGACGCGGATGAATGTGGTTTATGCGCACAAAGGCGGGTTGGGTATGCGGATAGCGTCTAAGGGGCGGGCAGCGCATACCAGCACGCTAAAGGGCATCAACGCCAATCTAAAGATGATCCCCTTTTTAAATGAAATGAAAAAGATCAACGACCTGGCGCTAACGGCCAAGCGCTATGGCAACGACGAGTTCAAGCCCGCGCATTCCGAATGGAGCATCAGCATCAATGACCACAATGTGGCGATGAATATTTCGCCGGTGGAAAGCGTTTGCCGTATCGGTTATCGCCTGATGCCGAATGTCGATGTGGCGCCTCTGATCGCGCGAACAAAAAAGTGCGCAAAAAAGCACGGCTTAACCTGTGAAATATCGCATGTCGGCCAGCCGCTCTATACACCGCCCGACTCACCCTTGGTGCGCACCGCGCTGAAGATCACCGGTAAGCGCAAAGCGCAGACGGTGCCCTATGGTACCGACGGCATCGCTTTTTGTGCTAAGATGAAACAGATGATTGTTATCGGTCCAGGTGATATCGCCCAGGCCCATACGGTCGACGAGTGGATCGAATTGGAGCAGTTGCGCCAAGGTGTCGAAGTATACAGCCGCTTTATCGAGCATGTTTGCGTCAAGGGCTTGCCCTAAGCGCACATACCGGATTCAACTATAGAAGGAGTTATATAGAATGGACTATCAAAACTATATCGACGGACGATGGGTTGCTTCGAGTGACGGCAAGACGTTTGAGCAACGCAATCCGGCCAATCTGGAAGAGGTGACCGGTCATTGGCCAAAGAGCACGCGCGAAGACGCCAAGCAGGCGATCGAATCTTCGCATGCTGCTTTCGCCGATTGGGTTGGGATCGGCGTGCATAAGCGGGCGGAGTATTTGTCTAAGGCGGTCGCGGTGATGAAAGGGCGGGCGGAGGAAATCGCGGCGATTCTGACGGCAGAAAACGGTAAAACACTCAATGAATCGCGGACCGAGGTTAGCTCGGCGGTGCGCGAGATGGAGTTTCAGATTGCGCAGGGCGTGGCGATGTGCGGCGAGACGGTGCCTTCATCGACGCCCGGGGTCTTTGCCTATAGCGTGCGGCGTCCGGTCGGGGTGGCATCGATTATCAGCCCATGGAATTTTCCGTTTAACGTGCCGGGCCGCAAATGCACGCCGGCGCTAATTAGCGGTAATACCATCGTCTTCAAACCGGCGAGTCTGACGCCCAAGGCGGGCAAGGCCTTTGTCGATGTATTTATCGAAGCGGGTTTGCCCCCGGGCGTGTTGAACTTTGTTGCGGGCGGTGGCGGCACGGTGGGCGAGGAGATGATTACCAACCCCTTGGTGGAGGCAATTTCCTTTACCGGGTCTACCGGAGTGGGCAAGAGCATACAGCAGAGCGTGGCGCAAACACTGGTGCGTACGCAGTTGGAATTGGGCGGCAAAAATCCGGCGGTGATCATGGAAGACGCCGACTTGGACAAAGCAGCGGACGCAGTGGCGACAGCCGCCTATGCTTGTGCGGGGCAATGGTGTACTTCGACGAGCCGGGCGATCGTAGTGCGCGAGGTCGCGGAGGCTTTTAATGCCAAACTTCTGGAGCGGGTGAAGGCGATCCGGGTCGGCGACGGCCGCGGCGATGTCGATATGGGTCCGGTGTGCGGTTCGGACCAATTAGCGTCGATTATGGGCTATATCAACATCGGCCAGGAGGAAGGCGCGACGTTGGCTGCGGGTGGCCATAGATTGACCGCGGACGGGATGGATCAGGGATGTTTTATCGAGCCGACGGTCTTTACCGACGTGCAACCGGAGATGCGCATTGCGCAGGAGGAGATCTTCGGGCCGGTGTTGAGCGTATTGGTGGCGGATAATTTTGACGAGGCGCTGGAATTGGCCAATCGCGTGGAGTTCGGCCTATCGTCATCGATCTTTACCAAGGATCTTTCGCGCGCGTTTCAGTTTTTGGAAAAGACCGAGGTCGGGCTGACGCACGTCAATATGATGACGGCCTACAGGGAGCCGCAGCTTTCTTTTGGCGGGGTGAAGTCGTCCGGGCACGGGATCCCCGAATCGGGTAAGACGGGCATCGAGTTTTTCACCGAGCACAAGGTGGCGTTTATTAATTACGCATAAGGCGTTGGGTTAGTTGTTGTGGAATGGGATGAGCGTGTTTTATACGCCGACGACAAAAGGTTTAGCCGGTGGCCCTTGTTGGAGGAGCGTATGAAGGTGGCGGCCCAGCTTGCCCGGAACGAATAGTTCATCCGATTGCATTAGATCTTCTACGGCCCACCAACGGAATGGGCAAAACGAATCTATTTTGATTTGCTCCGGATTTGCTTTCTCCGATATTGGCCTGCGACAGCTCATAGACGGGCCGGGCATGGTCTAAAGTATGGTAGATTTCGCTATGCATATTGCCAGCGATCTTCTCAGTCCCCAAGATAGCGCCGGATAACATTGGCGGTGATGCGCGAAACCGCGTCGTCGACCAGGATCGAGGCCGGCCAGCAGATCGAGCCGGCGGAGAACACCGCGCCGCCGCCGGCTGGTTCGTGCTCGACCAGTTCGGCACCGCCTTCGTCTGGATTGAGGCCCTTGGCCAGCAGTTGCGTGTTGGCGGGTGATTGCGCCGATATTTTGTCGGTCTCGTGGCCGGAGGCGCCGCCGGGTATGCGCTGGTGCAGGCTTTTTTCGCCGAAGGTGTCGCCGTTTTTCAGCCCGGTGCCCTCGAAGCACCAATGGCTGGCGTCGATGACTTTGTAGGGGGCGGCGGTCATAATGCCGGAAAAAGAGAATACGACGCCTAGAAGATTGGCTTCGGATTCCTGGCGTTTGTCGAAGCGGCTTTCGTATGCGCCGCCGTCGGGTTTTAGTTGTATCTCGGAATGGCTCCAGGGGGTGTTGTGGTAGACCACGCGATGGTCGTCGAGCAGCTCTATCTCGCAGTTGAGGCCGTTGCCGCCGAGGTACATCAGGCGGCCGCCGCGTTCAAAGACCCAGTTCTTGAGGCGGAAGTACATATCCTTGGACCAGTATTCGGGGTGAGTGGTGATGGCCAGGCATTGGTATTCGTCTAAGGGCAATGCGTCGAAGTGGAATTGGCTTTCGCCGTATAGATCGTAGTCGATACCCTGCTGCTCCAGCCAGCCCAAGACGCGCCATTCTGCGGCGGCCATATGACAGCCTTGGCGACCGGCGATCGGGTCGGTCAGGCCTTCTTCCTCGTCGATATGATTGTAGGGGTCGGGGCGTTCGAGGGAGAGCGGGGCGTATGCTTCCGAATTATAGGTGCGGTGTTCTTCTTCGGTATAGCGGTCGAGTTCTAGGCGCGCGTTGACCACTGGGGTCGGCGGCAGGCAGTCGGCGTTGATATAATTGGAGCGGCCGCCGAAGCTGTTGTAGGCGTTCCAATTGAGGTCGGCGGCGAGTACCGCGAGTTTGGCGGTGGGTTTTGCCGGGGCGACGACCCAGGGGAAGGAGAAAAAGCGGCCGTCCTTGTCGCGCGCATGCAGATAATAGAGCCCTGAGCGGTCAGGAGCCTGGATGGTCTGCGACAGTGCCTTACTGTGGTAGCCGTGTTTGTTCCACTGGGTGCCGGTTTGCGAGTAGTCGCCGTCGGGGGTGATTTGCATGGTGGCGCGCGGGCCGTGCTCGTCGAAGGTGCCGATGCGGCGGATAAACTCTTTTTGTGCGCCGTAGCGCCATAATTCGAGTTCGTATTCGCAGACGGCGTGCACGCGAAACTCCGAGTGCTCGTCGGCTTTGACGCATTTGGGCCACATATAGCCGAGTAGGCTGTCGGTGAGCAGACGGAATTGATAGGGCTCGGTGGCGCTGACTTCCATTTGCACGATTTTCGAGCCGAAACCCTCGCCGCCGAGTACGACTTCGTAAGGGCCTGGGGTGATGTCGGCGTATACGGCGCCGGATATGGTCGATCTTGCGGTGGTTATGGTGTCTTGGCCGCGGAATTCGAAAAGGATGTTGGGTAGGGCGACATAGCGTTCGTTGCTGACGTAGCCTATGAGCATTGTTGGTCTCCTGTTTGTCCTAATACTGTGGATGGGACGGTCTGATTGAGGGGGACTTCCTTCGATCATTCTCGCCGGTCATCCCTCGCCGCTGTGGGGTCCCCCTCATTCTGACCTCAACTATTATATGTTCATTCTGACCTCAGCTATTGTAGCAGATTCTATTGCGTAAAAACTGTAGCTATTGATGTCGTTGCTATTCGCTCTCTGGCGAAGGTTCGATATAGTACTCGTTCTGTTTTGCTGAGGCGCCGTCGAGATCGTAGATACGGAAGGGGTGTGGAGCCTCACAGAAGGCGCGGGCGGTGGCGTACCAGGCGCCGTCTTGTAATTGTAGGTCTGCGCCGTGGTGGAAGTGGCCGCTTAGAGAAAGGCGGACCTTGCGGCTGGCGGCAATGGCTTTTTGCAGATCCTTTGCCTCGCGGTAGTTGTGCGGATAGCCCTCGTTGTGCTCGGGAAAGATCATATAGTGTTGCAGGTGGATCTGCGGGCGGGGGTCGGTGTCGGTCAGGGCCGCGTCGAAGAGCTGGCGCGAGGCGTCGAGGCGTTCGGCTGTGTTGTCGCG
>Ga0209660_1001603_pt1 | contig 11776 bp, 12 predicted proteins | sample SaaInlV_100m_DNA_2_FD_184659 | JGI IMG/M metagenome (GOLD analysis project Ga0209660, IMG submission 184659) | Marine microbial communities from expanding oxygen minimum zones in the Saanich Inlet - SI072_LV_100m_DNA (SPAdes) (version 2) | ecosystem: Environmental > Aquatic > Marine > Intertidal... | reverse complement strand
ATTAGAATAGACTTTTAAAATTAGTAAATAGTGCAGAATTCTGATCTTTTTCAGATATAATTGGATTCTTTATTTTCCAATCAATATTTAAATCAGTATCGTTCCACATTAATGACCCCTCAGATTCTTTGTTATAAACACCACTACATTTGTACGAAAATATTGTGTTATTTTCTAAAGTTGAAAATCCGTGAGCAAAACCGGGAGGAATCCAAAACATAGTTTTATTTTCTTCAGACAGATGTGCAGAAACATGTTTTCCATAAGTAGGAGAGTTTTTCCTGATATCAACTGCTACATCTAACACAGAACCCTTTAATACACGAACAAGTTTTCCTTGTGCAAATGGTGGATTCTGAAAGTGTAACCCTCTTACTACACCTTCTGAAGACAACGACTCATTATCTTGAACAAAATTAATATCTAATCCTGCATTCTCAAATGCATCTTTGCTCCAACTTTCAAAAAAGTACCCTCTTTCGTCTTCAAAAACTCTTGGTTCTATTATTAAAAGTCCTTCAATTTCTGTTTTAATTATTTTCATTTCTATAAAATTATGCAAGTTTCAAATATATAAAATCAATTTTAATTCTGATACTTAAAAAGAAAAAGAAATGTAATTTTGCTAAAAATTTTAATTATGAAAAAAATTAGTTTATTAATTTTCGTTACAGCATTAATTTTTAGTTCTTGTAATAATAAAACAGAAGAAAAAAACAATGATTCTAATACGAAAAAACTAGAAACAGATCTTGATAGTTTAAGTTATAGTTTAGGAGTTAATCTATTTCCAACCGGATTAAAAGATCAAGGATTTGATATGTTAGATTTTAATGCAATGTCAAAAGCAATGCATGATGTTTATGAGGGAAATGATTTAGATATCTCAGAAGAAGAATCCTTACAAATATTAATCAAATACTCTCAGAAAATTGCTGCTGAAAAAGAAGCTCAAGCAGAAACAGAAAGAGAGAAAAATGAAGCTGATGGTAAAGGAAGATTTACTAATGCAGAGTTAGAGCAAAAAGAAAAAGAGGCTCAAGCAAAAAAAGCTATAAAAAAATTAATGCTAGGAGAAGGAACTGTAACAGAAAGCGGATTGTCTTACATAGTTATTACTAAAGGCAGTGGAGATAAATCTCCAACATCAACAAATACGGTAAAAGTTCATTATACTGGAATGTTAACAGATGGAACCATTTTTGATTCTTCTGTGCAAAGAGGTCAACCGGTAGAATTTCCTTTAAACCAAGTAATTCCAGGATGGACTGAAGGAGTTCAATTAATGAATGTTGGTGATAGATTTGCATTTAGAATTCCATCTAACTTAGGATATGGAGAAAGAGGAAGTCCTCCATCAATTCCAGAAAATGCAACATTGATATTTGAAGTAGAGCTTTTAGGAATCAATTAAAAATCTATTCCAAATAATAAGAGTCTGATTTTAAATTATATTGAAATTCAGGAACATTTATATTATTTTGTAGATATAATGATCTCTCGTTATCAATAAATTTATTTAATTCTTTTTTGCTTTTCTCCTCCATATTTAATAATATTTTTTCTGATTTAGATATTGGTAGTATTTGATATCTTTTTCTGTCATCTTTATTGTGTAACCATACCCAATGTAAATGATATCCAATATTTTTAAACTTAACCTCTCCTGTAGAGTCTCTATATAATGAGAATTGCAATGAGGATCCTCCATCAGTATGTTCCATATTATTCATAGTTGATACTCTTTGATTACTTATTATATTTCCTAAAGACCAAATAATAATTCTCTCATTATTCAAACTATCTTTTCTGTATTCAGCAGGTTGAACCCAATGAGGATGTCCACCAATTACTATATCAGCCCCATTTGACAATAACCATTCTCCCCATTTTTTTTGATATTCATCTGGAAATGATCGGTATTCTTCTCCCCAATGAGTTATTACAATAATTTTATCAATATTTGAATCTCTTGCAATCTGAATATCCTGTAATATAATCTCTTCATCAATCATATTTACAATATTAGGATGTTTGGTGTCTAATCCATTTGTCCCGTAAGTGTAGTTTAATAATGCAACTTTTATCCCTTTTTTTTCAATTATCAGGGGATAATTATTTATTCTTTCAATTGAATCTTTATATGTTCCAAGATGCATGAATTTTAATGAATCAAGAACATTAATTGTTCTGACTAATCCATCTGAACCACAATCATTACTATGATTATTAGCTGTAGTTAAAACATCAAATCCAGCATTTTGAATTGCAACAGCATATTCATCAGGAGAAGAAAACCTTGGATACCCATCATATGGCTTTCCAGCTAGAGTGACTTCTAAATTAGCAATTGCAAAATCAACATTTTGTATTAATGAATTTGTATAATCAAAGTAATGTCCATAGTCATAATTCCCAACAGAATCTTTTGCTGCTTTTATTTGAGGGCTGTGTTGCATAAAATCTCCCATAAAAAGAAAACTAATTTCCTCATCTGTTTCAACGAGAAGTGTAGAATCTATGATTTGTATTATAATTGAGGATTCTTTCTTATTATTTGTTGCCTGACATGAGATATTAAAACAACTAATAAATAATAATAAAAGTAAAGGTATTCTACGAGAAAGGAATAGGTTCTCTTTCATGATTTGTCTTACATATGAATCACTTCATCATAAGCATCAGCAACAGCTTCCATAACCGCTTCGCTCATTGTTGGATGTGGATGAATTGCTTTTAATACTTCATGTCCGGTAGTTTCTAATTTACGAGCAACCACTGCTTCAGCAATCATTTCCGTAACATTGTATCCTATCATATGACAACCTAACCATTCACCATATTTTGCATCAAAAATAACTTTCACAAAACCATCTTTATGTCCAGCAGCAGACGCTTTCCCTGAAGCTGTAAATGGAAATTTTCCTACTTTAATTTCATGTCCTGCTTCTTTGGCAGCATCTTCAGTAAGTCCAACTGAAGCAATTTCTGGACTACAGTAAGTACATCCGGGAATATTCCCATAATCAATTGGTTCAGGACTCTTTCCAGCAATTTTCTCAATACATGTAATTCCTTCAGCAGATGCAACATGAGCTAAAGCTTGTGTTGGCAATACATCTCCAATTGCATAGTATCCTGATATATTTGTATTATAGTAATCATCAACTATAATTTTTCCTTTTTCTGTTTTAATTCCTACTTCTTCCAATCCAATATTTTCTATATTAGCAGCAATACCAACAGCTGAAAGAACCACATCACACTCTATATTTTCTTCCCCTTTTTTAGTTTTTATAAGTACATTACATCCTTTACCAGTAGTGTCAACTTTTTCAACTGATGAGTTAGTCATTACTTTAACACCTGATTTTTTGAATGATCTTTGTAATTGCTTAGAAATATCAACATCTTCAACAGGTACAATATTTGGCATAAATTCAACAATTGTAACATCAGTGCCCATAGAGTTATAGAAATAAGCGAATTCTACTCCAATTGCTCCCGATCCAACAATAACCATTCTTTTAGGTGCAGTTGGCAAGATAAGAGCTTCTCTATATCCGATAACTTTTTTTCCATCTTGTGGTAGATTAGGTAGCTCTCTACTTCTAGCTCCAGTTGCAATTATAATATGTTTTGCTGAATAATCAGTTGATGTGCCATCTGCAGTTACAGAAACTTTATTGCCTGTTTTTACTTTTCCATATCCAGTAATTACATCAACTTTATTTTTCTTTAATAGGTAATCAATTCCTTTACTCATTCCATCAGCAACATCACGACTTCTTTTTATAATATTAGTAAAATCTGCATTTGCATCTTTTACAGTAATTCCATAATCCTCAGCATGATTTATGTATTCAAATACTTGAGCAGATTTTAGTAGTGCTTTTGTAGGAATACATCCCCAATTAAGACAAATCCCTCCAATACTTTCTTTTTCTACAACAGCAGTTTTTAGTCCTAATTGTGAAGCTCTTATTGCAGTTACATATCCTGCAGGTCCACTTCCTAAAATGATAACATCATAATTCATATCTGTAATTTTATTTTTTTATTCTTTCATTTAAGACTGCAATATTACTTAAAACATTTCGTACTGAAATATCATACATACAACTTTTTTCTCTCTTACAAGAATTACCAAAATAGCAGTCGCATCCGCCTGTAGGTTCAATAATTATTCCTCTTCCATACATTTCAAACTCATGAACATTAAAGATATTATGAAAGAGCATCAATTGTTTCTTTAATGCAATAGCAATATGCATCATCATACTTACTGGAGATACAATGATGTCCGTATTATTTGTTATTGAAATAAACTCTTCTAAAGAGAAAGTTCCTAAATAGGTTGCATTAGTTTCTTTTTCATAATATCTATTCATTTCATCCTCATCCGGACCACCCATTAGTAAGCAGAAATAACCTTTGCTTTCTAGAGTGTTGATGAGTTCTATCCAATATTCTTTAGGCCAGTTTCGTGTCTTCCATCTATTTCCACAGCCTGTATTTAATCCAATAATAGTTTTGTTATCAGTCATTGTAACTAACTTATCTTTCCATTTATCACTCAAATTTTGGTTCAGATTTATCTTGTATTCTTCTCCACTAAAATCAAAATGACAGATTTCAAATATCTCTTCCAAATAGTTCTTTGTATTCTTCTTTGAAACATGATCAAAAAGACCTGTAATTAGTTTGTGTTCTGCTTTATCAGTTGCAGTATTAATATGACCATCTTTCCATAGAAATCCAAATTTTTCTTTAGCATTTACAAGAGAAAGTAGCATACACGATTCCTTGTCTTTATCTAAATTGACAGCGATATCAAATTCTTGATTTGATAAAGATTTAACTGATGGAGCATCCCACTTATATATTGCGTCTATCTCATTATTAGGAAGTACTTCAGGAGTGTGTGTAATCCAAGAAAAATGACAATCACCATATTCTTTTTTATACTTTTCTAATAGAGGTGTGGTTCTGATAACATCACCAATTGCTCCTAATTTTACAAATAATATTTTGGTTGACTGTGTTTGTGTTTTGGGTGTTTCTTCTTCCAAATTCTGATTGGAGAAATTACAAATCTTAAAGATTTCTTGTAATAATAATTTCTTAGTATCTAAATGGATAATAGAAGATATATCTTGATCATAATGAGAGCAATTATCACACTGTACATCAAACTCCTTGTTTGCTTTACAAGGTATATGCCCTTCAAAGTGACTGCAATCATATTTTACATCTTCTTTTTGCATTTATCTTATCTTTTGATGCAAATATAGTAAAAATGAAGCAGCATATTTTATCAATTTTCTTGCGTATAAAATGATATATTTGCATCTTAAATTTTAGAAATGATTAATTACACTATAAGTTATTCTCACCCTCACCGTCATTTTGTAGATTTTCAGCTTTCTGCAAAAACTTTTGGAAAAGAGACAATGCAGTTTCAACTTCCTGCATGGAGGCCGGGTAGGTATGAGCTTGCTGATTTTGCTCAAAATATACAGAAGTGGGCTGCTTTTGATCAAGATAATAATCGTCTATCATTTAAGAAAGTTACAAAAGATTTATGGGAGGTAGATACTAAAGGGTCAGAAGAAATAACAGTTGTGTATAATTTTTATTCGAATCAGTTAGATGCTGGTGCTTGTTATTTGGATGAACATCAACTTTATTTAAATCCCGTACATTGCATGTTCTATATTGTAGACAGAATAGAGGAAGAATATAGTATTGAATTAGATATTCCTGAAAATTATGAGATTGCTTCTTCCATGAAAAAAGATGGAAATACACTTACCGTAAAGGGATATGATTTACTTTCAGAGTCACCAATTATTTGTTCGGATTCACTTCAACACGATATGTATGAAGTTGATGGTATTACATTTCATTTATGGTTTCAAGGAGAGTGTAATCCAGATTGGGGAAAACTAAAAAAAGACTTTACAGCTTTCACTAAAAGTCAAATAAAACACTTTGGAGGATTTCCAGTTGATGAATATCACTACTTTTTCCAGATTACTCCTTACAGAAGTTATCATGGGGTGGAACACACCAAAAACACAGTTTTACTTTTAGGCCCTGGAAACGAAATTATGGACAAAAGATATGAAGATTTATTGGGAGTTTGTTCTCATGAATTGTATCATACTTGGAATATAAAAGCAATACGCCCAGTAGAGATGTATCCTTACGATTACACTAAGGAGAATTACTTTAGAACAGGATTTGTTGCCGAAGGTGTCACTACCTATATGGGTGATATGATGCTGTATAACTCAGGAGTTTTTAATTGGGATGAATTTGTAAAAACACAGAATCAGAACTTGGATAGACATTTGATGAATTATGGAAGATATAATTTATCAGTTGCAGATAGCGGATTTGATAATTGGTTGGATGGTTATAAATTGGGTTCTCCAGATAGAAAAACATCTATCTATCCTGACGCTGCACTTTGCATGATGATGATAGATTTGGAAATTATCAGAAATACGGAAGGAAAGGAAAGTCTGCATTCTGTAATGAAGGAACTTTATGAAGAATTTGCACTTAAAGAAAAAGGATATTCAGAAGATGATTTCAGAAATATATGCGTAAAATTTGGAGGATTGAGAATCGCCGAAATTTTTGAAAATCATATTTATGGAACTGAGGATTATATTCCTACACTTAAAACAGCTTTGGAAGTAGTTGGCTTGGAATTAAAAGAAAAAAAGAATCCAAATTTATCTGCTCAATATTTTGGATTTATAGATGTAAAAGAAAACGGAAAAGTAATCATAAAGAAGGTAGAGCCAAATTCTGTAACAGACAAGAATGGAATTGCTCCTGAAGATGAAATTACTAAAGTAAATGGAGAGAAAATAGAAGGAAAGCTTTCAGAAATATTGAAAGATTGTAAAGATGAGGTTACTTTTACGGTAAAAAAGAAATTCTCAGAAAAAGCAATACCTTTAGCTATTGGAAATCATTATCAGTTATTAGAATTTAAAAAGAAGGAAGATGCTACAGATGAACAATTAATACTAAGAAAAGTCTGGAGTAACAGTTAAAATGAAAAAAATAAAAATACATAAAGGAAGAAAATATAGTATCTGTTCATGCGGACTGAGTAATATACTACCTTTATGTGACAATGCTCATAGGAAATATAATGAGGAGAATAAAACAAATTATAAATCAGTGAAAATTATAGCAGAAGACACTGTAATGATTGATGTGAATTCATCTAAATGGGAAGTATAATGAAAAAACTATTACTACTATTACTATGTATGCCTTTAATATTCTCTTGTGGAGAGAATTATGAGAAAGAAAAGAACCAGGAAGAAATAAAAAGACCAAAAAGTTTCTTAGAATTATGGAAGGTAAAAGGCAATGTCAAGAGCGCTGAATACACTATGTATAGTGTTAGTGAAAAATTTGGAGAGATTAAGAAAGAAGATATTATAGAAGATCCATTTTTTGATTCAGATGAATGGTTTTTTGGCAATAAGAAATCTATATTAAATAAATTTGGAGACATAAAAAAGATAAGTGTTTATAATAATGAGGGTAATAAGATTGCAGGACGTGTTGTTGGATTCAACTCCGATGAAATACCTATTTCTATTAAATGGGAAGATAACCTAAATCATCAAAAAGGAAGAGGAGAATTTAAGTTAGATAGAGATGATTATAGTAAGAGATTTTATGGTTATAATGAGAATAGCAATTTGACTTCCATTGAAATATATAAAAGAAACAAAGATGGCCGTATTATCAAAAGTTCAACCTTCTACTCTGTAACTAGTTGGTCAAATGAGAACTTTGAAGAAGAAGTTTTGAGAAATCAATTAGAACCAGACCTATTGTTAGAATGGAAATACGATGCTACAGGAAACTGGATTGAAACATCACGATATATTAATAATGAACTTGTTTCTGTAACAAAATTAGAGTATGACAAGTTTGACAATAGGGTTTCACATAGAATATATGATGGAGAAGGAAATTTGGATTCTAGATGGGAATATAAAGATAAGGATAATATGGGTAATTGGACGTCAAGAATAAGGTATGATAAGAATAATAATGCTGAATACTTACAAGAGTATAAATTCAAATACTATGACTAAATTATTTTTAAAGGTTTTTTCTAATCAGAAAATCAAATTAATTTTTTAATAATTATGAATGAAGTTAATTTAAAAGATAAAACCTTTGAAGTATTTATTTCTGATACTGAAATTGCAGAAATAGTTCATTCTATATCTAATCAGATTAATAATAGTGGAGTAAAAGATCCACTTTTTATTGCTGTAATGAATGGAGCTTTTTTGTTTGCTGCAGATGTAATGAGAAAGATTACTATTTCGAATGCAGAGATTTCATTCATCAAATTATCATCATATGAGGGAACAGCAACTACAGGAAAAGTAGATGAACTAATAGGAGTCAGTGATGATATAAGTGGTAGAAATATAATTGTTCTGGAAGATATTATTGATACAGGTATTACATTAGAAAAAATAATATCGTTACTAAAAAAAGAAGAAGTGGCGGATATAAAAGTTGCTACATTACTCTTTAAGCCTGACTCTTATACAAAAGATATTCATATCGACTTTATTGGAAAATCAATTCCTAATGATTTTGTTGTTGGTTATGGATTAGATTATGACGAAATTGGTCGGAATTTGCCACATATTTATAAACTTAAAAATTAGAACATGTTAAATTTAGTATTATTTGGACCTCCAGGTGCGGGGAAAGGAACACAATCTAACTTATTAATTGATAAATACAATTTAGTACATTTATCTACTGGTGATATTCTAAGAGGAGAAATTGCTGAAGGAACTGAATTAGGATTAGAGGCAAAAGCATTGATGGATAGAGGTGACCTAGTTCCTGATGAGGTAGTTATTGGAATGATATCTTCTAAATTAGATAACAACCCAAATGCAAATGGCTTTATTTTTGATGGTTTCCCTAGAACATCTGAGCAAGCTACTACTTTAGACAATATGTTGTCAGAAAAAGGAACTTCAATTGCAGCAATGCTTTCCTTACAAGTAGAGGATGAGGAATTAATAAGAAGATTACTTTCAAGAGGAAAAGATTCTGGTAGAGCAGACGACCAAGATGAGAATATTATTGCAAATCGTATTAATGAGTATAATAACAAAACAGCTCCATTAAAGGAGTATTATTCTGCACAAAATAAACTTTCAGAAATTGAAGGTGACGGTACCGTAGAAGATATTGCAGAAAAACTTAATGATGTGATTGATACTTTATAAATGAGAGTAAAGAATTCCAATTTTGTTGATTATGTAAAAATATTTTGCCGTTCTGGGAAAGGAGGTGCTGGTTCTGCTCATTTTTTGAGAGATAAAACTACTGCAAAAGGTGGTCCTGATGGTGGTGATGGTGGAAAAGGAGGACATATAATACTTAGAGGGAATGAGCAAATGTGGACACTTCTGCATTTACGATATAAGAAACATATTTTTGCAGAACACGGAGGAGCTGGAAGTGGAAATCACAGACATGGAAAAGATGGTGAAAGTCAAATTATTGAAGTTCCATTAGGTACTATTGCTAAAGATGCAGAAACTGGAGAGGTGCTTTGTGAAATCACTAAAGATGGAGAGGAATTTGTAATGGTTGAAGGAGGAATGGGAGGTAGAGGAAATTCTCATTTTAAATCTCCTACTAATCAGTCACCAAGACATGCACAGCCTGGAGTTGATGTTACAGAAGGTTGGTTTATTTTAGAGTTAAAAGTATTGGCTGATGTTGGATTAGTGGGTTTTCCAAATGCTGGAAAATCTACTTTACTTTCGGTTGTTTCTGCTGCAAAACCTGAAATTGCAGACTATCCTTTTACTACTTTAGTACCAAATTTAGGAATCGTATCATATCGGGATCATAAATCCTTTATTATGGCAGATATTCCTGGTATTATTGAGGGAGCTGCTGAAGGAAAAGGATTAGGATTGAGGTTTTTACGTCATATTGAACGAAACTCAACTTTACTTTTTATGGTTCCAGCAGATGCGGATGATATTGCAAAGGAATATGAAATATTGTTAGGAGAATTGCAAAAATACAATCCAGAGTTATTAGATAAAGATAGAATACTTGCAATTAGTAAATCTGACATGTTAGATGATGAGTTGAAGGAAGAAATAGCAAAAGATTTGCCTAAAGATATTCCTTCATTATTTATTTCATCAGTTGCGCAACAAGGGCTTACAGAACTTAAAGATGTAATCTGGAAAAAACTTAATCAGTAATGGAAACACTGCAGAAAATAGATGAATATTTTTTCAGATTAATTAATTCTGCAGGATGGGATGGGATGGACGGAATAATGATTCTTATTTCCTCCAAATGGTTTTGGATTCCACTTTATATTTACATTCTTTATCTAATTTACAAACGTTTTTCAGATCAATTCATTAAAATATTATTAGCATTAGGGTTGCTAATTTTTATAGCAGATTTTGGTAGTGTTCATTTATTTAAAGACGTATTTGAAAGAGTTCGTCCTTGTAATATGATACCTGCTTTAGAAGGGATTAGGTCAATTGATGGCTATCATTGTGGCACAGGATTTTCCTTTATTAGTTCACATGCGGCAAACTCTTTTGTTCTTGCTTTCTTTTTAGGATTTATATTTAGAAATATCCAGATGTTTGCTTTATTATTTTCTTGGGCAGTACTGATTGGTTTCAGTAGGGTTTATTTAGGAGTTCATTATCCTTTTGATATTTTGGGAGGTATGTTTTGGGGACTATTTGTAAGTTTGCTAGTATATTATATTTATAGAATGAAAATTAAAGATTTTGACTTCTTGTGGTTTGGGTGGTTAGTGTTAGTATGTATTTGGAATTTTGTTTGGCCTGAAGTGCCACCAATTGCAGATGTATTGGTAGCTATAATTTTATCCCTAGCGGTAATTGCAATTAAAAATAGAAATAAATGAAAAAAATACTCACATTTACACTTATCCTTTTTACAGGATTTCAATCTTTTGCACAGAAAAAGTCAAAAGGCATTTCCTTTTCCCTTCAAGTAGGCTCAGAAGATGAAATAAGAAAACCAAAATTAGTAGTAGGAATTGTAGTGGATCAAATGCGTTACGATTATATCTATCGTTTTTGGGAAGATTTTGGTGATAATGGATTTAAAAGATTAATAAATGAAGGACATTTCTTTAGAAATGCGCAATTTGGGTATGTGCCAACTTACACAGGACCTGGTCATGCCTCTATTTTTACAGGAACTACTCCTGCAGTTCATGGAATTATTGCAAACGATTGGTATGATAAAAACTCTGGAGATTACATCTATTGTGCAGGGGATGGAGATATGCATACAGTTTGTAATTGCGAACAAAAAAATGTAGATGTAGTTTCTACAGATGGAAAGATGTCCCCTCATCATATGTTAACTACTACATTCGGAGATGAGTTAAAACTATTTAACGAAAAAAGTAAAGTTTTTGGAATATCTTTAAAAGACAGAGGAGCTATCTTACCTGCAGGACATGCAGCAGATGGTGCATATTGGCTTAGTAGTGATGGCAAATGGATTACATCATCATTTTATATGAATAATCTTCCAGATTATGTAGAGAAAATAAATGATAATAATCCATCACAAAATTATCTAAAAGGTGAATGGAGCGTAAAGGGAGAGTTTTCTCATAATCTTGACGCTCTACTTTTAAGTTCTGGAGGAAGTGCAGTTAAGAAGACTCCTT